>Ga0247829_10000348_pt1 | contig 16836 bp, 17 predicted proteins | sample 12C_Control_Day4_FD_207765 | JGI IMG/M metagenome (GOLD analysis project Ga0247829, IMG submission 207765) | Soil microbial communities from agricultural site in Penn Yan, New York, United States - 12C_Control_Day4 | ecosystem: Environmental > Terrestrial > Soil > Agricultural land | place... | reverse complement strand
GGTACAATTGTGGGATTGATTTTAGGTCTTTCCAGGAAAAAGATTGTATATCAATGCTTTTTGGCATAGACGTGGCGGAGGGAGTGGGATTCGAACCCACGATACGGTTGCCCGTATACACGCTTTCCAAGCGTGCGCCTTCAGCCACTCGGCCATCCCTCCCGCGTGCTCGCAGGCGGGCCGAATATAGATGCGGAAACTCCGAGCGCAAGCTGGCCAGTCGGCAGGCCAGTCGATGGCCCAGTCGGGGACGCAGGCCCGGAGGCCGTTGCCACGCCGCAATGGGCGTGCAATGTGGCGCCAGTCCGCCACTGGCGGTCGCCTGCTCCACGCCAGCCTCGAGCGCACGCATGCTGCTCTTCTTCCGATTCCTGGCGGCGCTGTTCCTGCTGATCGCGGTGATTGCCGGGGTCTACGACGGCACGCGCTCGATGGCTGCCGACCGGCTGGTGACGGCCTCGCTCCTGGAGCATTGGACGGCGATCGCGCCGACCCTGCTCAATACGACGCAGGCGGCGGTCAAGCGCATGCATCCCATGCTTTGGGACGCGGGCCTCGGCCAGCTGCTGCAGCTGCCGGCATCGCTCGTCTTCTTCGTGCTCGGTGTTCTGTTTGCCTATGCGGGCCGCCGCCGGCGCCGCATCAACGTGTTCGCCAACTGAGCCCTACTTGGCCTTGCCCGAGCCGAGCATGCCCGCCATGTAGGAGGTGCGCGGCGCCGTGAACACGTCGATGGCGATGCCGCCGACGATCAGGAAGGCAAACGCGATCACCAGGTAGCGCATGGCGCGCGCATGGCGGCCGTTGAGCTCGGTGATCTCGGCCTCGGTCAGCGACGGGCTCTCCTCGATGGCGGTCTTGCGGCCGATGAGCCCGAGCACGCGCTTCTCGATGGAGCGGCGCACGGTGCCGCCGTCGACCACCTTGACGCCGGCGCGCTCGGCGATGCGGGCGCCGATCTCGGGGAAGGGAAGAGCGGCGTCGACGTTGTCCTCGTTCACGTTGCCGAGCCGCACGTGCTTGCCGTCCTTGGTGCGCAGGCGCGTGGCGCGCAGCAGCACGGGAGCCATGGTCTTGCCGAACAGGACGCGGCGGGTCTCGACCGCCTCGATGTCGCTGTAGGGGATGTCGCGGTTGACGAAGCGCAGCATGGGTGTGGCGCCGCTGCCCTGCGGGAGGGTGACGCGGACGGTGGTGTCGCCGAGCTCGACGCGCGAGCGCAGCGACTGGTAGAGCTGCACGCCGATCAGCGCCATCAGGGCGGTGAAGAGGCCCGCGAAGATCATGAGCCCAATGGTGTCGAGCCACAGCCCGTGCAACAGCCGCTGGACCAGCATCGCCGGCAGGCTGGCGTAGAAAGGGAGCAGGATCAGGAAGGCCAGCGACAGGGCAAGCTTGCGGCCGCCGCCCGCCTCGTAGACCCGGCGCTCGATCGTCCGCGATGCGTCTGCCATCGCCAATTCTCCTCGGCTCACTACGATTTGTAAGGGACGATGTTGTACCCCGCGCCCCCGCGGCACTATATCAGGAGCCTCCACTCGAACGCCACGGTGCCCCCATGTTCTTCGCCCGCAAGAAGTCCGAGATGCCGACCCCCGACGCCGCGCTCAAGGGCCGGGCCGAGCCGATCCCGACCGCCAAGACCCACTTCATCAACAAGCACGCGCTCAAGGGCCCCTACCCCGAGGGGATGGAGACCGCGATCTTCGGGCTCGGCTGCTTCTGGGGCGCCGAGCGCAAGTTCTGGGAGATGGGGGAGGGCATCTGGGTGACGGCAGTCGGCTATGCCGGCGGCATGACGCCCAACCCCACCTACGAGGAGGTCTGCTCGGGCCGTACCGGCCACAACGAGGTGGTGCTGGTCGTGTTCGACCCCACGAAGGTGAGCTACGAGACCTTGCTCAAGGCGTTCTGGGAGAGCCACGATCCGACCCAGGGCATGCGCCAGGGCAACGACGTCGGCACGCAGTATCGCTCCGGCATCTATGTGACGTCGGAGGCCCAGCGGCGCGCGGCGGAGGCGTCCAAGGCCGCCTACCAGAAGGTGCTGTCCGCCAACCGCTACGGGCCGATCACGACCGAGATCGTCGATGCCCCGGAGTTCTACTTCGCCGAGGACTACCACCAGCAGTACCTCGCCAAGGTGCCGCACGGCTATTGCGGGCTCGGCGGCACGGGGCTCAGCTGCCCGGTCGGCGTCGGCGTCAAAGCCGACGCCTGAGGCGCGCGGGACAGCTACTTCGTCGCCGACGATTTTGCGGGTGCGGGCTTTGCCTCCTTGGCCGGCACCGCGGTCTTGAGCGGGGCGTCGTTCCCGCTCGCCAGCACGGCCTTGCATTCAGCGGGAAGCTGCTCGAGCGTGATGCCAGGTTTCGCCGGCGCTGGCTTGCCGGGCGCGACGGGCACCTCCGGCTTGGGCTTCTGGGGCTTCGGCTTCACCAGCGCCAGCCAGTTCTTCAGCTCGGCGCCGCAGCCGTCGTCGGCGGGAAGCGATGGCTGGGCCTCGCAGTTGCCGCTGCCGGCGGGACAGCCGATGCGGATGTGGAAGTGATAGTGGTGGCCCCAGTAGGCGCGCACCTTCCTCAGCCAGCCGTGGTCCTTGTCTTTGGCGGCGCCGTCGCACAGTGCCTTCTTGATGGCGGGGTGCACGAAGATGCGCTCCACCGCAGAGTAGGAGGCGGCGCGCTTGATGAGGCGGGCGTGGGCGTCGGTCCAGATCTTGGGATCGACGGAGACCTTGTCGTCGGCCAGCATCGTGGTCGCCGACAAATCCTCGCGCTCCTGGTTGGTGAGCCGGCGGTCCGGCATGGGGGTGAGCCAGATGTCGGCATCGAGGCCGACCTGATGGCTGGCGTGGCCGGTCAACATGGGCCCGCCGCGGGGCTGGGAAAGGTCGCCGACCAGCAGCCCCGACCAGCCGTCGTGGGTCTTGGCTTCGCGCGCCAGCTTCTCGACCAGGGCCACGAGCTTGGGATGGCCCCAGTTGCGGTTGCGCGAGAGGCGCATGGCCTGCCATGCCTCGCCGTCGGTGGGGAGTGCGGCGGCGCCGGCGAGGCAGCCTTTGGCGTAGAAGCCGATCGCGCGCGCCTCCATGGGCGCGGGCGACTTGGCGGCGCCGAACAGCTCCTTGGCGGGCGGCCCCGCGCGCTTGACGGGTTTCTTCTTGACGGGCTCCTTCTTGGCTGCCGCCGTTGTGGTCGGGGCGGCGCCTGAAGGCGCACTGTCCTGCGCGAGAAGGGCTGCGGGCGCGGCCGCCGCCAGAACCAGCGCGCACAACGGATGGAAGATGCGCATGCCCCCTCCCCGCTTCTCCTATGCCTATGCTCTGCTTCGCATTTCCTGGCCGATCCGGGGCGGCAGCTTACGCGCTGGGCGCGCATATGGGTATAGGAGACGCGCCTCGGTTGGGCAAAAATCGCGAGGTGGGGCGTAGCGGCTCAGCTTCTGATGGCCTTGAGCGCGGCGGAGACGGCGCCGGCCGCGAGCAGCAGCGATGCGACCACGTTCCAACCCGCCAGCGACAGGCCCAGGAAGTGCCAGGGCGCCTCGTCACAGCGAATCACGCGCGTCTTGGACAGGCTGCCGAGGACGCCGCCGGAGCCCGATCCCAGCGGCTGCACACCCGTGGCGGCGCACGTCTCGGGGCCCGGCCACAGCTTCCACTCCACGCCGGCGTGGTAGGCGCCGAGGCCGGCGTTGGCGAGGAAGGCGGCCGCGACCAGGAGAAACACGAGCGCCGCGAGTTTCGGGCGCTCGGCGGCGATGAGGACCAGCGCCAGGAACAGCGCGGGCACGCCGGCGTAGTAGGCGTAGCGCTGCTGCAGGCAGAGCGGGCAGGGGGCGAGGCCGCCCAGATGCTCGAAGGCGAGCGCCCCGGCGATCACCAGCGCCGCGCCGAACAGGACCACGGCGCCCGTGCGGTAGGCCGAGGATCGGATCGGGTCTTTGGCATCGCGCAGCATGGGCGAATCATAGCCGCCTAAAGCACGTATTTGATGGCGACGAAGCCGCCGACCAGGAGCACGACGAACGCCGTCGTGACGAGGCTCAGGCGCTTCTCGATGAAGTCGCGGATCGGCTCGCCGAACCAGTAGAGCAGCGCTGCCACCAGGTAGAAGCGCATGGCGCGTGCCACGATCGAGGCGAGGATGAAGGGCACGATGCTCATCTTGAAGGCGCCGGCAGCGATGGTGAGCACCTTGTAGGGGAAAGGCGTCCAGCCCTTGGCGATCAGGATCCAGGGGCCCCACTCGTTGAAGAGGTAGGCAGTCTGCTGGTACTTCTCGCCGTAGCCGTAGACCCTCAGGACCGGCTCGCCGATGAGGTCGAAGAGATAGTAGCCGATGGCGTAGCCGGCCACGCCACCGATGACCGAGCCCGCCAGGCAGATGGTGGCGTACAGGAAGGCCTTGGCGCGCTGCGCCAGGATCATCGGGATCAGCATCACGTCGGGCGGGATAGGGAACACCGAGCTCTCGATGAACGCCACCCAGAACAACGCCTGCGGGGCCTTCTTGTGCCCCGCCATGCGCATCATCCAGTCGTAGAGCCGACGCATCATGCGGGGGTGGGTAACGGGTGGAAGCTGGATTGTCGAGGGGGCTGGGGCCTGGTCTCAGGGGATGGCACCACTGGATCACGACTGCGGGCGCAACCGCGTCGCGGTCAGCCCCGCCGCCTCGCCTCCAGGCGCAGCCTTGAGCACGAGGTCGTCGTCGTAGTCGCCGCCGTTCTGCGCACGATAGGGGATCGGCGCATCGGTCGCGAGGATGGCAAGGCGCGCGACCAGCTCGGCCTCGAGACGGGCGTAGTCATCCTCCCTGACATGGTTGGCACTGTGGATCAGATGCGGCCTCAGTGCGGACATGCCGGTGTACCAGAAGACGCCGTAGTTCACGGGGAACAGCAGGTCGTCGATGTCGCCTGCCACGCCGCGCGGGCCGAGGCTTGCGGCCGTGGCGCCTGTCGTGACGATCAGCATGCCGCGCCGACCCCTAAGATTGCCCTCGCCGTAGCGCAGCGACCGCTTGGGATTGGCCGGATCGGTTACGCGATAGGCCCAGCCCGCCGCCAGCACGCGATCGAGCCAGCCCTTGAGGATCGCCGGCACCGAGAACCACCAGAGCGGGAATTGAATCAGCACGGCGTCGGCCCACATGAGTTTTTCCTGCTCAGCCGCCACGTCGGCCATCTGCGAACCGCCCTTGAAGGCGCGGAAGGAGGATGCGGCATACGTCAGCCGTGCACCGGGCTCCGTATCGGCGAAGTCGCCGCCGTCGGCCACCGCCTTCCAGCTCATGGCGTAAAGGTCCGATTGGCGCACCTCGTGCCCGGCGGCCTCGAGCGCCCTGACGCCGGCGTCCCGCAGGGAGCCATTGAGCGAGCGTCGCTCGGGATGCGCAAAAACCCATAGGACCTTCATGTCGCCGCACCAATCCAATTGCTGCCAGGTGTGATCGCTCAAACCAGTCTGTAGTCGCGCACACGATAGATCGCCGTACGTCCCGCGTCTGCGTCCGAGCCGGCAAGGCCGTTCTCGTGTCGCACGAGGGCTGCTTCGGTCGCGAACGTCAGCGCGGCGTATCCGGCCACCTGCACCCTGAGCTCCGCAATCCTGCTGGCCGGTGCCGCCGCCTGCTCGAGCAGCGTGTGCCTGATGTAGCCGACGAGGCCCTGCATCTGAACGGCGCGAGCATTGAGCCGATCCGTCCAGCCGGGATCGGGAGGGCCGATGGCGAGGAGAATGACCTTGGCGGCATCGTCCGCGACTGGCCGATCGGCCATAACCTGCGGCTCGGTGACGAGGCGGGAGACCGCGCCGATGAAATGCTCGGAATCGATGTTGCACCTGGCAATGCCCGGTGAGGTGTAGGCGGTCCGGCGCGCCTCGATGTCGTTGAACCACAACTCGGGAAAGCCATCGATGGCGAGCTCCCGCGCCAGCGCGTTGGTCCCTGGAGCATCGAGGCGGCAATGGCTCTGAACGTAGTGGCGCACGCCCGGCAGCTCGGCCGTCATCACGCCGTGCGGATCGAGCCAGTGCCGATGGAACTGGTCGAGGCCGATGTCCGCCCGGCGCCGGATCATGCTGATGGCTGCGATCATGGTCCCCTCCTGCAGCCGCATTTGTCCCGACCCGCCGCGCCGCGTCAAACAGGCGCGGAGCCGGCGCGCCGTGGTATCAGAGCGGAGCAGGCCAAGGGGCAAAGGGGCGCGTTTGCGATGATCATCCGGCTGTCCGAGAATTTCCGGGCCGTGTTCTATGCGCCGTTCTACGCGACGATCGAACTCGGCCACTACCGCGATGCGGGCCTCGACGTGCGGCTGCTCGCTTCGCCCGCGCCGGGGACTGCCGCCGGTGGGCTGCTGGATGGCACCATCGACGTCACCTGGGGCGGGCCGATGCGCGTCATGAAGGCGAGAAACGAGCCCGGCGGTCCCCCGCTCCTGTGCTTCTGCGAGGTCGTGCGCAAGGACCCGTTCTATCTCGTGGGACGGCGCGGGCTCGGCGATTTCAGACTGCAGGACCTCGCGCGACTGAAGCTCGCCAGCGTTTCGGAGGTGCCGACGCCTTGGCTTTGCCTGCAGCACGACCTGCGGGAGCAGGGTATCGATCCGGGCAGGCTCGATCGGATATCCGATCGCACCATGGCGCAGAACCTGGAGGCGCTCGGGCGGGGCGAGATCGATGTCGCGCAGATGTTCGAGCCCTATGCGGCGATGGCGGTACGGCAGGGGATCGGCGAGATCGTGCATGCGGCAAGCGCGCGCGGGCTGACCTCGTATACGACGCTGCTGGCGACCAGGCCCGCCGTCGAGCGGCTGGGAGGCGAGTTCGGGGCGATGCGCAGCGCCATCGGCCGCACGCTCGCCTGGCTTGTCGGCCACAGCGCCGCGGAGCTTGCCGAGGTGGTTGCCGCATATTTTCCGGACGTTGCACGCGAGGACCTGGTCGCGGCGTTCCACCGCTACAGGGAGGCCGGGCTCTGGAGCAGCGACACGGGCGTCACGCGCGAAGGCTTCCAGCGGCTCGCCGTGAGCCTGCAGTCCGGGGGCTTCATCGCGCGCGTGCCCGACTACGACGACTGCGTGGTCGACGTTTAGCCGGCCTGCTGTAAGCTGGCTCAGGCCGCCCGCCGCCTTTCATGTCACGCCAGGAGTTGCCCCATGAAGATCAAGCGCATCGAGCACGTCGCCATCGCGGTGAAGAGCATCAAGGCCATGCGCGACATCTTCGAGACCAAGCTCGGCCTCGAGATGGAGTACGAGGAGCACCTGCCCGAGCACAGCACCAGCCTCGCCATGTTCCCGATCGGCGAGACCTATTTGGAGCTGCTGGAGTCCGACAAGCCGGGGACCGGCACCAGTCGCTGGATCGCCGAGCGCGGCGAGGGCCTGTTCCACATCTGCCTCGAGGTCGAGGACATCGACGCCGCCATGGCCGAGCTGCGCGGCAAGGGTGTCGGCTTCCAGACCGAGAAGCCGATGATCGGCCACGGCAACTGCCGCATCGTCTTCCTCGACCCGAAGTCGACCGGCGACCTCGTCATCGAGCTGGCGGAGATGCCCAAGGGCGGGGCGCACGGCGCGGAGCACGGGGCGGGTTAGGGTTGGATAGTTATCGGGAGAGATCGATGAAGGTCGCAGTGGTGACGGCGGGCGGAAGCGGCATGGGCGCCGCTGCGGCGCGCCGGCTCGCGCAGGATGGCCACAAGGTTGCAATCCTCTCCTCCTCCGGAAAGGGCGAGGCGCTTGCCAGGGAGCTCGGCGGTATCGGCGTCACGGGCTCCAACCAGTCGAATGACGATCTGAAGCGGCTCGTGGACCAGGCGATGGAAGCCTGGGACCGCATCGACGTGCTCGTGAACAGCGCGGGGCACGGACCGCGCGATCAGATCCTCGCGATCACCGACGAGCAGTGGCACACAGGGCTCGACACCTACCTGATGAACGTCATCCGGCCAACCCGCCTAGTTGCGCCCATCATGGCGCAGCAGAAGGGCGGCGCCATCATCAACATCTCGACCGCCTGGACCTTCGAGCCGAGCCCGATGTTTCCAACGTCGGCCGTCTTCCGGGCGGGACTTGCCGCGTTCACGAAGATTTTCGCCGACCAGTATGCGGCAGACAACGTGCGGATGAACAATGTGCTGCCGGGCTGGATCGATAGCCTGCCGGTGACGGAGGAGCGCCGCAAGACCGTGCCGATGCAGCGGTATGGCACGAGCGAGGAGATCGCCGCGACGATCTCGTTCCTCGCATCCGCCGGTGCCGCCTACATCACGGGGCAGAACCTGCGCGTTGACGGCGGCATCACCCGCTCGCTTTGAAGCGTGATGTGCGCCGCGCCTACATCAGCCCCAGCGCCAGCTGCACGGGGCGGAAGGAGCGGCGGTGGTGGGGGGTGACGCCGTGGCGGGCGATGGCGGCGTGGTGCTCGGGTGTGCCGTAGCCCTTGTGGCGGTCGAAGCCGTAGTGGGGGTAGTCGCGGGCGAGCTCGGCCATCATGGCGTCGCGCGTCACCTTGGCGACGATGGAGGCGGCGGCGATCGAGAGGCACTTGGCATCGCCCTGCACGATGGCGCGGGAGGCGCAGTCGAGCTGCGGCGCCTTGTTGCCGTCGACGAGCACGAGCTTGGGCCGGCATTCCAGGGCGGCCACGGCCTGCGCCATGGCCCATAGCGAGGCCTGCAGGATGTTGTCGGTGTCGATGCGGATGACGTCGGCGACGGCGACGCCGACGCGGGCCGAGCCGATGATGTGCTGGTAGACGGCGCGGCGGGTCCTGGCGTCGATCGCCTTGCAGTCGGCGATGCCGTCGGGGATGCGTGCGGGATCGAGCACGACCGCGGCAGCCACCACCGGGCCCGCCAGCGGTCCGCGGCCGGCCTCGTCGACGCCGGCGATCGGCCCGCCGTTCAGCTCGAGCTCCACGGCTTCCAGCTCGAAGGTCGCTTTCATCCCCGCGAATCGCCCCTCTTGTTGCCAGGAGCTTTGCGGGGATCGCGGCCTCGAGTCAAAGGAGCGGGAGCTGCCCGCCTTGCGGTGTGGGGCGCCGGAACAGGTCGGTGCGCAGCTTGGCGGAGCGCGCGTTGAGGCCCAATCGCTTGGTTGCCAATCGGAATCTGGCGCTGATCTGCTCGGCGTAGGGGCCGCGGCCGCGCTGGCGGACCCGCCATTGCGGCGTGTAGTCCTTGCCGCCGTGCATGGAGCGCAGGACGTTGATGGTGCGGGCGGCGCGCTCGGGAAACTCGGTGGCGAGCCACTCGCGGAACAGCTCCTTGAGCTCGTAGGGCAGCCGCAGCAGCACGTAGCCGGCCTCGGTGGCGCCGGCATCGCGCGCGGCGGCCAGGATGCGCTCGATCTCGCTGTCGTTGATGGCGGGCACGATGGGCGCCGTCATCACGGCCACCGGCACGCCGGCTTGCGCGAGCGCGCGGATGGCCTCGAGCCGCCTCAGCGGGGTGGCCGCGCGCGGCTCCATCTTGCGGGCGATGCGGCGGTCGAGCGTAGTGAGGGAGATCGCCACCTTGACGAGGCCGCGGCCCGCCATGCGCGCGAGGATGTCGACGTCGCGCACCACGAGCGCCGACTTCGTGACGATGCCGACGGGGTGGCTGGCGCGCTCCAGCACTTCCAGGATCGAGCGGGTGATGCGGTGCTCGCGCTCGATCGGCTGGTAGGGATCGGTGACGGCGCCGAGGGCGATGTATTTCGGTACGTAGCGGGGATGGGCGAGCTCGCGCTCCAGCAGCTCGGCGGCGTTGACCTTGGCATAGAGCTTGGTTTCGAAGTCGAGCCCGGCCGAATGGCCGAGGTAGGAGTGGGTCGGCCGCGCGAAGCAGTAGATGCAGCCGTGCTCGCAGCCGCGATAGGGGTTGATGGACTGCTCGAAGCTGATGTCGGGGCTGTCGTTGGTGGAGATGATGCTCTTGGCCGTCTCCCGGTAGACGTCGGTCTTGAAGGGCTCGAGCTCGCCGATGCTCTCCCAGCCGTCGTCGAAGGTCTCGCGCAGCTCGCTCTCGAAGCGCCCGGCGGCATTGGAGCGCGCACCGCGACCTCGGCGCCGGTCGGCGTCAACGACCTGGCCGCTTGGGGCTTCAGCGCTCTCTTCACGCTCGACAGTTCTGCGGTCGTCGGGCACCTGCAGTCGCTCCTGCGGCTCTCGTTGTCCTCTTACGCCACGATCCAGAACATATCAAGAACATTATCTGGCGAGATGGGCTTTGGAGGGCGGGGCTTGGCGCCTATAGTGCGCGCGCAAACGGGAACGCAGCGACTCCTCATGATCTCCGTGGTCATTCCCACGCTCAACTCTGAAGCGGGCCTGGCCGGAACGCTCACCGGATTGGTGCCCGCCGCGGTGGAGGGGCTGATCCGCGAGGCCATCGTGGTCGATGGCGGCTCCAGCGACCGCACCGAGGCTATCGTCGACAATGCCGGCGCTGACTTCGTGCGGAGCACGGCGGGACGCGGCACGCAGCTCGCGGCGGGGGCGAGGCGTGCGCGCTTTCCCTGGCTCCTGTTCCTCCATGCCGACACGGTGCTGGACCCCGGCTGGGAGCGCGAGGCGGTCCATTTCATGGAGCGCGTCGACACGGGTGCGCGGCCGCTCGCTGCCGCCGCCTTCCGGTTCGCCCTCGACGACATCGGCTTCAAGCCGCGCGCGCTGGAGCGGCTGGTGGCGGCTCGCTGCGCTGCACTACGACTGCCCTACGGCGACCAGGGGCTGCTGATCCCCAAGCGGCTCTACGAGGAGATTGGCGGCTATCGGCCGCTGCCCCTGATGGAGGACGTGGACCTGATGCGCCGGCTCGGACGCCGGCGCCTCGTCATGCTGCGGTCGCGCGCCGTCACCAGCGCCGAGCGGTTCCGGCGCGACGGCTACGTGCGCCGCTCCAGCCGAAATCTAGCATGCCTTGCGCTCTACACGCTGCGCGTGCCGACGGGCGTGATCAGCCGCATCTACGGGTGACGCGTCGCGGAGACGTCACATCAACTATCCGTGAGAGCGGATAGTTTGTCGCACTCACTCGTCTATGGGTATGTGAATTTTGGTCTACGGCATGCCAGTCAAAAGAGACCTAGGGAGATACCGATGACCCACCCGACGCGCCGCAGCGTTCTCACGGGCACCGTTGCAATTGGCGCTACTGCACTAGCCTCAATCGGCAGGCAGCCACCGGCCCACGCAGCGGCGCCCCTGACGGGCAAGCAGGCGCCCGGCTGGTACCGCTACAAGGTAGGTAGTTTCGAGATCACCGCCGTGACCGACGGCAATCGCCCGACACCCCTGCCCGACAACATCGTCAAGAACGCGTCCAAGTCAGAGGTTGTCGCCGCTGTGGCCTCCACGATGCCTGGCGTGGACAAGGAGAAGCCCCCCTTCCCCTTCACCCCGGTCGTCGTGAACACCGGCCAGAAGCTCGTTGCCATCGACACCGGGTTCGGGCCCGCCACCTTCGAGCAGAGCAAGGGCGCCATCGGCCAATATCAGTCCAACCTCGCCGCTGCCGGCATCGATCCGAAGACGGTTGATGTCGTGATCATTTCGCACTTCCATGGCGACCACATCGGCGGCCTCATCGGAGCCGATAGCAAGCCCCTGTTCCCGAACGCCGAGATCATGGTGCCGAAGGCTGAGTGGGACTACTGGATGGATGAGGGCAATGCCAGCCGGGCGCCGGAGGGGCTGGTGAAGTCCACCCATGCCAACTCGCGCCGCGTCTTCGGCGCGCTGGGCAACAAGGTCACGCAATACGAGTCCAACAAGGAGGTCGTGCCGGGCATTACGGCCGTCTTCACGCCGGGACACACGCTCGGCCACACATCGCACATCGTCGCCTCGGGCTCGGACCGCGTCCTCATCCAAGCCGACGTGACAGCCGGTCTGGGGCTTGTCTTTGCGCGCTACCCAGGATGGCACGTCGCCGCCGATATGGACGGTCCGCTAGCCGAGCAGTCGCGCCGCAAGCTCTACGACATGGCGGTAGCTGAGAAGATGCCAGTTCATGGCTACCACTTCCCGTTCCCCGCCCTCGGCCACCTGGACAAGGATGGCAACGGCTACCGGTTGACGCCGGTGTTCTGGAACACCGCGCTCTGAGGCCGATCGTTGGGGGAGACCACGAAGGCCAATCGCTGCTCTCTTGCACAACGGGCGCCGCGCCGACGCGCGGCGCCTTTTCGCTGCCGGCTGGTGGTGATGGCCAAGGTGCCGGTGGCGGGTGCGGTCAAGACGCGGCTGGCGCGCGAGATCGGGGTGGCCGGCGCGGTGCGGTTTGCGCGGACCGCCGCTGCTGCGCTGCTCGCTCGCGTGGCGCGCGACCCGCGCTGGCAGACGACGATTGCCGTCGCTCCGGACTGCGGCGTGGCGAGCCGAGCGTGGCCAGTCCGCTTTGCGCGCATGCGCCAAGGCGGCGGCGACCTCGGCGCGCGCATGCAGCGCATTCTCGATCGCGCACCGCGTGGACCCGTCGTGATCATCGGCACCGACGTGCCCGGCATCGAGGCGCAGCAGATCGCAACGGCGTTCCGCCTGCTCGGCAGCCGCGACGCCGTATTGGGCCCGGCCAGCGACGGAGGCTACTGGCTCGTCGGCCTCAAACGACGGCCGCGTGTCCTGCGCCCCTTCGGCGGCGTGCGCTGGTCGGGCCCGCATGCACTCGCCGATACGCTCGCGAACCTTGCGGGATGGAAGGTTGGATACGCGGCAACGCTTGGCGATGTCGATGACGCGGCGGGGCTAAGGGCAAGCGCGGACCTGCTCGGCCGGCGCGTGCTGCCGAGGTCTCCGGCGACGGCCAGCGCAGATGCGAGATGACTTGCGCTGAGCGCAATCGACAAGCGGCGCCGCCGAGTCTAAGCCTGGGCGCATGCAACGCTTGATCAGCCCTGCCGGGCGCGGCGCCAACGGCGGCTCCGCGGCGCCCGATGGCCGAGCTTCCAACCGGCTGCGCGTTCTCCAGGCGCTTCTTCCCTATGTCTGGCCGCACGACCGGCCGGACCTCAAGACCACCGTCGTGGTGTCGCTGGCACTGATGCTGGTGGCCAAGCTCGTCACCGTCGCCATGCCCTTCACCTTCAAGTGGGCGACGGACGCGCTGGTGCAGGCATCGGGCGGCAACGTCCCGGCCTCGCAGACCGTCCCCTGGCTGGTCGGCGCGCCGATGCTGGCGATCCTGCTCTATGGGCTGGCGCGCGTTGCCATGTCGCTGCTGGTGCAGGTGCGCGAAGGCATGTTCGCCAAGGTTGCGCTGCACGCCGTGCGCAAGCTCGCGCTCAACACCTTCGAGCACATGCACCGGCTCTCGCTGCGCTTCCACCTCGAGCGCAAGACCGGCGGCCTCACGCGCGTGCTCGAGCGCGGCCGGCTCGGCATCGAGAACATCACGCGCATGACGCTGATGACGTTCGTGCCGACGGTGGTCGAGTTCGCGTTGGTGCTGGGCGTGCTGATGCTCGAGTTCGACTGGCGCTATGCGGCCATCGTCGCCGGCATGATCGCCCTCTATCTCTGGTACACGGTGCGGGCGACCGACTGGCGCATCAAGATCCGCCGCACCATGAACGAGAGCGACACCGACGCCAACACCAAGGCGATCGACAGCCTGCTCAACTACGAGACGGTCAAGTATTTCGGCGCCGAGGAGCGCGAAGCTGCGCGCTACGACCGGTCCGTGGGGGCGTATGCCGATGCCAGCATCAAGAGCTACACCTCGCTCGCCGTGCTCAACGCCGGCCAAGCCGTCATCTTCGCCATCGCGCTCACCGCCTGCATGCTGATGGCGGGCTACGACATCGCCGCCGGCACCAAGACCGTCGGCCACTTCGTGATGGTCAACGCGCTGATGCTGCAGCTGTTCATTCCGCTCAACTTCATGGGCATGGTCTATCGCGAGATCCGTCAGTCGGTGACCGACATCGAGCGCATGATGGACGTGCTTTCCGAGGCGCCGGAGGTGGCGGATCGCCCGGGCGCCATACCGCTCAGGGTAACGGGCGGCACCATCCGCTTCGAGGATGTGAAGTTCTGCTACGAGCCCGCGCGGATCATACTGGACGGCCTCTCCTTCGAGGTTCCGGCCGGCAAGATGGTGGCGATCGTCGGCCCCTCGGGAGCAGGCAAGTCGACGGTGTCGCGCATCTTGCTGCGCTTCTACGACGTGGCGGGCGGGCGCGTGACGATCGACGGGCAGGATATCCGTGACGTCACGCAGACATCGCTGCGCTCCGCCATCGGCGTCGTGCCGCAGGACACGGTGCTGTTCAACGACACCATCCTCTACAACATCCGCTACGGCCGCCCGGATGCCACCGAGGAGGAGGTGCAGGAGGCGGCCCGCATGGCGCAGATCGACGAGTTCATCCGCCGGCTGCCCGAAGGCTACGGCACGATGGTGGGCGAGCGGGGTCTGAAGCTCTCGGGCGGCGAGAAGCAGCGCGTCGCCATCGCCCGCACCATCCTCAAGGGACCGCCGATCCTGCTGCTCGACGAGGCCACGAGCGCGCTCGACAGCCACACCGAGAAGGAGATCCAGGACGCGCTCGACCAGGTGTCGAAGAACCGCACCACCGTGGTCATCGCCCACCGCCTCTCGACCATCGTCAACGCCGACAACATCCTGGTGCTCGACGCCGGGCAGCTCGTCGAGCAGGGCACGCACGGCGAGCTGATCGCCAGGGGCGGCCTCTACGCCAGCCTCTGGAACCGCCAGCGCCAGGCCGAGAAGGCCCGCGAGGTGCTGGCCGAGGCGCTCGCCGAGGAGAGCCATCGCATCAAGGACGGCCGGCTCTCGGCCGACGGTGTCGAGCTGGGCGCCGCGCCGCCGGGAGCGGCAACGGCCAAGGAGGACCTGGCGGGTTAGGTGATAGCGAAAGTTGAGCCGCGCATGGGTGCCGGCCCGTTCCCGCGCGCGCCCTGACGGACGCACGCGGCGCCGGCATGACGTCAATTGTCGGGCTCGCCTCCGACCACGGGCGTCAATCCGGCGAAGGCCGGCACCTGGCGGGGTCGGCCTCGCCGCGCCTCAGCCTGTGATGGGCGCGGTCGCCGCCTCGAGCCAGGCGCGGTCGGCGGGTCCGAGCTCGGGGCCGATCTCATTGGCGACACGCGCGTGGTAGGCGTCGAGCCAAGCCAGCTCCTCGGCCGACAGCAGCTCCGGCAGCACCAGGCGGCGGTCGATGGGCGCCAGCGTCAGCGTCTCGAGCTCCATCATGTCGCGGTCGCCGCCGGCGACCTTCTCGGGCTCGGTCACCAGCACCAGGTTCTCGATGCGGATGCCGTAGGCGCCAGCCTTGTAGTAGCCGGGCTCGTTGGAGATGATCATGCCGGGCTCGAGCGCCACCATGCCGCGCTTGGATATGCTCTGCGGGCCCTCGTGCACTGACAGGTAGCTGCCCACCCCGTGGCCGGTGCCGTGGTCGAAGTCGAGGCCTGCGCTCCACAGCGCGCGGCGCGCGAAGGGATCGAGGTCGATGCCGCGCGTGCCCTTGGGGAAGCGCGCGGTGGCGATGGCGATGTGCCCCTTGAGGACCAGCGTGAAGCGCTCCTGCATCTCGCGTGTCGGCTTGCCGACGGCGACGGTGCGGGTGATGTCGGTGGTGCCGTCGAGGTATTGGGCACCCGAATCGACGAGATAGAGCTCGCCCGGCTTGAGCTTGCGGTTGGTCGGCTCGGTGACGCGGTAGTGCACGATGGCACCGTTGGCGCCGGCGCCGGAGATGGTGTCGAAGCTGATCTCCTTCAGCGCCTGGGTCTCGCTGCGGATCTTCTCGAGCGCGATCGAGCACACGATCTCGTCGAGCCTGCCCGAGGGCGCCTCGCGGTCGAGCCAGGCGAGGAAGCGCGCCACCGCCGCCCCATCGCGCTTGTGGGCGATGCGCGTGCCCTTGATCTCGGTGGCGTTCTTCCTGGCCTTCGGCAGCAGGCAGGGATCGGAGCCGCGGCCAATGCTCTTGGGTCCGAGCTTGCTGAAGAACCACATCGCGGCGGTGCCGGGATCGAGGCGCACCCGCTTGCCGCCCTTCTTGATGTCGGCGAGGCGGGCGCCCAGCGTCTTGCGCACGGCCTTCTCGGCGGCGATCGCGGATTTCGCCTGCGCCTCGGGCTTCATGGCAGCACGCTTGGCGCGGGCGGTCTTGTCGTCGGGCACGAGCTTGACGAGCTTGGCGAGGTGCGCGCGGGCTTCCGGGCCGATCTTGGCCGGGTCGATGTAGAGCTCGGGCTTGCCGCTCGCGGGGACGAGCGCGAACGCCAGCGGCACGGGATTGTGCGCAACGTCGGAGCCGCGGATGTTGAGCAGCCAGGCGATGGAATCGGGCATGGTGAGCATGGCCCAGTCCTCGCCGGCCTTGCGCAGCGTTGCCTGCAGCTCGGCGATCTTCTGCTCGGCCGGCGTTCCGGCGTAGCGCGCCGGGTGGGGCACGACCTCTCCTGTCGGCGGGGCGGGGCGGTCGCTGCCCCAGACGGCATCGACGGGGTTCTGCGCGAGCGGCGTGAGCGCGATGCCCTTGGGCGCCAGAATCTTCTCCAGCTCCTCGATCTGGGCCGGCGTGTGCAGCCAAGGATCGAAGCCGACCTTGGTGCCGGACTTGAGATGCCCGATGAGCCAGTCGCTGAGCTTGGCCTCGGGCACCTGCAGCACCTCGAAGACGCGCGTGTCGACCTGCGCGGGAGCCTGCACGACGTAGCGCCCGTCGACGAACAGGGCGGCACGGGTGCGCGCCACGGCGGCGAGGCCTGCCGAGCCCGTGAAGCCCGTCAGCCACCTGAGCCGCTCAGCCGAAGGCGGCACGTACTCGCCCTGATGCTCGTCGGCGCGAGGGACGAGCACG
>Ga0247829_10000347_pt1 | contig 16844 bp, 12 predicted proteins | sample 12C_Control_Day4_FD_207765 | JGI IMG/M metagenome (GOLD analysis project Ga0247829, IMG submission 207765) | Soil microbial communities from agricultural site in Penn Yan, New York, United States - 12C_Control_Day4 | ecosystem: Environmental > Terrestrial > Soil > Agricultural land | place... | reverse complement strand
CCTCCGCCCCGACGCGGCCGGGATCGACATCCACTCCGACATGCACATGGTCTGCGTCCCGGCGAGCCGCGTGCCCCAGACGGTCCCCGACGGGGAGACGCTGCCGGCCAACGTCCGGCGGTTCGGGGGCAACACCTGCGACCTGGTCGCCATCGCCGACTGGCTGGCCGCGTGCGGCGTCACCACCGTGGCAATGGAGTCCACCGGGGTGTACTGGGTCTCCCTGTTCGAACTGCTGGAGGCCCGCGGGTTCCAGGTCTGGCTGGTCGAGCCGGGGCAGCTGTCCCGGTGCGGCGCCCGGCCCAAGACCGACGTCCTCGACGTGCAGTGGATCCAGCGGCTGCACTCGTACGGCCTGCTGGAGCCGTCGTTCCGCCCGCCCGACGCGGTCCTGGCCCTGCGAGGGTACCACCGCCAGCGGCAGATGCAGGTCCGGTACGCCGCCAGCCACACCCTGCACATGCAGAAGGCCCTGGAGCAGATAAACGTCAAGCTGGCCGAGGTGGTGTCCGACGTGTGCGGGGCGACCGGCCGGCGGATCATCGAGGCCATCCTGGCCGGCGAGCGGGACCCGCGGGCACTGGCAGCGCTCCGCGACCCGAAGTGCAAGAGCGACGCCGCGGCGATCGCCCGCGCCTTGGAGGGCACGTGGCGGCCGGAGCACCTCTTCGCGCTGCGGCAGGCGTACGACCTGTACCGGTTCCACCACCGGCAGATCGACGAGTGCGACGCGGCCATCCGGGCCGAGCTCGCCAAGCTCCCGGACCGGACCGGGGGGAAGGCGTTCTCGCCGAAGCCGCGGCGGTGCGGGCGGAAGGCGAACGACCTGGGGTTCGACGCCGGGTGGCCGCTGTTCCGGGCGGTGGGAGTGGACCTGACCGAGATGGAGGGGATCGACGAGCGGACCGCCCTGGTGATCCTGGCGGAGGTCGGGGCGGACGTGAGCCGGTTCCCGACCGAGAAGCACTTCGCCAGCTGGCTGGGAGTCTGCCCGCGGCAGCACGAGTCGAACGGGACCAGGAGGAAGCGCGGCCCCCGCAAGGGGAAGAACCGGGTGGCCATCGCCCTACGGATGGCGGCGCAGGCGGTGGGCCGGACCCAGTCGCCGCTGGGCCTGTTCTACCGGCGGATCAAGGGCCGGATCGGCGGTCCGGGGGCGGTCACTGCGACCGCCCACAAGCTGGCCCGGCTGGTGTACCGGATGCTCAAGTACGGGTCCGAGTACGTGAAGCGGTCGATGGCCGAGTACGAGGCGAAGCTGCGGGCGCAACAGGAGCGGCAGCTGCGGGCGCGGGCGGCCCGGCTGGGGTTTGAGTTGGTGCCCCGGTGTGCCACGACGAGCCCGTGACGGGGCGTGAGTCCGGTCCGCGCCCCCTCGGGCCGAGCGCTCGGGGGCGGGAGGGGTACACCCCGTGCGGGGACGATCCAGGGAGCGGTCAGCGGAGTCCGGGGTGTCAGCGGGCGGAGTTCATGGGGAAGCCGTGGGTGTAACGTGGGGTGGTCGCCCCACCACCGCGGAGCTTGCGATGTCCGACACGATTCTCGCCATCGACCTGGGCAAGTACAAGTGCGTGGCCTGCGTCTACCACCGGGCCACTGCCGCCGCCGACTTCCGCACCGGCACCACCTCCAAGCCTAAGGTCGAGCGGCTGATCCGCGCCGCCCGCCCGACGGTGGTGGTGATTGAGGCGTGCACCCTGGCGGGGTGGGTCCACGACCTCTGTGCCGAGCTGCGCATCCCCTGCCAGGTGGCCAACACCGCGGCCGAGGCGTGGAAGTACAAGCATACGAAGCGGAAGACCGACCGGGACGACGCGCTGCGGCTGGCCCAACTGGAGGCCCTCGGCCAACTCCCCACCGTGGCCGTCCCCGAGAAGCGGGTCCGGGAGTGGCGGGCGCTGATCGCCCACCGCCAGGCCCTGGTCGGCCAGCGGGTCGCGGCCCAGAACCGCATCCGCGCCGTCCTCGTCGGCCAGGGGCTGCCGGCCCCGCGCGGGGCCAGGGCGTGGACCACCACCGGGCGGGCCAGCATCGCCCAGTTCGCCAGGCCGCTGGCCGAGTGCGGCCCCGACGAGCTGTGGCGGGGGATGCTCGACCTGGCGCTGACCGCCTACCGCCAGGCCGAGGAGTTGGTCGCCGTCACCGAGGCCCGGCTCGATGCGCTGGGCAAGGCGGACCGGCGGGTCCAGCTGCTGGACACGGTGCCCGGGCTGGGGCCGCGGACGGCCGAGGCGGTGGTCGCCCACCTCGACGACCCGCGGCGGTTCAAGACCGGCAAGCAGGTGGCGGCCTACGGCGGGCTGGTGCCGCGGCAGTACCAGTCGGGCGAGGACGACCGCCGCGGGCGGATCACCAAGCGGGGGCCGGCGGTGCTGCGCAAGCTCCTGGTCCAGTGCGCCTGGGCGATGCTGCGGTACAACCGGTGGGCGCGGGCGGTGTTCGAGCGGCTCAGCCGGGGCAAGGCGCTGCGGAAGCAGGCGGTGGTGGCGCTGGCCCGGCGGGTGCTGGTGAGGTGCTGGGCCATGCTGCGGGACGGCGTGCCGTGGCGACCCGACCCGGAGCCTGCGGCCACCTGACCGCCGCCCACGTTCGCCCGTGACGACCGACGGACGCCAACGGGAGCCGATCGCGCCAGCCCGGAGCTTGTAGTACCCCGGGCGGTCCTGCCGCCGGAGGGTGGCCGAACGAATGGGCGGCGTGGCGGATACAGGTTAGTGGGACGGCACACCCTTGCCCCGCGACGCGTGCCGCAGCCCGAATAGTCGAGTGCGACCCCGCGGTGTTCTCGGACCCAGACGCGAGGGACCCCGCGGCCGGCGGGAGTGGGGTCGGTGTCGGCCCGCGTGACCCGAGCCGCGAAGGACAGTGCAGAAAAGACCGGGAGATTCAGGACGGGTTACGTTGACAGACCCACGGCTTCATAGTCTACAAACTCACCCGCCGCGGCGGTCGGGTTACAATGAAACGCCAGTCAGCCGTTGCCGCCGCGGTCGGGTGCAGTGGGGTTTCGGCCCGACCCTCGTTACGGCCGTGGCTTGATCCACGGCGGCCACGAACGGTCCTGGTCCATTCTCGACAGGAACATCTGGGCTAGGTCGTAGGGCGTCAGCTCGAAGGACCGGGTGTCCACACACTGTTGCAAGTGTCGCCGGGCCGTCGCCCGGTCCCCGTCGGCCAGGGCCGTCAGCGCGATGCAGAGGTGGGCGTTACACAGGTCGCCGCGCTTCCCCCCCGCGGACGCGACTAGCCCCGCGGCCGAACGACTTCCGGCGCAGTATTCCAGAGCCCGCTTGAACGGCTCCCGGTTGACCGGCGGGAATCGGTCCGGGCGGCTCAGGAACGCCCGGCTCACCTCGACGGCCTCATCCTTCCGGCCGAGCAGTCGTAGCACCAGCTGGCTGTTGAACAAGTCCCAGTCCACCAGGTCGCGGGCCGCGACCTCCCGGTGCAGGTCGCTCGCCCCGGCGTGGCCGCCGGGGACTTCGGCCAGCGTGATCACCCTCAGCAGGTCCACGACGGTCGTCCCCCTCTTCCGCTCCAGCACCTCGGCGGCCCGCCCGAACTCGGCGCGGCGATACATCGCCGCGGCGTAGTACGCGGTGGCGTAGAAGTCGCGAGACTGGTCGGCGACCCGCCGCAGGGTCGCCAGGCTGTCGGCGTCGTCCCGGCCGACGTCCTTGAGGAAGATCCACCACGCCGTCACCGCCGGCGGGGAGTCGAGGAACCGCTCCAGCGCGCGGGCGTCCTTCAGCCCCGCCTCGAGCGCGTCCTGCCGCAGGGCCGCCTGCCCGTACTCCCCGAAGACGTGGTAGCACATCAGGTGGACCGAGACGCTCAGGCTCAGGATCGTGGCGGTCTCGGGCAGCTGCCGCCGGATCGACTGCACCTCGCTCAGGGCGAGCCGGGCCCGCTCGAGGTCGGGCGCGTCCGTGACGTGCAGCCGGAGGACGTCGGTCCGCACCAGGCGGGCGAGTATCGAGGACGACCGCCGTCGCACCGCCTCGTCCAGGCTCCTCAGTCCGCCCTCCGGGTCGAGCATCGACTCGGCGTGCCCGCGGAACAGGTAGTCCTCCGGGGTGACGGCGGGCAGGCGGACGGCCTCGCCCAGGGCCCGGTGGTAGTCGGTGAGCCGCCCGGCGCTGTTGTGCGCCACCGCCAGCATCCCCCAGGCCGCGACGCTCTCGGGCAGGAGCTCGACCGCCTGGGTCAGGTGGTCGGCCGCCTCCGCCATGTGGCCCTGGTACAGCGCGAGCTGGCCCTGGAGCATCCGCACCTGCCCGGCCGAGCAGCCGAGCACCTCCGCCTCCCGGATCGCCTGCCGCGCCTCGCCGAAGTCCTCCAGCCGCGACGCCAGGACCGCCTTCTCCAGGGCGGCTCGCCGCCGCTCCTCGAGCAGTTCCGCGTCGTGCTCGGCCTCCGCCGCTTCGCGGTCGCGCTCCGCCACGTGGGCCCGGTAGGCCAGCCCGCCGGCCACGCCGGCGCACGCCAGCACGCCCGCCAGGGCCGCCGACAGCGCCGGGTTCCGCCGGACCCACTTCCGCAGCCGCGCGACCGGCCCGGCCCGGCGGGCCAGGATGGCGAACCGGTTGACGTACCGCCGAAGGTCGTCCGCCATCTGCCCGGCCGTCTGGTAGCGGCGGTCGGGGTCCTTGTCCATCGCCTTCAGGCAGATCGTCTCCAGGTCCACCGGGACCTTCGGGTTAGCCGTCCGCGGAGGCGTGGGCTCCTTCTGCATGACCTGGGCCAGGATCTGGTCGCGCTGGCCGGCCGCGAACGGCGGCTGGAGGGTCAACAGTTCGTAGAGGGTTGCCCCCAGGGAGTAAATGTCCGTGCGGAGGTCCACCGGGACCCGCCCGGCCGTGATCTGCTCGGGCGACATGTACAGGGGTGTGCCGACCATCTCACCCGTGGTGGTCACCCCCGGCTGTTCCAGCATCCGCGCCAGGCCGAAGTCGTTGACGCTCAATCTGCCGGCGGGCGACAGCAGCAGGTTCGACGGCTTGACGTCCCGGTGGATCACCCCCTGCGTGTGGGCGTATTGCAGGGCGTCGGCGACGTCGGCGATCAGCCTGGCCACCGTGTCGTAGTAGCCACTGCCCGTGCTCAGCGACGACGAACTCAGCCCGGAACTCGAGGGCGGCGCGCCGGGGCTCTCCACGTACGGCCCGGTCGCGGCGAGCGGAGCGGGGTCGGGGTCCCCGTCGGCGGGGGCGCTCGGCACCGGGACGCCAGCTGCGGCCTGGCGGAGTTGGCGGATGACCTGGTCCAGCGACGGCCCCTCGATCAGCTCCATGGCGTAGAAGTGGGTGCCGCCCTCCTCGCCGGTGGCGTAGATCGGGACGATGTTCGTGTGGTGCAGCTTGGCGGCGGCCTCGGCCTCGCGGCGGAACCGCTGCACCGCCTTCGGGGTCAGGCCCGCGGCCGACGAGAGGACCTTCAGTGCCACCGGGCGGTTGAGCGACGTCTGCCGTGCCTCGTAGACCACCCCCATGCCGCCGCGGCCGATCTCTCGGCCGATCTCGAAGTCGCCCAGCCTCCGCGGCTCCGGGGGCGGGGTTGTCGGTAAGGTCATCTGAGCTCCTGCCACGACGGCGTTTGCGAGTCCCGTCAGGCCGAACGGATTCACCTGACCTGTCCGCCCCGCTCCACCTCTGCGACGTACCCCCCGCGACGGTTGACCGCTCGCCGACCGACCAGCCGGCGCGACCCAGGGCGAGTCGCACGACCTCGGCGGAGACACCACACGCCTCGGCGACCCCACCCGGCCCTCCAGGCTTCGACGACCTCGACCGCCGTGACGAGGGCCAGCAGTGGGAGCTACAGTGCAGTAAGCATTACCCAATGCCATGTCGCGCGAGTGACGGTCGCCTACGGGGCTCTCAAGAACCGCGCCCCGTTCGAACCGAACTGGTCGTCAAGAATCGCCGCTTGACGACACGTTACCTGGTTCGGCCGGGTCACTACTTGCCTTGGACCGACTCCTCCCGAACGGCCACCAACTCCTCGTCCTACTCCCACCGCCCTGCGGCGTCCCAGCGGTCGGGGGAGCGCTTGACGGCACCCCGCCGGTCGTAATGGGTGAGGCCGGCGGAGCCCCGCGGGGTGAGTAGCCATCGACGAACCGTTCCAGGTCCTCGGCGAGTGCCGCCGCGGTCTGGTAGCGATCCTCGGGCAGCTTCTCCAGACACTTGAGGCAGATCGCCTCAATGTCGCCGGACACGTCCGGGACCGACTGCCGCGGGCGCGTCGGTCTCGCCGAACACACCTGCGACAGCAGATCGAGTGTACTCTGCGAGCCGAACGGCGGGTGCCCGGTGAGCAACGCGTACAGGATCCCGCCCAGCGAGTACACGTCGGTCCGCGGCCCGATCCGGGCGAGGTTCCCGGCCGCCTGTTCCGGGGCCATGTAGCTGGGGCTGCCCATCACCGTGCCGGATCGCGTCAGCCCGTCCAGGTCCGGGCCGGCCGCCCCCCGCCGCGCCTGCTCCTGTGCCTCGTTCAGGAACGCTCGGACCGACTGAAACCGCTCGTCGCCGCCGAGCACCCCGGTCCGGGCCGCACACTGCGCCCAGGCACTGCGCGTCACCTCGTCTTCGCCGAACACCGCCGCGTCCTCGACCGACCCGTACTGGGCACCCAATTCCGCCGCGAACCGGCGCAACTCGATGTCGAGCAGGTTCACCGAGGCGACCGTGCAGTACAACTGGCTGACTTGGCGAATCGGGTCAGCGAACTTCACCAGCCCGAAGTCGGTGACCATCGGTGCCCCCTCCGCCGTGAGGAGCACGTTCGCCGGCTTCAGGTCGCGGTGCAGCATTCCCCGGTCGTGGGCGTGCTGCATCGCCAGGGCCACCGTCCGGACGACCTCGGCCGCCCACCGGGGCTTCCGGAGCCCGCACGCGATGACCTGCTGGAGGCTCCCGCCCGCGGCGTGCGGCATGGCGAAGTACGGCTACCCGGCGTACAGCCCGACATCGCGGATCCCGATGATGTTCGGGTGGTCCAGGCATGCCAGGGCCTCGGCCTCGATACGGAACCGGGCGAGTTCGGCGAACGTCGCGCCCCGGCCCCGCAGGATCATCTTCAGGGCGAGGGTGGCGCCGTCCCGGTGCCGGCGGACGCGGTACACGACGCCCATCCCCCCGCGGCCGAGTACCGCTTCTACCTCATAGCCAGGGATGTCAGGTAACCCGTCAGTCATTTTTGTCGCTGTCACGATCTATGGCCGAAGAATCCATCCATGCCGTGGCCGGGTAGCCTGGATCGGTTGCCTGATCTGGCCACCGGGAGCATGCGATAAACGGCACCATCTTGGCCGTTGACCTCGGCAAGTTCAACAGCGTGCTGCGCTGGTACGAGCCCGGCACCCGCCGCACCGACATTGTCACGGTCAAGACCACGTCCGCCGGCGCGGGCTAACACATTAACCCGGACCCCGCGCCGACCCGTCCAGTGGGCTGCGTACCCACTCCGCCCCGGTCTGGCATTACCGCATGGTCGGCTATGCCAAGCTCCCAACGACGTCGGTGGTACGGGACGGGACTCCCGGATGGGACCCGTCGGGGGAACACGGGTCTTAAGTGACTCCCGCTCATGGGTGAGACCCCCCACCCTCTGGCTCAATCCTGAGGGCTCAAACCCATCCCCGGTTGACAGTGGGACAAGGGTGAGGGCGACCGGCACCGGGCCGGCCCGCCCGAACCTTCGTTCTCTCAGTGGCAGGGGTGGAGTGATGAGCAGTCTTTTGGAAGGGATCATCGAGGCGACCGAGGCGCGGTTCACGACCGGCGGGGGCGGGCCGGTCATCGTGGGTCAAGACCACGACTTGGCGAACATCGGTGGCACGTTCGAGCCGGACATCCAGCGGGCGCTGCGGTCCCTGGCCAGTCCGCGGGGCTGGGACGCCGCGGAGTACGGCATCACCGCCGAGCAGGCGGCCGCGATGGTGCGGGCGTACTCGACGACCAAGGCCCGGTAGCGGCCGCCCGCGGTCTTGCGGACTCGACCAGTAGTAAGTACCGCCGCTTGGCGGCGTTGAAGGTGAAGCGCTCGTAGCCACAGGCGCCGCGCGTCATCCCTAATAGCCCGTTCGAACTGTTGGGGTGCAGGTCGTCGGCGATGCGGGCGATCTCGGTGCGGTTATCGAAGACGACGAGGTAGTGCCCGTCCTTGACCAGAACGCTGCTGGCCTCCTAGATACCTCCCGGCTAAGGCGGAAGTGACGCGGCAGCCGGTCCGAGGCCAAGCCAGGCGGTCCTGCTGAGCATGCCCACCGACTCCCTTACGGCCAGTCGGCCGAACGTATTGACCCCAGATCAGGCTCTCGACACCAGGACGGTCACGGTCGACCCATAGCGTCGTTCCGACCGCTTCTCCTGGAATCCGGGGAATGGCTCATTGTGTTCTCGGAAGGGCAGGTGGACTCCCGCGGGATCCTATGCCGGGCTCGCCCAAGCCCGGTGCGGCCAAGACCTCGACCGCCAAGACGGAGATGTCGTCGTGCGCTTTCCCGGACCCATGCCACCGGGCGATCTCCCCCAGGAGGGCGTGAGTGCTCTCCTGTAGCGGTTCAGACCGCAGCCGTTCGATCGCGTCCAGGAGCCGGGCGTCGCCGAATTGCTCGCCGGCGGGGTCCATCGCCTCGGGGAGGCCGTCGGAGTAGAGGTACAGGCGGTCCCCCGCCCCCAGGCGGGCCGACCGCTCGTCGTAGGCGTCGCCGGCCAGGCCGATCGGGAACCCCTGGCTCGGCAGGATCACCGGGCCTCCGCTGGCGGGCAGGTGCATCGGGCCGGGGTGGCCGGCGGAGGCGTAGCGAAACTCCCCGGTCGCGGCGTCCAGGACCCCGTAGACCAGGGTGGCGAACTGCTCGGTCGCCGGGTCGAACGGGAACAGCCGGTTCAGGCGGGCGGCGACGTCGGCCGGCGACGTGACCTCGGACCGGTCCCCGCCGTCCCCGCCCCGGACCAGGATCGAGGACGGGTCCGACGGGGGCGACAGGAGGCGGCTCATCGACACCGACAGGAGGGCGGACGCGACCCCGTGGCCGCTGACGTCCAGGACGTACAGCCCGACCCGCCCGCCGCCGAGCGGGACGACGTTCAGGCCGTCGCCGGCCAGCTCGTCGCACGGCCGGTAGCACCACGCGAACGCCGCGCCCGGGACGCGGGGTGCCTGGCGGGGGAGGAACGTCTGCTGGATCCGGGCCGCCGCCCTCAGGTCGCGGGACATCCGGGCGTTCGCCTCCGCCAGTCGCGCGTTGGCCTCCTCCAGCTCGACTTGCAGGCGGCGGAGCTGCAGGTGCGTTTCGACGCGGGCGTGCAGTTCCTCTATCTGGAACGGCTTGGTGATGTAATCCACCCCGCCGGTGGCGAACGCCTTCACCTTGTCCAACTGCTCGGTGAGGGCGCTGATGAAGATGACCGGTATCCCTTGGAGCTTCTCATCGGCCTTGAGGTGTTCGCACACCTCGTAGCCGTTCATCTCCGGCATGTTGATGTCCAGCAGGATCAGGTCCGGGGGGTCGCGTCGGGCCGCCAGCAGCGCGAGCTTGCCGCCGGGGACGGGGCGGACCTTGTACCCGCGATCCTTGAGCATGCCCGCCAGCACCTGGAGGTTGGCGGGGGTGTCGTCCACGACCAGGATGCCGGCGGGCTGCCCGGCGTCCCTCTTCGACTGCTCGGGACTCACTGGACGCCCCCCGGTCCGAATAAGTCAAGGAGCTTCTGGTACTGGAAGCCCTCGGCCAGGCGGCGCAGCCCCCGAGCAATGCGGGGGTCGCGGGCCTCGACCTCACGGATCTTCGCCAGCAGTTGGTCCAGGTCCGCCGTGACGACGGCCTCACGCATCGGGTGGATCAGGTCTCGCGGCCAGCCCGCCAGGGACTCGGGCGTGAGCTCGGCCGCTTCATCCTGTGCCGCGGCGGCGGGAGGCTCGGCGTAAACGTACTCCACCCCCACGTGGGCGTGGATCTTCTGGAACAGGTCGGCCTCCCGGAACGGCTTGCTGATGTAGTCGTCGGCCCCGATCGCCATCAACTCCCGGCGGTTCTCGTCCATCGCGCTGGCCGTCACGGCGATGATCTTGGGGTCCGCGCCGCCGACAGCGGCCCGGATCCGGTGGATCGCCTCGCGCCCGTCCATCACCGGCATGCGGAAGTCCATCAGGATCAGGTGGGGTCGCCACTCCTCGAACCCGCGGACGGCTTCCGCCCCGTTGGTCGCCAGCCGGACCTCGAACCCGACCGGGACCAGGAGCTGCGCCAGGAGCTGGCGGTTGTCCTCGACGTCGTCGGCGATCAGCACCCGGCACGCCGCCTGCCCGGGCCGGAGCCCCAGGACCTGCCGGGGCTGATTGGTTGGTTCGACCGCTCGCGCCTCACCCTCGTTCAAGGGAATCTGAATCGCGAAGACGCTGCCCGTGCCGACCCGGGTGCTGACCGTGATGTCCCCGCCCATCAGGCGGACGAACTCCCGGCTGATGGCCAGGCCCAGCCCCGTCCCGGTCCCCGCCTGCTGCCCGGTCTTGGTCTGCTCGAACTGCCGGAACAACTTGTCCTGCTCGTCGGGCGAGATGCCCGGCCCGGTGTCCTCGACCTCGACCCGGAGGACGGGGCCCGTCGCGCCCCCGCGGTCCGCGCGGACGCGAACTCCGACGCCGCCCCGCTCGGTAAACTTCACGGCGTTGCCGAGCACGTTGATGAACACCTGGCGCAGCTTGTTGATGTCGGTCACGATGTACCGGGGGACGTCGCCGACCGTCTCGACCGCGAACGACAACTTCTTCTCGTCCGTGCGGACGCGGAACATCATCTCCAGGTCCTTGAGCAGGGCGAGCAGGTCGAACGTGGACGGGTTCAGGGTCGTGCGGCCGGCCTCGATCTTGGACATCTCCAGGATGTCGTTGATCAGGGCGAGCAGGTGCTCGCCGCTGCGGTTGATGGTCCCCAGGTACTGGCACTGGCGGGGGGAGAGGTCCCGGTCGCGGAGCATCAGCTGGGAGAACCCGAGGATGGCGTTCATCGGGGTGCGGATCTCGTGCGACATGTTGGCCAGGAAGGCGCTCTTGGCCCGGTTGGCGGCTTCGGCGGCGTCCCTCGCCTTCGCCACCTCTTCCTCGGCGCGCCGACGCTCGGTCACGTCCTCCATGGCCAGGACCAGCAGCTCACCGTGGTGCCCCGCCCGGAGCTTGCGGGCGTTGAGCAGCATCACCCGGCGGCCGATGGCCGGGAAGGCGTGCTCGAGCTCGAAGTCGTCGAAGACGGAGCTCTGGGGGACGATGTCCTCGAGCAGGGTGCGCAAGTCGGGGATGTCCCACTGGCCGTTGCCCAGCTCGTAGATGAGGCGGCCCTCCGTCTCCTCCTTCGAGACGTGGAACGTCTGGTAGAAGGCGCGGTTGGCGGACTGGACGCGGAGGGTGGCGTCGAGGATCAGCAGGGGCTCGCGGACCGTGTCCACGATGTTCTGGGCGTAGTTCTGAATGTCCTCGACCAGCGGTCCCCGTTCCGTCATGGCCGTCCTTCCGCGTGCTTCGAGGTGAGTACGTTGAGCAGCACCCCGACTCCGTCTCCCGCTGGGGTTCGCCCCGTGACCAGTATCCACCTGACCCCGGCGGAACGCCAGGAACTCCTCGACCACTACCGCCGGCCCGCCGACCCCGACAGCGGGCACCGTGCCCACATCCTCCTGCTCCTGGATGCCGGTCACCCGTGGGTGACCATCAGTGCGGTCCTGTTCTGCTCCGTGAGCACGATCAGCCGATGGAAGCAGCGGTTCGAGGCCGAGGGCGTGGACGCCGTGTACGGCCGGTCCCGGGGGCGGCGGACCGGCATCCACATCTGAACGACCCTGGTAGTCCGGTGGGTGCTGACGTACTCGCCCACCGCCTTCCGGTTCGCCCGCAGCCGGTGGTCGTGCGAGGCGGTGGCCGTCGTGCTGCGGGACGACTACCGGGTCCAGGTCGGGCGGGAGACGGTCCGCCGGTGGCTGCGGGGGGCCGAGTTGGTGTGGCGGCGGCCCCGCCCGGTCATCCGCCCGACGGACCCGGACCGGGAGCAGAAGCTCCGCACGCTCCGGGCGTTACTGAAGGGTCTGCCGGCGGGCGAGGCTGCGGTGTTCATGGACGAGGTGGACGGTGAACCTCAACCCGAAGGTCGGGTGCCTGTGGATGCGGCGGGGCCAGCAGGCAGCCGTGGAGACCCCAGGGAACAACGAGAAACGATACCTGGCGGGGAGCATCCACTGGCGGACCGGGACCATCATCCTGACCGAAGGGAGGCCGAGGGAGGGCCGGAGTGCGGCCCTGTTCTGCCGGCACCTGGACGACCTACGGCGGGCGTTCCGCCACTACCAGGTCATCCACGTCATCTGCGACAACGCCGGGACGCATACCCCGGGACACTCGAAGCTCGTCCGGGCGTACCTGAAGGAGTGGGGCGAGCGGGTGGTGCTTCACTACCTGCCGAGGTACGCCCCGGACACCAACCCGGTCGAGCGGGTGTGGTGGCGGCTCCACGAGGCGGTCACCCGCAACCACCGGTGTCAGACGATGGACGAGCTGTTGGACCTGACGTTCGACTGGTTCACAACCCGCACCCACTTCCGGGTCCGGTCGGAGGTGTACAGCGAAACGCCTGGAAAATGAGGCGACTTCCGGCTTTGGCGGGAGCTATGTAGTGTCGACCGCGGGTTCCAGGCGTCGTGATCGGTCTCGGGGTCACAACCCGAGACCGCTTCGTTAACCGAGTAGGCATACACTGGGTCGAGATTCAGCAGTCAAAGTTTGATTGCGGGGGCCACACCACTTCGAAGATCACCCATCGAGAAACGTAACCGTTCACGGTGCTGCATCGACTGAGGTGGCGTCCTCCATTTCATCTGGCGAGGTCGTCTTGAGGTAAGGAAGCGATTCGCATCCGAAGTGCTCACACACCCGAGCCGTGATCTCCGCTGCCGTCAGCTTCCGGTCCGCCTCCATGACGGCCTTCTTGGCGTGCGTCCAGCACGGCTCGATGTTGTTCAGCCACGGGCTCGCCGCCGGCAACTCGCAGAGATCCACCCGCACCCCCTCCCCCCGCTCGGCCCGCCGGTTCTGCCCATCCACCCAACCGGCCACCGCCTCGGCGGTGTGCCATGAGGGGCCGTCCCAGATCACCACCAAGACCTTCTTCCCCTCTCGACCCACCTCCCAGCACAGCCACTCCAGGAACTGGGCCGTGAGATCCCCGACTGGCCGCCCCTCGACGAACCGGACCGTGACCTTGCGTGTGTCGTACCGGTAGAACCCATAGCACGCGATCGCGTCCGGGTCGGGGTCGCCATCCTCGGATGTGAGGACCTGCACCTTCAGCGGCGGCCCGCCCGTCCACGCCCGCACCTTGGGCTGGGCGACCCGGCTCCACCACACCTCGTCCTCGAACCCGATGGCCCACTCCGGGTGGTCGGCGGACAGCCGGAGCAGTTCGTCCCGGTGGGCCTTCTTGGCCGCGTACTCGGGGTCCGGGCTGGTCATCCAGTCCCGCGCCCGCTTCCAGTTGATGTCTAGTCTGGCCAGGATGGTGCTGAACGCCTGCGCCGATAAACCTCCGGGCCGTGATCTTCTGCTCGAAGCAGACGTCCGCGAGGAGGGCCAGTGTCCACAGGCTCCGCGGCTTGCCGAAGGTCCGCGGGCTCCGGTGGAGTAACTCCCGCAGTTCGCCGTCGCGGTCCCGGGGCCAAGCCCCGTTGGGGTGCTTGGGACCGGTTGCTTTGGCAGCGAGGCTCCCGAGGCCTTCGCGCCGGAAGGCGTGGAGGGTGTTATGCACCGTACCGATGGCACACCCCAAGAAGGGGGCGATCTCGGACGGGCGGTGGCCGCGGGCGCTGGCCAGCAGGATCTGGGACCGGCGCAAGGTGAACGCATCGGGGGACCGGAGACCGGCCTCCAGCTCGCGCTTCTCCTCGGCCGACAGGGGGCGGACGAACAGGGGCGGCTTCACGGCGGACCCTCCCACCCCAACGACATTCCTCCTCTGGGGCCGCGAAAGACCCCGAGCGGGGTCGCTGGCTCATGGGGTCGAGTTCTGAGCCCGGATGAGTGACGGCTGCGGTTCCCCCGTCCGGGCGGCCCGGATGCACCCGACCAAGAAGTCGAGTGCGTCCCGTCCTTGCTGCCGGCAGGTGGTCACGACGGTCAGCACCCGCTCGACGAACCGGCTACCGGTCGGCGAGTCCGTACCGTAGCTGGTCTTCCGCCAACAGACGGCGTGCCGCAGCGCCCGCTCGGCCGCGTTGTTGGTCGGTTCGACCCCCTCGGTGGTCGCGAACGTGTACAGGGCCGGCTCAATGCCGAGCAGTTCCCGGCACACCCCGGCGGTGACCGCGCACCCGCACACGGCCCCGCGGCCGAGCAGGGCGAGTACCTCCTCGCCAATCCACCCGAGGTAGGACTGCCGGAACCCCCGGCGGGTCATCGTCCCGTCCCGCACCCGCTTCCACTTCGCGAGCAGGATGTCGGCGTACAGCAACAAGTCCTCGCCGACGGCGGACCCGGCGTTCATCCGGTCGATCATGGCCTGGAAGTCCCGGCGGAGGTGTGCCCAACACACCTGCCGTTGGTCCGCCGGGAGGTGTCCGTAGGCCGAGTACCGGTCGGTCGTCAGCACCCCCGGGCCGCCGGGGATCAGGTCGGCCAGCACCGCCCGGGCGCGGGACAGGCGGATCAGGAACACGGTCACCCGGGTAGTCACCGCGACCCACAACCAGCCCCGGTGGCGACCCTCCCGCCACCCGGTCTCGTCCACGTTCGCCGGCTGCCCCGCGACGTGATCGTGGGCCTCGCGGACGACCGGCTCCAGGGCGGCGGCCGTCTTGTGCTGGAGGTCGCACACGGCGGCCGGGCTGATCGGCACCCCGAACAGGTCCTGGCAGAGCCGGGCGACACCCCGCTTCCCGACCCGGTACGCCCCGCTCAGCAGGGCGCACACCGCCTGCACCCGCGGCCCGTACCCACACCGGGCGTCGGCCGGCAACGCCGGGCAGGTGACCCGGCCACACCGTGGGCACGCGAGCCGGTGGCGGCGGTACTCGGTGACGTGAGGGCGTATCGGTGGAACCTCGACGACCTGATGGCGGAGCGGGGCGGGGTCATTCCCCGCCAGGGCGTGTGAGCAGCGGTCACAGATGTCAGCCCGCAACTCGATGACGGTGTCCGAGGGCAGGTCGGGGCGGGTCCGCTTGGGGTGGCCAGGTTGGCCACCCCTCTGCTTCCCGCTCGGTGTCTTGGGCGGGGCCGGCTTGGCGTGTGGCGGGTCCGAAGACGGGGGCTTCGACGAGTTCGCGGAGGTTTGGCCGAGCCGGGCTTCGAGGTCGGCGAGTCGAGCTTCGAGATACCGGATGTACGCCTGCACGGCCGGTGGCAGGGCGTCGAAGACCTCGGGGGGTAGGGGTGGGGGCGTCATGCCGCCGGAAAGATATGGGGCCGCACGCTCACCGGCTACCGCCGTGAACGGTTACGACCGTTCGAGCTATGGGATATGACCACCGGCCGGCGGATTGCCCGACTCGGCCGGCCGGGCATGGACGCCCACCACTTCCAATTCGCTGCCGAAGGGCGGTGGGTCACAGCCATTGAGAGCAAGTCCACCATCGTGGTGTACTCGGCCGACGACGGACGGGAGATCACCCGCGTGACCGACCCGAACCTCGGCAATGTACAGATCCGGCAGGTCCATGCGCCGACCGGCCGGCGGATCATCACCTACATCATTTCCAACAACCCGAGGGTTACCTATTTCAACATCTGGGAGGCGGGGACGTGGCACCAGGTACTGAGGAAGGAATACGAGGACCAACCCAACTATGACACGGGGGCGGTGCGTGAGTTGTCGGACAACCAGTTCCTCATCCGACATGGGGACAGATGGTTCGTGTTCCGGGGCACGGAAACGGAGCCCAACGTTCGTTTCTACAGTAGCCAAGGCGAGTTTTCGGGAGACACCTTCCACCAGGCCAGTGGCAGTCTCGTTGACGTGCGGACCGGGCAACGCCTGTTGCCGCCCCCGGGCCGCAGGTTCCACCCGGATCTCGCCCGGTTTGCCTGGGACGGGCGATTCGTCCCGGTAGTGCTACCCTCCTTTGACTGGCTTTGGAGCCTGATTGACACCGTTACCGACAAGCAACTCGAACTCGGACACTTTTACTTTTACGGCGGGACACCGCCCGTCGATTTACCGGGTGTCGGTCTGTGTGGGATCGCCAGGTATGTCTCAAGAGATTCCACATACACGGACGAAATCCGGCTCATCCCGTCCGCAACGCGCCTGAACCTGCCCCCAGATGTGCTTGAGTTGTGGCTCCAGGTCGCACTCTGCGGCGAACTCGGCCCGGACGGCGACTTCGCGAAGTGGGACGAGCCAACCTGGGAGCGGAAGCGGCAGGAGCTGGCTGCCCGCCCGGCCCCGTTCGCCGACTTCCCGTTCCCCGGCCACGTCGCCACCGACCGGCTGCACTGGTTGCGGAAGGAGTATTACTCCCTGAGCGACGATCAACCGGCGGAGAAGTTGCGGCTCGTCGAGGAGTTGCTCCGCCGGTCCGCCGAAAGCCCCGACCCACACGAGGCCGTCCGCTGGCGGATCGAGCGGATGAAACTCGTCCCCGAGTTGGCCCCGCCGCCGCGACCAGTGAACCCGTGAGCGACGTGACCCGACGTCCGGACGCCATCCCCCGTGCCGTGGTAAGATGACGCCGTGCCCCGACCCCGGAGGTGCCCGCATGATCAGCGTCCCGGCCGTGTACGAGAACGGCGTCCTTCGCCTGACTCAGCCGCTCGACCTGCCCGACGGGGAGACGGTCCAGGTGGTCATCTATCCC
>Ga0247829_10000346_pt1 | contig 16853 bp, 11 predicted proteins | sample 12C_Control_Day4_FD_207765 | JGI IMG/M metagenome (GOLD analysis project Ga0247829, IMG submission 207765) | Soil microbial communities from agricultural site in Penn Yan, New York, United States - 12C_Control_Day4 | ecosystem: Environmental > Terrestrial > Soil > Agricultural land | place... | reverse complement strand
TGCCTGCTGCGCGGCATCGACAAGGAGTCGGTGGAGCGTGGCCAGGTTCTGTGCAAGCCGGGTTCGATCAAGCCGCACAAGAAGTTCAAGGCGGAGGCCTACATCCTGACCAAGGAGGAGGGCGGTCGGCACACGCCGTTCTTCACCAACTACCGTCCTCAGTTCTACTTCCGCACCACCGACGTGACGGGCGTTGTTGCTCTTCCCGAGGGGACGGAGATGGTGATGCCCGGCGACAACGTGGCGGTTACGATCGAGCTGATCACGCCGATTGCGATGGAGGAGAAGCTTCGCTTTGCCATCCGCGAGGGCGGCCGCACCGTCGGCGCCGGCGTCGTAACCGCTATCATCGAGTAGAAGCAACTCGAATCAGACGAAATTGCCGGCGCGCCGCAAGTCGCGTCGGCATCCCCCTCGGGAGACACGGAAAAACCCTTCGATTCGCGGGCGTTAGGGCCCAAACACCGGAGGGGAGATGTTGTCAAGAAAAAAATGTGACAAGGGGTTCGAACTGAGCTATGTAAGCGCTCCCGCGCGGATCGGCCGAGCCTCAAGGGGTGTAGCTCAATTGGCAGAGCGTCGGTCTCCAAAACCGAAGGTTGGGGGTTCGAGACCCTCCGCCCCTGCCAGCTATTGGTTTGGGCTCATTGAGGCGAAGGCAACTACGGCGCAAGGATTGCAGCTAACTAAGAAGCAAGTGGGCTGAGCCGCTTAGAGGTCGGGCGGCTTGTCAAGGATCATGGGCTGAAGGTGAAGAACCCGTTCCAATTCATCGACGAAGTGCGCCAGGAAACATCGAAAGTGACGTGGCCCACCTGGAAAGAGGTGTGGATCACGACGGCGATGGTCCTGGTGATGGTGACGCTGACGGCGGTGTTCTTCCTGTTCGCCGACATGATCATATCGCAGGTGATCCAGTTCATCCTGCAATTGGGTCGGTAGACGCATCTCGAATGGCTGCACGCGGACGCGGCCCGGCGGGTCGAGAGACGAGAGAATGACTAAGCGCTGGTACATCGTGCACGCCTACTCGAACTTCGAACGGAAGGTGGCCGAGGCGATCAAGGATCGCGCCAAGGCCGCGAACCTCTCGCAATTGTTCGAGGAGGTGCTGGTGCCGACAGAAGAGGTGGTGGAGGTGCGCCGCGGGCGCAAAGTCTCCTCCGAGCGCAAGTTCTTCCCCGGCTACGTGCTGGTGAAGATGGACATGACGGATGCCGCCTATCACCTCATCAAGAACACGCCGAAGGTGACGGGCTTCCTCGGTGCCGACAACAAGGCCACGCCTATCACCGAGGACGAGGCCATGCGCATCCTGCACCAGGTGAAGGAGGGCGTGGAGCGGCCCAAGCCGATGGTCACGTTCGAGATCGGCGAGAAGGTGCGGGTGGCCGACGGCCCGTTCGCCACCTTCGAGGGCCACGTGGAGGAGGTCGACGAGCAGCGTGCGCGGCTCAAGGTGGGCGTGTCGATCTTCGGCCGGCCCACGCCTGTGGAGCTCGAGTTCGGCCAGGTCGAGAAGGTCGCCTGAGCCGCCGACGGCATCGGCGCGGCCGGGTGGGAATGGAAGAGTAGAGAGGGTCTAGGAACGCAATGGCCAAGAAGATCGACGGCTACATCAACCTGCAGGTGCCGGCCGGGCAGGCCAATCCTTCCCCGCCGATCGGCCCCGCGCTCGGCCAGCGCGGCCTCGCCATCATGGAGTTCTGCAAGCAGTTCAACGCCAAGACCAAGGACCTGGAGCAGGGCGCGCCGATCCCCGTGAAGATCACGGTGTTCTCGGACCGCTCGTTCACCTTCGAGATGCGCACGCCTCCGGCCTCGCATCTCCTCAAGAAGGCGGCGGGCCTCTCGGGCGGCTCCAAGGATCCCGGCCGCACCAGCGTCGGCACCATCACCATGGCGCAGGTGCGGGAGGTGGCCAAGGTGAAGATGAAGGACATGAACACGGACGACCTCGAGGCGGCAGCGCGGACCCTAGCGGGCTCGGCGCGCTCGATGGGTCTGCAGGTAACGGAGTGAGGCAATGAGCACGATCGGCAAGCGCCTGAAGGCAGCGCGCGAGGGTGTGGACCGCGACAAGGCCTACGCCATCGACGAGGCCGTCAAGGTCGTCAAGGAGCGGGCGAAGGCGAAGTTCGACGAGACCGTCGAGGTGTCGATGAACCTAGGCGTCGATCCCAAGCACGCCGATCAGATGGTGCGCGGGGTCTGCAACCTGCCCAACGGCTCGGGCCGCACGCAGCGCGTGGCGGTGTTCGCCAGGGGCGCCAAGGCCGAGGAGGCCCAGGCGGCCGGCGCCGACGTGGTAGGTGCCGAGGACCTCGTCGAGCAGGTATCGAAGGGCACCATCAACTTCGACCGCTGCATCGCCACGCCCGACATGATGGGTCTGGTGGGGCGGCTCGGCAAGGTGCTGGGCCCGCGCGGCCTGATGCCCAACCCGCGCGTCGGCACGGTGACCATGGACGTCACCACCGCGATCAAGGGCGCCAAGGGCGGCGCTGTCGAATTCCGCGTCGAGAAGGCCGGCATCGTGCAGGCGGGCGTCGGCAAGGCGAGCTTCTCCGACAAGCAGCTGGTCGAGAACATCAAGGCGTTCGTGGACGCGGTGGCCAAGGCCAAGCCTCCCGGCGCCAAGGGCCACTACGTGAAGAAGGTATCGGTGAGCTCCACGCAGGGCGTCGGCGTCAAGATCGATGCCGCCAGCCTCGGGATCTCAGGCACAGCAGGGTGAGCCGCGACACGCAAACGAGATGAGGAATGCCGGGCGATGAGCCCGGCTACGGGCGGCGGGCCGCAGCTTGGCCTTCCACTCGGAGCCTGTCCGAGACTGCCGGTGCCGGGGAGACCTGGCTTAAGCCTCCAACCCAGAAATCGGCCCAGAGATGGGCCCAAAGACGGGCAAGAGGGCCTGCATGAGACGGGAGACGGACGGGCGGGAAGCCGCCGGTTCGAGCCTCTTGGGTCTGCACCGTTGCGCCGAAGACCTCTGGTCGACGATCGCGAGGGTAGGACGGGTACCTGAAGCGTCGCCCCGATGAGGAGGCGGCAAGGTGCAACCCGCGGAAGGCGAAGGGCCTCGGCCCTCGAGCTTTCGCACGAAGGAGTGAGCTAGACGTGGACAGAGCGCAAAAACGCCAGCTCGTCTCCACCCTCAACGAGGAGTGGAAGGACGCGGGCGTGATGGTTGTTGCCCACTATACGGGCATGACCGTGGCGCAAATGACCGAGTTCCGCAAGCGCATGAAGGAGGCGGGCGGAGCGGTCAAGGTCGCCAAGAACCGCTTGGCTAAGCTGGCGCTGAAGGACACCGACGGGCAAGGCGTCGCCGATCTGCTCAAGGGGCAGACCTGCGTCGCCTACTCCGAGGATCCGATCACCGCCGCCAGGGTCTCGGTCAAGTACTCCAAGGAGAACGACAAGCTCGTGATCCTCGGCGGTACCATGGGCAAGACGGTGATGGACGCGAGCGCCGTGAAGGCGCTGGCGGATCTGCCGTCGCTCGACGAGCTCAGAGCCAAGCTGATCGGTCTGGTGCAGGCGCCGGCCACCAAGATTGCGCGCGTGCTCAAGGAGCCGGGCGCCAAGCTTGCCCGGGTGCTGCAGGCGCAAGGAGCCAAGAGCGCATAGCACCGCAAACGAGATCGAAACGGGCCAGCGGGCGACTGCCGGCCATCTGCAAACCGAACACGCGAACACGCGAAACCAGGGAAGTATCAAGTCATGGCTGATCTAGCGAAAATCGTCGACGACCTGTCCAAGCTGACCGTGCTGGAGGCTGCCGAGCTCGCCAAGCTGCTCGAGGACAAGTGGGGCGTGTCGGCAGCGGCGGCAGTCGCCGTCGCGGCGGGCCCCGCGGCCGCAGGGCCGGCGGTCGAGGAGCAGACCGAGTTCGCCGTCATCCTCAAGGCTGGCGGCGACAAGAAGATCAACGTCATCAAAGAGGTGCGCGCCATCACCGGGCTCGGCCTCAAGGAAGCCAAGGACCTTGTCGAGGCCGGCGGCAAGACCGTCAAGGATGGCGTCAACAAGGAAGAGGCCGCCAAGCTCAAGAAGCAGCTCGAGGACCAGGGCGCGGTCGTCGAGGTCAAGTAGCGAACGATCGTCCGGCGGAGAGGGCACGGGCAGCGTGCCCTCCCTGCTCGGACGTGCTGAGACGGATGTGCAGATACCGAGGCTCTGGGTCGAGCTTCGCCGACACGACAACAGGCACTGCCGCGGGGTCCAGGTCCCGCCGCAGCGAACTCAACATCCCTTCGCGCGGGCAAGGGACGAGGAGCGGAAATGGCTGACACCTACAACGGCCGCAAGCGCATCAGGAAGCAGTTCGGGTCGATCCCCGAGGTGGCAGAGATGCCGAACCTCATCGAGGTGCAGAAGAGCTCCTACGACGACTTCCTGATGGTCAAGGAGCCAGCGGGAGGCCGCGCCGAGCAGGGCCTGCAGGCGGTATTCCGGTCGGTGTTCCCGATCTCGGACTTCTCGGGCCGCGCCACGCTCGAGTTCGTGCGCTACGAGTTCGAGGCGCCCAAGTACGACGTCGACGAGTGCCAGCAGCGCGACATGACGTTTGCCGCGCCGCTCAAGGTGAAGCTGCGCCTGATCGTGTTCGACGTCAACGAGGAGACCGGCGCCAAGTCCGTCAAGGACGTGAAGGAGCAGGACGTCTACATGGGCGACATGCCCTTCATGACGCCCAACGGCACCTTCATCATCAACGGCACCGAGCGCGTCATCGTCTCCCAGATGCACCGCTCCCCGGGCGTGTTCTTCGATCACGACCGCGGCCGCACGCATGCCTCCGGCAAGCTGCTGTTCGCTGCCCGCATCATCCCCTATCGCGGCTCCTGGCTCGACTTCGAGTTCGACGCCAAGGACATCGTCTACGTGCGCATCGACCGGCGCCGCAAGCTGCCGGTGACGACGCTGCTCTATGCGCTGGGCATGGACGACGAGGAGATCCTCTCGGCCTTCTACAAGTCCATCACCGTCAAGGAGAGCAAGCGCGGCTGGAAGGTGCCGTTCTCGCCCGATAAGATGCGCGGAATGACCCCGTCCTCGGACCTCACGGACGCGCGATCGGGCGAAGTGGTGGCCAAGGCGGGGGAGAAGATCACCGCCAAGCGGGCCCGCGAGCTCGCCGAGGAGGGCCTCAAGGAGGTCCTGTTCAACGCCAATGACCTCGCCGGGCGGTACCTGGCCGAGGATATCGTCAACATGGAGACTGGCGAGATCTACGGCGAGGCGGGCGAGGAACTCACCGCCAAGCTGCTGGAGGCGCTGAAGGAGGCCAAGGTCAAGGAGTTCCCGATCCTCGACATCGACCATGTCACGGTCGGCGCCTTCATCCGCAACACGCTCAACATCGACAAGAATTCCAACCACGAGGAAGCGTTGATGGACGTCTACCGGGTGATGCGCCCGGGCGAGCCGCCGACGCTGGAAGCCGCGACCAACCTGTTCAACGGCCTGTTCTTCGACTCCGAGCGCTACGACCTCTCGGCGGTCGGCCGCGTCAAGATGAACATGCGGCTCGACCTCAAGGCCGACGATACCGTGCGCACGCTGCGCAAGGAGGACATCCTCGCGGTCATCAAGACGCTGGTCGACCTGCGCGACGGCAAGGGCGAGATCGACGACATCGATCACCTCGGCAACCGGCGCGTGCGCTCGGTCGGCGAGCTGATGGAGAACCAGTACCGCCTGGGTCTCTTGCGGATGGAGCGCGCCATCAAGGAGCGCATGAGCTCGGTCGATATCGATACGGTGATGCCGCAGGACCTGATCAACGCCAAGCCGGCGGCCGCCGCCGTGCGCGAGTTCTTCGGCTCCTCGCAGCTTTCCCAGTTCATGGACCAGACCAACCCGCTCTCTGAGATCACGCACAAGCGGCGGCTCTCGGCGCTGGGCCCTGGCGGCCTCACGCGCGAGCGCGCGGGCTTCGAGGTGCGCGACGTGCACCCGACGCACTACGGCCGCATCTGCCCGATCGAGACGCCCGAAGGCCCCAACATCGGCCTCATCAACTCGCTCGCCACCTTTGCGCGCGTCAACAAGTACGGCTTCATCGAGAGCCCCTACCGCAAGGTCGACAAGGGCAAGGTGACGGACGAGGTGGCCTACCTCTCGGCTATGGAGGAGGCGCGCTATCACGTCGCCCAGGCCAATGCCGAGATCGACGCCAAGGGCAAGCTCACCGGCGATCTCATCACGTGCCGCTTCTCCGGTGACGTGCTGCTCGTGTCGCCCGACAAGGTCGACTACATCGACGTGTCGCCCAAGCAGCTCGTGTCGGTGGCCGCGGCGCTGATCCCGTTCCTCGAGAACGACGACGCCAACCGCGCGCTGATGGGCTCCAACATGCAGCGCCAGGCCGTGCCCCTCATCAAGGCCGAGGCGCCGCTGGTCGGCACCGGCATGGAGGAGGTGGTGGCGCGCGACTCCGGCGCCGCCATCGCGGCGCGCCGCACCGGCGTCGTCGACCAGGTGGATGCCACCCGCATCGTCATCCGGGCGACCGAGGAGACCGATCCCTCCAAACCGGGCGTCGACATCTTCCGGCTGCGCAAGTTCCAGCGCTCCAACCAGAACACCTGCATCAACCAGCGCCCGCTGGTCACGGTGGGAGATCACGTGCACGCCGGCGACATCATCGCCGACGGGCCGTCGACGGACCTCGGCGATCTGGCGCTCGGCAAGAACGTGCTGGTCGCGTTCATGCCGTGGATGGGCTACAATTTCGAGGACTCCATCCTCCTCTCCGAGCGCGTCGTGTTCGACGACATCTTCACCTCGATCCACATCGAGGAGTTCGAGGTGATGGCGCGCGACACCAAGCTCGGCCCCGAGGAGATCACGCGCGACATCCCCAACGTCTCGGAGGAGGCGCTCAGGAACCTCGACGAGGCCGGCATCGTCTTCATCGGCGCCGAGGTGAACCCGGGCGACATCCTGGTCGGCAAGATCACGCCCAAGGGCGAGAGCCCGATGACGCCGGAGGAGAAGCTGCTGCGCGCCATCTTCGGCGAGAAGGCCTCCGACGTGCGCGACACGTCTCTGCGGCTGCCGCCGGGCGTCAACGGCACGGTCGTGGAGGTGCGCGTCTTCAATCGCCACGGCGTCGAGAAGGACGAGCGCGCCATGGCGATCGAACGCGAGGAGATCGAGCGCCTCGCCAAGGACCGCGACGACGAGCTGCAGATCCTCGACCGTAACGTCTATGCGCGCCTGAAGTCGGCGCTCATGGGCAAGGAGGCTGCCAAGGGCCCCAAGAATGCGCGCAAGGGCACCATCATCTCCGAGGAGGTGCTGGGCGAGCTGCCGAGGAGCCAGTGGTGGGAGATCGGGCTTACCGACGATGCCGCCATGTCCGAGGTGGAGGCGATCGGCAAGCAGTACGAGGACGCCAAGAAGAGCCTGGAGCGGCGTTTCGTCGACAAGGTCGACAAGCTGCAGCGCGGTGACGAGCTGCCTCCCGGCGTTATGAAGATGGTCAAGGTCTTCGTGGCCGTGAAGCGCAAGATCCAGCCGGGCGACAAGATGGCCGGCCGGCACGGCAACAAGGGCGTGGTGTCGATGATCGTGCCCGTAGAGGACATGCCCTACCTGGAGGACGGCACGCACGTCGACGTGGTGCTCAACCCGCTGGGCGTGCCGAGCCGCATGAACGTCGGGCAGATCCTCGAGACGCACCTGGGTTGGGCCTGTCGCGGCCTCGGCCGGATCATCGACGAGGCGCTGCAGAAGTTCCACGAGAGCGGCCAAGCCAAGGCGCTGCGCGACACGCTGGGCGACATCTACGGCAAGGACGGCAACAACTTCGCCAAGTTGAAGGACGCCGACGTTGTGGCACTGAGCGAGAAGCTGAAGAACGGCGTGCCGGTGGCGACGCCGGTGTTCGACGGCGCGCGGGAGCCGGAGATCGTCGAGATGCTGCAGAAGGCAGGCTTCGACACTTCGGGCCAGGTGACGCTCTACGACGGGCGCACGGGCGAGCCGTTCGATCGCAAGGTGACTGTCGGCTACAAGTACCTGCTGAAGCTGCATCATCTCGTCGACGACAAGATCCATGCGCGCTCGATCGGACCCTACAGCCTCGTCACCCAGCAGCCGTTGGGCGGTAAGGCGCAGTTCGGTGGCCAGCGCTTCGGCGAGATGGAGGTGTGGGCGCTCGAGGCCTACGGCGCCGCCTACACGCTGCAGGAGATGCTGACCGTCAAGTCCGACGACGTCGCCGGCCGCACCAAGGTCTACGAGGCCATCGTGCGCGGCGACGACACCTTCGAGGCGGGCATCCCCGAGAGCTTCAACGTGCTCGTCAAGGAGATGCGCGCGCTGGGTCTCAACGTCGAGCTGGTCAACTCGGAAGCCGCCGCGGTTTCCGAGGAGCCGCCCAAGGAGGCCATCGAGCGACCGCGCCTGCCGCCCGCCGCGGCGGAGTGAGACTTCCTCCCTCTCCCCGCCCGACGCGGGGAGGGGGACAACAACAATTCCATTGAGGGTGGCGTGCCCGTGCCGTCCTCCAGATGAGAGAGAGCCGATGAACGAGATCACCAACCTCTTCAAGCAGCAGGTTCAGGTCCCGGCCTTCGATCAGATCCGCATCTCGATCGCCAGCCCCGACGACATTTCGTCCTGGTCGTTCGGCGAAATCAAGAAGCCCGAGACCATCAACTACCGCACCTTCAAGCCGGAGCGCGACGGCCTGTTCTGCGCGCGCATCTTTGGGCCCATCAAGGACTACGAGTGCTTGTGCGGCAAGTACAAGCGCATGAAGTACAAGGGCCTGATCTGCGAGAAGTGCGGCGTCGAGGTGACGCTCGCCAAGGTGCGCCGCGAGCGCATGGGCCACATCCAGCTGGCGGCCCCGGTGGCGCACATCTGGTTCCTGAAATCGCTGCCCTCCCGCATTGGCCTGCTGCTCGACATGACGCTCAAGGACCTCGAGCGCGTGCTCTATTTCGAGCAGTACATCGTCACCGAGCCCGGCACCACCACGCTGCAGGAGAAGCAGCTGCTGACCGAGGAGGCCTACAATCAGGCGATCGAGGAGTTCGGCCAGGACAGCTTCTCGGCCGGGATCGGCGCGGAGGCCATCCGCGAACTGCTGTCGAGCATGGATATGGCCAAGATCCGCGACCAGCTGCGCCAGGAGATCGCCGAGGCGACCACCGAGCTCAAGCCCAAGAAGCTCGGCAAGCGCCTCAAGGTGATCGAGGCCCTGATCGAGTCCAGGAACCGCCCCGAGTGGATGATCCTGACCGTGGTGCCGGTGATCCCGCCGGAGCTGCGCCCGCTCGTCCCGCTCGACGGCGGCCGCTTCGCCACCTCCGATCTCAACGACCTCTACCGCCGCGTCATCAACCGCAACAACCGCCTCAAGCGGCTGATGGAGCTGCGCGCGCCCGACATCATCATCCGCAACGAGAAGCGGATGCTGCAGGAGTCGGTCGATGCATTGTTCGACAACGGCCGCCGCGGCCGCGTCATCACGGGTGCCAACAAGCGCCCGCTGAAGTCGCTCGCCGATATGCTGAAGGGCAAGCAGGGCCGCTTCCGCCAGAACCTGCTCGGCAAGCGCGTCGACTATTCCGGTCGCTCCGTGATCGTGGTCGGCCCGGAGATGAAGCTGCATCAGTGCGGGCTGCCCAAGAAGATGGCGCTCGAGCTGTTCAAGCCGTTCATCTATGCGCGCCTGCAGGCGCTCGGCCAGGCCGCTACCGTCAAGCAGGCCAAGAAGCTCGTTGAGAAGGAGAAGCCCGAGGTCTGGGACGTGCTCGACGAGGTGATCCGCGAGCACCCGGTCCTGCTCAACCGCGCGCCGACGCTGCATCGCCTGGGCATCCAGGCCTTCGAGCCGGTGCTGATCGAGGGCAAGGCCATCCAGCTCCATCCGCTGGTGTGCGCGGCCTTCAACGCCGACTTCGACGGCGACCAGATGGCGGTCCACGTGCCGCTGTCGTTGGAAGCCCAGCTCGAGGCGCGCGTGCTGATGATGTCGACCAACAACATCCTGCATCCCGCCAACGGCTCGCCCATCATCGTGCCGAGCCAGGACATCGTGCTCGGCCTCTACTACCTGTCGATGGTGCGCGACAAGGAGCCGGGCGAGGGGATGATGTTAGGCTCGATCGCCGAGGTCGAGCACGCGCTCGCCGCCGGCATCGTCACGCTGCACGCCAAGGTCAAAGGCCGCTACGCCGCCGTCGACTCGGACGGCAACGAGGTGGTCGAGGTGCACGACACCACGCCCGGCCGCCTGCTGCTCGGTCAGCTCTTGCCGCGCAAGGCGGGCGTCAAGTTCGCCCTCGTCAACCAGCTGCTGACCAAGAAGGCCATCTCCGGCCTGATCGACGCCGTCTACCGCGACTGCGGACAGAAGGAGACGGTGATCTTCTGTGATCGGGTCATGGGCATGGGCTTCTACCACGCGTTCAAGGCCGGCATCTCGTTCGGCAAGGACGACATGGTGATCCCGGACACCAAGGCCAAGTTCGTCGACCAGACCAACGACCTCGTGCGCGAGTACGAGCAGCAGTACAACGACGGCCTTATCACCCAGCTCGAGAAGTACAACAAGGTGGTGGACGCCTGGTCGAAGTGCACCGACCAGGTGGCGCGCGAGATGATGGAACGCATCTCAGCCACCAAGCTGGACAAGGGCACCGGCCGCACGCAGCAGGTGAACTCGGTCTACATGATGGCGCATTCGGGTGCCCGCGGCTCCGAGAAGCAGATGCGCCAGCTCGCGGGCATGCGCGGCCTGATGACCAAGCCCTCGGGCGAGATCATCGAGACGCCGATCATCTCCAACTTCAAGGAGGGGTTGAGCGTGCTCGAGTACTTCAACTCGACGCACGGCGCGCGCAAGGGCTTGGCCGACACCGCGCTCAAGACCGCCAACTCCGGGTATCTGACGCGGCGCCTCGTCGACGTTGCGCAGGATGCGATCATCTTCGAGGATGACTGCGGAACCGACGCCGGCATCAACGTGCAGGCCGTGGTCGACGCCGGTCAGATCATCGTCTCGCTGGCGCAGCGCGTCCTGGGCCGAACAGCGGCCGAGGACGTGAAGGAGCCCATCAGCAAGAAGGTGATCGTCAAGACCGGCCAGCTCCTCGAGGAGAAGGAGGTGGAGGCGATCGAGAAGGCGCAGATCCAGGAGGTGCGCATCCGCTCGGTGCTCACCTGCGAGACCACCAACGGCGTGTGCGCCAAGTGCTACGGCCGCGACCTGGCGCGCGGCACGCCCGTCAATATCGGCGAGGCGGTGGGCGTGATCGCCGCGCAGTCGATCGGCGAGCCGGGCACCCAGCTCACCATGCGCACCTTCCATCTGGGTGGCGTGGCGCAGACGGTCGACCAGTCGTTCCTGGAGTCCAACTTCAACGGCAAGGCCAAGATCAAGAACCGCGCCGTCGTCAAGGACAGCCAGGGCCGCCTGATCGCCATGGGACGCAACATGGCGTTCGTGATCGGCGACCAGTCGGGCAAGGAGCTGGCGATCCAGAAGATCCCTTACGGCTCGCAGCTGCACGTCGACGACGGCGACGAGGTGAAGCGCGGCGCCAGGCTGGCGCAGTGGGACCCCTACATGCGGCCGATCCTGACCGAGGTCGACGGCGTCGCCGATTTCGCCGACCTGGTCGAGGGCGTGTCGATGAAGGAGCAGACCGACGAGGTGCAGGGCACGACCAACCGCGTGATCATGGATTGGCGCGCGTCGCCGCGCGGCGCGGAGCTGAGACCCTCCATCGTCATCAAGGAGTCGAAGGGCGGCAAGCCCGTGCGCGTCTCGCGCGGCGTCGATGCCAAGTACCTGCTCCCCGTCGAGGCGATCCTGCAGGTGGAGCCGCACGCCAAGGTCAAGGCCGGCGACGTGCTGGCGCGCATCCCGATCGCCTCGGCCAAGAGCGGCGACATCACGGGCGGCCTGCCGCGCGTGGCGGAGCTGTTCGAGGCGCGGCGTCCGAAGGACAACGCCATCATCGCGGAGATCTCGGGCACCGTCGAGTTCGGCAAGGACTACAAGAACAAGCAGCGCGTCATCATCAAGCCGGACGACGAGAACGCGGAGTCCAAGGAGTACCTGATCCCGCGCGGCAAGCCTCTGGCGGTGCAGCACGGCGACCGCGTCGACAAGGGTGATTTCGTCTATGACGGCCATCCCGCGCCGCACGACATCCTGGCCATCAAGGGTGTGGAGGAGCTCGCCAATTACCTGATCAACGAGATCCAGGACGTCTACCGTCTGCAGGGCGTGACCATCAACGACAAGCACATCGAGGTCATCGTCCGGCAGATGCTGCAGAAGGTGGAGGTCGAGGACCCCGGCGAGACCGAGTTCCTGAAGGGCGAGCAGATCGACAAGATCGAGTTCAACGAGAAGAACTTGGCCTACGAGAAGGAGGGCAAGCGTCCCGCCACCGCCAAGCCCGTCCTGCTCGGCATCACCAAGGCCTCGCTGCAGACGAGGAGCTTCATCTCGGCGGCTTCCTTCCAGGAGACGACGCGCGTGCTCACCGAAGCCGCCGTCAACGGCAAGGTCGACACGCTCGAGGGCCTGAAGGAGAACGTGATCGTCGGCCGTCTGATCCCGGCGGGCACCGGCGGCATGCTGCGCCGCATCCGCAAGGAAGCTGCCAAGCGCGACGAGCTCATTGCCAAGGAGAAGGCGAAGTTCGACGCCGAGAAGGCGCTCACTGCGCCGGCCGATGGCGGCGGAATGCTGCGGCCGCCGGAGCGCCGTCGCCGCCGCACTGAGGCCGCCGCGGAGTAGTTGTTACGGAATGCTGCGCAGCAGCTGTCCGGGACCCAGCAGCCCCCTCGTGGCCCTGGGTCCCGGATATTTCGCTGCCGCGAAATTCCGGGATGACGGCTACGCCACCTCCAGCACGACCTTGCCGATCGTGGTTCCGCTCTCGAGCTGAGCGTGCGCACGCTTGAGGTTGGCGGCGTCGAGGCGGCCGAAGTTGGCGGTCATCGTCGTGCGGATCACACCCTTGTCGACGAGGCCGGCAACCTCGCTCAGCAGCCGGTGCTGCTCGATCATGTCGGGGGTGCCGTAGGTCGAGCGGGTGAACATCAGCTCGGGATGGAAGCTCACACACTTGGGCCAGAGCGCGGCCGTGTCGAAGGCCTTGAGCGAATCCATGCCCTCGATCAGCCCGAGACGGCCCTGCGGGGCGATCACCTCGGTGATCTGGGCGGCGTTCTTCACCGTGCCCGTGAGCGAGAGCACGATGTCGATGCTCGGGAGCCCCAAGGCTTTGAGCTGGGGTGCGAACGGCTTGGTGTGATCGATGATGTGGTGCGTACCCATCTTTTCCGCCCAGGCGCGTGTGTCGGGGCGCGAGGCGGTGGCGACGATAGTGAGCGATGTGAGCTTGCGCGCGAGCTGGATGGCGATGGAGCCGACACCGCCGGCGCCGCCGACGACGAGCATGGAGCGGCGGTCGGCGCCTTCGCCGCGCTTCACGCCGATGCGGTCGAACATCAGCTCCCAGGCGGTCAGCGTCGTGAGCGGCAGGGCGGCAGACTCGGCGAAGCCGAGCGATTTGGGCGCGCGGCCGACGACGCGCTCGTCGACCAGATTGAACTGTGCATCGCTGCCGGGACGGTTGACGTTGCCGGCGTAGTAGACGCGGTCGCCCGGGCGGAAGATCTCGCAGCCGCTGCCCGCGGCCTCGACGATCCCGGCGGCATCCCAGCCCAGGATGACGGGATTGCTCTCGGAGCCTTGTTTGCGCATGCGAACCTTGACGTCGACCGGATTGACCGACACGGCCTTCACGCTCACCAGCAGGTCGCGCCCCTCCGGCCTTGGCACAGGGGTCTCGAACTCGAACAGGGAGCGGTCGTCCGATATCGGCAGACTTGCTGCGTAGCCGACGGCCACCATTTTCGCGGGCATGTCTTGCTCCTCCTGCGCGGGGCTGATTTCTCGAAGTAAGGACCGGTGCAGGCGTCCGCGCAAGGGCCTGCGCAGCCCACGAAATCGGAGCGTTTCCCATGCTCCCTGCTTGGCGCGCTTCGGGCCCGTTTCCTTATTGCAGCGCAATCTTTCCGGTGAGCCACCGCAGGGGCGCCAAATATTTCAATTCCCCGTGTGCCGAGGTGTTGACCGGGCAAGACGCGCTCGTATATAACCCGCCCACTCTCGCGACAGGCGGTAGGCCGTTGCGTGGGGCTGGGGCTCGATGCCCCGCCCTGGCCTAAACGCTGTCGTCGTCAAGCAGAGGACATTTTCGGACCAAGATCCGCGGGAACCGCGCAAGCGGAACCGGTTGGATCCTCTGGTATGGAAGCCGAGGACCGCTCGTCGAAGCGCCTCGGCGGCTGGTTTTGGCGCACGGTGCGGACGTCCCGCACCCAGTAAGGTGGAAGCGGCGCATGCCGACCATACAGCAGTTGATCCGCAAGCCGCGGACGCAGAAGGTCTACCGCGAGAAGGCCCGCCACATGCAGGCCTGCCCGCAGAAGCGCGGCGTGTGCACGCGCGTCTATACAACGACGCCGAAGAAGCCCAATTCGGCCCTGCGCAAGGTCGCCAAGGTAAGGCTCACGAACGGGTTCGAGGTCATCGGCTACATCCCCGGCGAAGGTCATAACCTGCAAGAGCACTCGGTGGTGATGATCCGCGGCGGCCGCGTCAAAGACCTTCCCGGCGTGCGCTACCACATCATCCGCGGCGTGCTCGACACCCAGGGCGTGGCCGACCGCAAGCAGAGGCGCTCCAAGTACGGAGCAAAGAGGCCCAAATAACTTCGGCCTCTCCATGCTCCGCTTCCCCGCGAGGGCGGGGTCTCGGACCGCAAGGACTAGCCAGCAGCATTCGACGAGACTGACCAAGGAACCGTATCAATGTCGCGCCGCCACAAGGCTGAGAAACGCGAGGTCAACCCGGACCCCAAGTTCAACGATTTGGTCGTGTCCAAGTTCATGAACTCGATCATGCGCGAGGGCAAGAAGTCGGTCGCCGAGAATATCGTCTACGGCGCGCTCGACCGCATGCAGTCGCGTGCGAAGTCGGACCCGATCCAGCTTTTTCATTCGGCGCTCGAGAATGTCATGCCGGCGGTCGAGGTGCGCTCGCGCCGCGTCGGCGGAGCAACCTACCAGGTGCCGGTCGAGGTGCGCCCCGAGCGGCGCCAGGCTCTCGCGATACGGTGGCTGATCACGGCCGCCAGGTCGCGCAACGAGAACACCATGGAGGAGCGCCTGTCCGGCGAACTCCTCGATGCCGCGAACAACCGCGGCACGGCGGTGAAGAAGCGGGAGGATACGCACAAGATGGCGGAGGCGAACCGCGCCTTCTCCCATTACCGCTGGTGATACGGAACGCATCATGGCCCGAACGCACAAAATCGAGGACTACCGCAACTTCGGCATCATGGCCCACATCGATGCCGGTAAGACAACTACGACCGAGCGGGTTCTCTACTACACGGGCAAGACCTACAAGATCGGCGAGGTCCACGACGGCGCCGCGACCATGGACTACATGGAGCAGGAGCAGGAGCGCGGCATCACCATCACGTCGGCCGCCACGACCTGCTTCTGGGCCGGCAAGCGGCTGAACATCATCGACACCCCGGGCCACGTGGACTTCACCATCGAAGTCGAGCGCAGCCTGCGCGTCCTCGACGGCGCTGTGTGCGTCCTCGACGGCAACCAGGGCGTGGAGCCGCAGACCGAGACCGTCTGGCGCCAGGGCGACAAGTACGGCGTACCCCGCATCATCTTCGCCAACAAGATGGATAAGACCGGCGCCGACTTCTACATGTGCGTCAGCGACATCAAGTCCAAGCTGGGCGCGCGGCCAGTGCCGCTGCAGATCCCGGTCGGAGCCGAGTCGAGTTTCAAGGGCGTGGTCGACCTCCTCAAGATGAAGGCGATCATCTGGGACGGCGACGATAAGGACTCCAAGTTCGTCGAGCAGGAGATACCGGCCGACCTCGTGGACAAGGCCGCCGAGCTCCGCGCCGAGATGGTGGAGGCTGCCGTCGAGATGGACGACGACGCCATGGCCGCCTACCTCGACGGCAAGGAGCCCGACGTCGACACGCTGAAGCGGCTGATCCGCAAGGCTACCGTCAAGGGCATCTTCTATCCCATGCTGTGCGGCTCGGCCTTCAAGTACAAGGGCGTGCAGCCGCTGCTCGACGCGGTCGTCGACTACCTGCCCTCGCCGGCGGACCGCGAGGCTTTCAGCGCCATCGACATCAAGACCGGCGAGCCGACAGTGCGCAAGCCGGTCGATACCGAGCCGCTCTCCATGCTCGCCTTCAAGATCATGGACGACCCGCACGTGGGCTCGATCACGTTCTGCCGCGTCTACTCCGGCACCGTGAGGAGCGGCATGGCGCTCGCCAACACCACGCGCGACAGGAAGGAGCGCGTCGGGCGCATGTATCTGATGCACGCCGACGAGCGCGAGCAGATCGATGAAGCCTACGCGGGCGACATCATCGCGCTTGCGGGCCTCAAGGATACGCGCACCGGCGAGACGCTGTCCGACCCCAACAAGCCCGTGCTGCTCGAGAAGATGGAGTTCCCCAACCCCGTCATCGAGATGACGGTCGAGCCCAAGACCAAGGCCGACGTGGAGAAGATGGGGCTGGCGCTCGCCAAGCTCGCGGCCGAGGACCCCTCGTTCCGCGTCTCCACCGACCAGGAGAGCGGCGAGACTCGCATCAAGGGCATGGGCGAGCTGCACCTCGACATCAAGATCGACATTCTCAAACGCACCCACAAGGTCGAGGTCAACGTCGGCGCGCCCCAGGTGGCCTACCGCGAGACCTTGGGGCGGTCGGCCGACATCGACTACACGCACAAGAAGCAGACCGGAG
>Ga0247829_10000344_pt1 | contig 16885 bp, 20 predicted proteins | sample 12C_Control_Day4_FD_207765 | JGI IMG/M metagenome (GOLD analysis project Ga0247829, IMG submission 207765) | Soil microbial communities from agricultural site in Penn Yan, New York, United States - 12C_Control_Day4 | ecosystem: Environmental > Terrestrial > Soil > Agricultural land | place... | reverse complement strand
CCTCGACGCGATCTTCTACGACGTCGGAAAGGTGACGCAGGCGGAAGCCGCGTGCCTCAGCCCATGGCTTGCCAAGGAGGGCGCCATCCTGATCGTGCCGCCCACGGGCACTGAGCCGCTCACCCTCTGCCCGACAATCGAGGATTTCGAGAAGGAGGGTGGCCGCGACGTGCGCGCGCTTGCCGTGGCCGGGGTGGGCAGCTCGGCGCTGGGGTCCGCCGCATTCGCGCGCAATGTTGCGGACGCCTTCGGCCAGCCGGTCGCCGCCGTCGTCTCGGGCTACGGGCTATCCGATCTCGTCACCGAGGCACTCGGGGGCTTCTTCTTGTTCGGTGCGTTGAACAGCATTCGACACACCTATGAGCAGCTCGACCACTTGGCCCGGCGGGCACAGCAGGCCGCGCTCGAGGCTTCAGCGGAAAGCGCGACCTTCGAGCTGCCGCGCATGAGCCTCGACACCCAGACGGTCTACCGCCTGCTTTCCGACCGGCGATTCCATTTCAAGCTGTTGACCGGCCACTCCAAAGGCAATCTCGTTCTGTCAGAGGCGCTGTACGAGCTCGATGGGGGCCACGCGCCCGCAACGCTCAGCAAGGACACGTGGCTGGTGACGATCTCCGCGGTCATCACCATGCCGCCGAGGTACCGCAACATCGTCGACGTGATCGGAAGCATCGACTGGTTTGGCGCCATGAACTCGCGGCTCGGCTTGGGTGTCGAGCAAGCCCGGCCCTGGGAGTGGCATCACACCAATACGGAGCTGCCGTTCCATCTGCCGGTGACGAAGGTGTTCAGCGACCTGATCGCCTCGCGCAGGATCACGCTATAGCTTTCGCCTCGCCGCCTTGGCCGAGCAGCGCCAGTAGCCGGCTCGCGGCCTGCATCTCGGCCCAGCGGCGCTGCCGGCGGGCTGCCGCCTCGGCATCCTCGCCCCATTTGGCGATCTGCCAGTCCTCGTCGACGTGCGCCGCCGCCCAGGCGGCCTCGGCGGTGAGCCGCCCCTTGGCGTGCGCCAGCGCCAGCAAGGCCGAGCCCGTCAGCGTGGTCATGACATGGAGGGCAGCTAGCGCAAACGCATCCCGCGTCGCCAGCTCCCGCGCAACTGCTTCCCGTGCCGCCTCGGGCTGGGCCGCCGGCATCAGCCCCTCTGCCACCCGGAAATCTGCCCCCAGGCCCTCGCGACTCCAGGCCAGCACCGGATCCCACAGCTCGGCCTGGCGCCGCACCAGCCCCTCGGGCTCGGTGGCGCGGTAGCACACTAGGTCGCTTGCGGCGTACTTGGCGACCTCGGCGCGCACTTCGGCCTCGCGTCCGCGCACGCCGTCGATGGTCGAGTTGACGAGCCGAGTGAGCGGCATGGACGCGGGGTCGATGTGATCGCGCTGGGCTTCCCACTCCGCCGCGATCGCCTCGGCAAGCGCCCGGCTCGGCACGGCCAGCACGCGCTTGGCCGGCGTGCGCATGGGCCGCCCGTCGAGCAGTATGCGGTGCTCTTCCTGGCCGGGATCGCCTGGCGCGGCCGCGACCGACACCGTCTTGTAGAAGCGCTTCATCGCCGGTCGCTTCGGCTCGCGACCAAGCCCTTCCCGCGCACCGCCGCCTTCGCTCATGTCAGGCCGCCTTCTCCTCCTTCATGACTTTCTCGGCGCGCGTTGGATAGATGATCGCCTCCGCATGCTTGTGCATCAGCGCGATCTCGGCCTCGCTGCGGTAGAGCGGCGTGGTGCCCTTGATGGCTGCCAGATGCTCGGCCTCGATGTTGCGGCGCACCTCCGCCGTGAACGAGTTGAGCCGGTGATAGGCCTCCGAGATCGTGCGTCCCAGCGAGGTGACGCCGTGCCCGAGCAGAACCACCAGGTTGGTGCCTTCGATGAACTCCCTGACGGGGCCGACATCGGCCTCCACGTCCACGTTTGCCGGCACATAGTAGGGCGGCTTGCCCAGGATGAAGGGCATGTCGAGGGAGAGCACCCCCACCTCCCGGAAGGCGCCCGACCCGAAGAAAGCGATGGTAGCGTCGTCGTGGACGTGGATCACCGCGCCGATGTCCGGCCGCAGGCGCAGGATTTCCCGGTTGAGGTTGTGGCCGACGCTGGTCGTGCGCGAGCCGTAGAGGAGGCGGCTGGTCGGGATCTCCGTGATCACGATGTTCTCGGCCCCCATCTCCTCGAGCGAGATCTCGGCATGCTTGGTGTAGGCGACGCCGTGCGCGTGATCGGGATGCGGCGCCCGGATCGCCATGTTGCCCAGCGTGTTGTGGATGTAGCCGCGCCCCGCGACCAGCCGCGCATAGCGCAAGAACTGCTCGCCCACTCGGGAGTCGAAATGCACCGGGGTCGCCATGCTGTTCCTCCTGATATCCGAGGGATGCCGAAGGCTCGCAGCAACGATCGGCGAATGCAAGGGATTGTCGACCCTTCACGCCGCCCCATTGCGGCTACTCCCGGTCCGCATCGAACCGCGCCGCATCCAGCCCCAGCAGCTCCCACGTTCGCCGCATGTGCTCGGGCAGCGGCGCCGTCACGTCGATCGCCGGCTCGCCCGCGACGGGGTGCGGAATGACGAGGCGTCGTGCGTGAAGATGCAGCTTGGCATCGATACCGCTGTCGGCCAGCACCTTGTCGCCCTCGTACTTGTTGTCGCCGACGATCGGGTGGCCGATCAGCGCCATATGTGCTCTCAGCTGGTGCTGACGCCCGGTCACGGGCTTGAGCGACACCCACGCTGCCTTGTGGGCGACGCGGTCGATCACCGAGTAGTGCGTGGTGGCGTGCATGGCCTTGTCCTGCTCGCCCGGCAGCGCCTTGCGCACGCGATCGCCATCCGGGCCCGCGGCCTTCACCAGCGCCGCCTCGATCTTGCCCTGCGGCGGTCTCGGCACGCCCTTGACGAGGGCCCAGTAGGTCTTGGCTGCCGAGCGCGTCTGGAAGATGCGACCGAGCCTGGCCGCGGCGTCGCGATGCTTGGCGACCAGCAGCACGCCCGTCGTGTCGCGGTCGAGCCGATGCACGAGTCTCGGACGGTCGCCGAAGCGGTCGGCCATGCCCGCCAGCAGCCCGTCGATATGCCGTTTCGTCCCGGTGCCGCCCTGCACGGCGATGCCGTAGGGCTTGTTCAGCACCAGAACGTGGTCGTCCTCGAGCAGGATCATCCGCTCGATGAAGTCACGGTCGGCCTTGGAGAGCCCGAGCGGCGGCACCACCGAGGGGCGCGGCTTTGCGGGCTCGCGCAACACCGCCGGCACGCGCACCTGCTGGCCGGGCTCGAGCCGCGCATTGGCCTGCACCCGCCTGGAGTCGAGCCGTACCTGCCCCGAGCGCAGCAGTTTCTGCAGGTGGCCGTAGGTAATGGCGGGAAAGTGGATGCGGAACCAGCGGTCGAGCCGCAGCCCGCCCTCGCCCTGCCCAACCTCGATCGTCTCGACGGGGGCGCTCACGGGAACGCATTGGGCATTAGGCTACCGGAGCATGGCGCACGAGCCGCCCGCCGATGATCCACCCGATCAGCCAGCCGATGAGCAGCGCGCCCACGTTGCAGCCCATGAACACGGCCGCGTGCAGATCGGCGACGGTGTCGGGACTGTCGAACTCGTACTGGTTGACCACCCAGTTGGCCGCCGGGACGCTGACAAATAGCGTGGCGATGAGGGCCAGGACGATCGCGCCCGCCATGGCATAGACGTATCGCATCGGGTCTCCTCGTGCCGCCGCTTCGCGCCCGCTCTGCCGCTCCGGGCCGGCTCGCTATTTCACCTCCCAGAACCAGATCTCCCTGGCCTGTGCGTAGTTGGAGTAGTAGCCGAGCCAGGAGAACCACTCCATCAGCCACTTGGTGGAGGAGCGGTAGCCGTTCCACACATCGATGTGGTCGCCGGTCGGCACGGACTCGCCGTGGCGCTTCCAGTAGTCCTGGATGTAGATCATGCCGGTGCGCCCGAACAGCTTCTTGTAGAAATGCGCGGCCTCGGTGCCCGTGATCCTCTCGACCGGGGCCACGCCCGGGATCGAGGCGCCGGCCAATGCGCGCGCCAGATCCGCGGCGCGGATGAAATGCTGCTCGTCGGAACCGTGCACCCCGCAGGTCTCGGTACGCACGTTGGTCACGCCCGCGTTCTTCAGGCACACGCCCATGCGGATCGAGCACTGGTTGGTGAAAACCGGGAAGCCCGCCGGGATGTATTTTCCCTCCATGTTGGTCAGCCCATGCGGGGCGACACAGGGCTGGGAGAGCGAGTTGTTGGCGGGATGCCGATACCAAAGTTCCCTGAAGGCAACCATCGAGAGTTCTCGCTGGGCTGTTCGCCGGATTGAGGCCGCGAGTATAGGTCAGCGCGGCCCGTCGCGCCAACATCGCTGGACCCGCTGTAGCAGGCTCCGCGGCCCTGCTAGACTGCGGCATTGAGGCGGCGATGTGTCGCCGCGAGTAGGGCCAATGCGGGGACACGGCATGCTTCGGCGATCGCCTCGTCTGCACATCCTTTGCGCACTTCTGCCGCTCGTCGCTCTTGGATCCGGGGCGCCGGCGCAAACGACGGGCATGCCGTCCGAGATCGAGTGGAAGCTCGCCGAGCTCGGTGCCGTCATCAATCCCCCCGAAACCGCCAAGCTCTATGCGCCGCTGCAGGAGAAGGAGCCCTACCAGGGCATCAAGGTGACACGCGATCTGAAATATGGGCCCGACGACCGGCACGCTCTCGACGTGTTCGTCTCCGAGCAGGCGGCGTCCGTCCCACGCCCCGTCCTGGTGTTCGTGCACGGGGGCGCCTTCACGGGAGGCAACAGGCGCGGCCCCGACAACAGCCCCTTCTACGACAACATCGGCCTGTTCGCGGCCCGAAACGGCATCGTCGCGGTCAACATCACCTACCGGCTGGCGCCGCAACATCAATGGCCCGCCGGCGCCGAGGACGTCGGCGCCGCCGTGCGCTGGGTCGTCGCCAACGTCGCCTCCCACGGCGGCGATCCGGCGCGTGTTGTGCTGATGGGGCATTCGGCGGGCGCAGTGCACGCCGCAACCTATGTCGCCAATCCCAAGTTCCACGGACCTCGGGGCGTCGGGCTCGTGGGCGCGATCCTGGTCTCGGGTCTCTACGATTTCTCCAAGTTCGAGCCAGGCCCGCCCGAGAAGGCCTATTTCGGCGAGGATGACGCCAAGCGCACCGAGGGGTCCACGGTTGCGCTGCTGCCCGAGACCAAGGTGCGCCTGATGGTGGTCTACGGCGAGCTCGATCCCCCCTACTTCGTCGAGCAGGCCAAGTTGATGGGCGCGACGCTGTGCAAGGTCAATCGCTGCTCCAGCCTGCTGCGCCTCCCCAAACACAGCCACATGTCCGAGGTCTACGCCATCAACACGCCCGACAAGTCGCTGAGCGATCCCGTCCTCGTGTTCGTTAAGGGCGGCAGATAGCCGTCATCCTGCTTGGCACGCAGCTTGGCCGAAATGCTTGGCCGGCTTGGCGTCGGATGCGCCTACTTTTGCGGCGCTAGAGCGACCGCAATGCAGTTGTCGATGTTCTTTTGAGCGTCATTCTGCATAGCGCGCAGCTCGGCACGTGCCGCATCCAACGGTGCCTTTCTCCCCTTGCAGCTCTGCTCGGCCGTGAGTGTAGTGCCAAACATGGGCTTCGGCGAGTTGTCGAAATCAGTTAGGCATCGAGCATAAACTCCGCGCGCTGTTCCCTCCCGAGTAGCTGCCTTCTCCAGCTCCGCTGCTACTTTCTTGGCGCACTCATTGCGTGCAGCGAGTTTCTTGAACGCCTGGCCCTCCCTGTAGCTGTGCGTTGCTCTCATCTCGGCCGCAATACCGACAACAGCGAGCACCGCAGCAAAGAACGCAACGGCGCTTGGCGCCAGGAGGAGCAGCCGCTGAAAGCGGAAGGGTTTGCCGAAATCCAGGAAGCCAAGCCACCTGAGAAGTTCAAGTCCAGCCGCAGACCCGAGGAACTTCGTGAGGAGGATCGCCTCGGCCACCAAACTTTTCGCGAGAGGCGCATCGTCCGGTATCCGAACGGCCAAGCCAAGAAAGGCAAGGATGACCGTAAGAGAGGCTCCCAGAGCAAAAAAGGCAAAGCGCCCAACGTCCTCAAGTTGTGACGGATAGGGACGTGGCTCAGGTGTTGCCGGAAAGGCCATAGGTAGTTCCCTTCGGATGAAGGCCTACCTATGTGATTCGCCTCGCGAGGACCACGTCCGCGCAAGGTCGCATCGCCAAAAAACCTGTTAGGAGCGGTCAGCTCCGTGAATTCCGCAAGCGTATTTGGAGAAGTAGCCTCCTCATTCGTTGTCGCGGTTCATGAATTGATTCGGACGCGATGTCCAACGGGTCTTGCTCGGTTGTTCCTGCGAACCTAGTGAAGGCCGCTGGATCATCCAACGCCAGGAGTGCAGCCCACCTTGTGTTGGGGCCACGCTGCGTTTGACCCAACCTAAGGGCTACCCACCCCGCTTCGCGCGCAGCTTGGCCCAGGCCTCCAGCCGCGCCTTGATCTCGGCCTCGAAGCCGCGGCCGTCGGGAGCGTAGAACTGCTGGCGCGCCATGCCGTCGGGGAAATAGCTCTGGCCCGAGAACGCCTCGGGCGCTTCGTGGTCGTAGTCGTAGCCGGCGCCGTAGCCTTCCTCCTTCATGAGCCGCGTCGGCGCATTGAGGATGTGCTTGGGCGGCGCCAGGCTGCCGCCCTCCTTGGCGGCACGCATGGCCGCGCCGAAGGCGACGTAGGCCGCGTTCGACTTGGGCGCCGTGGCCAGATAGACGACGGTCTGCGCCAGCGCCAGCTCGCCCTCGGGCGAGCCAAGGAAGTCGAAGGTCTCCTTGGCCGCCAGGGCCTGGCTCACGGCCTGCGGGTCCGCAAGGCCGATGTCCTCGATCGCCATGCGCACCAGACGCCTGGCGATGTAGAGCCGGTCCTCGCCGCCGTCGAGCATGCGCGCGAGCCAGTAGAGCGCCGCATCAGGGTCGGAGCCGCGCACGGACTTGTGCAGCGCGCTGATCAGGTTGTAGTGGCCGTCGCGCGACTTGTCGTAGAGCGGCGCGCGCCGCTGCACGAGCTCGGTCAATCCGGCGCGGTCCAAGGGCCTCGCGCCCGTCGCCACCGAGCCGTAGACCTCCTCCACCATGTTGAATACCGTGCGGCCGTCGCCGTCGCCCATGGCCTTGAGCGTCTCGCGGGCCTCCGCATCGAGTGGCAGAGGCCGGGCCTCCTCCTGCTCCGCTCGCGCCAGCAGCCGCTCGAGCGCGGCCTCGTCGAGCCGGTGGAATACCAGCACCAGCGCACGCGACAGCAGCGCGCCGTTGAGCTCGAAGGAGGGGTTCTCCGTCGTGGCACCGACGAGCGTGATGGTGCCGTCCTCCATGTGCGGCAGGAAACTGTCCTGCTGCGAGCGGTTGAAGCGGTGGACCTCGTCGATGAAGAGCAGCGTGCCCTTGCCGGTCTCGCGCCGGCTCTTGGCGCGGTCGAAGGCCTTGCGCAGGTCCTGCACGCCCGAGAAGATCGCGGAAAGCTGCTCGAAGGCGAGCTGCGTCTCGTCCGCCAGCAGCCTCGCCACCGTGGTCTTGCCGGTGCCGGGCGGACCCCACAGGATCATGCTCTGCAAGCGCCCGCTCTTGAGCATGCGGGTCAGCGTCCCGCCGGCTCCGACCAGGTGATCCTGGCCTACCACCTCGGCGAGCTTTCTCGGGCGCAGCCGGTCGGCAAGCGGCCGCGGTGCCTCCTTCTCCATGCCGGCAGCCTGGAACAGATTTGTCATGCGGCGATCATAGTCTATCGCGCGCGATGGGGTCAGACCCCATGACGACGAACGAGAAAGCAACTGTGCGCAATGGCATGGGGTCTGACCCCAAAGCTCTAACCCGCCAGCTGCAGCCGGATGGACTGGCCACCGCGCTTGATCTGCACAAGCCACACGCGCTGCCGCTCCTTGAGCACGGCCTCGAGCTCGGCGAGCGTCGCGATCCTCTCGCGGCCCACCTGCTGGATGATGTCGCCGGGCTGGAAGCCGATACGGGCCGACGTCGAGCCCTGTCGGACCGACAGGATCACTACGCCCTCCGGCTCATCGAGCCCAAGCTCATCGGCCACGGCGGGCCCGATGTTGGCAATGCGCGCGCCGTCGAAGGGATGCGCGCCCGAGAGGTTGCGTACGTCGTCCTTGCCGCCCTTCGGCGCGGCGCGCAGGGCCACCTCCACCGTGAGCCGCTGCCCCTTGCGCACGACATCGAGCTTGGCGCGCTGGCCGATGCCGCGCGTGGTCAGCCTATATTGCAGTCCGCGCACATCGGCGACCTCGTGGGCGTCCACCGCCACGATGACGTCGCCGGCCTCGAGCCCCGCCTCCGCCGCCGGGCTCTTGTCGTAGAGCCGGCTCACCAGGGCGCCGGAGACGCGGGTCAATCCCAGCGCCTCGGCCAAGTCTCGGGTCACGGCGTCGAGCTTGGCGCCGAGCCACGGCCGCTCGAGCTTGCGGCCCCTCACGGCGCTGTCGACGATCAGCTTGACGAGGTTGGAGGGTATGGCGAAGCCCACGCCATGCGAGCCGCCGGAGCGGGAGAAGATTGCCGTATTGATGCCGACCACCTTGCCCGCCATGTCCACCAGCGCACCGCCGGAGTTGCCAGGGTTGATGGCCGCATCCGTCTGGATGAACACCTGGGATTCGTTGCGACCGACCTCGGTGCGGGCGAGCGCGGAGACGATGCCGCTGGTAACGGTCTGGCCGACGCCGAACGGATTGCCGATTGCCAGCACCTGGTCGCCGACCTCGATCGCGTCGGAGTCCTCGAACTCGAGGTAGGGAAACCGCCCGTCCCCGCCTTCGATCCTGAGCACGGCGATGTCGGACTTCTCGTCCTGCAGGACGACCTTGGCATCGAACTCGCGTCGGTCGGCAAGCGCGATGCGGATCTCGGCGGCCCCGCCGATCTTGACCACATGCGTGTTGGTGATGACGACGCCGTCGGCCGACACGATCACGCCCGAGCCCAGCGAGTTCTGCATGCGCTCGACGGGCCGCCCAAGCTGCTCGCCGAAGAAGCGGCGGAACAGGGGATCGTCGGCGAACGGCGAGACGAACGTCGGCACGCGCGCCCGCACGTAGACGTTGACGACAGCCGGCGCAGCCTTCTTCACGATCGGCGCGAAGGAATACTGCGCGGCCGCGCGCGAGGGCGGCACCTCCTTGCGCTGGGCGGCGGCAGGGCCGTGGCCGGTAATGGCAGCGCAGGCCAAGACGGCCAGCGCGACACCTATGCCACCTCTGCGCAAGCTTCCCATCGCTCTCGTCCTCTTTCGGCTGCGCGGGGCCAGTCGGCCCGAATATAGAGCGCACGCCCGACACTTTGAAGGTTGCGCGCCCGTATCAAAATCCCCGCCCCGGCCGGAACCTGCGCCGTGCGGAACACGGAGCTAAAGCGCGATCTTGAGGGCCATCTTCTTCATCTCGAGCAGCGCCTCGGCGTTGCCGAGCGCATCATCGAGGGGATTGTGGGTGTGCGGGGTGCGGCGCAGGTGCTTGAAGTTCTGGAAGGTGTCCCCGACCATGCCCTTGTAGAGCGAGCCGAGGTTCGTGCTGGTGTGCCCGAACGGGTTGTCGCCGGTGAAGCGCCACAGGTACCAGCACACGAACTGCCAGTCGAAGGCGTTGTCGCTGACGAACATCGCCCGCCCCTTGGCGTGCGAGCGCACCCACTCGCTGAACCGCTCCATCACCGGCGCCGGGTCCTCGAAGGCCAGCGTCTCCTCGCGCGAGAAGCCGCTGACGGCGAGCGCGCTCTCCACCCACTTGTCGGAGATGGGTTTCAGGCGACCGTAGAAAGTCTGGTCGAGCCCTTCGCGCACCAGCACGGCACCGAAGCAGACCATGCTGTAGTCGCCGGGGATCGGCCCATCAGCCTCCACATCGACCATGATGTAGGACACGGAGCCTCCTCACGCCGAATGCTCCGCAGGCGTCCACCTCGCCAGCCCGGCGCGTCGCGCCATCAGCTGTTGGCGGCGGCTTCCTTCATGGCCTCGGAGCGGGCCTTGTCCTCGACGCCCTTCACCGACTCGTCTCGGTCGACGAGCTCGATGACGGCGACCGGCGCTGAATCGCCGTAGCGGTAGCCGGCCTTCAGCACCCGCGCATAGCCGCCGGACCGGTCCTTGTAGCGCGGCGCCAGCGTGTCGAAGAGCTTCTTGACCATGGCTTCGTCGCGCATGCGCGCGGCGGCGAGACGGCGCGAGTTGAGGTCGCCGCGCTTGGCCAGCGTGATGTACTTGTCGATCACGCGCTTGAGGTCCTTGGCCTTGGCCAAGGTGGTAACGATCTGCTCGTGGCGGATCAGGTCGGCCGCCAGGTTTGAGAACATCGCCTGGCGGTGGCCGCTCTGGCGGCCGAAGCGCCGCCCCAGCTTCTTGTGTCGCATGTCAGTTCCTCTCGTTGTTGGCAGCGAGGTTCTATGGCCTCGCGTTGGTTGCCCCCTCTCCCCGCTTGCGGGGAGAGGGCTGGGGTGAGGGGCAGACACAAGCGCCGGAGCGCGAGGCCGCCCCTCACCCTAACCCTCTCCCCATGCTCAAGAAGCATGGGGAGAGGGAAGACTTCAATACTGATCCTCGAAGCGCTTGGCGAGATCCTCGATGTTCTCGGGAGGCCAGTTCGGCACCTCCATGCCCAGGTGCAATCCCATGCTGGCCAGCACTTCCTTGATCTCGTTGAGCGACTTGCGCCCGAAGTTGGGGGTGCGCAGCATCTCGGCTTCCGTCTTCTGGATCAGGTCGCCGATGTAGACGATGTTGTCGTTCTTCAGGCAGTTGGCCGAGCGCACGGAGAGCTCGAGCTCGTCGACCTTCTTGAGCAGCGCCGCATTGAAGGCGAGCTCGGGGTGCTTGGCGCCTTCCTCGATGGCCTTCTTGGGCTCCTCGAAGTTGACGAACACGGCGAGCTGATCCTGCAGGATGCGGGCTGCCAGCGCCACCGCATCCTCGGCTGTCACCGACCCGTCGGTCTCCACCGTCATGGTAAGCTTGTCGTAGTCGAGGATCTGGCCCTCGCGGGTGTTCTCGACCTTGTAGGACACCTTCTTGACCGGGCTGAACAGACTGTCGACCGGGATGAGCCCGATCGGGGCGTCGTCGGGCCGGTTGCGCTCGGAGGGCACGTAGCCCTTGCCCATGGTGGCGGAGAACTCCATGCGAATGGAGGCGCCCTGATCGAGCGTGCAGATCACGTGCTCGGGGTTGAGGATCTCCACCTCGGAGCTTGCCTCGATGTCGGAAGCCTTGACCTGGCCCGGCCCCTCCTTCTTGAGCACCATGCGCTTGATGCCCTCGGAGTGCACCCTGAGCGCGATCTCCTTGATGTTGAGGACGATGTTGGTCACATCCTCGCGCACGCCGGGGATGGAGGAGAACTCATGCAGCACGCCGTCGATGTGCACGGTCGTGATGGCGGCGCCCTGCAGCGAGGACAGCAGCACGCGCCGCAGCGCGTTGCCGAGCGTCATGCCGAAGCCGCGCTCCAGCGGCTCGGCGACCATCGTCGCGGTCTTGTTGCGGGCGCGGCCGGGCTGGATCTCGAGCTTGCTCGGCTTGATCAGGTCCTGCCAGTTCTTCTGCAAAACGTTTGCCACGGATAGCCTCACGCGGTTTGTTGTTTGGGAGCGTCGGCCGGTCTTCCGGCACAGCGCTCCTCGCTCACGTATTCCTCAACGGACCAGTAAATGCAGCCGTCACACCCGGCGGCGCTTACGCGGCCGGCAGCCGTTGTGCGGGATCGAGGTCACGTCCCGGATCGAGGTAATCTGGAAGCCGACGGCCTGCAGCGCGCGCAGCGCCGACTCGCGGCCCGAGCCCGGCCCCATGACCTCCACGTCGAGGATCTTCATGCCGTGCTCCATCGCCTTCTTGCCGGCGTCTTCCGCCGCCATCTGCGCGGCATAGGGCGTCGACTTGCGGGAGCCCTTGAAGCCCATGGTGCCCGAAGAGGACCAGGCAATCGTGTTGCCCTGCGCGTCGGTGATGGTGATCATCGTGTTATTGAAGGTAGCGCTGACGTGCGCCACGCCCGAGGTGATGTTCTTGCGCTCGCGCCGGCGCGGCTTGCCGCGGCCGGTCTGCTGCTGCTCTTTGGCCATCTATGCTTTCCTAGCTCCAGGGATTGGGCGCGGGCGCCGCCCGCAGACACTGCTTGTGCGCGTTACGCGGTCGCCTTCTTCTTGCCGGCGATCGGCCGCGCCTTGCCCTTGCGCGTGCGCGCATTGGTGTGGGTGCGCTGGCCTCTCACGGGCAGGCCGCGGCGATGGCGCAGCCCCCGATAGCAGCCGAGATCCATCAGCCGCTTGATGTTCATGGCGACGTCGCGCCTGAGATCGCCTTCCACGACATAGTCGCGGTCGATGGTCTCGCGGATCTGCAGCACTTCGGCGTCGGTCAGCTGGTTGACGCGGCGCTGCTCGGGTATGCCGGCCTTCTGGCATACCTCCTTGGCGAACTTCGGCCCAATGCCGTGGATGTACTGTAGAGCAATGACCACGCGCTTCTGCGTGGGGATGTTTACGCCTGCAATGCGGGCCACATCTCGTCTCCCGGGAAGCGGCGCGGGACCTCTCCATCTGGCACCGCCCGCCGCCTCGGCGCCAGCCTAACTCACGGAAAACGCGCATGAACCGGCCCCGGCACTGCTCTTGCCGGACCCGATTCCCTGCGCTTTCAGTCGCGAAAGTGGCTGCCTTCTAGCGCAATCCAGCCGCTATCGTCAACCATTCGCTTGCTGCCCATTGTCGCTCCCCGGGACATCCAGGGACGCTGCTGCACCCCGTGGCGTTCCTCATTTGATCTCGTCGAGGACGCCGGCGATGTCGTGGGCCACCCGATCGATGGGCGCCATACCGTCGACCGCGCGCAGGTTGCCTTTGCAGTAGTAGTAGCCGATCAGCGGCGACGTCTCCCGGTAATAGACCATCAGCCGACGCGTGACGGTTTCGGCGGTGTCGTCCGGCCGACGTGTGAACTCGGTCGACTGGCATACGTCGCACATGCCCCGGACTTTGGGGCGCTTGAAGCGGTCGTGATAGCCCTCGCCGCACTTGGCGCAGGTGAAGCGGCCGACGATGCGCTCGATCAGCTGGTTGTCGTCCACTCTGAGCTCGATGACCGCATCGAGCTTGCGCTTCTTGTCCTTGAGCACCTTATCGAGGGCAGAGGCCTGCTGCAGCGTGCGCGGGAAGCCGTCGAGGATGACTCCCGCCGAGCAATCGGGCTTGTCGAGGCGCTCGGAGATGATCCTGACGACCACCTCGTCTGGGACGAGCTCGCCCTTGTCCATGATCGCCTTGGCCTTGCGACCGATCTCGGTGCCCGCCTGCACGGCGGCGCGCAGCATGTCGCCGGTCGACAGCTGGATCAGCCCGCGCTTGGCGGCGATCTCCTTGGCCTGCGTGCCCTTCCCCGCCCCCGGGGGACCCAGCAGGATCAGGTTCATCATCGCCGCGTCGCCCCTCTCAGCTTGGCCTTCTTGATGAGTCCCTCGTACTGGTGCGCCAGCAGGTGGCCCTGCACCTGCGCCACAGTATCCATGGTCACGCTGACCGCGATCAGAAGCGACGTGCCGCCGAAATAGAAGGGCACCGCCGCATAGGAGATCAGGAGCTCGGGCAGCACGCACACGAGCGCCAGGTAGATGGCGCCGACAACCGTGATGCGGGTCAGCACATAGTCGATGTACTCGGCAGTCTTGGTGCCGGGCCGGATGCCCGGCAGGAAGCCGCCGTATTTGCGCAGGTTGTCGGCCGTCTCCTGCGGGTTGAAGACGATGGCCGTGTAGAAGAAGGCGAAGAACACGATCAGCGCCACATAAGTCAGCAGATAGAGCGGCTGCCCACGGCCGAGCGAGGCGACAATGGCATTGAGCCAATCAGGGCCGGAGCCGGCGCTGAACTGCGCCACCGTGATCGGGAGCAGCAGCAGCGAGGAGGCGAAGATCGGCGGAATCACGCCCGAGGAGTTGAGCTTCAGCGGCAGATGCGAGGCATCGCCCTGGAACATGCGGTTGCCCATCTGCCGCTTGGGGTATTGCACCAGCAGCCGGCGCTGGGCGCGCTCGACGAACACGATTGCCGCGACAACCGCCAGCATCAGCGCCAGCAGCGCGATCAGGAGCGGCCAGGAAATGGCCTGCTGCCGCGACAGCTCGAAGAGGCCCGCCATGGCGCTCGGCAGGCCGGCGACGATGCCGGCCATGATGATGAGCGAGGTGCCGTTGCCGACGCCGCGGGCCGTGATCTGCTCGCCGAGCCACATCAGGAACATGGTGCCGCCGACCAGCGTCACCACGGTGGAGATACGGAAGAACCAGCCCGGCTCGATGACCACAGGCCCTGAGGATCCGCGCGATCCCTCGAGCCCGTAGGCGATGCCGTAGGCCTGGAATGCCGCCAGCGCCACGGTCAGGTAGCGGGTATACTGGTTGATCTGCTTCCTGCCCTGTTCGCCCTCCTTCTTGAGGGCTTCCAGCGACGGCACCACGCTCGTCATCAGCTGCATGATGATGGAGGCGGAGATGTAGGGCATGATGTTGAGCGCAAAGATCGCCATGCGCTCGACCGCCCCGCCGGCGAACATATTGAACATGCCGAGGATGCCGGAGGACTGCGCCTTGAAGGACTCCGCGAACGCGACGGGATTGATGCCGGGGATCGGGATGTAGGTGCCGAACCGGTAGACGACGAGCGCCGCCAGCGTGAACCAGATCCGCTTCTTCAACTCGTCGGCCTTGGAGAAGGCGCCGAAGTTGAGGTTGGCAGCTAACTGCTCGGCGGCGGAAACCATTGCGTCTCTCCTTGCGCCCCCAGCGCATCCCGAGGCACAGCCCCGGGCTTGCAAGCCCTGCCGCCCCACGCCCATTGGCTCACCCCAAGATGGGGCCAGCCGGGCAATGGCGCAAGCGCTGCAATCGAGCCGCCCGCGATGCCGGTCCGGCAGCCGGACGTTGTTGCCTGGGGCTGCCGCGCCCTCGCCGGTCTAGTCCTCGCTGGCGGCGCCTTTGGGCCTGGCGGTCTTGGCTTTCTTCGCCGCCGACTTCTTGCGCTTGGCCTCGTCGGCAGCCAGCACCTTCTTCTCGATCAGCGTCACCGATCCGCCGGCCTGCTCGACGGCCGCCTTGGCCTTGGCGCTGGCGTGATTGACCGTCACGGAGAGCTTCGCCTTGAGCTCGCCGTCGCCCAGCAGGCGTAGACCATCGAGCGGACGTCGGACCAGACCCGCCGCCACCAGCGCGCCAAGGTCGACGGGCTTGGCCGCATCGATCACGTTCGCGTCCACCGCGGCCTGCAGACGGCCGAGGTTGATCTCGTTGAAGACCTTGCGGTCGCGCTTGTTGAAGCCGCGCTTGGGCAGGCGCCGATGCAGCGGCATCTGGCCGCCCTCGAACCCGCCGAGGCGGACGCCCGCGCGCGCCGTCTGGCCCTTGCCGCCGCGGCCGCCCATCTTGCCCATGCCCGAGCCGATGCCGCGACCGATGCGGACGCGCATCTTGCGCGATCCGGGATTGTCTTTGAGCTCGTTGAGGCGCATCTGCTTTTCGCCCTTCCACTGTCCTTGCCGGTCCTGGGACCGACGTCAGCCCTTGGTCTCGATAACACGCACGAGGTGGCCGACCTTCTCGATCATACCGCGCACGGCTGGAGTGTCCTCGAGCGTGCGCTGGCGGCCGAGCTTGTTGAGGCCGAGCCCGATCAGCGTCTGCTCCTGGTTCCTTGGCCGTCGGTTGGCGCTCTTGATCTGCTCCACCGTCACCGTCTTGCCGGCCCTCTTGACGCCGTCAGCTGCCATCGCACATCACCTCGCAAACTCGCACAACGTCTCAGGCCGCCTCGCCCGCCACATCGGCCTCGGTGCTGGAGCCATCGCGCCGCCGCGCCACGATCTCGCTGACCTTCTTGCCGCGCCGCGCGGCCACCCCGCGCGGGTTCTCCTGACCCATGAGCGCATCGAAGGTGGCGCGCACCATGTTGTAGGGGTTGGTGGAGCCGAGCGACTTCGCAACCACGTCCTGCACGCCCAGCATCTCGAACACGGCACGTGTCGGACCGCCGGCAATGATACCCGTGCCCGGCGGGGCCGACCGCAGCACGACCTTGCCGGCGCCGTGCCGTCCTTCTGAGTCATGATGCAGCGTGCGGCCCTCGCGCAGGGGCACGCGCACCAGGCTTCGGCGCGCGGACTCGGTGGCCTTGCGGATCGCCTCCGGCACCTCGCGCGCCTTGCCGTGGCCGAAGCCGACACGGCCCTTCTGGTCGCCGACGACCACCAGCGCAGCGAAGCCGAAGCGCTTGCCGCCCTTGACCACCTTGGCCACGCGGTTGATGTGCACCAGCTTGTCCTTGAACTCGCTGTCGCGCTCCTCGCGGTCGCGGTTGCGATCCCGATCTCTGTTGGGGCGTGCCACTGGGGATGCCTTTCTCGCGTGATCTCTTACAGGTTCAAGCCGCCTTCGCGGGCGCCGTCGGCCAATGCCTTGATGCGGCCGTGATAGCGGTAGCCGCCGCGATCGAACACCACCTTGTCGACGCCGGCGTTCTTGGCCCGCTCGGCCAGCAGCTTGCCGACGGCCGTCGCGGCGGCCTTGTCGGCACCGGTCTTGAGCGAGGACTTGAGGTCCTTCTCGAGGCTCGAAGCGGAAGCCAGCGTGTGGCCCTTGGTGTCGTCGATCACCTGCGCGTAGATGTGCTTGGAGGAGCGGAATACGCAAAGCCGCGGCCGCCCGCTGCCGCTCTTGGCGAGCGTCCGGCGCACGCGCTCCGCGCGACGATCGAATTGATTCAGTTTGCCTCGCATGGGGCCCGCCTCACTTCTTCTTGCCTTCCTTGCGCTGGATGTACTCGCCCTGGTAGCGGATACCCTTGCCCTGGTAGGGCT
>Ga0247829_10000342_pt1 | contig 16910 bp, 17 predicted proteins | sample 12C_Control_Day4_FD_207765 | JGI IMG/M metagenome (GOLD analysis project Ga0247829, IMG submission 207765) | Soil microbial communities from agricultural site in Penn Yan, New York, United States - 12C_Control_Day4 | ecosystem: Environmental > Terrestrial > Soil > Agricultural land | place... | reverse complement strand
GCTGAGCACCGTCTCGAACTTTCCCGGCTTGTCGCCCTTGTTCTCGATGAACCACAGGTACGGCGGCGCCCCGACGTACACCCCGCCGTTGCCGACCTCGATACCGCTGGCCAGGTCGAAGGCGCCAAGCCCCTTCTGCTTCCGTTCCTCCGGCACAGGGAAGTCTTTCCCTTCCGCGAACACCGTGCGCTTATCGCACGCCCCGTCGCCGTCGGTGTCTTCGAGGATCACGATGCGGTCGCGCGGGGCCTTGCCCTTCGGCGTGCGGCTGGGGTACTCGAAGCACTCGACTACCCAGACGCGGCCCTTCTCGTCGATGGTGAAGGCGATCGGGTTGACGCAGTTCGGCTCCCCGGCGAACAGCTTCACCTCGAACTCCGGGGCCACCTTCATCCGCTTGACCGTCTCCTCGGGCGAGAGGTACGGCTGACCGGAGGGCTTGGTGTTGTCGAAGCCGAACTCCCGCTGGGCGAAGGCGGGCGAGGCGAGCACGAGGAGCGCGAGGGCGGAGAGGAGTCGGGGCATGGCGTCATCCGCGGTGGGGCGAAGGTCCGGTGGGTCGGAGAGATGATAACCCAGTGCGGCGGTCGGGAGAAGTCATCCGCCGTGCAGGTCCAGCTCAAAAAACCCGGCGTCGCGGAACCGGTCGTGGTCCGGGTCGTAGACGCGGTGGACGCCCTCCAGCTTCGTCCCCGCGATGGTGTACTCGTTGTACATCCACCGGTTGTTCTGGGTCGAGCTGCCGACGCATACCACCGGGAACGGCAGCCCGCCGGTCGGCTTGAGCACGAACCCGCGGTGGATGTGGCCGTGCAGCCACAGGCCGATGCCGCAGTCCGAGGCGGCTTCCAGGGCCGCAGCGTGGTCGCGGAGGCGGTGGACCCGCGGCTCGACCTCCCCGCGGGCCGTCCGCACCGGGTAGTGCGTCACCAGCACCCGCACCCCGGGGGACAGCGATGCGCACAGCAGCCGCAGCCGCCGGAGTTGGTCCGGGCCGATCGCGCCGCTGGCGTCCCAGTTCCACCGGTTGACCGTGGACGAGTTCGCACAGATCAGCCAGACGTCGCCGACCCGGCGTGCGAACGGGTACGGCTGGTCGTCCACCCGCAGGCCGACCTGCCAGGGGCCGAAGTACGCCTCGAACAGCCCACCGCGGACGGCCCGGGGGGTGTAGTAGTCGTGGTTCCCCGGGACCGCCACGGCCGGCGGCAGCGCTTCATCCCCGACACCGAGCGCCTTCGCCGCCACCGCGAACTCGGACTCGAAGCCCATCCCGGTCGCGTCGCCGCTGAAGACGAGCGCGTCCAGCGCCCGCTCGCGGAGCGCCCGCATCATCGCCGCGACCACCGCCGGGGCCTGCTTGAACCGCCGGCCGCGGCCCAGAAGCCGCACGTTCACCCAACCGGTCGCGCGCTTGCTGATCCAGTCCCGCGGATGCCACCCGAGCGGCTTGCTGGTCAGGTGGACGTCGCTGAAGTGGGCCAGGCGGATAGCCATGAGCGGTGAGCTATGAGCGGTGAGCCAGAGTTCGTCTCAGACGGTATGCTAGTCAGAACGGGGCTCTTTGCTCACCGCTCACCGCTCATAGCTCACCGCTCCCATGATCCGCTACGACTTCACCGACAAGGTAGTCCTGGTCACCGGCAGCTCCCGCGGGATCGGGGCCGCGATCCTCTCGAAGTTCGCCAGCGCCGGGGCAACGTGCGTGCTGCACTACTGGGACGACCCCGACGGGGCGAACAAGAAGGACGCCGAAGCGCTGGCGGCACGGCTGGGGTCGCCAGCGGTGCCGATGCACGACGAGAACGGTCGGCTGATTGGCACCTTCTCGCCCAATAACGTCCGCCTGTTCGCCGCCGACGTGCGGGACGCGGCCCAGGTCGAGCGGCTGATGCAGTCCGTGAAGGCGGAGTTCGGTGGGCTGGACGTACTGGTGAACAACGCGGGGGTGCTGAAGGACCGCAGCCTGCGCAAGATGACGCTCGACGACTGGCACGCGGTCATCCAGACAAACCTGACCGGGGTGTTCCACTGCTGCAAGTACGCGGCCGAGGTGCTGCGCGACGGCGGCCGGGTGGTGAGCATCGCGTCGGTGGCCGGGCTGGTCGGCATCCACGGGCAGGCGAACTACGCCGCCGCCAAGGCCGGGGTGATCGGCATGACCCGGTCGCTGGCCAAGGAGTTCGCCCGGCGCGGCATCACGGTCAACGCGGTCGCGCCGGGGGTGGTGCAAACGCCGATGCTCGGCGAGATCAAGCCGGAGGTGATGGCCGAGTACCTCAAGCAGATCCCCGTCGGCCGGCTCGCGCAGCCGGACGACATCGCCAACGTGGTGCTGTTCCTGGCGAGCGAGGAGACCGGCTATGTCACCGGGCAGGTGATCCCGGTGACGGGCGGCTGGCTGGTGTAGGAACGTCAAGGCACCTCTGGGTGCCGCGCCGGAGCGTGCCCACCTGTCCCGTTCGTGTCCGGGTGACGGGCTTCGGAGGCGTGTCGCACCGCGGCCCAATCGATGCGGGCTACCCACCCCTCGTCCTGGGAGTATTCCACTACCGCTACGGCTTCCAGGTCGTCGGGTTGATCATGGTCATCCGTGTCGTCCATGTAGACTGTCAGAACCAGCCCCTCGCGCAACTGAACTCCCAGGCGGGACAGGTCAGCGATGGTCCCCGCGCAATTCAACCGTAGCCGACCTTTCGGGTCGGCGTTATTGAAGTCCGCATATACCCGCGGCCCGTTCATACCGGTCCTCCACTCGCTAACCGCCCGCCGCAGGGTTCGCAATCGTCGGGGTGAGGAGTCTGCTTGCGTCTCCCGGGCTGAGGCCGGTCAGGGTCGCGTGATGGGCACTCCGACCGGAAGTCCGCACCACGTCTCCTCCGGCCGCCCGGACCGCACCGACGGTCGTAACATCGACCTGTCGGTGTGGAATGCCCGCCGCCAGCTCCTGCATCGATAGCCCCGCCGCGGATTCGACCGACACACCCGTCACGCCGCTGGGGTGGGTTCCGGTGCCTCGCTCCAAATCCTCCGGCCGATTCCGCCCGCCCCGGAGCACCAATGCATCATCAGGAATCGTCTCCGACATTGATGGCCGTCCCTACGATTCCCGAGCGTCACCCCATGTAACAGAACCCCATCACTCCCGCGTCACCGGTCGCAGCAGCCGACACGCATACCGTCCGAGCCGGCCGAGCAGCACCCGGTTCAGATAGCCGGTCGTTGCCTTCGCGCCGACCTTGCCCAGGAACTTGCTGACCACGTTGGAACTCACCCCCACGCCGACCACGTGGAACCCCTGCTCGAACAGGTGGTCGTACTGGTCCTCCGCCAGCTTCTCCAGGTCGTTGAGGTTGCCGGCCAAGTAGGCGTTGAAGAACACCCGGGCCAATAGCACCGTCGTCCCGGTCCGGCCGGCCTTGAGGTTGTACACCCGGCACAGGTCGGCCAGCATCGCGAACCCGAAGTACGACGTTGAGAGGCCGTCCACAAGGCCATTCGGCGACACCGCCGTCACCAGCATCGCGCGGTTCGCCCAGTACTTGATGCGGGCGTCCGCCGCGGCGTCGAGCTTCGACTGGAAGCCGTCGCGGAACCGTTCGAACCACTCCCCGGCCGAGGCGTACCGCGCCGGGTCAAGCAGCTCGTCGCGGACCTTCGACAACTCTTCCGCCGTCTGCGGGGTGACGCCGACCCGCACCAGAGTCTTGAGCCCCTTCGGGGTGTCGATCGGGTAGATGCGGACGTATTCCTCCAGCCGCGCCTTGGCCTCCTGCGTCTTGGCGTGCGCCAGCCACCGCAATCGGGTCCGGGCGTGCAACTCCTCCAGCCCGCGCAGCCGCAGCTGCCGGTTGCGCCGCAGTCGGGCGTAGAGGAACAGCAGCCTCGTCATCGCGTACAGGACGGCCAGCGCGAGCAGCCCCAGCGCCGCGTATCCGGGGTACTGTACCCACGCCGGTTGCACGGACTGGAGGCTGTTCAGGACGTTCAACACCTGCGAATACAGGAACAGCCCCAGCGCGCCGGCACTGCCTATCAGGAACGCAGCCGCGAGCGGGTGAGCGAACCACCCGGCCCAGCCCATCACCGCCGGGTCGGAGGCGAGCATCTCCTCGGCCTCGGCCAGGTCTTGCAGCGCCTGCTCCTCCTCGGCCTGGCGCAGCCGCCGACGGTCGTCGTCGGTCAGCGGGGCGGCGCTCGCCGGCACCTGCGGCGGCCGGCCCAGGTCGGTGTCGCCGGGCCGCAACTCGGGTTCCTGCGAACCGGGCGGTTCCCGGCGCGGGGTCTCGACGAGCTTCGGGCGGGCAGATCCGGCCACCGGCACCCCGATGCGGTCGTCGGCGTCGTCCCATGGGTCGGCGGTCATGGCGGTTCCCCGGGCGTGGTCGGGTCGTCGAGAGTTATTCGCTCGGCCGGGCCTGCGGTTTCACCCCAGGTATTGTACCTCACTTGCGACCCGCCCACCGCGTGCCTAGGATAGACCCGCACCGCTCAGAACTGGACGCACCCGGAGGCCGCGATGGCCCAGCCGCCGATTGATACGCCCCGCCCGACCCCGTGGACCCGCCCGCTGGCGCTGGTCCTCGCCGCGGCCGTCGCGGTCCCGGCCGCAATCATCCCGCTGGTCCCGGAGACGTACCGGCCGTGGGGCTTCGCCGCGTTCGGCGCGGTGGCGCTGTTCACCGCGGCCCGCGGCGGCCGCATTGGACTGGCCGCCGGGCTGGTGTTAGCGCTCGGTGCAAAGCTGGCGTTCGACCTGATGAACTACGCCAACCACGGCTACGACGCGGACTACCTGCCGATCTGGAAGCTGTACGTCTGCCTGTCCGTGTACGGCGTCCTCGGGTGGGCGATCCTGCGGCACAGCCGGAGCCCCCTGCGGGTCGCGGGCGTCACGTTCCTCGCCAGCCTGCTGTTCTTCCTGACCACCAACTTCGGCTCCTGGCTGGGGCAATCGCTGCCGTACGACCGCGGCCCGGCCGGGCTGCTGGAGTCGTACTGGATGGCCCTGCCGTTCTGGCGCGGCACCCTGGTCAGCGACCTTGCGTTCAGCGGCGTGCTGTTCGGACTGCACGCGGCGCTGAGTCGGGCGATCGTCCCGGCCCCGGTCCCGGTCGAGCACACCCCGCGGGGCTGACGCCATGAAGTGGGCCGCGGTCATCGAGTACAGCACGGACTCCGCCACGGTCGAGGCCCACCGTCCCGCGCACCGGGCGTACCTGACCGAACTCCTCCAGGCCGGCAAGCTGGCCTGCTCCGGTCCGTTCACCGACGAGCCGGGCGCGCTGATCGTCTACGAGGCGGAGAGCAAGGAAGCCGCCGAGGCGTTGATGCGGGCCGACCCGTTCCACGCGGCCGGCGTGTTCGTCTCCTGGCAACTTCGGCCGTGGAAGTGCCTCTTCGGCAACCCGCAACTCCTGCCGCCCAACGGCTAACCCTTCCTTTACGCCCTCGCCGCCCTCCGCTACCGTGGGGTTGTCCGTCCCACCACCGGAAGGGTCTACCATGCCCGCCGTCACACTGGCCGTCGCACTCGCGCTGTCCACCCCCGCCGCCCGGACGGCCGACCCCGAAACAGCCCGGATCACCGGGGAATACGACGGAGACGGGACCGACATCAAGGGGCAGAAGTACAAGGTCCAGGTCAAGATCGAGCAGGAGGGGGACGCCTACCGGGTCACGTGGCGGACGCCCGACGGTCAGGACTTCGTCGGGGCCGGCATCCGCACGGGGAAGATCCTGTCGGTCGGCTGGGCCGGCCAGCAGGGGCCGCGGGTGATCGTGGGAATGACGGTCTACGAGATCAAGAAGGACGGCACTTTGGACGGGAAGTGGACCATGCTCGGGGCCAAGGGGGTCGTGCGAACGGAGACGCTGCTGCCATCGGCGTGACTTATCGTCCTGTCTTTCCCCGCGCGGCGCTCTCCTCGACGGCGCGGATCACGTCGGCCGCCGCCGCACCCTCGTACAGGTGCTCCCCGATCTGGAACCGCAGACGGGCCACGGGCGGCTTGTCCGCCGTCCCGCCGCCCGGCAGCCGCGACCAGTAGAGCCGGATCGTCCCCTTGCGGCCGTTCTTCAGGACCACCCGGTACTCGCCCAGGAACGGTCCGCGGGCGTCCGGGTACGGCCCCACCTCCGCCGCCGCCTTCAGCGGAGCCAGCAGCCGCTCGTAGTCCTCCGCCGCCGCGTAGTACGGGCCGACGTCCTCGCCGCTGTCCAGTTCCCTGCGGTTGAGCAGGTGGGCCCGCAACGACTGCACGTTCTCGGGCGTCAGTTCGGCCGGCGATTCGAACGGCTGGCCCTGGAGTAGCGCCGCGCCAAGCAGCGCCAGCCCGTAGACGACCGGTACCAGCAGGAGCACGGCCATCAGGATGACGAGCGCGAGCTTCTTTCCGGACCGGGTCGGCGTGGCGTCGGCGGACATCGTCAGCCCTGCAGGTGAGCTTCCAGGTAGCAGTGCAACAACACTACCCTACTGATACCAGGTATGCAGGTATAGCGTGTAAGGGCTCGCTACCCAGACATGCTCGCCCCATGCACCAGCAGGGTCCGGGTCGGCCGCTCCGGTCAGTCGGTCGAGCGGCGAGACCGACGGCGGACCAGCCCAACGGCGACGATCCCGGCGGCCCCGACCACCAACGCGGTTGCCGGCTCGGGTACCGGGGTCAGGGTGATGGTCGTGGCCGAGTCCAGGCTCACCTGTCCGACATGGATGTAGTCGCCCGAGAAGGACAACTTGAAGTCCGCCACCTGAACGAAGTACAGGGTCGCGGTGTAGTTGCGGCCGGTGGTCAGCGTGCCGGCCGGCAGGACGAACTGGGTGGCGGCCGGGTCGAGGGACTCGAGTACGACGGTCGCGCCGGTGGCCGTGTCAATGACGCTGAAGACGGTCGAGTCGAGGAGCGACCCGCCGAACGGGTCGAACGTGAACGTGAACGGCTGCTGCGGGTCGATCCCCCGTGTGGCCGCATAGTTGGTGAACACTGGGGACGCCGGCAGGGCATAGTCGGTCGGCAGGGCGACCCCCGGCAGTTCCGGCCCGCCGGGGCCGATCACCCCCGAGTAGGTTCCAGCCGGGTAGGCCGTCCGGAGGTCAGTCAGCGAACCGAACTGTCGCTGGGCGATGAACACGTTGGTGCTGTAGGCGGACAACTCGTCCGGCACACCGGTCGGACCAGTGACGATGGCGGACGTGTACGGGGTGGGCGGCGCGGGGACCGACCCGTCGATGCCCAGCAGCATAAAGTAGGCGTTCGCCGAGAACGTCGTCTCCCCGGTCTGCTGACGGAGGGCCAGGGGGACGACCGTGAACGAGTGGCCGAAGTCCTGGGCGGCGGCCGAGCCGCCGGCGGCCAGGGCGGCCAGTAGTGCGGCGACCGCGCGGGTGCGGGACGGGCGCATGATCGGCCTCGGTTTCGGGCGGGGCGTGGGGACGCTACCCCCGTCCCACGGCCCCACCCCATGCGGCCGATCGGGCGCGGCGGCGTCCCCAGAGAGTCGCGGCCGCAAGTCTAAACGTCGGGCGGGACGGACGCAACCATCCGCTTCGGTCGGTAGTGCCTCAGTTTGGGAGGGCGAGGCTCCCGCCGAGCCTTCTCAAGCCCAGCTCAGCGGAAGCCTCGCCCTCCCAATAGGCCGGATCATCCCTCAGTTTACCGCTACTCGCTGTGGGTGATGTGAGCCTCCAGGAACCACAGGGACTTATCTAGCCCGCGGGACACCTCGGTGAACAGGTCCGCCGTGTTCTTGTCGCCGAGATCGTCGCTCGCGTCGATCGCCTCGCGGCTGGACTTCGCCAGGTTCGCGTACCGGTCGGCGAGGGCCGTCACGACCGCCTTCCAGTCGAAGGCGTCGGCCGGGAACTCCGGCACCCGGCTGTTGGCCGCGACGACGCGGGCGGTCCCGGTCGCCACGCCTCCGAGTGCCGTCGCCCGCTCGGCGATCTCGTCCGCGAACTCGCTGAGCTGTTCGGCCAGCTCGTCGAAGAGCTTGTGCAGGGCGATGAAGTTCGGCCCCTTGACGTTCCAGTGGGCGTGCTTGGTCTGGGTGCGCAGGTCCGTGGTGTCAGCGAGCTGCTGGTTGAGCAGCTTGATCAGCTTCTGCCGGGCGTCGGCCGGCAGGTCGTTGCGCGTCGAGAAGGTCTTCAGTGCGGCGCCATTGTGAGTCGGCTGAGTGGCGGCTTTCGTGGCCATCGTGTCGTCCTCCTGGTGTCGGGAAGGCTCCTACATTGGATACTAGGCCGGGCAGCCTCCCTTACCCCAGCAGGATCTCGTGTGACGTTCTCCCCGGACTACTTCTCCGCCCGGGACCGGTTCCGGGCGGCCGCCGCGCGGCTCGGATGGGCGGTCCACACGCACCCGATCGCGGCCCGCGGCCCCGGCGGCGAGGAACTGACCATTGACGCGGCGGTGTCGGCCGCGGGCGGGCGGGAGCCGGTGCTGCTGGTGTCGAGCGGGGTCCACGGCGTCGAGGGGTTCTTCGGGTCGGCGGTCCAGGCCGCGGCGCTGGAGGAGTGGGGCCGCACCGGGCCGCCGGCCGGGGTGCGCTGCGTGTTCCTGCACGCGCTCAGCCCGTTCGGGTTCGCCCACCTGCGGCGGTTCGACGAGACGAACGTCGATCTGAACCGCAACTTCCTGCTGGACGGGCAGAAGTTCGCCGGGAGTTCGCCGACCTACGCCGCACTCGACCACGTCCTGAGCCCGCGCCGGCCGCCGTCGCGGCTGGACTGGTTCGAGCCGCGGGCGATGGCGGCGATCCTACGATACGGCTACGGGCCGATCAAGCAGGCGGTCGCCGGCGGCCAGTACGACTTCCCGCGGGGAGTGTTCTTCGGCGGCCACGGCCCGAGCGAGAGCCAGCTTATTCTCCGCGACCGTCTCCCCGACTGGCTCTCCGACGCGCCGGGAGTGATCCATCTCGACTTCCACACCGGGCTGGGCCGGTGGGCGACGTACAAGCTCCTGGCCGAGGACCCGTTCCCGCCGGAAACCGTCGAGCGAGTCGTGAGGTGGTTCGGCCCCGGGGTGTACGAGCCGTCGGAGCCGCGCGGCGTGGCGTATCACACCCGCGGCGGGTTCGGCCGGTGGTGTCCCGAGATGGCCGGCGATCGCGACTACCTGTTCCTGTGCGTCGAGTTCGGGACGTACCCGATCCTGACGGTGCTGGCCGGCATCCGCGCCGAGAACCAGGCGCACCACTGGGGCCGGCCCGACGACCCCGGCACGCGACGAGCGAAGGCGCGACTCATCGAACTCTTCTGCCCGGCATCACCCCGGTGGCGGCAGCGGGTGTTAGACCAGGGCGGAGAACTGATCCGACAGGCCGTGGCAGCCCTGCGGGCAAAGCCCGCCGCCTGAGGCGGAGACAGGCCGGAATTAATTTGGACTTCCAGGTCCTGAATGAGATAATCCGGTCATGCCCGGCCGCGGGTCGGCCGGGTTTCATCGCTCGCGGCCCCCTGTAACACGTCGGCCGCGGGTCTTGCGGAGGGCGTCGCATGGAGACTGCCGTCATGGCCGCGTTCGCGGTCCTGCTGGCCGGCGGGGTCTGGGTGCTGAGCGGCATGCTATTCCGCAACGGGAGGCACAGGAACCCGGCGGCCGGGTAAACCCCGTCGGGGAAATCCCAAATCCCAAGCACCAAATCCCAATCCGGTCTCTTTGTTGGGATCTGGTGCTAGGGATTGGGATTTACCGCAACCAGCGGTCGAACCACGCCAGCATCTCCCGTCGCATCGCGGGCGTGTAGGTGTGTCCGACGTCCGGGTAGCGAACGCTCTTGAACCGGTCCGCCGCTTCGGCGGCGCGGTACACGCCACCAGCCCTGTCCTCGATCACCGTGATGCCGTCGGCCGGGCTGCCGGCGTCCAGCTCGCCCGTCAGGAACAGCATCGGCCGCGGCGCGATCAGTGCCACCACCGCCTCCGTGTCGAAGTGCTTGAGCAGCCCGTTGACGAAGTAATAGAGCCCATGCTGGCGGAGCTGGCCGTGCCGCAGTAGGTTCTCGTAGCGGGTCAGGCACGCCACCCCGACCGCGCACGCGACCCGGTCGTCCACCGCGGCCAGCCACCAACTCCGGGTGCTGCCCATGCTCATGCCGGTGGCGCCGATCCGTTTGGCGTCAACTTCCGGCCGGGAACAGAGGTAGTCGAGCGCCACCTGGTCGTCGCGGACGAATATCCCCCACAGGGTCCGGCCGAACCAGAGGTGGTACTTGTGCTGGCTGGCCTGCTGGGTGGTCGTCGTCTCGCGCGGCCCGGACGGCCCCTGCCCCACGCGGTCGCCGTACCACGCCGCGTCCGGGGCAAACACCACCCAGCCGCGCTTCACGAACGTCAGGCCCAGCGGCTCTTCGCCGCCGTTGGTGTTCGGGACGAGCAGTTGCCGGTGGTCGTAGCTCGACGAGTGCAGCCAGAGGACCGCCGGGGCCGGCCCCTTGAGGCCGTCCGGGATCAGCATCATCGCCGACATCTCACCGTCGAGGCCGTTGTCCAGCAGGAACCGCTCGACGCGGAAACCGGGACGCTGCTCCGCCGAGACGAGCCGCACCTTCGGCTGAGCCGGCCGCGGCGGCAGGTCGCCCAGCGACGCCACCACCTTCGCCTTCACGTCGGCGCGGCGGGACGCCCACTCGGCCTTCGAGGTCGGCACCGGGAACGCCGGCACGGTGATCTTGCGGAACGCCTCCGGGACCTCAGCGTCCTGCACCGTCTCGGCCTGCTTGTAGGCTCTCACCGCGTCCGGCCCGGACTCCGGCGGCTTCCGCTTCGGCAGGGTGATTGCGTAAAGTTGACGTTTGATGCAATCCGCGACGGCATCGGCGAGTAACTCGTTGGCCGTGAGGGTGTAGTGGGTGCCGTCCTTGCCGAGCATCTTCGCCGGGTCGTTCGCGACGACGATGCGATTCAGGTCGTGGACCGGCACGCCGAGGGCGAGCATGGTCTTCGTGGCCACCGCGTTGTAGCGCCTCACATCGGCGTCGAGCCGGTCGAACGCGGCCTTCCGTGCGGCGTGGCGGTCATCCAGAATCGGCGTCGTCGCGGCGAAGACGACGTGCGGCGTCGCCTTCCGGAGTCGCTCGACGATCCGCTTCAGGTTCGCCTCGTACTGCTCCAGCGGGACTTGATACGTCTTCATCTTCTTGTCGAGCTTGAGGTCGTGCAGCCCGCAGTTGAAGTGGACCACGTCCGGCTTCGCGTCCGTCAGCCAGCGGTCGAGGCCCTTGAGCGTGGTCGGCGTGTCGGCGCAGTTCTCCTTGTCGGGGTGGACGACGACCGCGACGCCGTCGAGTTTCTTCGCGACGAGCGGGGCGTAGCCGATGCGGATCGAGTCGCCCAACAGCAGGACGCGCGGCAGGTCCTTCTTCGGCTGGGCGAACGCCGGGGCGGTGCAGAGGAGCAGGGCGACGAGAGCGATTCGGGGCATGGAGCACCTGGGGTATCGGCGGGTGGTCGTGTTATACCCGCGCGGCGCGGACGTGGGTATCATCCACCACACTGTTCCGCCCCGGAGTTCGTTCCATGCCGACCGTCGCCGACGTGACCGCGTACCTGGACCGTTTCGCCCCGCCGGCCTCGGCCGCCGAGTGGGACAACGTCGGCCTGCTCGCCGGCGATCCGGCCGGTCCCGCCGACCGCGTCATGACCTGCCTGACCGTCACGCCGGACGTGGCCGCGGAAGCCGTTGCGGAGAACGTGCAACTCATCGTCTCGCACCACCCGGTCCTGTTCCGCGGGGCAAAGCGACTGACACCGAACACCCCCGACGGACGCGTCCTGCTCCCGCTGCTGCGGCACGGCGTCGCGGTGTACTCGCCGCACACCGCGTTCGACAACTGCCCCGGCGGGATCAACGATGGTCTGGCGAGGCGGCTAGGGCTGACGAACGTGAAGCCGCTCCGCAAGCGCGACGGTCGTCGGGAATGCAAGCTGGTGGTGTTCGTCCCGGACTCGGACTTGCAGAAAGTGTCCGACGCGCTGTTCGCCGCGGGGGCAGGGGTGATCGGCCAGTACGAGCAGTGCAGCTACAGGCTGGCCGGCACCGGCACGTTCTTCGGCACCGACGCGACCAACCCGACGGTCGGCGAGAAGGGCCGCCGCGAGGAGGTCAGCGAGTGGCGGTTGGAGGTGGTTGTCCCCGAGGGGCGTGTCGATGCAGCGGTCGCGGCGATGAGAGCGGCACACAGCTACGAGGAGCCGGCGTATGACGTGTACCCGCTGCGGCCGGCGCCCGGTCCCGGCGAGGGCCGCGTCGGCGAACTGGCGAACCCGACGCCGCTCGACGATCTGGCCCGGACCGCGAAGGCGAATCTGAACGCCGGCTTCCTGCAACTGATCGGCGACCCGGCGAAAAACGTGCGGCGCGTGGCGGTCGCCTGCGGGGCGGCCGGGGAGTTTCTGAGCGATGCCATGAAGGCCGGCGCGGATGCGTTCCTGACCGGGGAGATGCGGTTCCACGACTGCCTCACGGCGCGGGATGCCGGCGTCGGGGTGTTGCTGCCGGGGCACTACGCCACCGAGCGGCCTGGCCTCGAAGACCTGGCCGGCCGGCTCGCGGAGGCGTTCCCCGGCGCGACGACCTGGGCCAGCCGCGCCGAACGGGACCCGGTCGCCTTCGTCTCTTGACGAGCCGAGAGGGTAAACCCCACGGCTCATCAGATAAAAGGTCCGCATGGCACAACTCCACATCGAACCGTTGCCGCGAAACGCCACCCCGGGGGAGGTGCTGCGGTTCGTCGCTGGCACCGGCAAAATCGACGGCAAGCAGATCGGCAAGATCACGCTGCTCGGCAGCGCCGCCCGCGTCGAGGTGCCGGACGGCCACGCCGTGCGTCTGGTCGCCGCGCTCGACGGGGCCACATTCCGCGAACGGCCCGTCCGCGCCCGGTACGCCGACGCCGCGAAGCGGGCCGGCTCGCACGAGCACTTTGACCGCCTCGCCAGACTCCTGCACTTGGAAGCCGAGGCCGAACGCGAGCAGTTCAAGCTACGCGCCGTCCGCGGGGTCGCCGAGGACGGGACGGCGCTCGCGAAACTCGTCGTGATCGAGGAGGACGCCGGGCTGGGCGGCCGGCTGATCCTGACGTTCGCCAGCATTAACAAGGGCATGCCGCTGCCACCCAACCGGTTGCAGCCGGGGGCGCCGGTGGTCCTCACCCAGACCGGTACAAACCGCCCGGTAAGCCTCCGCGGCGTGGTGAGCGATCGCGCCGAGCGGACCATCTCCGTCGCGTTCGAGCAGCCGGACCTGGACCTGCCCGACGATGCGACGTGGCGGCTCGACCTGTCGCCCGACGAGGCGTCGCGGCAACGGCAACTGGCGGCACTGGCGCGAGCCGGCACCGCGGAGGGCGACCGGCTGGCCGAGTTGCGGACGGTACTGCTGGGGGAAGTTGAGCCGACCTGGGCGAGCCCCGAGCCTGGCGAGCCGGGAGCGTCAGCGACCGGAGGGCGCCCTCCGGGCGCTGACGCTCCCGGCTCGCCGCTCAACCCTCCCCAACTCGCCGCCGTCGAGTTCGCGCTCTCCGCCGCGGACGTCGCCGTCATCCACGGCCCGCCCGGGACCGGCAAGACCACCACCGTCGTCGAGTTGATTCGCCGCGCCGTCGCCCGCGGGGAGAAGGTACTCGCCTGCGCCCCGAGCAATGCGGCGGTGGACAACCTGCTCGACAAGCTGCTGGCGGTCGGCCTGGAGCCGGTGCGGCTCGGCCACCCGGCCCGCGTCGCACCGAGGCTGCGCGACCGCGCACTGGACCTGATGGTGCAGTCGCACCCGGACGCCCGGCAGGCCCGCAAGTTCGCCCGCGAGGCTCGCGCCCTGTTCCGCAAGGCCGACCGGTGGACCAAGGCCAAGCCACAACCGGGTGAAAAGCAGGCTCTCCGTGCCGAGGGCCGCGACCTGCTCGCCGAGGCCCGAAAGCTGGAGCAACTCGCCGTCGAGCGAGTCCTCGACTCGGCCGCGGTCGTCTGTGCGACGCTCACCGGCGTGGACAGCGAGACACTAGGCAAGAGGCGGTTCGACCTGGCGGTGCTGGACGAGGCGTGCCAGAGCACAGAACCCGCGAGCTGGGTTCCCCTGCTCCGCGCCGACCGGGTCGTGCTGGCCGGCGACCCGTGCCAGTTGCCGCCGACGGTCCTCTCGCCGGAGGCGGCCGAGCGCGGGCTGGCCGTCAGCCTGATGGAACGGGTCATGGCCCAGTTCGGCCCCGGCGTCTCCCGGCTCCTGACCGTGCAGTACCGGATGCACGCGGCGGTGATGGGGTTCTCGTCAGTCGAGTTCTACGGCGGCGAACTGATCGCGGACGAGTCGGTGATCGGCCATCGGCTGTGCGACCTGCCCGACGTGCGGGCCGAGCCGCTGACCGAGGAGCCGGTGAAGTTCATCGACACCGCCGGGGCCGGGTACGACGAGGAGCAAGAAGAAGACACCGAGAGCCGCCGTAACCCGCAGGAGGCGGCGCTGGCCGCGAAGTACGTCCGCGCCTTGCTCGACGCCGGAGTGTCGCCGACCGGCATCGCGGTGATCGCCCCGTATGCGGCCCAGGTCCGGCGGCTGCGGGATCTGCTGCCGGTGCCGGGGCTGGAGATCGACAGCGTGGACGGGTTCCAGGGTCGGGAGAAGGAGGCGGTCGTCCTCTCGCTGGTGCGGTCGAACCCGGAGGGGGAGATCGGCTTCCTGGCCGACGTGCGGCGGACGAACGTGGCCCTGACCCGCGCGCGGCGGAAGCTGATCGTCGTCGGCGACAGCGCGACGTTGGCGAACCACGAGTTCTACGGGCGGATGCTCGGCTACTTCGAGCAGATCGGGGCGTACAGCAGCGTGTGGGAGGAGCCGGAGTGAACCCCCGGCCCGCCGCCGTGTCCCTTCCCCCACCAGACCCGAACCGGGCCATCACATGCCGCCCGTCCTCTGCCGGATCGCTCATGAGGCGCTGAGCCTGACCGATGCCCCGTTCCTGAAGCACTACCGCCGCGGCCGGTTCCGCACCTGGAACGGGGTGGCGATGACCGGCAGCGAGTTGCCCGGCCCGGGGTTCAACTTCGCCGCTTGCCTCACCGAGACGCCGCCGCTCGACGCCATCCTGCCCGTCGCCCGCGACTTCTTCTCCGAAGCCGATCAGGGCTGGGGCGTGCTGGTCGAAGGGGACGCCGGACACCCGGTCGAGGACGAGTTGAGAACGCGGGGCTGGCAGGTGGCGGAGGACGAGCCGGCGTTCGTGATGCCGGAGATCGTCGCGGGTTCCCCGGCCCCCGCGGACCTGGTCGTCCGCCCTGTCCTCACCGAGGCGGACTGGCGCACGTTCCAACGGGTAGCCATCACCGCCTTCGGGTCGCCGCTGGAGCTGGCCGACCTGTTCATGCCGTCACTTGCGTTCTTTCGTGACCCGGACATGCACTGGGTGATCGGCGAGTGGCGAGGCGAGCCGGTGGCGGTGGGCGGCTACCACCGGTCGGGGCGGACGGCCGTGGTCAGCGGCCTGGCGACGCTGGAGGCGTACCGCGGCCAGGGGATCGGCGCGGCCGTCACCCGGGCGCTCCTGGCCGACGCGGCGACGAAGGGCTGCAAGTCGGCATGTCTGCGGTCCGGGCCGAAGAGCGTTCCGCTCTACGAACGTCTCGGTTTCCATTTCGTCTGCCATCACCGCACGTACGCTGTGCCCCAGGAGTGAACTCACTTCGCCAACTGTTCGCGCAGCCACTCCGGACGATCGGTCGTGATGCCCTCGGCACCGATCTCGACCATCCGCCGCGCCTCGTCCGCGTCATTTACCGTCCAGACGAAGAGCCGCAGGCCGGCCGCCTTTACCTTGTCCGCGTAGGTCTTGTCGAGGAGCGGCGCTGCCTGGAGGTCCACCCCGTCGGCGTGGATTCGCTTTGCCGTCGCGATCACCTCCTCGGCGGTCGGCGGCAGGGTCTTCTTTTTCTTGTTCTCCTTCAGACCAGCCAGCCAGTACGCCGGCAGGTCCGGCTGCGCCTTCTTCACGGCCGCGATCACGTCCGCGTTGAAACAGATGACTGGCGTTTGTTCCGGCATGAGCTTCGATGCCTTCAGCCCACGGATCAACTCGGGGACGATCTCCGGGCCGCACTTCACCTCGGCGAACACCTTCTTCCCGGCCGGCACCGTCGCCAGCATCTCGGCCAGGGTCGGGACCTTCTCGCCGGCAAACTTCGGGGCCTTCCACTTGCCGACGTCCAGCTTGCGCAACTCTGCGAGCGTGCAGTCGGCGACGAGCTTCTTGACGCCGGCGGTGCGCTCAGTGTCCTTGTCGTGCATGACGACGACCTGGCCGTCCTTCGACAGGTAGACGTCGAACTCGGCGGCGTCGGCCTTCTGCTCCCAGGCGAGCTTGATGGCCGCGACGGTGTTCTCCGGCGCGTCGTGCGAGGCGCCGCGGTGGGCGATGATCTCGACCCACGGGTCGGCGGCAAGGGCGGGCATCGATAGGGCCATGAGCACCAGGGTAGCGGCGGCGCGCGGCATCGGCGTCCTCCGGGAAGGGGTCCGCGGGTGAGGATACGACCCGCCGGCCGAGGGTCGAGTGAAACTCCCAGGAAGACGGCGGCCGCGGTAAGATTGCCACATGACCGACGCCGACGCCTTCCTCGAAGTGATCCGGGCCAGCCCGGACGACGACGTCCCACGACTGGTTTACTCCACTGGATGGAGGAACACGGGCAGCAGGCGTACGCCGAGTTCGTCCGGCTCTCGTGCCGACTCGTGCGAGAAGAATTGCCACGGAACGAGCGAACAATACTGGGACAGCAGCGGTTCAAGCTATGGAAGCAAGTCCTGGCGGAGAACGCCCCGGCCTTTGACGGGAACCCGCTCTCGATGGACCACTTTCCACGGGGGATCTGCGCCCCGGCACTCACGGTCGAGGCGGCGGTCTTCATCAAGACCTCTGAC
>Ga0247829_10000338_pt1 | contig 16966 bp, 15 predicted proteins | sample 12C_Control_Day4_FD_207765 | JGI IMG/M metagenome (GOLD analysis project Ga0247829, IMG submission 207765) | Soil microbial communities from agricultural site in Penn Yan, New York, United States - 12C_Control_Day4 | ecosystem: Environmental > Terrestrial > Soil > Agricultural land | place... | reverse complement strand
CCCCTCCCCCTGGAGGGGGGAGGACGACGCGCCCGCGGCTTGGATCGGCTATCGCCAACCGATCCGCCGACGCGACCGCCGATCCAAGTCGCTGGGTTGAGTGTGTGAGGCCCGTCGCCGAGCGCCGCCTAAGTCGCGGACGCATCTCCCTCCCCCCTCTTACGCGCCGAAGGCGTTGCCTTCGCCGCAGGGGGAGGGGCGTCGAGCCAGACGCGCCGTTGAGCCGACGGTCGTTTGCGCCTAGGTTGCGGCGCATGTTGCAACCCATACACATCGTCGGCGGCGGGCTCGCGGGGAGCGAGGCGGCGTGGCAGATCGCGCGCGCCGGCATCCCCGTCGTGCTGCACGAGATGCGACCCCACCGCACCACCGAGGCGCACAAGACGGACGGGCTCGCCGAGCTCGTCTGCTCCAACTCGTTCCGCTCCGACGACGCCGAGACAAATGCCGTCGGCCTGCTGCATGAGGAGATGCGGCGCGCGGGCTCGCTGATCATGAGCGCGGGCGATGCCCACAAGCTCCCGGCCGGCGGCGCGCTCGCCGTCGACCGCGATCATTTCTCGGCCGAGGTGACGCGGCGCCTCGCCGAGCACCCCCTGATTGCCGTCGAGCGCGGCGAGATCGCGGGGCTGCCGCCTCCCGAGTGGGATAGCGTGATCATCGCCACCGGGCCCCTCACCTCACCTGCGCTGGCCGCGGCCATCCAGCGCCTCACCGGCGAGAGCGAGCTCGCCTTCTTCGATGCCATCGCGCCGATCGTGCACCTGGACTCCATCGATCCCGCCGTCACCTGGCGCCAGTCGCGCTACGACAAGGCGGGTCCCGCCGGCACCGGCGCCGACTACATCAATTGCCCCATGACGAGGGGCGAGTACGACGCCTTCCTCGATGCGCTGCTCGCGGCCGACAAAACCTCCTTCAAGGAATGGGAGGCCTCCACGCCCTACTTCGACGGCTGCCTGCCGATCGAGGTTATGGCCGAGCGTGGCCGCGACACCCTGCGCTTCGGGCCCATGAAGCCGGTCGGCCTGTCCAATCCGCACAAGCCGGGCGAGCGCCCGCACGCGGTGGTGCAGCTCAGGCAGGACAATGCGCTCGGCACGCTGTGGAACATGGTGGGCTTCCAGACCAAGCTGAAGCACGGCGAGCAGACGCGCGTGTTCCGCATGATCCCGGGGCTGCAGGCGGCCGAGTTCGCGCGCCTGGGCGGGCTGCACCGCAACACCTTCCTCAACTCGCCCAGACTGCTGGACGCCGAATTGCGCTTGCGTGTCGAGCCCAGGCTCCGGTTTGCCGGCCAGATCACGGGCTGCGAGGGCTACGTGGAAAGTGCCGCCATCGGCCTGCTGGCGGGATGCGCGGCAGCCGCCGAGCGCATGGGGACCGCCTGGGGGCCGCCGCCGACGACCACCGCATTCGGCGCCCTGCTCGCCCACATCACGGGCGGCCATATCGCGGCGGACGGCGACGGCAGCGGCGGGGCACCCCGGTCGTTCCAGCCGATGAACGTCAACTTCGGGCTGTTCCCGCCGCTGGAGGCTCCAACGCACGACGACGCCGGCAAGCGCATAAAGGGCAAGGAGCGCGGAGCCGCTCGCAAGCGCGCGCTGTCCGCCCGCGCGCTCGCCGACCTCGGCCGCTGGCTCGACGCCGCTCGCGTCGCGTTGTAGCGGCGCGAGGCCTCGCTATGCGTGTGGCGGCCGCGTGCATTGCGCAAAGTCGAGCCCCACACGCCCCTGGCACAGGTTGGGCTCGGGCTCGCGGGCATGCTAGATTTTGCCCGCTGCAAGCATGGAGGAAACGATGAGCTCGGTTGAAATCCTCGAGGTGGCGCCCCGCGACGGGTTCCAGGCCGTCAAGCCCTTCATCCCCACCGACACCAAGATCGCGCTGATCGAGGAACTGGCGGCGACCGGCATCCAGCGGCTCGAGATCGGCTCGTTCGTGAGCCCGAAGGCGATCCCGCAGCTGGCGGACACGGGCGAGATCCTCAAGCGCGTGCGGCTGCCCAAGGGGCTGCGCTACCACGTGCTCGTTCCCAATGCGAAGGGCCTCGAGATGGCGCTCGCCGCCGGCCTCAAGGAGGTCGCCTGGGTGATCTCGGTGTCGGAGAGCCACAACAAGGCCAACGTCAACCGCACCGTGGACGAGAGCTTTAGGGCGTTCGAGGGCGCCTGGGCTGCGCTCGGCAAGGACCGCCCGAAGCTGCGGCTCGGGCTCGCCACCTGCTTCGACTGCCCCTGGGAGGGCCGTATCCCCGAGGACAACGTGGTGCGCGCCGTCGACCGTGCGCTGGCGGCGGCTCCGGATGCCGAAATCGGCATCTCCGACACAACGGGCCGGGCCTCCCTCGACCATGTCGGCGACCTGTTCGGCCGGCTGGTGGCACGCCACCCGAAGGTGCCCTACGCCTTCCACGGGCACGACACCTATAACCTCGGCGTCGCCAACGCGATCGAGGCCTACCGCCAGGGCGTGCGCCTAATCGACGGCGCCGCGGGGGGCCTCGGCGGCTGCCCGTTCGCGCCGGGTGCTGCCGGCAACACGGCGACCGAGGACCTGGTGTTCGCCTTCGAGCACATGGGGGTCGACACCGGCATCGACTTCGCCAAGCTGCTGGTCGCTGCCGACCACATCTCGAAGGTGGCGCCCGAGCAGGCCGGCGGCAAGGTGCGCACGGTTCCGCGCCGCCGCGCGCTGTCTGGCTTCGCCCATGCGAGCCACGGCGTGCCGGCCTGAGGCGCGGCTGTTCGCTGCCCCTGCGGGTTGCTACGGCACAGCCGGCAACCCTTCGTTAAGGGTTGGCGTGGAAAGATTCGCTCAAACCAGCGATTTGCTCCACGGGACCGACCCATGCCCCCTGCTCCGGGCGACAACACCGCGCGCCTCACCTCCGCCCTCAACGATGCGCGCAACGATACCGGGCGCATCGCCTTCTGCGGGCCGATCGTGCTGTCGGCCATCACCGGCTACTCGGTGAGCAAGGTCGAGGACGAGATCCGCGCCCTCCGCGATCCCAACCTCGAAACCAAGACCGTCATCCGCGGCACCTACGCCGAGGAGGTTGCAGCCGCACTCGCCCACTTCGGCTACGACATGGTGGTGAAGGAGAGCTTCATGCACCTCTCCCGCAAGGAGCGCCCCTCGCTGTGGGCCTGGATGCAGAAGCCGCGCAATGCCTGGGTGCACTACATCCTCGCCATCCACAAGGGCAAGGAAGGGCATTGGATCCTGATCAAGGGCGTCAAGCACTGCGACACCTACACGGAGGGACGCTGGCAGTTCGTATGCGACGGCCCCCACAAGGGCTGCCGCATCATGGAGGTGTTCGAGGTGAGGAAGGCGCTGGGGGTGTAGGGCGCAATAGGCGCCAGCCGTATTGCGCCGTGCAACGGTGGGAAGGTGCAACAAGAAGGTGCAATACGCTTCGCTATTGCACCCTACGCCTACGCCGCGGCCAAAACGTCAGCTTTTCAGTTTCGGGTCGAGCCAGTCGCGCAGGCTGTCGCCGAACAGGTTGAAGGCGAAGACGGCGAGCGTGATGGCGAGGCCGGGGAACAGGATCATCCAGGGCGCGGTCTGGTAGAAGTCGGCGCTGGCGCCGGACAGCATCAGGCCCCAGGCGGGGGTCGGCTCGGTGACGCCGAGCCCCAGGAACGACAGGCTCGCCTCCAGCAGGATCGCCTGGGCGATGAAGGCCGTCACCAGGATCAGGTAGGGCGCCACGATGTTGGGCAGGATGTGGCGCAGCACGATGCGGCTGTGGGAGAAGCCCGCCGCGCGCGCGGCATCGATGAACGGCATGGCGACGATCGACAGCGTCGAGGCACGCGCCACCCGCGCCATCTTCGGCACGATGGGGAGAGCGATGGCGACGATCAGGTTGGTGTCGATGCCGCCGACGTTCTGCTTGCCGAGCACGGCGACGACCACCATGGCCAGCACGATGATGGGGAACGACAGCATGATGTCGACGACGCGCTGGATCCAGTTGTCGATGCGGCCGCCGAAGTAGCCGGACACGGCGCCGACGAGCGCGCCGACGGTGCAACCGACCACGGCCGAGAGGATGCCGACCGCCAGCGCCGTGCGCGCGCCGTAGACGATGCGGCTGAAGACGTCGCGGCCGTACTGGTCGGTGCCGAACCAGTGCTCGCGTCCAGGGGCGCCCAGCATGGCGCCGAAGTCGATGGCCTCGGGATCGTAGGGCGAGATCCAGGCGGCGCCGAAGGCGCACACCACGTAGAGCAGGATGACGAGGAAGCCGATGATCCCCAGCGGCTGGCTCTTCACGAACTGCCAGAACAGGCTCTGCTGCCTGGGGAGGGCATCGGCAGGCGCCGAAGGTACCGCTGCGATGGTTGCCATGGGCGCCCCTCAGGTCAGGCGGATGCGCGGATCGAGCCAGCCGTACAGCAGGTCCACGATCAGGTTGACGAAGATGAAGATGGTGGCGATCAGCAGCACCAGGCCCTGGATCAGGTTGAAGTCGCCGCGGGCGGTGGCATCCACGAACAGCTTGCCGATGCCGTTGATGTTGAACACCTGCTCGGTGACGACGAGGCCGCCGATCAGGAAGGCGAACTCGAGGCCGATCACCGTCACGACCGGGAGCATGGCGTTGCGCAGCGCATGGCGGCGCATGATGAGTTGCGTCCACACGCCCTTGGCGCGGGCCGTGCGGATATAGTCCTCGCGCATCACCTCGAGCAGCGAGGAGCGCATCATGCGGGTGGCGACCGCGGCGTAGCGATAGCCGACCGAGATCGCCGGCCAGATCGTCACGGCGAGGTTCGCCACCGGGTCCTTCCAGAACGGCACGTAGCCGATCTTGGGCAGCCAGTTGAAGAGCGACAGCAGCGCCAGGATGATGAGCATGCCGAGCCAGAACGAGGGTATGGCGAGCCCCGAGACCGCCACCACGCGCACGGTATGGTCGATCCAGGTGTCGCGGTAGAGCGCCGAGATGGTGCCGAGCGGGATGGCGATCGCCACGGCGATGATGGCGGACATCAGCGCGATCTGCAACGAGACGGGTATGCGGATCGCGATCTCCTTCAGGACGGACTCGCCGGTCCACAGCGACTTGCCGAGATCGAGGTGGGCGAGGCCGATCATGTAGTCGGCGAACTGGGCGTAGAGCGGCTTGTCGAGGCCGAGCCGCTTGCGCTCGGCCTGGATCGTCTCCTCGGAGATGGCGGCGCCGTCGGCCCTCAGCTTCACCACCACCACGTCGCCCGGCATCACGCGGATCAGGAAGAACACCGCGATCGCGACGCCGATCAGCGTCGGGATCACCATGACGAGGCGGCGGATGACGTACCAGAGCATGACGTTGCGCGGCCCTTGCCGGAAAGAAACCTGTGTAGCTGCCGACCTCTGTTATCTGCCGAGACCAAACCTCTGATGCAGAGTGCGCCCCTCACACGTGGATGCAGGCCACGGAATGGCCGGGCGCCAGCTCGCGGGTCGGCGGCACCGCCTGCTTGCACTCCTCGGTGGCGAGCGGGCAGCGCGGGTTGAAGACGCAGCCGGGCGGCGGGTTGAGCGGGCTCGGAAGCTCGCCCTTGATGATGGTGCGCGGCCGGGTGCGCTCGATGACGGGATCGGGCACGGGGGCGGCGGCGAGCAGCGCCTTCGTATAGGGGTGCTTGGGGTTGGCGAACAGCTCGTCGGAGGGCGCGTACTCGACGATACGGCCCAGGTACATGACCGCGACCTTGCTCGAGATGTGGCGCACGACGGCGAGGTCATGGGCGATGAAGAGATAGGTGAGCCCGAGCCGCTGCTGCAGCTCCTCGAGCAGGTTGATGACCTGGCCCTGGATCGACACGTCGAGCGCCGACACCGCCTCGTCGCAGACAATCACGCGCGGGTCGACGGCGAGCGCCCGGGCGATGCCGACGCGCTGGCGCTGGCCGCCGGAGAGCTCGTGAGGATAGCGCAGCGCCATGTAGGGGAAGAGGCCCACCAACTGCAGCAGCTCGGCGACCCGATCGGGGATCTGAGGCTTGGGCAGGATCTCGTGCACGCGGATCGGCTCGGCGATGATCTGGCCCACTGTCATGCGAGGATTGAGCGAGGAATAGGGGTCCTGGAAGATCACCTGCATCTTCTTGCGCACGGCGATCATGCCGCCGCGGTCGAGCTTGGCGAGGTCCACGCCCTCGAACAGGATCTCGCCGGCGGTCGGGTCGTCGAGCCGCAGCACCAGGCGGCCGAGCGTGGATTTCCCGCAGCCCGATTCGCCGACCAGGCCCAGCGTCTCCCCGCGCCGGATGTCGATCGTCACGTCGTTGACGGCGCGCACGAGCTTGGGCTTGCGCAGCCAGCCCGCGCGCACAGGGAAGAACTTCTTGGCCCCCTTGATGGCGAGGATGCTGTCGTCGTCGTGGCCGTTGACGGAGGCCTTGCTCGCCGTCTCGATCCGGCGGTCTTCCGTATCGATGGCCTCGATTTCGGCCACGCGGTGGCAGGCGGCGAGGTGCCCCGGCTCCATCTCCATGAAGGAGGGATCCTCCAGGCACTTGTCGATGACGAAGCGGCAGCGCGGGCGGAAGCGGCAGCCCGACGGCGGGTTGAGCAGGTTGGGCGGCGCCCCGTCGATGGTGGAGAGCTTGGCGTTGCGGCCGCGATCGAGGCGCGGCACGGCCGTCAGCAGCCCGCGCGCGTAGGGGTGGAGCGGCCGGCCGAACACGCGCTCGGCGGTGCCGCTCTCGACCAGGCGCGCCGCATACATGACGTTCACGCGGTCGGCGTAGCGGGCGACGATGCCGAGGTTGTGGGTGATGATGATGACCGCCACGCCGAGCCGGCGGGAGAGGTCCTTCATCAGCTCCAGGATCTGCGCCTGGATGGTGACGTCGAGCGCGGTGGTGGGCTCGTCCGCGATCAGGAGCTTGGGATTGCAGGCAAGCCCGATGGCGATCATCACGCGCTGGCGCATGCCGCCCGAGAGCTGGTGGGGATACTGGTTGAGCCGGCTCTCGGGGTCGGTGATGCCGACCAGCGTCAGCAGCTCGATCGCCCGCGCGCGCGACTTCGCATCGTCCATGCCGAGGTGGATGGTGAGCGGCTCGGTGATCTGCAGCCCGATCTTGAGCACCGGGTTGAGCGAGGTCATCGGCTCCTGGAAGATCATCGCGATGTCGCGGCCGCGGATCTTGCGCATCTCCTCGTCGGTGAGGCCGAGCAGCTCGCGGCCGCCGAAGCGGACCGAGCCCTTGGTGCGCGCTGTCCCAGCGGGTAGGAGCTGCATGACGGCGAGTGCCGACACCGACTTGCCGGAGCCCGACTCGCCGACGATCGCCACCATCTCGCCGGGGTGCACCTCGTAGCTCAGGCCTTCAACCGCCCGCACGGTGCCGTGCGAGGTCACGAACTGCACATTGAGGTCTTGGATTTCGAGCAGGGGCTCGCCCGCCCTGGAGGGCGCGGGACCTGACGCTGGCTCCACCAACGCCCGATTGCCGAGAGTCGAGACGACCTCGTTGTTCAACCCAGTCCTCCCTTGCGCGTACAGGCCCTGTTCTTGTTGCGTTGCCGCCTGGCCGCCCGCGCAGATATGCGCCGCCCCCTTTGCTAACCCACAAGGCCGCACCCCGGCAAGGGGAAGGGTGGAAAGCCTAAATTGGCGCTAATGGGCGCAGATCCGCGCCTGTCGCAAGGGGCTCGCCCGCTCTCCCGGTTTGCCTCGGCGCTGCGCTTGGGTCATTTTCGAGCCGATCAGACCGTTGTCTATCCAGCGATTGGGAGCATGCCCATGCCCGACAGCTTCATGTTCCACGAGGGCAACCGCCGGCTGCAGGACCAGTTCGGGAGCCGGCGCATCGCCGACCGTCTGGAGCAGAAGCTCGCGCGCACGGCCTTCACCGCCGACGACAAGACCTTCATCGAGAGCGCAATATACTTCTTCCTCGCCTCAGCCGACGACAATGGACAGCCCGATTGCTCCTTCAAGGGGGGGCCTGCCGGCTTCGTCCGGGTAACGGGGCCGAACGAGCTGGCGTTCCCCGACTATGACGGCAACGGCATGTTCAAGAGCCTGGGCAACCTCCTGGTAAATGCCAATGTCGGTCTGCTCTTCATCGATATGCACGAGAAGCCGCGCCGGCTCAGGGTCAACGGCGAGGCCAGCGTCGTGCGCGAGGATCCGTTGCTGGCCGAGACGGTCGGCGCGCAGCTGATCGTGCGGGTGAAGGCGCGGGCGATCTTTCCCAACTGCCCGCGCTACATTCCCAAGCTGGCGCTGGCCGAGGCCTCGCAGTACGTGCCGCAGGCCGGCAAGGCGCCGGTCGAGCCGGCATGGAAGGGCTTTGCCGACTTTAGGGACTACGTGCATCCGCGCCAGCCGACGTTCCAAGGGGGCGACAAAGGCGAATAGTCTTTCCTGACAACAGTCTTTCCTGAGCCGGCGGCCCGTGGCAGGCTCGGGACAACCACAAGCCTGCCCAGGGGAAACGCACCATGAAGACGAGGATTGCTGTCCCGATTGTGCTCGTTGGCTTATTCCTTTCGCTATCGCCGGCCGCGCTTGCCGATCCGCTGCCCGCCACCCAGCCGCAGACCGTTGGGCTCTCCAAGGAGCGGCTCAACCGCATCACCGAGACCCTCAAGGCCAGCATCGCCAAGGGCGACATCCCCGGCGCCGTGCTCCTGATCTCGCGCCACGGCAAGATCGCCTACTTCGAGGCCATGGGCAGCCTGGACCCCGAGAAGAAGACGCCCATGTCCAAGGATGCGATCTTCCGCATCTACTCGATGACCAAGCCGATTGCCACGGCTGCGGCGATGATGCTGTTCGAGGAGGGCAAGCTCGCCCTGAACGACCCGGTCGCCAAGTACATCCCCGCCTTCAAGGACGTGAAGGTCGGCGAGGAAAAGCCGGGCGCCGACGGCAAGCCCACCCTGGACCTGGTCGCCCCGAAGCGGGCGATGACCATCCAGGACCTGATGCGCCACAGCTCCGGGCTCACCTACGGCTTCTTCGGCGAAGGCCTCGTGAAGAAGGCCTATGTCGCGGCCAAGCTCGGCGACGGCGACCCGACGGCGGCCGAGTTCGTGGACCGGCTCGCCAAGCTCCCGCTCGTCTACCACCCGGGCACGACGTGGGACTACAGCCAGTCGACCGATGTGCTCGGCCGGGTGATCGAGGTCGTGACCGGCAAGCCGCTCTATCAGGCGCTGAAGGCCATGCTGCTCGACCCGCTCGGCATGACCGACACGAGCTTCTACGTGACGGATCCCGCCAGGCAGGCCCGCATCGCCGAGCCGTTCGCCAAGGACCGCTCGATCGGCGCCGGTGCGGACGTCAACGATCCGCGCATCGCCATGAAATACGAGTCCGCCGGCGGGGGCCTGGTGGGGACGGCGACGGACTACGCCCGCTTCCTGCAGATGCTGGCCAACGGCGGCAGGCTCGACGGCAAGCGCTATCTGAGCCCCCGTACGCTCGCCTACATGACGTCGGACCACATGGGCGACGTCGTCAAGCGCGGGCCCTACGACCTGATGGGACCCGGCTACAAGTTCGGCCTGGGCTTTGGCGTGCGCACCGACACGGGCCTCGCGCCCTATGCGGGCTCCGCCGGCGACTACTACTGGGGCGGCGCTGGCGGCACTGCCTTCTGGGTCGATCCCAAGGAGAAGATGTTTGTCGTCTTCATGATGCAGGCACCGAGCAAGCGGCTGGTCTACCGCGTGATGCTGCGCAACATGGTGTACGCAGCCATCGTCGAGTGATGCAAGTCCCAGGAGAACCAGCCTGATGCCGCGCCATTTCGGGATCCTTGTCCCGTCCACCAACACCACCTGCGAGATCGAGCTCAGCCGGCTGCCCCAGGACTTGCAGGTGCATACAGCGCGGCTCGGCAAAGGCGGGGGCTCGCCGTTCTCCCCCAGCCTGGATGCCGACGTGGCCTACCAGTCCAAGCTGCTCAGCGATGCGCGCGTCGAAGTGATCGCGCTGGCGCAGACATCGGCGAGCCTGTTCGCCGACGACTATGACGAGGTCACGGTGAAGCGCATGACGGAAGCCTCCGGCGTGCCCTCCTTCACCTCGGCGCAGGCCGTCGGCCGGGCGCTGCAGGCGCTCGGGGCAAAGCGCATCGCCATGGCGACGCCCTACTCCGAGGAGGTGATCGCGCGGGCCAAGCACTACTACGAGAGCAAGTACGGCATTGCCGTCGTCGCCTCCGAGAGCCTCGGCGCCACCAACTCCTATGCCATCGGCAAGATGGATGCAGGCGTGGCGCAGGCCGCGTTCGCCCGCATCGATCGCCCCGACATCGAGGCGCTGGTGGTTCCCGGCGGCAACTTCCCGACCATGGAGCACATCGCGCCGTGGGAGCGGCAGTTCGGCAAGCCGGTCGTCACCACCAACCAGGCGACGCTGTGGGCCGTCCTGCGCGCGATGCAGATCGCGACCCCGTTCCCCGGCAGAGGCCGGCTGCTCGAGCAGCTGCCCGGCGAAGGTGTCTGACCCTCCGGGTCGGACACCATTGCTCCAACACCAGCGTCGCGTCATGGTGTCGGACCCGGAGGGTCAGACACCATTCTTTACTGCGACGCGCTGGCCCGGCGGCCGAGCATCACCCAGTCGCCGCCGGGATCGTCCTGGCGCGTGGCAACGGCGCGGGCGATGCCGTCGACGATCCGGTAGGCGATCGGCAGCCGGTAATGCATGGTGTCCCAGTAGTTGTCGTCGCGGGTGGTGATGCTCGAGGCGATGCCGAAGTCGACGACCACCGCCTGATGGCGAGCGCCGATCTCGGCGACGCGCGTCTTACAGAGGCGCTCGCGCGCCGCCCCCTGCGAGCCCGGCACCGGCTGGCGGTTCACGTGCACCGGCATGAACGCGAGAATGCGGCGCGCATCCGCCGGCGTCGCCGCCAGCACCTCCTCGAGCCACGTCAGCGCCGGAAAGCGCCAGGCGCGAAGGTCCTCCGCGGTCGCGGTGTATGCCGGCACCTGCGGCTTGATCTCCTTGGGCGCGCCCGCCCAGAGCAGCTTCTCGACCTTGACGGGGTCGTAGGCGCTCTCGGGCGGCACGAACACCTCGAAGCCGTTGAAGGGGATGCGCGGCAGCCTGAGCCCGAGCCGGTAGCCTGCCACGCGCCCCGCCAGCTCGAGCGTGCGCGGGTTGAGCAGCAAGAGCCAGTCGTTCCAGGCGCTGTCGTCGTAGAGCCACTCGGGAAAACCCCGCGGGGTGATGCGGTTGACGTCGGCCTTCTCCTCGCACCAGTTCCAATCGAGGCCGACGATCAGCGTCTTGAGGTTGGGCTGGTGCTGCAGGAACAGGCGGGCGAGCTGGTATTGCTCCCAGGCTTGCCCGGCGTTCATGGCGAGGTTGGCGAAGCGCCCGCCAAGCTGGGCATCGAGGCGATCGGGGTCGAGCAGGCGCGAGGTCGACGTGCCGAACACGGCCGAGTCGAACTCACCGGAGCGGACGATGGCCGGGTACTGGTAGCGCTGGTTGATGTCCATGATCACATGCTTGCCGAACACCTGCCAGGGAAGGTGGCCATAGGGGTTCATCAGCACGATGAAGCCGAAGACTACCGCCAGCAGGCCGGCAAGGCCGCCGAGCGCGATCTTCAGGAACTGCCCCCAGCCGATCACATCGCCCCTCAGAACTGGAAATAGATGAAGCTCTTGGGCTGGCCCTCGCCGACCAGCAGGATGGCGTAGGCCGCCGCCGCCGCGAGCGAGGTCGCCCAGGCCCGGGTCGGCACCAGCCAGCGGTCGAGCGCCTCCTTTGCCGTCAGCGGCTGCAGCGCGAGCGCCAGCGCAACCGCGAGCGTCGTTGCGGTGGAAAGGGTCCACATCGCACCCAGCCCGCCGGCCCCGACCAGGCCCGCACCGAGCCGCCAGGCGCTGGCAAGGTCCGTGGCGCGAAACAGGCCGAACAGCACGACGGCGAACAGGAACGTCAGCAGCCAGCCGAGTAGGGCCGGCATCGGCAGCCTGGCATCGTCCCAGAACCGGCAGACGGCAAGGCCGATGCCGTGGCCGAGCCCCCACAGCACGAAGGTCCAGCCCGCGCCGTGCCACAGCCCGCACAGCCCCATGGTGAAGAGCACCGCGAACAGGTAGCGCGCGGTGCCCTCGCGGCTGCCGCCGAGCGGGATGTAGACGTAGTCGCGCAGGAAGCGCGACAGCGTCATGTGCCAGCGGCGCCAGAACAGGCGCAGGCTGGTGGAGCGGTAGGGCTGCTCGAAGTTGAGGGGAAAGTGGAAGCCCATCATCAGCGCCAGTCCGATCGCCATGTCGGAATAGGCCGCAAAGTCGAAGAACACCTGCAGCGCGAAGGCGAGCGTGCCGAGCGCGGCGTCGGAGAACGTCGGCACGCCCTGCTCGGCGGCGGCGAACACCGGGTCGGCGATGCGCGCGAGGTTGTCGGCGATCAGCACCTTGGCGGCAATGCCGGCGACCAGCAATGCAAGACCGCGACTGATGCGCTCGGCCACCCCCGGCCGCAACGGGTCCTCCGCGAACTGCGGGATGATCTCGTTGTGGCGCACGATCGGCCCCGCGATCAGGTGCGGGAACAGCACCACGAACAGGGTCAGGCGCCTGAGCTCATAGCGCGGCGCCTCCCCGCGCAGCACGTCGACGAGGTAGGAGACGACCTGGAAGGTGTAGAAGCTGATGCCGATAGGCAGGATCAGCCCGGCGCGCGGGAAGGTGACACTCAGGATCTGCTCGAGGGTGCTGATGCCGAAATCGATATACTTGAAGAGGCCGAGCACGGCGAGGTTGGCGCAGATGCCGAGTCGCAGCGGCCAGCGTGCACCTGTGCGGAAGTGGAGCCCGGCCAGCGCCCAGGTCATGACCACCTGGCCCAGCAGCAGCGGCACGAAGCGCACGTCCCACCACCCGTAGAAGATGAGCGACGCGAGGATCAAGATGTATTGGCGCGTCCTGGGAGCGTGGGCGAACGCGTAGTAGAGGCCGAGCGTGGCGGGCAGGAAGGCCAGCAGGAAGATTTGCGTGTGAAAGAGCACGCCGCGCCCCCTACCCTGTCATGCCGGGGCTAGCTCGCACCGGCCAGGGCCGGTGCCCCCGGCACCCGGCCGTCAGCCGCCGCGAGACGAGCCGCCCCTCACAGCCCATCCCAGAGCTCCGCCATGCGCTTGCGCTCGGCCGCATCGGGGAGCCGGCCGAGCCCCGCGCCGATGTTGTCGCGCATGTGCTCGGGCTTGGCGGTGCCGGGGATGACGCAGGTGACGGCGGGGTGGCCCAGGATGTACTTGAGGAACACCTGCCCCCAGCTCGCGCACTCCATCTCCGCGGCCCAGGCGGGCAGCGCCTTGCCGCGCACCTTGCGGAAGAGGTCGCCGCTGTCGAACGGCTGGTTGATGAGCGTGGCGATGCCGCGCTCGGCGCACAGCGGCAGCAGGCGCGCCTCGGCGTCGCGCACGTTGATCGAAAAGGCGAATTGCACAAAGTCGATGGCCGGCTCGGCGCGGATGACGGCGGCAAGCTCGTCCAGCCCCGGCACGGTGTAGTGGGTGATGCCGATGTAGCGCACCTTCTTCTGCGCCTTCCAGGCGCGCAGCGTCTTCAGATGGGTGCGCCAGTCGACGAGGTTGTGCACCTGCATGAGGTCGATCGGCGCCTGCATCTTGGCGGCGGAGTCGTTCATCTGCCGGATGCCCGCCGCCTCGCCCGAGGTCCACACCTTGGTGGCGATGAACGGCTTGTCGAGGGCCTGCATGTCTTTCAGCAGCACGCCCACGACCTCCTCGGCCCGGCCGTACATGGGCGAGGAGTCGATCACCTTGCCGCCCGCCTCGAACAGGGTGCGCAGCACCTCCTTGCGGGGTGCGAGATCGGGGCCGGCGGGGGCCACGTCGAAGGTCTGCCAGGTGCCGACGCCGACGATCGGCAGCGGCTCGCTGGTCCTGGGGATGGGGCGTGTGAGCATGGTGGGGCTCGCCTGCGCTCGAGTGCCGGGCAGCGCGGCGCAAGCGCCCGCTGCCAACGCCAATTGCAAAAGATCCCTGCGTGTCCCTGCCATCGGCTATCTAGCCGTCTTGCGCGTAGCGTACCAGCTCGTTCCCTCGAGGCCGCCGCCGGGTGTCATGTGGCCGTTGAAGCGCTCGAAGCTGCGGCCGGACAGCGCGAGCTCGAAGGTCACGTCGATGCCGTCGATGCGGCCGTTGCGGATGGGTCGCCAGCGGCCATCGACCAGCGCCGTGCCCCTGAAGTGCTGATACTTCTGGTCGATTCGGATGTCGATGACACGGCCCTGTGTATTGAGCCGCCAACTGCCGCCGACTTTGCCGGGAACGATCCACAGAAAGATGTCGCTCTCGCCCACGGTCTGCTGGCGATCGGGATGCCAGTCGCCCATGTCGTGCGCGTGGGAGACGACGCGCTTGCCGGGAGCGAGGTCGAGCAGACGCGGCCGGAGCTTGAGGTTGACGGTCGGCCAGAGAAACAGGGTGACGACGGTGGCATCGCCGATCTCGGTCCCATGGAGGTCGCCCTCCACGAAGGTGACCTTGTCGGTGACGCCTTCGCGCTCCGCGTTGACCTTGGCCTCGGCCACGCGCTTGGGATCGAGATCGACGCCCAGCGCCTTGGCGCCGTAGGTCTTTGCCGCGGCAATGGGGATGCGGCCATCCCCGGAGCCCAGATCTATCAGGAAATCGTCCGGGCTCAGCTTGGCCAGCTTCAGCATGGCGTCCACGACCTTGTGGGGCGTCGCCTCGTACTCCACCTCGAGCTTCTTGCCGGCCTTTCCCTTCTCGGCGGACTCGCCGATCGAGGATGTGACCGCGCAGAGCAGGAGCAGGAGCACAAGCAGGACGCCGCAGAGCTTCGCTGCGGCGAAGCGGCTCGGCCCGTGAGCTCCCGCCCCTGCGAAGGTCATGCCTTCGGCCACAGGATCATCTGGGTATTGCGGAACTGGGCGATGGGCTTGGGCGACCCCTCGGCCGTGACGGTAGCGTCCCACACCTGCGTCGTGCGGCCCTGGTGCAGCGGCCGCGCCACGCACATGACCTCGCCCTCGCGCGCGCTGCCGAAGAAGTTGCTCTTGAGCTCGATGGTGGTGAAGCCGAGCGCGCCCTGGGGCAGACTGCGCAAGGTGCCGTAGCCGCAGCAGGTGTCGGCGAGGCTGACGACCGAGCCCGCATGCAGGAAGCCGTTCCAGGAGTCGATCGCCTTGCGGATCGCCACCTTGGCGACCACCTCGCCGGGCTCGACCTTGAGGAAGACGAGCCCCAGGTGCCCCGGCAGGTACTCGGCGCCCGCCGCGTTCCACTCGGCCAGCGTCTGCGGGATCTTGATCTCCATGTCGGCTCCTGCTCGGCGCATCGGGCGCGGGGCGGCATTGTGACGGGGCGCGGCTGGCACAAATAGGGCGTTTGCGCTTGGGAGGCCTCCCAAGGCCGGCACCGATCGGTCTTGCCCCCTCGCGAAGGCGGCAGCTAAGCTCAGGTCCGCCCCCGGACACAAGCGACAGAGGCCTCGAGTGCCCATGCCAGAGCTCCTGCTCCCCACAACCGTCGTCGGCAGCTACCCGCAGCCCGACTGGCTCGTCAATCGCGAGATGCTCTCCAAGACGGTGCCGCGCGTGCGCATGGACATCTGGCGCGTGCCGCAGCCGTGGCTGGAGCAGGCGCAGGACGATGCCACCCTGCTGGCCATCCGCGACATGGAGCGCGCGGGCATCGACATCATCACCGACGGCGAGATGCGCCGCGAGAGCTACTCCAACCGCTTCGCCACCGCGCTGGAAGGCATCGATACCGAGCGGCCCGGCCACGTCAAGGCGCGCTCCGGCCACGAGACGCCGGTGCCGCGGGTGGTCGGCAAGATCAGGCGCACGAAGGCGGTGGAGGTGCGCGACATGCAGTTCCTGCGCGCCAATACGACCCGCACCGCCAAGATCACGCTGCCCGGCCCCTTCACCATGAGCCAGCAGGCCAAGAACGAGTTCTACGGCGACGAGGAGGAGATGGTGATGGACTACGCCATCGCCGTGAACCAGGAGGCGCGGGACCTCGAAAAAGCCGGCGCCGACGTCATCCAGCTCGACGAGCCGTGGCTCAGGAACGACCCCGAGGCCGCCAAGCGCATCGCGGTCAAGGCCATCAACCGCGCGCTCGAGGGGCTGAAGGTGCCGACCATCGTCCACCTGTGCTTCGGCTATGCGGCGCTGGTGCCGGGCGAGACCAAGCCGGTCGGCTACTCGTTCCTGCCGCAGCTCGCCGACAGCACGGCCCAGCAGATCTCGATCGAGGCCGCGCAGCCCAAGCTCGACCTCGGCGTGCTGAAGGACCTCGCGAAGAAGAAGGTGCTGCTCGGCGTCATCGACCTCAACGATCCCAAGGCCGAGACGCCCGCGGTCGTGGCCGACCGCATCCGTGCCGCTCTAAAGTTCCTCGCCCCCGACAAGCTGATCCCGGCGCCCGACTGCGGCATGAAGTACCTGCCCCGCGCGCTCGCCTTCGCCAAGCTCAAGGCGCTGAGCGACGGCGCGGCCATCGTCCGCAAGGAGCTGTAGGGCGCGTCCCCTCTCCACACTCTTCAGTGGGGAGAGGGTTAGGGTGAGGGGCGGCAACGAGCGCCAGAGCAAGCTTCTGCCCCTCACCCCGACCCTCTCCCCGTAAGGACGGGGAGAGGGAGAAGGGGAGGCGCCCGCTCCGCGACGGACCTCTACTCCGGCATCATCGTCTCGCGCTTGGGGAAGGCTGCGAACGTCTTCTCGGGCACGCCGAAGTTGGTGGCGAGCACCTGGCCTGGCGTCGCCGCCATCCAGGCCGTGATCGAGATCGACTCGTAGCTGCCGTTGTTGAGCGCCAGCACCAGCTCCACGTCCTCGCTGCCGACGTTCTCGATGTAGTGGCCGTAGCCCTGCGGCACGTAGCCGACGTCGCCGGCGCCGAACTCCTCGGTGCGCGCGCGGCCGTGCGAGCCGAACACCGTCATGCGCGCGCGGCCTTTGATGTAGTAC
>Ga0247829_10000337_pt1 | contig 16973 bp, 18 predicted proteins | sample 12C_Control_Day4_FD_207765 | JGI IMG/M metagenome (GOLD analysis project Ga0247829, IMG submission 207765) | Soil microbial communities from agricultural site in Penn Yan, New York, United States - 12C_Control_Day4 | ecosystem: Environmental > Terrestrial > Soil > Agricultural land | place... | reverse complement strand
ATGATCCTGATGCTGCTCGGCGTGTACGGGCTGCTGTTCGAGCTCGGCAATCCGGGGCTCGTCTTTCCGGGCGTCATGGGGGCCGTGTCGCTGCTGCTGGGCCTCTATGCGCTGCACCTGCTGCCGGTGAATTACGCGGGGCTCGCGCTGATGGTGCTCGGACTGGCGTTCATGATCGGCGAGCTGTTCGTGCCCGCGTACGGGTCGCTCGGGATCGGCGGTATCGTGGCGTTCGTCGTGGGCGCGATGATGCTGATCGACACCGACCTGCCGGGCTTCACCATTCCGTGGACGCTGATCGCGTCGCTTGCGATTGCGACCGCCGTGTTCGTGTTCGTCGTCGTGCGGATGGCGATCCGGGCGCGGGGGCGGCCGATCGTCAGCGGCGTCACATCGCTCGTGGGCGCCGACGGCGAGATGCTCGACGACGCGACGGACACCGGGTGGGCGAACATCCGCGGCGAGACATGGCAGGTGAAGACGGATGGCCGCGTGGCGCGCGGGCAGAAGGTGCGCGTCGTCGCCGTCGACGGCGTGCTGCCGCGCGTCGCGCCGGCGGCGGACGCGCGAGCGCTGAAGGTATCCACTGACGCATGACGGCAGCGCGAAGGTCAGGCCAATGAGGTGCTGCAAAGGAGAACTGTCATGACGCTGATCGGCCCCGGCTTGCTGCTGTTCCTGCTGATCGTGCTCGCCGCGTCGTCGCTGCGCGTGCTGCGCGAGTACCAGCGCGGCGTCGTGTTCCAGCTCGGGCGGTTCTGGAAGGTGAAGGGCCCCGGGCTCGTGATCCTGATCCCCGGTATCCAGCAGATGGTGCGCGTGGAGCTCCGCACCGTCGTGCTCGACGTGCCGAGCCAGGACGTGATCTCGCGCGACAACGTGTCGGTGAAGGTGAATGCCGTCGTCTACTTCCGCGTCGTCGATCCGCAGAAGGCGATCATCGAAGTCGAGAACTTCATGATGGCGACGTCGCAGCTCGCGCAGACGACGCTGCGGTCGGTGCTCGGCAAGCACGACCTCGACGAGATGCTGTCGCAGCGCGAAAAGCTCAACATCGACATCCAGCAGACGCTCGATGCGCAGACGCTGTCGTGGGGCATCAAGGTCGCGAACGTCGAGATGAAGCACGTCGACATCAATGAGTCGATGATCCGCGCGATCGCGCGCCAGGCCGAGGCCGAGCGCGAGCGCCGGGCGAAGGTGATCCACGCGGAAGGCGAGATGCAGGCGGCGCAGAAGCTTTTCGAGGCGGCGCAGGTGCTGTCGCAGGCGCCACTCGCCATCCAGCTGCGCTATCTGGAGACGCTGACGGTGATAGCCGCGGACAAGAACTCGACGATCGTTTTCCCGCTGCCGATGGATATCGTGCAGCCGCTGCTCGACGCGCTGCCGAAGCGGACCTGACCCGGATTTCGGTTATGCCTCCGACACCGACAGGCGGCCGAAGCGACCCTGCTGCAGGTCGCTGATCGCGGTCATGATCTCGTCGCGCGTGTTCATGACGAACGGACCGTAGCCGGCGATTGGCTCGTCGATAGGTTCGCCGGTCAGCACGAGGAACGTCGCATCGGCGCTCGCCTCGAGCCGGACTTCGCTGCCGCCGCGGTCGAACTGCACGACCTGCGCCGCGCGCACGTCGTGCGTGTCGTTGACGCGCAGCGCACCGCGCAACAGCGCGATCATCGCCGTGTGGCCCTCCGGCAGCGAGAACGTCGCGGCCTTTCCCGCAGCGAGCGCCACGTCCCAGACGTTGATGTCGGTAAAGGTGGCCGCCGGTCCCTTACGTGCGCCATAGTGCCCGGCGATGACGCGCACGCGCCCGGTGCCGTCCGGCAGCTCCACGACTGGAATATCGGCCGCGACAATCGGCTGGTAGCGCGGCGCCGCCCTCTTGTCCTTCGCGGGCAGGTTCACCCAAAGCTGCGCCATCTCCAGCGTGCCGCCGCGGCGCGCGAATTCACGCGAATGGAACTCTTCGTGCATGAGGCCTGAGGCAGCCGTCATCCACTGCACGTCGCCGGGGCCGATGCTGCCGCCGCTGCCCGCGGTGTCGCGGTGCTCGACCTCGCCCTGATAGACGATCGTCACCGTCTCGAAACCACGATGTGGATGCTGACCGACACCGCGCGGCTTGAGGGCTGGCTCGAATTCGGCCGGACCCGCGTAGTCGAGCAGCAGGAACGGACTCAACAGCGCGCCGCCCGCGTGATACGAAAAGAGACTGCGCACCGGAAATCCGTCGCCTACCCAGTGCTGTTCGGGACTTTGATGGATGGCCGTCACCCGCTTCATCGCCTGGCTCTCCCTGGATCGATCGCATCGAGATCGGGGCGGTGAGCCGGTTTCGCAAGCGGGGCCGAATCCTCGCCATCGCGAAAGAGCTGGTAGAGCAGGATCGCGCCGAACGTGGCCGTGCCGATGCCCCCGAGCGTGAATCCGCCGAGCTTCAGCGCCAGGTCGCCGGCGCCGATCGTCAGCGTCACCGCCGCCGTCACGAGGTTGCGCGGGCGCGCGAAATCGACCTGGTTCTGTACCCAGATCCGCCCGCCGGTGGCGGTGATCAGGCCAAAGACGACGATCGACAGGCCGCCGAGCACGGCACCCGGAATCGTCATGATCAGCGCGCCGAACTTCGGCGAGAACCCGAGCACGATCGCGACGCACGCCGCGACGACGAAGAGCAGCGTCGAATAGATCTTCGTCACCGCCATGACGCCGATGTTCTCCGCGTACGTCGTGACGCCGGTGCCGCCGCCCGCGCCCGCGACGATCGTCGCGATACCGTCGCCGACGAACGCGCGGCCGAGATACGGGTCGAGGTCGCGTCCCGTCATCGCCGCCACCGCCTTGATGTGGCCGAGATTCTCCGCGACCAGCACGACGGCCACCGGGGCGATCAGCGCGATCGCGTGCCCATCCCACACCGGTGCCGTGAACTTTGGCCAGCCTATCCACGCCGCCGCCGCCACCGGTCCGAAGTCGATCGGCTTGCCGAATCCGAGCACGTTGGTGCAGGTCGCATACAGCAGATAGCCGGCGACCCCGCCTAGAAGCACCGGCAAGCGGCGCGCGAGTCCCCGCGCGCGCACGGCTATCAGGCCGACGGCAACGATCGTCGCGATGCCGATCCACGTTTCGAGCGCGCTGCCCGAAATACCCTTCACCGCGATCGGCGCGAGATTCAACCCGATGACTGCAACGACGCTGCCGGTCACCACCGGCGGCATCAGGCGATCGATGAAGCCGTAGCCCACGAGCATCACCGCGAGGCCGATCAGCGCATAGACGACGCCGGCGGCGATGATGCCGGACAACGCGACGCCGAGGTTCGCGTTCGGACCGCTGCCTGCGTACCCACTCGCAGCAATCACCACCGCGATGAACGCGAAGCTCGATCCGAGGTAACTCGGCACGCGGCCGCCCACCAGCACGAAGAAGATCAGCGTGCCGACGCCCGAAAACAGAATCGCAACATTCGGATCGAATCCCATCAGGAGCGGCGCGAGGACGGTGGCGCCGAACATCGCGACGACGTGCTGCAGTCCCAGCGCGAGCGTCGGACCGGCGGGCAGGCGCTCGTCGGGCGCGATGACGCCTTCCGTACGCACCGTCCAGCGCGGGAAGTACGGCAATTCGGAAGCAGGCTTCATGGTTTTCATCCCCGTGGCGGCAAACCGGACGATTGAACACCAGAACCGGCCGCGCTGTCTGCCCGTCCGCTGGGGCGATCGCCATGAGGATGCGGTGCGGCGGCGGAAGTGGCGCAGTCTCGGTGCGGCACGACGACCGGGTTGTGGCTGTCACGGCAAATGGGTATCGTGGACATGTACGCCCGGCCGCGGCGACCCCGGGCGGGCGTCACCCAACCAGCCGTTTCGATTCCACCGACTCTGGAGACAGCCATGGCGAAGTCATCTTCATCGAGCGAAGGCGTCTACCGCGTCATCGACGTGGTCGGCAGCAGCGATACCTCCTGGGAGGACGCGGTGCGCAATGCCGTCGAGACGGCGGGGAAATCGCTGCGCGACCTGCGCATCGCCGAAGTGCAGAAGCTCGACGTCAAGATCGAAAACGGCAAGGTGCTCGCTTTCCGCGCGCGCCTGCAGTTGTCGTTCAAGTACGAGGCGGACTAGCGCCACACACCCGCGCGAGTCGAAAGTTTCTTCGCGCGGGCGAGCCGGGTAGCACGCGGGCGGCGCCTGGCCGCAGGCGGCGGGCGGCCAGAACCGAATGCGGTACGATCGCCCCGATGGTCGGTCGCGGGCGCAAGTCGCGCCCGCGTCCGCCAGGCCAGGGCCGGTTCGCGTGCGTGAACATCGTGTGAACAGGCCTTACCATTGCCGACCCGACCCGCTGCCGGCTCATGGATTTCGCCTTCGTCCTCGATCCCCTGCCGCTGCTGAAGGCGTACAAGGACACGAGCGTCGCGATGATGCGCGCGGTGGCCGCGCGTGGACATCGCGTGTACGCGATCGAGCAGCCGGCGATCTACTGGCGTGACGGCGCGACGCGCGCGCAGGCGCGTCCGCTTGCGCTGCACGCTGACGATCACGACTGGTACGACGCCGGCGTGCCGGAGGATCGCGCGCTCCGCGACTTCGCGGCGGTGCTGATGCGCAAGGACCCGCCGTTCGACATGGAGTATGTCTACTCGACGTACCTGCTCGAGGCGGCCGAGCGTGAGGGCGCGCGCGTCTTCAACCGGCCGCGCGCGATCCGCGACCACAACGAGAAGCTGGCCGTGGCGGCGTTTCGCGAGTTCGTCCCGCCGACGCTCGTCACGCGCGAGGCGCGTCTCGTCAACGAGTTCATCGACGAGCACGGCGACGTCATCGTGAAGCCGCTCGACGGCATGGGCGGCGTCTCGGTGTTCCGCGTGCGCCGCGACGATCCCAACCGCAACGTGATCGTGGAGACCGTGTCGCACCTCGGCGCGCGCACCGTGATGGCGCAGCGATTCATTCCCGAGATCCGCGACGGCGACAAGCGCATCCTGCTGATCGGCGGCGAGGTCGTGCCGTACTCGCTCGCGCGGATCCCGAAGCCCGGCGAGACGCGCGGCAATCTCGCGGCCGGCGGCATCGGCGTCGCGCGCGAGCTGTCCCCGCGCGACCGCGAGATCGCGCTCGCGCTCGCGAAGCCGCTGTGGAATGCGGGACTGCTCGTCGTCGGCATCGACGTGATCGGCGCGTATCTCACCGAGGTGAACGTGACGAGCCCGACGTGCTTCGTCGAGATAACGGAGCAGTCGGGCTTCGACGTCGGCGGGCTGTTCGCCGACGCGCTGCTGCGTGCATGCGCCGCGGCATGATCGGCGTTCTGATCATGGCGCACGACCGGTTGGGCGACAGCCTTGCCGACGCGGTCACGCACGTGCTCGGCGCAAAGCCGCCGCAATTCGACGTGTTTCCGGTGGCCGCCACCGACGATCCCATCGCGCTCTTGCCGAAAGCGCGCGAGGCGGTGGCGGCGCTCGACACCGGCGACGGTGTCGCCATCCTCTCCGACATCTACGGCGCCACACCCTGCAACCTCGCCGTGAAGCTCGCGCACGCGGGCCGCGTGGAAGTGCTGGCCGGCGTGAGCCTGCCGATGCTCGTGCGCGCCTTCACGTATCGCACCAGGGGGATGGAGACGTTTGTCAAGAAGGCCGTTTCCGGCGGTTGCGAGGGCGTGCTGCATGTCGACCCCGACCCGATCTATGCTGCAGCGCGAAGTCGAGATCGTTAACAAGCTCGGCCTGCACGCGCGCGCGTCGGCCAAGCTCACGCAGCTTGCGGCGAAGTTCGACAGCGACGTGCAGGTGACGCGCAACGGCCGCAAGGTCAACGCCAAGAGCATCATGGGCGTGATGATGCTGGCCGCGGGCAAGGGCTCGAAGATCACGCTCGAGACTGCGGGACCCGACGAGGAAGAGGCGATGGAGGCAATATGCCGCCTGATCCGCGATTGCTTCGGCGAAGGACAGTGAAACGGATGGCGATGCGAATGTTCGCATGCTGAATCGACGGAACCAATGCGCCGCCGCCCGGCTCCATAGCATGGCTCGCGCGCGACGCATGCCGCCCGCACGCGAGCGTCCGGAGCCTCGGCATGCAGACACGCGAAATCGCCATCACCCATCCCCTCGGACTTCATGCGCGTGCCTGCGCACGCATCGTCCAGGTCGCATCCCGCTTCCGGTGCAAGGTGTCGCTGGTGAGCGGCGTGCGCCGCGCGAGCGCGCACAGCATCGTGGCGGTGATGCTGCTCGCGGCGGCTGTCGGCACGACAATCGTCGTCGAGACGGACGGTCCGGACGAGATCGCGGCGATGGTCGCGATCGTATCGCTCATCCGCGACGGCCTCGAGCGGCGCCGGTAGCGAGCGCGCACACGCGCGGGAGACCGCGCGCGTGGTGAGTTTCGCGCTGCACGGCATCGGCGTCTCCCGCGGCATCGCCATCGGCCGGGCGCAGCTCGTCTCTCATGCGACGCGCGAAGTCGCGCACTACACGATTCCACTCGCACAGGTCCCTTCCGAGATCGAGCGGTTCGAGATCGCGATCGCGGAAGTTCAGCGCGAGCTCGAAGGCCTGCATGCCGCGCTAACGAGCGGCGACGCGCCGGGCGAGTTCGGGGCGTTCCTCGACGTGCACTGGATGATCCTCAACGACCCGACGCTGTCCGAAGCGCCGAAGCGGATCATCGCCGAGCAGCGCTGCAATGCCGAATGGGCGCTCACCATCCAGATGGGCGTGCTGGTCGAGCAGTTCGAGCAGATCGAGGACTCGTACCTGCGCGAGCGCAAGGCGGACGTCGTGCAGGTCGGCGAGCGCGTGCTGAAGCGGCTGATGGGGCGCCCGGGCACGTTGCCGGCGCCGGGCGCCGAGGAGCAGACGATCCTGGTCGCCCACGATCTGTCGCCTGCCGACGTCATCCAGTTCAAGCACCATCGCTACGCGGCGTTCATGACCGATCTGGGCGGCATCACGTCGCATACGGCGATCGTCGCGCGCGGCCTCAACGTACCGGCCGTGGTGGCGACGCATCATGCGCGCCAGCTGATACGCGACGGCGAGATGGTGATCGTCGACGGCACGAACGACGTTGTCATCGTCAATCCGGACCGCGCGGTGCTCGCCGAATACCGGCTCAAGCAGAACGAGCTCGAGCTCGCGCGGCAAAAGCTGCGGCGGCTGCGCACCAAGCGCGCCGACACGCTCGACGGCATCCACGTCGAGCTTCACGCCAACATCGAGCTGCCCGAGGATATCGAGCAGGCGCTGAAGAACGGCGCGACCGGCATCGGCCTCTTCCGCTCGGAGTTCCTGTTCTTGAACCGGACCGGGTTGCCGTCGGAGGACGAGCAGTTCGAGGCGTTTCGCAAGGTTGCGGCCGGCATGCAGGGGATGCCGGTGACGATCCGCACGTTCGACCTCGGTGCCGACAAGCAGCAGGCCGACCTCGAGGGCCTCGCGCGCGTCGCGCCCAATCCGGCGCTTGGCCTGCGTGCGATCCGGTTCTGCCTGGCCGAGCCGCGGCTCTTCCTGACGCAGCTGCGTGCGATCCTGCGCGCGACGCACTACGGCAACGTGCGGATCCTGCTGCCGATGCTCGCGTCGGCGTCGGAGATCGACCAGGCGCTCGCGATGATCGACCGCGCGCGGGAAAGCCTGCGCGAGCAGAACGTGCCGTTCAAGTACGACGTCGCGGTCGGCGGGATGATCGAGATCCCGGCGGCGGCGCTCGCGATGGGCTCGTTCCTGCGCAAGCTCGATTTCCTGTCGATCGGAACCAACGACCTGATCCAGTACACACTCGCCGTCGACCGCGCCGACGAGGCGGTGTCGCACCTCTACGATCCGCTCCATCCCGCGGTGCTGCGCCTGATCGCGCTTGCGATCCGCACGGCGACGAAGGCGAGGGTTCCGATCGCCGTCTGCGGCGAGATGGCGGGCGAGCAGCGGCTCACGCGCATGCTGCTGGGCCTCGGGCTGCGCGAATTCTCGATGCATCCGTCGCATCTGCTTGGCGTCAAGCAGCGTGTGCTGCAGACCGACGTCGCGGCAACCCAGGCGCTCGTCGAGCGCATCCGTCGGGCCGAGGAGCCGGACAAGCTTGCGGCGCTGATCGAGAAGCTCAACGCCTGACTCGGCGTCCGAAGCCGGTCCGGAATGAGTCGTCGCGCGCGGCTGTTCGCGCTTCGTGTTGCAAACACCGTGCCGCTCGATGCGCGAACTCTTCATCACGTTGCTCGTGGCCGTGCTGGCGGCCGCGCCGGCATTCGCCGCGCGCACCGGCGAGCTGGCGCCAACGTTCGCGCTTGCGTCGGCTGCGGGCGACACCGTCGATCTCGCGCGGCTGCGCGGCCGTGTCGTCTACGTCGATTTCTGGGCGTCGTGGTGCACGCCGTGCAAGCGCTCGTTTCCGTGGATGAACGAGCTCGAGGTGCGCTACCACGACAGCGGCCTCACAATCGTCGCCATCAACGTCGACAAGCGGCGCGAGGACGCGCTGCGCTTCCTGCGGGACGTTCCCGCCCGCTTCACCGTCGTGTTCGACGCGGAAGGCAAGACGCCCGCCGCATTCGACGTCAAGGGCATGCCGAGCTCGTACCTGATCGACCGGGAAGGACGTGTCGCCGCGGTCGAGGAAGGCTTTCACGACGAGCGCACCACTGTGATCGAACAGCGCATTCGCGCGCTGCTCGATCGGAAGTGAGATTGATGGCGTTCCCGCTCGGCATCCTCGCCATTCTCGGCGTCGCCAGCGTCGCCGCCGGCTGCGCGACAGTCGACCCGCCGAAGCCTTGGGAGAAGGGCGATCTCGCGCGGCCGTCGATGCGCTTCGACGCCGAGCCGCTCGCCGCGCGCGCAACGACGCACGTCTACCAGAGCAAGGAGGGCGCCGCGGGCGGCGGAGCGGTCGGCGGCGGCGGATGCGGGTGCAATTGAAGGTCGGCGGCGGATGCGGTTGCCACTGAAGGCCGGTGCTGCGGCACCCGACGGTGAAGCGGCGACGGACCCGCCCCGGATATCCGAGCGCTCGGCCGCTCTGATCGCGGCCGCACTCGCATTGCCGGGCATCCTGCCGTCGCACGCGCACGCGCAAACCGCGCCGGACGAAGGCGTCGTCGCGCTGCGCTATCTCGACTATCGCGACTGGCAGCCGGGCGCGCGTCGCATGACGGTGCGCAACCCGTCGCTGTACGCGCTCGTGCCACTCGGCAGCTCGTTCGCCGTCGAAGGATCGGTGATCTACGACGCGATGTCCGGCGCCTCGCCGCTGTACCACGACACGCTCTCCGGCGCCTCGGGCCTCGGCGTCACCGATTACCGTACCGCGGGCGACGCCCGGCTGACGAAGTACATCGACGGCAACGCGCTCGCGTTCGGCGTTGCGGGATCGTACGAGCGGGACTACAAATCACGCGCGGCATCGTTCGAATGGCGGCGCGCGAGCGCCGATCGCAACACCACGTTCGCCGTCGGCGTCGCCGCGACGCGCGACAGCATCGACAGCGCGAACGGCGTCGCGAGGAACCAACATCGGGAGACGTACGACTTCCTGCTCGGGGTCACGCAGGTGCTTTCGAGTGATTCGCTCGTCGAGTCGAGCCTCACGTGGTCGGACGGCCGCGGCTACTATTCCGATCCGTACAAGCTGCTCGACACTCGTCCTGACCGGCGGCGAATCTTCGCGTGGCTCACGCGCTACAACCGGTACCTGCCAGGTCCTGATGCGACGCTTCGCGTGGCCTATCGCTACCTCGATGATTCGTTCGGCGACCGCTCACACATGGTGGAAGCCTCATGGGTGCAGACGCTGCCCAGGGGGTTCACGCTGACGCCGACGCTGCGCTACTACACGCAGGGCGCGGCCAATTTCTATCGCGATCCGCCGTTTCCCGAGGGCTCCGTGCAGGGCGAGCCGTACACGGCAGATACGCGTCTTTCCGCGTACGGCGCGATCACCGCGGGAATGCGGCTCGCCAAATCGTTTCCCGGTGGTGTCACCGCCGACGTCGCGTTCACCTTCTATCGCCAGCGTGCCGGCTGGCGCGCCGGTGGGGGTGGCAGTTCCGGCCTGCTCGAATTCTCCGCGCGCTGGATCGAATTCGGCCTCGAGAAGCGCTTCTGATGCCCGCGGCGGCCATGGCGGAGGCGTACCGCTATACGTTCGCCGCGATGGCATCGCGGCACGAGCTGCATGCATGGGCGCCAGACCGCGCGCAGGCCGATGCCGCCGCACGCGCAGCGATTGCCGACGTGTTGCGTATCGAGGCCAAGTACACGCGCTATCGCGACACGAGTGTCACGTCGGCGATCAATCGGAATGCAGGCGGTGACGAAGTGGCCATCGACGCCGAGACCGTTGCGCTGCTGCGCTATGCCGACCGCTGCCACGCGTTGAGCGAGGGACGTTTCGACCTGACGTCGGGCGTCTTGCGGCAAGCATGGGACTTCAAGCGGCGGCCGCCGCGGCTCCCAACCGATGTCGAGATCGCGGCTTTGCTCGAGCGCGTAGGCTGGCCGCGGGTCGAGTGGGACGAGCATTCGATCCGCCTGCCGCGTGCCGGCATGGAACTCGACTTCGGGGGCATCGGAAAAGAGTACGCAGCCGATCGCGCGGCGGCGATCCTGCGCGAGCACGGCATCGTCCACGCGCTGGTCAACCTCGCCGGCGACGTGCGTGTCATCGGGACGCGCCCCGACGGCAGGCCGTGGCGCGTCGGCATCCAGCACCCGCGCGAGCCTGCCAGCGTCGTCGCCACGGTCGAGGTCATCGACGGCGCGGTCGCGACGAGCGGCGACTACGAGCGTTACTTCGAGGTGGACGGCAGGCGGTACTGCCATCTGCTCGACGCGCGCACGGGGCGTCCCGTCGCGCACTGGCAGTCGGTGAGCGTCGTCGCCGACCTCGCGACGCTCGCCGGCAGCTATGCGACGCTCGCGATGCTGTTTGCCGCCGATGCGCCGACCTTCCTCGCAGGGCAGGGCGCACACTATCTGGCAATTGCCACCGACGGTACGATGGCGGGCAACATGCCATTCTCGCGAGGAACATCATGACCCCACCCGAACGCATGCGCGGAGTGCTCGCGCCGGTGATCACGCCGTTCGACCGTGATCTCGCGCCGGACGCCGAGCGCCTGATCCGGCATTGCCGGTGGCTGCTCGAACGCGACGTCGGTCTCGCGGTCTTCGGGACGAACTCGGAGGCGAACTCGCTATCCGTTCCCGAGAAGCTGCGGCTACTCGACGCGCTGCTCGAAGCCGGCATTCCGCCTGCGCGGATGATGCCCGGCACGGGGGGCTGCGCGTTTCCCGACACCGTCGAGCTCACGCGGCGCGCCGTCGAGCGCGGCTGCGCGGGCGTGCTGATGCTGCCGCCGTTCTACTACAAGGGCGTCACCGACGACGGCCTGTTCGCGAGCTACGCCGAGGTGATCGAGCGCGTCGGCGACGCCCGGCTGCGGATCTACCTCTATCACATCCCGCCGGTGTCGCAGGTGCCGATCAGCCTCGCGCTGATCGAGCGGCTGCTCGCGCGCTATCCGGAAACGGTGGCGGGCGTCAAGGACAGCTCGGGCGATTTCGCCAATACGCGCGCGATGCTCGACCGGTTCGCCGCGCAGGGATTCGCCGTGTTCGCGGGCAACGAGACGTTCCTGCTCGCGACAATGCGCGGCGGCGGCGCCGGTTCCATCAGTGCCATCGCGAACGTCAATCCGGCGGCGATCGCGGAACTCGCGCGCGATTGGCAACGGTCGGATGCGGATGCGCGACAGGTGCAGGTTGATCGCGTGCGCAAGGCACTGGCGCCATTTCCGATGCTGCCCGCGCTCAAGGCGACGGTCGCGCATTTTTCACGTGACGACGCCTGGGCGCGGCCGCGGCCGCCGCTCATGGCCCTGTCGGAGACCGAGCGCGCGCGATGCATGACGGCGCTCGACGACATCGGCTTCGCGATGCCCGGACTCGCCTGACGCTAGAATCCGTGCCTCGATGCCGTCTTTCTCCGCCACGACCGGCGGCGCGGCGCCGGTTGCCGACGTCGACCGTTCCGTCGGCCCCGTCGTTTCCCGCACCGCGCACTTCGACGCGCCGCTTGTGCTCGCATGCGGGCGCACGCTGCCGCAATACGACCTCGCGTACGAGACGTACGGCGAGCTCGACGCGGCGCGATCAAACGCGGTGCTCGTCTGCCATGCGCTGAACGCGTCGCATCACGTCGCCGGCTGGTACGCCGACGATCCCGGCAACGTCGGCTGGTGGGACAACATGGTCGGGCCGGGCAAGCCGCTCGACACCGACCGCTACTTCGTCGTCGGCGTCAACAATCTCGGCAGTTGTTTCGGCTCCTCGGGGCCGCTTTCGATCGATCCGAAGACCGGCGCGCCGTTCGGCAGCACCTTCCCGCTGATCACCGTTGAGGACTGGGTCGACGCGCAGGCACAGCTCGCCGACCGGCTCGGCATCGCGCAATGGGCGGCGGTGATGGGCGGCAGCCTCGGCGGCATGCAGGCGCTCGACTGGGCGATCCGCTATCCATCGCGGATCCGCAACGCACTCGTCATCGCCGCGGCGCCGAACCTGTCGGCGGAGAACATCGCGTTCAACGAGATCGCGCGCCAGGCGATCATGACCGATCCCGATTTCCACGACGGCAACTTCGAGGCGCACGGCGTGAAGCCGCGCCGGGGGCTGCGCGTCGCGCGGATGATCGGGCACATCACGTACCTGTCCGACGAGCAGATGGACGCCAAGTTCGGCCGGCAGCTGCGTGAAGGCATCAACTTCTCGTTCGCGCCGGAATTCCAGATCGAGTCGTACCTGCGCTACCAGGGCGAGAAATTCGCCGACTACTACGACGCGAACACGTATCTGCGCATCACGAAGGCACTCGATTATTTCGATCCCGCGACGCGCGAAGGCGGCGACCTCGCACTCGCGCTTGCGCCCGCCACGTGCAAGCTGCTCGTGATCTCGTTCACCACCGACTGGCGTTTCCCGGCGTCGCGTTCGCGCGAGATCGTCAAGGCGCTGGTCCGCAAGCAGCGCGACGTCTCCTACGCCGAGATCGCCGCGCCTCACGGCCACGACGCGTTTCTGCTCGACAATCCGCAGTATCACGCCGTCGTGCGGGCATGGTTCGACCGCATCGCCACCGGAATGCGGGTCGGAGATCCATTACCCCGGGCCAACGAACAGGCGCAGCGGTGAGTGAAGGAAATAAATCTCCGAGCCGCATGTCGGCGGCGGGTAATGGCGTCGCGCGCGCCGACTACGCAACGATCGGACGATGGGTTGCGGACGGCGCACGCGTGCTCGACCTGGGCTGCGGCGACGGCGCGCTGTTGCAATTCCTGGCGCGCGAGCGGCGCGCGATCGGCTATGGCATCGAAATCGACGATGCAGGCGTGCTCGCGAGCGTCCGCAACGGCGTCAACGTGCTGCAGAGCGACCTCGAGCGCGGGCTCAACGGCTTCGACGATGCGGCGTTCGACGTCGTGCTGCTCTCTCAGACGCTGCAGGCGATGCGGCGGATCGAGGCGATCGTCGCCGAAATGCTGCGCGTGGGCCGCGAGGCGATCGTGACGTTCCCGAACTTCGGCCACTGGTCGCACCGGCTGCAGGTGTTGCGCGGTCGCATGCCGGTGTCGTCGTCGCTGCCGTACCAGTGGTACGACACGCCGAACATCCATCTGTGCACGGTTGCCGACTTCGACGCGTTCCTGGCCGAGCGCGGGCATCGGGTGCTCGACCGCGTCGTGCTCTCAGGTGGCCGGCCGGTCGCGTTCGCGCCGAATCTCATGGGCGAGCTCGCGATCTACCGGTTCCACCGATGAAAGGAGCGTCGAAGGCCGTCGACGAAACCGTTGCGCCGCCGCGTGCGCGCGAGACGTGGCGCGAGGCGCTATTCAACCGGCGGATGCTCATCTGCGTCTTCACCGGTTTCTCGTCGGGACTGCCGCTCTATCTGCTGCTCAATCTGCTGCCCGCATGGCTGCGCACGTCCGGCGTCGATCTCAAAACGATCGGCTTCTTCGCGCTGATCCAGCTGCCGTACACGTGGAAGTTCCTTTGGTCTCCACTGCTCGACCGCTACGCGATGCCGTTGCTCGGGCGCCGTCGCGGCTGGATGCTCGTCACGCAGCTGACGCTGCTCGTGTCGATACCGCTGTTCGGCATGCTGCATCCCAAGGTCGACATTCTCGCGATCGTCGTGCTGTCGACGGTCGTCGCGTTCTTCTCCGCGAGCCAGGACATCGTGCTCGACGCGTTCCGGCGCGAGATCCTGCCCGACGCCGAGCTCGGGCTCGGCACGTCGATTCACGTGAACGCCTATCGGATCTCGAGCCTCGTCCCCGGCGCGCTCGCGCTGATTCTCGCGGACCGGATGCCGTGGTCCTCCGTCTACCTGATCACGGCGCTCTTCATGCTGCCCGGCATCGCGCTCACGCTCGCCGTGCGCGAGCCGGCGCTCGTCAAGGGCCGACCGCGCACGCTGCGCGAGGCGGTCGTCGAGCCGTTCCACGAGTTCATCACCCGCAACGGCTGGCGCGCGGCGCTGCTGGTGCTGGCCTTCATCTTCCTCTACAAGCTCGGCGACAGCATGGCGACGGCGCTCGCGACGCCGTTCTATCTGGACATGGGCTTCACGATGACCGACATCGGCGTCATCGCGAAGAACGCGGGCCTTTGGGCGAGCGTCATCGGCGGCCTGCTCGGCGGCCTGTGGATGGTGAAGATCGGCATCAATCGCGGGCTGTGGCTGTTCGGCATCGTGCAGCTCGTGTCGATCCTCGGCTTCGCGTGGCTTGCCTACGTCCATCAGCCGGACCGGCTGCTGCTCGCGTTCGTCATCGCGTTCGAGGCGCTGGGCGTCGGCCTCGGCACCGCCGCGTTCACCGCCTACATCGCCCGCACGACCGACCCCCGCTACACGGCCACGCAATACGCGCTCTTCACGAGCCTCGCCGCCGTGCCGCGTACGGTAATCAACGCGACGACCGGCTGGATCGTCGAGCGCACGGGCTGGTTCGACTTCTATTTGTTGTGTACCGTATTGGCGCTGCCCGGCATGCTGCTGCTCTTGCGCGTGGCGCCGTGGCGCGAGGAGCCTGCCGCTCGCCCTGCAGCTTGACCGGCCGCAACGTTTCGAAGCGATGATGAACCGCCAGAAATTCAGCGCGATCGCGCATCGCGATCACGACTACTGCAACCCGATCTCGGCCGCGAAGGTCGAGCGGGTGCTCGACCTGCTGCCGCTCGACGCGAGCTCGCGCGTGCTCGACCTGGGCTGCGGGCGCGCCGAGCTCGCGCTGCGCATCATCGAGCGCTTCGGCGCGCGCGTGATGGCCATCGACAATTCGTCGCTGATGCTCGACGCCGCGCGCGAGCGCGCGCAATGGACCGGTGCGCTCGGCCGGCTGCACCTCGACAACGTCGACATCGCCGAATTCCAGGCCGACCCCGAGACGTTCCACCTGACGGTGATGCTCGGCGCGGGCGGCATCCCGGGCGGCATGGCGGGGATCTGCCGCCATCTGAAATCGTGGACCAAGTCCGGCGGCTACGTGCTGATCGGCGAAGGCTTCTGGGCGCGGCGGCCGCACCCGCACTACCTGTCGTTCCTGGGCGGCGATCGCGGGCAGTACCTGAAGCACGAGGGGAACGTGCAGGCAGGCATCGAAGCCGGGCTGATTCCGATGCATGCGACCACGGCCACCAGCGACGAATGGGACGAATACGAGTGGAAATACTGCCGCTCGATCGAGCGCTACGCGCGCGAGCAGCCGAACGACCCCGACGTTCCGGAGATGCTGGTCGAGATCCGCCGCTGGCGCGACGCCTATCTGCGATGGGGTCGCGACACGCTGGGCTTCGCGATCTACCTGTTCTATCGCCCGGGGCCGTTCGTCGGCTGATCGCGCTCGAGCTGCTCCAGCGCCGTGGCCACCTCGAGCCACTGCGACTCGAGTCGCGCGAGCGTCCATGTGATCTCGCCCTGTCGCGCGATCGCGGCGACAAGGCGCTCCTTCGCATCCTCGGCATAGGCCTCGCTCGACGCGAGCCACGCGTCAAGCGAGTCTTTCTCGGCGCCGAGCCGCTCGAGATCCTGTTCGATCGCGGACTGCCGCGACTGCAGCGGCTTTCGCTGGTCCGCGAGGCGCTGGCGCGCTTCCGCCTCCTCGCGCTTCTGCGCGCGCCGCTCGGCGGCCGGCCGGGCGACGCGGCCGTCCTGTGTGCGGCGTGGCGGCCGCGCCCGGCCCAGCACCCAGTCGCGATAGTCGTCGAGGTCGCCGTCGAACGGCGCGACGGTGCCATCGGCGACGAGCCATAACTCGTCGGCCGTCGCGCGCAGCAGATGGCGATCGTGCGCGACGACGATCAGCGCACCGCCGTAGTCCTGCAACGCCTCGGTCAGCGCCTCGCGCATCTCGATGTCGAGGTGGTTGGTCGGCTCGTCGAGCAGCAGCAGGTTGGGACGCTCGCGCACGATCAGTGCGAGCGTGAGACGCGCCTTCTCGCCGCCGGAAAGGCGCGCGACCGGCGAGGTCGCCATGTCGCCGCGGATGTCGAAACCGCCGAGGAAGTCGCGCAGTTCCTGCTCGCGCGTGCCGGGCTCGCGCCGCGAGAGATGCCCGAGCGGCGAATCCTCGACACGCAATTGCTCGACCTGGTGCTGCGCGAAATAGCCGAGGCGCAGTTGCTGCGCGGCGTACCGCGTACCACGGAGCGGTGCGAGCGCTCCGGAGAGCGCCTTGAGCAGCGTCGATTTGCCCGCGCCGTTCGGCCCGAGCAGGCCGATGCGCGCGCCGGCCTGCACGCTCCATTCGACGTCGTGCAGCACGGTCCGCTCGCCGTAGCCGAGTGTCGCATCCTCGAGCCGCACGAGCTGCCGCGCCGTCGCGCCGGTCGCCGGGAAGGTGAACGAGAACGGGCTGTCGACGTGCGCGGCAGCTCGTGCGGCTCGAGGATGCGA
>Ga0247829_10000335_pt1 | contig 17041 bp, 16 predicted proteins | sample 12C_Control_Day4_FD_207765 | JGI IMG/M metagenome (GOLD analysis project Ga0247829, IMG submission 207765) | Soil microbial communities from agricultural site in Penn Yan, New York, United States - 12C_Control_Day4 | ecosystem: Environmental > Terrestrial > Soil > Agricultural land | place... | reverse complement strand
ATCGCTTCCTTCGTGATCTTCCCTGTAGCCACGTGCGGCTCCCCTAGCCTTGGTGATTGCTGCGTGCTTACTGGCCGCAATATAGTAAGCACGCCGGGAGCAAGCCGAGGAAGCCGTGGGAAACTCAGAGATGTGCAAAACTCCCTGGAATCAGCGTTTTGGCCATCTCTGGGAAACTTGGAGCAACGTCAGGACAGCTGGAACCACAAACTTCTAAGCAGAGGGTCGCTGGTTCGAATCCAGCCGGGATCGCCAATCCCAAAGTGTCCGGTCCGGATTACGGGTAGAGTTGTAGAGGGCCCGGCGCAAGTTTCGTGCTCGCCCGCGTCCGTCTTCGGGCAGGAGGACACCCATGAAGCTCGGCATCACGTTGCCGCTGGTGGACATCCAGGGGGACCCTGCGACCGTGCGGGATTTCGCGCAGGCCGCGGAGGGCTTGGGCTACGACCATCTGGGCGCGCCTGATCATGTGCTCGGCGTCAATGTCGCGAGCCGGCCCGACTGGGGTGCGCGCAACACTTCCAAGGACCTTTTTCACGACCCGTTCGTGCTGTTCGGGTTCCTCAGCGCCTGCACCAAGAGCATCGAGTTCTCTACGCAGGTGATGATCCTGCCGCAACGGCAGACGGCGCTGGTCGCCAAGCAGGCGGCCTCCCTCGACGTGCTTTCCGGCGGGCGCTTCCGCTTCGGCATCGGGGTCGGCTGGAACCCGGTCGAGTACGTCGGCCTCAACGAGAGCTTCAAGGACCGCGGCAAGCGCCAGGAAGAGCAGGTCGAGGTCATGAAGGCGCTGTGGGCCGAGCCGCACGTGACCTTCAAGGGCAAGTGGCACACCATCGCGGATGCCGGCATCAATCCCCTCCCCGTCCGGCGGCGCATCCCCTTGTGGTTCGGTGGCCATGAGGACGTGACGCTCCGGCGCATCGCCAGATCGGGCGACGGCTGGATCATGCTGGCGCACCCGGCGGGGCCGGTGGCCAACGCCGAGTTCGCGAAGCTGCGCGGCTACGTCAAGGAGGCAGGCCGGGACCCGGGCTCGGTCGGGCTCGAGGTGTGGGTATCGACCGGCGAGGGCGGGCCCGAGGATTGGCGCCGCCAGTTCCTCGCCTGGAAGGATGCCGGCGTGACCCATGTCACGGTCAACAGCACCTACAATCGCGGACCTCACAAGCGCATCGCCGGCCGCACGATGGCCGATCATATGGCCGCCATGCAGCAGTATCGCGCGGCGGTGGCCGACCTGCTCTGAGCTGTCGGCCCGCACGCGATGCCCGCCGCCGCGTCCCGCCTATCGGCCGAGCTTGGGATAGCGCCAGTAGGTGCCCGCGTCGGTCTTAACGCGCTCCAGCATCGGCACGCGCTTGTCGGGCGGCCGCTCGCCGGTCTGGATCAGGCGCTGGATGTCGCTCAGCAGCGCATTCGTCTCCGCGTAGCCCGAGTGGTTGAGCGCGAAGATCAGGGTCGAGACCGCCGTGATGTCGATGGTGTCGACGCCGTCGATCACCACCGGTCCCGTGGCGGGGACGTCGCCCGCACGAGGCACGCCGCCCCAGAAGCGGCGCGAGATATCGAGCGCACGGTCGTTGCTGGCGGCCAGCACCGTGACGCCGCGGCTCACCCCAATCACCTCCTTGGCGATGTTCTCGAAGGCGTCGCGGTCGACGTCGGGCGCGGCCAGAATCACCTGCGAGACCTTGACGTTGGAGGGTGCCGCATACTTGAGGTCGCGCAGCACCGGCAGCAGGAGCTGGTTGCCCATGCTGTGGGCGATGACGCTCACCGAGGTGGCTCCGGTCTCCCGCGCAACCGTCTCGAGGAACTGGCGCAGATAAGGCTCCGCGGCTCCCGCGCTCTCACGGTCGTAGGAGTAGTCCTGGCTGCTCAGCGCGCCCTTCGAGGGCCAGCTGTAGAGGAACGGCGCGCCGTCGAACTTGATGTCGTAGGCGATCTGCGCGGTCCGGAAGAGCGCATGCTCGAAGCTGGTATTGAAGCCGTGGATGAAGACCAGCGCGTGGTCCTTGTAGCCCTTGGACGCGCTGAGCCGCTCGCGCACGAGACGCTGGAACTCCTCGCGGGTCAGCGCCCGCACCTCCTTGAGCGTGAAGTGCTTCTTGGGGTCCTCGGTCTCGCTGTAGAGCACGATCTGCGTGAAGGGCAACCGGTAGACCCAGGGCCGCTCTATGTTGGGCACCTCGTGCGACTTGGGAACCGTGACGAGCGCGCGGCCCAGCTCGAGCCGCCTGGCCCGGTCGCTGCCGTAGTTTATCTTGGTGGCCTGCTCGACGCGGTTGCGGTCGGTGCCGTAGAAGACCGGCACCACGTCCCATGGCTCCGAGATGCTCCGGGTGCCGCCACCGTTGCGTGCGGCCGGCGGGGGCGCCGCGCCGGGTGCGGGGGGTGCAGCGCTGGGAGACCGCGCAGCTTCAGGGGCGGTTGCCGCGGGCGGCGCCGACCGTGCGACGGGGGGCGGCGGCGATGAGCCAACGGGGGCAGGCGGAGACGCTGCCGGCGGCGGCGGCGGCGAAGCGACGGGAGGCGGCGAGGCGGAAGCTGCGGGCGGCGGTGGCGCCTCGGTCTTGAAGGCCTTGGGAGCCTCCTTCTCATCCGTCGGCCGAGCCGCACCCTTCTTCGGGCGCCGCGTCTCGGGCTCGGGTGCAGCCGCGACACCATCCTTCTTTCGGGCGCCGATGCTGCGCTCGCCGCGCACGGCAACCGCGCCGCTCGCGCTCTGCAGGCCCTCCACCACCAGCGTGGCCCGCTCGGGCTCGCCGGCAACGCCGCGGAAAGACAGCAGCAGGCTGTCAAGAAACGCATCGTCGCCGCGACTGTCGATGATGCGCGGGCCCTGCGCGGCGCGCAGCACCAGGGCGCGACGCTCGGTGCGCACGCCACCGCCATGATAGCGCAGCTCGAGCTGGGTCAGCCCCAATGCGCCCGACTGCACGCGAATGCGCACGGCCTTGAACGCGCCCTTGGCTCGCGACAGGTCGATGCTGGCGCGCCCGCTCCTGGCGTCGAGGTCCCGGCTGGCGAGCCTCACCCAGCGGTCTGCGCCCTGGGCCCGGGCATCGGGCACCAGCGGTCGCACCAACGCGGTGAGGGCAAGGATCGCCAGGGCGACGATGAGCACCACACCGAGCTGCGCGGCATGCCCGCTGGCAGCGGGCGGAGTCCTGGGCATCTGCCCCCGTGACCTGGACATGACTCTGGTCCTGCTCCCTGCCGCAGAAAACCTTGAAGCTGTCTCTCTTGCCCCTGCATCATGTCGGCGCCGTGGCGCAGCCAGCGGCACCTCGCCGGGCTGCAACTGGAGCAGCGCGCCACGCCCTGTCAAGGCCCGTTCGACGCCCGCTCGGCGCCCGCCCGGCGATTGCCTGCGATCGCCGCGGCCTCGTCACAAAATCTCCTTGCTTAGCGCCTTGTCTTGGCACCTGGGCGGTCGTGCGGGCGGCCGGCATTGGGGGCTCCTGCACGATGCGCAATACCATCACCGTCATGAACGCCAAGGGCGGCGTCGGCAAGTCGACTCTCGTCCTGGCGCTGGCGGAGACGCTGGCCAACGACCACGGCAAGAAAGTCCTCGTGATCGACTCCGACGCGCAGGCGAGCGTCAGCCACATGCTGATGCGCCAGCAGGATCTGGAGTCCGCCCAGGCCCGCGGCCGCACCTTCGTCGATTTCCTGATCGAGGCTGTGCTGAAGCAAACTCCCACGGGCTGGCGCAGCTTCGTCGTCAGCGGGGTCTCCGACATCGATGATGCACGCTCGATCGACCTGCTGCCGAGCGACACGCATCTGACGCTGTTCGAGCGCGAGGTCTCCAAGTCCGACCGCGAGGTGTGGCTGCGACGGGCGATCGGCGCGCTGCTCACGGAGGCGCGCACCCTCTACGACCTGGTTCTGATCGATAGTGCGCCGGGGCTGTCGGTGTTGACCGAGAGCTGGCTGCGGGAGGCCGATTTCTACCTCTCGCCAACGCGTCCCGACTACATATCGACCCGCGGCCTGAAATTCCTCGCCGAGTTCCGCCAGCGCGACCCTCATATGGGCTTTGCCGAGTGCCTCGGCGTCGTCATCAACATGAAGGACGGGCACGCGCGCGAGGATGCGGAATACGAGGCGTGGCTACGCAAGGAGGACGAGCACCGCTGCTTCGGCCAAGCCATCCATCGGGTGGCCGCGCTGCAATCAGCAACGCGCTTTGCCGCTCCGGCTCGGTCCTATTGGGCAAAGTACCCCGGGCAGACCGGGGAGAGCCTGCGCCTGCTCACGACCGAGTTGTTGGGTCGGCTCGCCCTGGCGGAGGCGGGCTTTCGCTGACAACCTCGTCGCGGGTCGTGCAACGCGTTTCCCGCTCTTCGAGCTTCTCTAGCAGCGCCTTGATCTCCTCCGGCGGCGCATAGAGCGGTCCCTCGACCACCGCGCTGCGCAGCCTTGCTGCAATGATGGAGAGATGGGGATGCTCGCGCATCCATTGGCCATGCTGGCGCTTGTACACTGCTATATCTTCGCTTCCTGGCGTGGGTGCATGTCCTCGCATTTGGGGCGTGGTTTGTGGTGAATGCACGGGCAGCGGATGGAGTTCCCGACGACCCGACATTTATCGAATAGGATAAATGCTGCGCTCCTTTGTTAAGGATTCTCAAGGTCTTGTGCTTCTCTTGGCGATGAGTCAAACCGACTCCGTCGGATCCCGCCGGGAACCCGCGATCTTGCCTGCGAGTTTGTCCGCCACGACGCAACAATAGGCGCGCGCACTCTACCGCCGCTGCCTCGCGAGAACGTGGTGTAACATGAGCACGCATAGCATTCGGCGATCGTCGAGCGAGCCTCGACACGACCACGCGCCCGACACCGACGACGTGTGGGCGTGGATCGTCATCGGCCTGTTTGCAGGTGCGGTCACGCTGGCGGTTTGGGTACCGCTCATCGCAAGCCTCCGCCTGAGCTGAGGCTCGAGCTCTCGCCTTCGCGCGGTTGGGGTCCCTCAGTACCCCTGTTTGAGAAGCGGGAAAGCCGCCTCCCAACCGTCCTCGCGCACGGGGGCTGCCGGAGCGAGATAGCTCTTGTCCAGCTCTGCGTAGGATGTGACGCCGAGCAGGCCGAGACAGCGGCGCACCTCATCCTCCAGCAGCTCGAGCGCGCGCACCACTGCGGCCTCGCCGCCCGCTGCCAGCGCCAGGCCCTGCAGGCGGCCGATGCCGACGGCGTTGGCGCCCAGCGCCATCGCCTTGACGATGTCGGTACCTCGCATGAAGCCGCCGTCGACGATGATCTCGGCGCGCCCACCCGCCGCGTCGACCACCTCTGGGAGGACATCGATCGAGCCCTTGCCGTGGTCGAGCTGGCGCCCGCCGTGGTTCGACACGTAGATGCCCTCGATGCCGTGCTCGACCGCCATGCGCGTATCCTCGGCCGTAGCGATGCCTTTGAGGATGAAGGGGATCTTGAACTTCTTCTTGAGGCGGGCAACGTCGCTCCAGGAGAACCGGGCCTGGTGATCATCGCCGGGCGCCGACCGCCGCGAGGTCGTGACGTAGCGCTTGGCGAGGTCGCGCTCGCGCCGGCCGTAGTAGTCGAGATCGACGGTCAGGCAGAGTGCGATGTAGCGGTTGGCGACGGCCCGCTCGATGTAGTTCTCCACCCACGCCGCATCGCCGCGCACGTAGAGCTGGAAGATCTTGGGATGCTCGTTGGAGGCGGCCACGGCCTCGAGGCCCGGCGCGCTCTGCGAGCTCAGCATGTGGATGGCGCCGAAGGCGGCCGCCGCCCGCGATGGCGCCACCCCGCCCGCCGCCACCATGTCCTGCAGCGAGCCGATCGGCGCCAGGATCACCGGCAGCCGCAGCTTCTGGCCCATCACCTTGCCTGTCGCATCGATCTTCTCGACGTTGCGCAGCACGCGCGGACGGAAGGCCAGCGAGTCGATCGCCAGGCGGTTCCTGATGTAGGTCGTCTCGGTCTCGGCGCCGCCCATCAGGTAGTCCCAGGTCCCGCGCGAGATATTGCGGCGGGCGGGCGCCACGAACTCGTGCAGAACCGCGTACTGCAGATCCTCTTGCATGCGAACGACCCCATTCTCCCAACTAGCCCTGCGGCAACCGCCTCCGGGCTGCACTCCTCAGAACTGATAGCGCCGCAGCCCGCCGTCGACGGGTATGACGGTGCCGGTGATGTAGCCTGCCAGCGGCGAGGCGAGGTAGCACACAAGCCCCGCCACATCCTCCGGCTCGCCGTAGCGGCCGACGGGGATCTCGTTGTCGGCCTGCCACTTGCGGTATTCCGGCGTGTAGTTGCGGCGGATCTGCTCGGAGTGGATGCGTCCCGGCGGAATCGAGTTGACGGTGATGCCGTGCTTGCCGACCTCGCGCGAGAGCCCTTTCGCCCAGGCGTGCATGGCGGCCTTGGCGCAGAAGGCGCCATTGATGCCCTCGGGCTCGGACTTGCCGGTGATGTTGATGATGCGGCCCCACTTGCGCGCGATCATCTGGTCGAGCAGCGCATGCGTGAGCTGGCGCTGGCGCGTGAAGTTGAGCGTGATCGCCTCGTTCCACAGCTCCTCGGTGGCGTCCATCTTGAAGGGACGGCTGCCGCCGGCGTTGTTGATGAGGATGTCGACGGAGCCGAGGCCATCGAGCGCCGCCTTGGCGATGCGGGCCGGTGTGCCCTCCTTCATGAAGTCCTCAACGATCAAGACGGGCTTGGTGCCGCCTGCCGCGACGATCTCGCCGGCGACCTCCTCCAGCAGATTGGCACGCCGGGCGACGACCGCGAGCCGCACCCCCTCCTTCGCCAGGCCCAGGGCGATGCCGCGGCCAATGCCGATGCTGGCTCCCGTCACCAACGCGGTCTTGGCCTTGAGATCGAGTTCCATAGCCCTGCTCCTTCCCTACGCCCTGCGTCCTGGCCGTGCGCCCGGCAGATCGCTGATTTGAGCCGCATTCCTCGCGGCTCGCCACGCCGGCGTCAAGCCGTGACCCGCATCAGGGCTGCCAGCACAACGGCGCATACGCTGAAGGCGAGCAGACCGCGGCGGCCGTCGACGAAGCTGTCGGGGAACGCCTGCAGCAGCAGCGGGGCGAACAGCAGCATGGCTCCGCCGCCGAGCAGCGAGAAATACCAGGGCAGGATCCACCAGGATTGGATGAGCATGCTGGCCGCGGCGAGCGCCGTCGCCACGAGCGTCGCCCACAGCACCAGGGCTCCCGCCCCGGCTCTGAATTTGTTGCTGCGCGCGTCTGCGGGGAAGTGGCCGCTCGCGGTGAGCCCATAAAGCGCGGCGGCCAGCACACCGGCCATGAACAGGCCGAGCCAAATCCAATGCGGGTGCACCATTGCCGAGCCCCTGGAGCGCCTCCCGCCCGCGGCTCAGGCGGTCGCCATCGTTGCGCCCCTCGCCGCCAGCTGGTCCGACAATACCCTGAGCCAGGCGCGCACGCTCTCCACGCCCCCGAAATCCGCCTCCTCGGCGCTGAAATGCTCGCCCGCCACGCGCAACCCCACGCCGCCGAGCCGTTCGGCCGCTTCGAGAGCCGATTCATCGCCGACGTCATCGCCGATCATGATGGGGCGGCGGCCCATGAACGGCATGCTGCCGATAATGGAGTTGAGCGCCGTGCCCTTGGAATAGCCGCGCGGCACCGCCTCGAGAACCTTGCGCCCCTTGCGCAGCACGAGGTCGTAGGAGGAGGCGGCGAGGATGGCCGCGACGTCGGACTCCAGTGCCCGCTGTGCGAGCGGAGCGTTTCGGTAGTGAACGGCGACGCCGCAGCCCTTGGGCTCGACGAGGACACCGGGCGCCATCCCGCCGATCCTGGACACCGCCTCGACAATGCTGGAGGGGATATCGGGGGCCAGTGTGGCGATCGGGGCGCCGGGCTCCGCGCGCAGCTCGGTGCCGTGCACGCCCGAGGCCACGAAGCGCAACGGCGAGAACAGTCGGTCGACGTCGGCAATGCGCCGGCCCGTGAGCACGGCCATGGCACCGCCGAGCCCCCGCCGCACGGCGTCGAGCAGGGGGACAAGCCCCGAGGGCACGTAAACCGAGTTGGGCGTCGGGGCGACGCCGAGCAGCGTCCCGTCGATGTCGATGAACAACGCGCAACTCCCAGCCCTGGCCAGGACCGCCTGCGCCCGCTGCCCCACTCTCGGCCTTCCCTCGTCCATCGCCGGTCCCACCCGCTGTCTCAACCCGGTTGCGATGTCCTGCATCCCACGTGTCATGGCGAAAGATCTGGCGCTCCTTTTGGCGGCTACCCGGGTTGCGACCATATGCGCACCTTCAGCTCCGCGCTTTTCGCGGCAAGGCGCTTGTCGATCTCGGCGAGGCCCAAGAGGCCCGTCTGCGTATCGATATGACTGACGACGGATGCCGCGTTGACGGCGGCTGCCTGCAGCCCCTCTTGCGCGGGCCGGCCGAGCGCCACGCACGCGGTGAATGTTGCGTTGAAGGCATCGCCGGCGCCCGCGGTCCCAGCGACCCTGGTCTCTTGCACGGGGCAATGCAGGATCGCCTCATGGGTGCCGAGGAACGCCCCGTGCCGCCCATCCGTGACTACGACGTAGCGGGGCCCGAGTCGCCGCATCGCCAGGAAGAAGCCGGCAAGGCTCATATCGTGGCCGCCGCCGGAAAACCCCCGCACGGCAAGCCGCGGCAGCTGCTCGCCGGCCTCGGCGGGCAACTTGGCTCCGAGCTCGCCGAAACGTCCAACGAGCCCCGGCACGAGCGCGTCGGCCTCGCCGCGATTGATGGCGAGAATGTCGATATGCGCCAGCGTGTCGTGGAATGCCTGGGTGCGCGAGGTCAGCTGCCGCACGCCCGGGTTGGCGGCCACCAGCGCGCCTTGCGCCTTGGCACCGGCGACAACGGCCGGAAAGGCGTCCGCCGAGGCGTTGCTGAGCGAGGAGACGTAGACCAGATCTGTGGCAAACGCCTCCTTGCGCAGGTCCGCCTCCTCCAACAGCGTGTTGGCGCCGCGGAAGGTGAAGATGGCGGCGTTGCGGTCGTGCGAGGAGACGAGAACGGAGGCGCCCGTCGGCGCCCGCCCATCGCGCATGGCCCATCGCGTCGACACGCCCTCCGCGAGCAGGCGGGCAAGCACGGTCTCGGCGCGCGCATCCTTGCCGAGCTTGACCAGCGCCGCAACGTCGAGCCCGAGCCGAGCCATGGCGATCGCCGCGTTTACGGCGCCGCCGCCGACGTGGGTGGAAATTTCCAGCGCCTCGGTTTTGCGCCCCTCCTCCAACAGCAGGAAGGAGTTGTCGGCGTTCATCATGCTCATGCGCTCGATCTTGTCGCTGGCAATGATGGCGATGGTGTCGATCATCGCGCCGCCGAGAGTGAGCGCCTTCATGGTTGTCCCGGGCCCTGGTGCGCTGGCGCCCAGGTTTGGCCGCCAGGGGCGGCGGGGAACAGCTCGTCGAGCTCGGGCTCCCACAGGCGGATGCCGCCGGTAATCCCGGCCGTGTTGCTGACGATGCGGACGTGCGCCGGCGGCTCGAAGGCAATCTTGCGCGCGTTGCCGCCACCGATATAGAGCACGTCGCAGGTGGTGAGCGTGGTGACGGTTTCGATCACCCGACGCAGCCTCCGGTTCCAGCGCCGCTCGCCCCTGGCGGCAAGCGCCGCCTGGCCGATGTATTGGTCGTAGGTCTTGCCCCGGCGTGCGCGGTGCTGGCCGAGCTCGAGCGGCAGCAGCAGGCGGCGGTTGCGGAAGAGCGAGCAGCCGACCCCGGTGCCCAGCGTCAGCACGCATTCGAGCCCTTGGCCCTGCACGACGCCGAGGCCCTGGACGGCAGCGTCGTTGAGGACGCGCGCGGGAATGCCGAAGCGAGCGGACAGGTCCGACATCAGATCGAAACCCGCCCAGTGCTCGGTGCCGAGGTTGGGAGCGGTGACCACCTTTCCGCCGGCCACCACTCCGGGAAAGCCCACGGACAAGCGCTGCGCAGCCGGCAGCTGTGACGCCAGGTCGGCAATCTTGGCGATGATGGCCTGCGGCGTCGCCGCCTTGGGCGTGGGCGTGCGGAGTTGCGGGGCCACCAGCTTGCCCGCGCCATCGAGGACCGATGCCTTGATGCTGGACCCGCCGATGTCGACGGCGAGCGTGAAGGGCGCGGCCGCGGCGGCAGCGGGTTGCGGCTCGGGAATGGGGACTACGGCAATGGACATCACATGCGATCCCTGGTCGGGTGACAGGTCGCGGCCGCGCCTCGGGCAGGCCCGGGCGCAGATGCCGCGCGCTTTGGACTGTTGTTTCGCGCCGTCGCGCCGTTGGCAAGACTCAAGTTCCCCCCATGCTTACGCCGAGCCGACACCTCCTACCTCGCTGGGCGTCGGCTGCATACCTTTGCGCGTCGACTTGTCGGCAGGCCCTGTGGGTTCGAGCGTCTCGCCAAGCTTCTCGAGCGCCGCGCGCAGCGGCCCCACCGGATAGGGGCGGTCGATATCCTCCCCGGCGCGCACGCGCTCGAGACGCGCCAGGAACGACTGACACCAGCTCGTCACGTCGTATTTGCGCACCGCGGCCATCAGCGCCTCGTAACGCGTGCGGCGTTCCTCCAGGCTCATCTCCAGCGCGATCCTGATCCCGTCCGCGCACTGCTCTATGTTGTAGGGGTTGACGATCAACGCCTCCCCCATCTCCTCCGCCGCGCCGGCGAACTGGGACAGGATCAGCACGCCCGGATCCTCGGGGTCCTGCGCCGCCACGTACTCCTTGGCGACGAGGTTCATGCCGTCGCGCAGGGGCGTGACCATGCCGATGCGCGAGGAGCGGTAGATGCCGGCAAGCCGGCGCCGCGGGGTGGAGCGATGGATGTAGTGGATGGGCACCCAGTCGAGCTCGCCGAACCGGCCGTTGACGGAGCCGGCCAGCGTCTCGAGCTGCTGGCGGATGCCGGAGTAGGCCTCGACGCTCTCCCGGGTCGGCGGGGCGATCTGCGTCAGTACGACCTGGCGCTGGTACTGCGCATATTTCTCGAGGAAGCGCCCGAACGCCTTGAGCTTCTGCGGCAGGCCTTTGGTGTAGTCCAGCCGGTCGACGCCGATGATGCGGCTCACCGCCGTGCGCGCCTGCACGAGACCCGCATCGCGCTTGGGGTTGGCAAAGTCCGCGAGGTCGATGCCGACCGGGAAGCTCGCGATCGACACCAGCCGGCCGAACAGCCTGATGCGCCCATCCGGCACGATGCGGCCGCTGACCCCCTTGGCCATGTAGTCGATGAGGTTGGCGACGTCAGCCCTGGTTTGGAGCCCGATCAGGTCGTAGGCGGCGAGCGCGCGAGCGAGCTCCTGGTGCTCCGGGATGGCCATGAAGGTCTGCCAGGAGGGAAACGGAATGTGCAGGTAGAAGCCGATCGGGTTGGCGACACCCCGGCTCCTGAGCTCGGCGGCGAGCGGGATCAGGTGATAGTCGTGCACCCAGATGATGTCGTCGGCGCGCAGCATCGGCGCCAGCGAGGCCGCAAGCCGCCGGTTGAAGTCGACATAGGTCTCGAAGAAGCCCGCCTCGAACTCGGCAACGTCGAGCCGGTTGTGAAACACGGGCCAGAGCACCGAGTTGGCGTAGCCGAGGTAGTAGCCGCGGTGGTCGGCTTCCGACATGGTGACGGTAGCGAGGCGCCCTTCGCGCTCGACCAGGTCGGGCTGGCCGTTCGCCCTGATCTCCCCGTTCCAGCCAAACCACAGCGCGCTGCGCGAACGCACAACGTCGGCCAGAGCGACGGCGACGCCGCCCGCCTGGGGAGCCTTGCGGAGGTCCATCACACGATTGGAGACCAGGACGACACGGCTCATGGGATGCCCCTGCACTTCAGCATGACCTGAGCGCAACGGTTGAACGCTGTAAAAGTTCCAAAATCGATCCGGTCAGGCTTGTGGCCGGCAATATGTCTCGCGAACAAAAGCAAGGCACAGCAGGCCCGCAAACGAGGAGACGAGCAGCGAGGTCAGCGCCAGACGATACGCCCCGGTGTCGTACACGCGCGCCCCTTGGGCGATCTCCCCCGACCAGGCGAGGTCGAGCAGGAAGCCGACGAGCGGCTGAAACAAGGCGCCCGCCCCCGTCACCATCATGTTGACGAAGCCGATCGCCGTCCCGCTCAGCTGTGGGGGATGGTTCTCCCGCGCCAGCGCAAAGCACACGATCTGCGCCGAGCCCAGGAAGCCAACCAGGAAGCACAGCCCGGCGAGCGCTGCGACGGACAGGCCCGGCATGTAGATCAGCGGCGCCATGGCGATGCACTGGAGGGCGAGGCCGGCCAACAGCGGCGTCTTGCGGCGGCCGATGCGATCCGACAGCCAGCCGAACAGAGGCGCGCCGACGCCCCAGCCTACGAACAGCGCTGACGTCACGCTCGCGGCCATGGTGCGCGGCAGCCCATGCGCCGTGACGAGGAAAGGCACACCCCACAGGCCCGCAAAGCCGAGCAGCGGCGCGGAGGTGCCAAGGCCCGCGAGCGCGATCAGGCAGCACTGCCGGCTGCGGGCGACGATCCCGAGGCCGGAGAGCACGTCCTTCATACCGCCGCTGCCGCGCCAACGGTCGCGAATGGTGGCGATGGCGGCGACCGCGAGCCCCACTCCGCCCAGGGCCAGCAGCAGATTGGCGGTGCGCCAGTCCGTTGCCTCCACGGCGAGCCGCAGGGGCGCCTGGCCGAACACGCCGCCGGCCATGCCCATGGCCATGGCCCCACCCGAGAGGATGGCGAAGCGGTTGGCCGGGAACCACTGTCCTGCCACCGCCATGGCCCCCACCAGGCTGAAGGCGGCGGACGCCCCGATCAGGAAGCGGCCTGCGATAACGGCCGCGAGCGTAGTGCCGAGCGCAAAGAGCGCGCATCCTCCCGCGCAGGCGAGCGCAGCAATGGCGATCAGCCGCCGCGGGCCGAAACGGTCGAGCAGCAGGCCGACCGGGATCTGCATGCCCGCATATCCATAGAAATACGCGGCCGATAGGTTGCCGAGCACGGCAGCGCCGACCGCGAAGTCGCGCATCAGCTCCTCGACCATCACGCTCGGAGCCACGCGCATGACCCATGCGTAGAAGAAGAACAGCGCCGCCGTGAACCAGCCGAGCAGCGGCAGCAGGCGCGGTGCATCCTCGGTCGCGGTTGAAGGCGCGCGCATGTGACGGGATCCAGGGTGGCGATCGACCGACACCATGCATGGGAGTTGCGCGGGTGCAAGCCGGTCTGCCTGCCAATTGGGCAAAGCAGACCTGCGCTGCTGCCATCCGTTCGCAATTCAGCGAAGTTACAGCACGCGCGGAGGCAGGATGATGCAGCGGGTGCCGGGCCGCCACACCCGCGGATTGCCGGTCTTCAGCTTGAGGCCGCACCAGTGCGCGCGGCCGTCGGTGGCCGGCGCGTGCACGACGAACATGCGCGATACGGTGATCCAGACGCCATCGATCAGGAGGCGCACGACCTCCTTGCCCTCCTCCACCGTCTCGACGAATTGCTCGGCGGGCTGGCAGTCCTCCTTGCTGCAGCAGGGGATGCCCGCCGTGTCCTTGAAGGTGCGATAGTCCATGCCGCGATCGTTGACGTGGGCGCGCACATCCCCGCCGGTCGCCGCCCCTGCGAGGAGAGATGCAAGCGCGATGGCGAGGCGGCGCCTCACGACCCTTCGCCTATCGGGCCAAGGGGCTCGCCGGCTCCGCTACCACTTGTGGATGCGCGGACTGCAACTGCGCAGAAGCCACGCTCGTCGCCTCGGCCTGGCCAGCGCGTTCGGCCGGCTGCTGCTGGGCCGCTATCCGGGCGGCCTTGACCGCCTCCCGCGCCGCGGCGAGCGCCATCTCCTCGTGGGCGTCGTCGCAGGCCCACACACCCGAGGTCGACACCGCCAGCATCACCGCTGCAACTGCCAGTCTGCACCTGATCGCCATCATCGGTCTCCCGAGCATCCGGACGGCCAAGTGTGGCCCATCGCCAGCGCATGTCGGCATCACGACGCCGTGATCGCACGCCTTGAGGCGATCAAGTTTGGGCCCAGGCCTGTTGCCAGCTGCGCGAGAGGATGCGGCCGGTGTTGACGATCCCCGCCATCGAATAGGTCTGCGGCAGGTTACCCCACAGCTCGCCGGTCGCCGGGTGGATGTCCTCCGACAGCAGACCGAAGCTGTTGCGGCGCGTGAGGAGATCGCGGAAGAGCTCCCTGGCCTCGTCGATGCGGCCGAGCGACTCGAGCGCGTCGATGTACCAGAACTGGCAGACCAGGAACGCCGTCTCCGGCAGGCCGAAATCGTCCTCGGCCGTGTAGCGCATGATGAAGCCGTTGCGGGCGAGCTCCTTGCCGATCACCTTGCAGGTGCGCACGAACCGTTCGTCCGTGGCCGGAAGCAGGCCGAGCTCGGGCAGCAGCAGCACGCTGGCGTCGAGATCGTCATGATCGAGCGCACCGGCGAGCGCACCCTGGCGTTCGTTCCAGGACCGCTTCAGGATCTGATCGCGCAGCGCCTGTGCCTCGCCGCTCCAGTGCCGGGCCCGGTCGGCGAGCCCCAGCCGCGCCGCGATGCGCGCGAGCCGGTCGCATGCGACCCAGCACATGGTGGCGGAATGGGTGTGGATGCGCTGGCGACCGCGGTACTCCCAGGGCCCCGCGTCGGGCTCGAGCGCAAAGCGCTTGGCTTGCGCCCCCAGCGGCTCGAGGCGCCGGAACAGGCCGACATCGCCCATGCGCGGCAGCCGCTCGTCGATGAACATCTGCGACGCGCCGAGGATCACGCTGCCGTAGGCGTCGTGCTGCAGCTGCTCGGCCGCCTGGTTGCCCACCCGGACGGGGCCAAATCCTCCGTAGCCCGCAAGGTCGGGGGCGATACGTTCTTCCAGCGGCTCACTGGGGACGATGCTGTAGACGGGGCGCAGCGGCCGCTCGGCATCGACGCCGATGTTGGTGATGTAGTGGATGTATTCTTCCATGGTCTGCGTCACGCCCAGGCGATTGAGCGCCTTGATCACGAAGAATGCGTCCCGGAGCCAGCAATAGCGATAGTCCCACGTACGCGTGGTACCTGGACCTTCGGGGATCGAGGTGGTGTGGGCCGCAATGATGGCGCCAGTCTCCTCGAAGTTGCACAGCTTGAGCGTGATGGCCGCGCGGATCACCTCGGTCTGGAACTCCAGGGGGATCGCCAGCGAGCGCACCCAGTCAAGCCAGTAGTCGCGCGTGCGCTCGAGGAACTCGCGCGAGGCGGTATCGACGGCGGCCTCGAACGGCTCATCGGGCCCAAGGATCAGGGTCACCGGCTTGATCAGGGCGAATGGGGTCTCATGCGCGATGTAGGAGAGCGCGGCATCGGTGGTGAGCCGCAGCGTATCGGAGCCTCCCCCATAGCGGATGTGGTTGGAACCGACCGCGCGCGAGGAGCAGGGACCGCCGTAGTTGAAGGTCGGCCGCACCCTGATGGCGACGCGCGGCAGGCCGGCGACCGGCTCGATACGGCGGAAGATCTGCGGGGGATTGAAGACGCGCTCGAAGCGTTTGAACCGCGGCGTGAAATCGGTGATGCAGAGGGCATTGCCCTGGGCATCGCGCATGGTGGTCGTGACGATGGCCGTGTTGCGCACGTAGGCGGCTTCGCACGACACCATTCCCTCCATCACGACATCGCAGAAGCCCTTTTCGACATCGCCGGCGACGAGCCTGGAGAATACGGGGTCGGCGTCGAACCTCGGAAAGCACCACCACACGATGCGGGACGACCGGTTCAGCATGGCCGCGATCCGGCAATTCCCGATCACCGCGAGGTCGAGTCCGCCCTCCGTAGGCGTTGCCGGGTCGCCGACGCGCCGCCTGGTGTGCATGAGTGCCCCGCTTGTGGCCGCTGCCCTGAGATGGTTGCCCACCCTTGCAATGCAACGTGGGGTACCGCGGTTCCAGCGGCAATAGCGCTATGCCCGGCCCTGGTTCGCCGACAACCTACCCCCGCAGGCTGCGCGCGAGGGCCAGACCGATGCCATAGGCAGCAACCACGGCGAGAGCCAATTGCGCCACCCAGCCCGCCGGGAACCCTGACCAGAGCGTAACGACCGCGGCCAAACTCCACACTACCGACAATCCCAACGTGGCAGGCCAGAGCATCGGCGTGCGCATGGGGTGCGCCCACGCCATCGGCACGAACGTGAAGACCACACAAATGAGAACGACGGCACTGGCCAGCCATGGCGGCATGTGGAAGGCGAAGACGTAGAAGGCGACGATATTCCAGATCGCCGGAAAGCCGACGAAGCAATGATCCTCGGTCTTGCTCTCGGTGTCAGAAAAATGAAACAGTGACGACAACAGGATGAGGCTCGCCAGCACCACTCCGAACCATCCCGGCAAATAACCCGCCTGTAGCAAGGCCAGCGCGGGCACGAATACATAGGTTACATAGTCGACGACTAGGTCGAGGCGCTCGCCCGAGAATCGCGGAAGTCGCTCGGTGACGCGCGCCATGCGCGCAAAGGTGCCGTCAATGCCGTCAATAACGAGTGCAATCCCAAGCCAAACGAAAACTTCCACCCAGGCGCCCGCCAAAACGGCCCGAGTTGCCGCAAGACCACACAAGGCACCCAGCGCGGTGAACACATGGACAAGAGCTGCCGGCCAGGTCATCCCCGTCCCCCTGCCCTACAGATTCCGACTCGGGGCAGCAAAACATAAAGGAGCGCCAAAGCGCTCCCAACAGGCTCTTCAATCCGACAGAGCAACGCTAGAAGCGATGCTTGATCGTGCCGCGAATTTGCACATCGCTAGGCTCCGGCTTGTCCGGCACACCCTTCTGCTCGGTGGCCCCGTAGAGGAGCTCGAGACCGAAATCGAGCTTCGGAAGCACTCCCACCTTGCCGAACCCGGGAATGCGCACCTCCGTGCCGGTTCCCTGGCCCAGGCTGAGCTCTGGCGTTTTCAGAGACAGCCCCTTGCCGGGATCCCCACCCTTGGGGGCCTCGACGGCCTGAACCCCCGCAGCAGGCTTGTCCGAGGACCCGCCCGGTGTACCCTCCTGGAAAGCCAGCGCCGCTTGAGCGGCTACGCCCAGCGCTGCAAGCGCCA
>Ga0247829_10000334_pt1 | contig 17050 bp, 14 predicted proteins | sample 12C_Control_Day4_FD_207765 | JGI IMG/M metagenome (GOLD analysis project Ga0247829, IMG submission 207765) | Soil microbial communities from agricultural site in Penn Yan, New York, United States - 12C_Control_Day4 | ecosystem: Environmental > Terrestrial > Soil > Agricultural land | place... | reverse complement strand
GAGGGGGCACTCCTCGGCGCCAGCGGCGCACGGATTCGTGAGGTCCACGTCGCCCGAGGCCGGACAGCCGGCGAGCAGGGTCGCGAGCGCGACCGCACGAAGACGCGACATCACGGGGCGGTCGAAGCACGTCCCGTGCGCAGCTGGGACCGTGATCGATCCCTGAAGGATCGAGGATGTGCGCGGTCGCAGTGGCGGGCGTGTTGCGAATGGCAACGCGCTTGTCGAGCTGCGGTCGAGGCATCGTGCCCCGCATGACGCGAGGCAGAACGCCCCAGGCTGATCTCGACGGCGCGATCGAATGTCGCCGAGTACGAGCGCGTCTGCGGGCCGTAGTAGCGTTGCCGCACTCAAGGGAGGGACCTGTCATGCTCAACCGTTTCATCGTTGCCTCGATTGGCACTCTGGCGCTCGCCGCGACGGCGTTCGCGCAGCCCGCTGCGAAGCCCGCACCCACCACCGGCGCCAAGTCGGCGATGCCCGCGCCGCCGCCGACGACCACCACGTCGACCGACCACATCATGATCACGCCGAAGCAGATCAAGTGGGTCGATGCACCGCCCTCGCTGCCGAAGGGGGCGAAGGCCGCGGTCATCGAGGGTGATCCGTCGAAGGCCGGACCGTTCACGATGCGGCTCCAGGTGCCGGCGGGCTACAAGATCCCGGCGCACACGCACCCGGCGCTCGAGCACGTCACCGTGCTCACCGGTGAGGCGTACATGGGCATGGGCGACACGCTCGACGCGAAGGCGGCGACCAAGCTGTCGGTCGGCAGCTTCGCCGTGATGCCCGTGGGCCACACGCACTACTTCTTCGTGAAGAGGAAGACCGAGATCCAGCTGCACAGCATCGGCCCGTGGGGCATCACCTACGTGAACCCGGCCGATGACCCGCGCAACGCGGCGCCGGCGGCGACGTCGACGACTGCACCCGCGAAGGCGGCGGCTCCGGCGCCCGCGAAGCCCGCGGCGCCCGCGAAGAAGATGTAAGCAGCTCCTTCGCGCGAACCAACGAGAGGCGTGTGGCATCCCCACACGCCTTTTCATTTCGCTCCTGGGACGCGATGCGACTACCGCCCTCCGCGCTCCGTCCGGACCGGCCGATGCGAATCCTCCCCTTGTTCCTCACGCTCGCCGTGGTGGTCGGTTGCGGCAGCAATGCGGCCTCGGGTGACGACGACGGCTGCGACAACTGCACGCTCGGCATGGCGGTGTGCGACGGCACCGCCGTGCTGACGTGCATCCAGGACGGCGCATGCACCCGGTTCTCCGACGCGATCCCGTGCGCCGACGGGCTGTTCTGCTCCGGCGGCGCGTGCACGGACAGCTGCACCGACCAGTGCACCGTGGGCGCGACGCGCTGCGCGGGCGACCTCGTGCAGGAGTGCGAGATGCAGGCCTCCGGCTGCACCGACTACTCGGCGCCGGTCGCGTGCGGCGACGGCACGTGCAGCGGCGGCTCGTGCCCCGGGCAATGCACCGATCAGTGCAGCGAGGGCGCGACGCGCTGCTCGACCTCCGTCGACGGCGTCGAGACCTGCGCGGCGCAGGGCAACGGGTGCCTCGACTGGGGCGCGCCGGTCGCGTGTGGCGGCGCGCAAACGTGTAGCAGCGGCGGGTGCACCACGTGCACCGACGGCGCGGAACGCTGCTCCCTCAACAACAACGTCGAGCAATGCACCGGCGGCCAGTGGTTCGAGACGCAGAGCTGCGCGTTCGGCTGCATGACCGGCACGTGCCAGACGTCGGTGACCTGCACGCCGGGCACGCACCGCTGCAACGGCCTCGCCGTCGAGATCTGCAACTCGAGCGGCACGGCGTACCTCCACGCGAGCACGTGCGCGAACACGTGCGCGGACGGCCTGTGCACGGGCGCGTGCACGCCCGGGACGAAGCGCTGCAACGGCGGCATGGCGGAGACGTGCAACGCCGCCGGCACGGCGTGGGAGGGCGGCCAGGTGTGCACCTCGGGCTGTGACGGCGCGTCGGGGACGTGCGCGCTCGCGCAGCTCGAGATCACCACGAACACCAGCCTCGACGGCGTGATCGTCGTCAACGGTCCCGTGATCGTGCGGTCGGGCGCGACGCTGACGTCGCCGGCGGGCGACCTCACGATCCGCGCGACCAGCATCACCGTCGAGCTCAACGCCTCGATCGCGGCGGCGCCGACGGGTGAGAACCCGCAGGGTGCGGGCGGCGCGGGCAGCACGTCGTTCTACTGCGGAGGCCACGGTGGCGGCTACGGGGAGTACGGCCTCTACGTCAGCTACTGCGGCTCGAGCAACCGGGGGCCGGCGTTCGGGTCGACGACCGACGCGGTCGTCGAGAAGGGCGGCAAGGGCGGCAACAGCCCGTCGGGCGCGCAAGGGGGCAAGGGCGGCGGCGTGATCCGGTTGATCGCCGGCACCATCACCATCGCGGGACAGGTGACCGCGAACGGCAACAGCGGCGCCAACGCGAGCTACGGCGCGGGCGGCGGTGGCGCCGGCGGCGGCATCCTGATCGCGGGCAACTCGGTCACCGTGTCGGGCACGATCTCGGCGGTGGGCGGCGCCGGTGGGACGAGCTCCGGCAGCACCAGCTACAGCGGCGGCGCCGGCGGCAACGGCCGCATCAAGGTGCTCCACGGCACGAGCGAGGACGTCACGGGCGCCCTGGTCGGGACCGTGACGCAGGGCCTCCTGCCGCCGCTCGCGATCACGTCGTCGACGCACCCCGATCCTGGCCTCATCTACAACGATGACTTCGGGACCATCGGGATCAGCTGGGACCGCGCGTTCCCGTCGACCCAGGGCTACTACCACCGCACGTCGACGACGCGCTACCAGGTCCCCACGCCCGCCACCGGCATGTTCACCGCGTCCGAGCTCCTCGCGCTCGACCGCAGCGCGGTCGTGTCCGGCGCGAACTACTTTCACATCGCGTCGGTCGACGCGACGAGCGCGGTCGGCGCGATCGAGAACAGCTTCCGCGTGCAGGTCAACACCGCGCCGCCGACGATCTCGTCGAGCAGCCACCCGTCGGAGACCGCGTGGAGCGCGAACACCAACGCGTTCTTCGCGTGGACCCTGCCCAACGCCGACGCGAACCACAAGGGCTACTACTACGTGCTCGATCATTACGGCGACACGGTGCCGCCGACGACGGGCCCGCTCCTGCCCGTGACGCAGAAGCAGCTCCTGCTGTCGAACCTCACGCCGGGCATCTGGGCGTTCCATGTCGTCTCGATCGATCAGCGCGGCTACCGGACCAAGGCAGCCGACCACTACCAGATCCGCATCGGCACCGATCCGGGCGCGGGCACGCTGCTCGGCACGGTCACCGCCGGCGGCGCGCCGGTGCAAGGGGCGAAGGTCCGCATCAACCGGAGCTTGATCGGCCCCGATCAGACGTCGCTCGCGAACGGCGCGTACAACTTCGGCGCGGTCGTCCCGGTGGGGACGTGGGAGGTGTCCGTCGAGAAGGCGGGGTACCAGACGCAGACGATGACGGTCACCGTCACGGCCGGCGGCTCGACGACCACGAACTTCGCGCTGGTCCCGTAGCCCGGGACACTCTGTCCCTGCCGCCGATCCGGCGGTGACCCTACGCATCGACCCGGCGTGCGATAGCATCCGACGCTCAGTGCCAGACGAGCTGCTCGGTAGGATCGTTCGGCTCGTCGGAGCGCGCGCGCTCCAGACGTTCGGGCGCCAGATCATCGCCACCACCGTGGGCTGGGAGCTGTACCGGCGCACCGGCACCGAGCTGGCGATCGCCGCCGTCGGCGTCGTCCAGGTGCTGCCGGTGATCGCGCTGTTCGTGCCCGCGGGCGCGCTGGTCGACACGGTCGATCGCCGCCTGCTCGCCACGGTCACCGCGCTGCTCACCGGCGCCGTCGGGCTCGGGCTGGCCGTGGTCTCGGCGATCGCCGCGCCGTGGTGGGTGTACCTGGTGCTGTTGCTGCTGCAGGGCGGCGTCAACGCCATCCACGCCCCGGCGAGCACGACGCTGATCCCGCTCGTGCTCCCGCGCGAGGAGCTCACGCGCGCGAACCGCATCGGCTCGTCGTTGCAGGAGCTCGCGGCGATCCTCGGGCCGTTTCTCGCGGGCGTCGCGATCAGCGTCGTGGACTACGCCTGGAACTACGCGTTCGTCGCGGTCAGCGGCGCCGCGGCGGGCATCCTGTTCCGGTCGCTGCCGAAGCCGCGCTTCGTCGAAGCGCCGTCGGCGCAGGCGCGCAAGGACTGGCGCGTCGGCCTCCGCTACATCTTCCGCTCGCCGCTGCTGTTGCCGGCCCTCACGCTCGACATGTTCGCGGTGCTGTTCGCCGGCGTGACCGCGCTGTTGCCGGTGATCGCGACCGACATCCTGCACGCCGACGCGCTCGGCTACGGCGTCCTCGCCGCGTCGCAGTCGGTCGGGGCGGTGATGATGGCGATCATCGCGGGGCGCCTGCCGGCGTGGAAGCGTCCCGGCCGGCTGCTGTTGATCGTCGTCGCGCTGTTCGGCCTGGCGACGATCGGCGTCGGGCTCTCGCGCTCGCTGCCGCTCACGGTGGGGTTGCTGGTCGCGTGTGGCGCGCTCGACAACATCAGCGTCGTCATCCGCCTCACGCTCGAGCAGCTCGTCGTCCCCGACGAGATCCGCGGCCGCGTGAGCAGCGTGCACTACGTGTTCATCGGCATGTCGAACCAGCTCGGGCAGGCCGAGTCGGGCGCGGCGGCGTGGCTCGTCGGCCCGGTCGCGGCGATCGTCGGCGGCGGCGTGCTGTCGATCCTCGTCGTCGCCGTCGTCGCGCTCAAGTGGCGCGCGCTCGCCGCGATGCCTCCGCTCGCGCATCTCACACCCGAGCACGGTCAGCCGGCGGCGCAGCCGCAGCCGCAGCCGCGAGCCGCCTGAGCCCGCGGTCAGTGAATGCGCGCCGAGATGGCGCGGTTCGCGAGGATCGCCGCTTCGGCCGCCGCGAGCTCGGTCGCACGCGTATGCCACGCGTCGGGCGCGGTGTCGCGGGCGAGCGCGAGGAAGATGTCGCGGTGGCGGACCTCGGCGGTGGCGAGGCTCGCGTACAGGTCGCGCGATTTCGGATCCTCGAGGGACTCGGCGAGCAGGCGCAGCCGCTCGGCAGAGCGCCCCTCGATGATCGCGAACACGAGCAGCCGATCGAGCAGGCGCTCGGGCTCGCGCTTGCGGATGTGCTCGCGCAGCGCCGCCGCGTAGTCGTCACCGAAGTCGTAGGCGGCCGGCTGGCCCCGCCGCGCCATCAGCTGCGAGACCTGCACGACGTGTCGTGTCTCGTCGTGCGCGAGCCGCGCCATCTCGCGCACGAGGTCCGCGCGCTCGGGATAGCTGCGGATCAGCGACAGCGCCGACTGCGCCGCCTTGCGCTCGCAGTGGAGGTGATCGGCGTGCACCGCATCGAGATCGTCGAGCGCGATCGGGAGCCAGCGCGGGTCGGTCGCGACCAGCGGAAGCGCTTCGCCGAGCGCGGGAACAACGTCGTCCATCGCGGAACGATGTTACCTTTTCTTGGCCGTGACCAAGGCCGATCGCTCTACGGAGCAGTTTCGCACCGAGTGCCTCGAGGGCTTGCATCGCGCGGAGGCGCTCCGCGCGGAGATCGTCGCGTCGAGCGCGCGCACGATCGACGAGGCACTCGACCGCTACAACCAGCTGCTGACCGCGGCGAGCGCCTCGAACGCGCTGGCGGGCCTGATGTCCGAGGTCCACCCCGAGGAGGCGATCCGCGACGTCGCGCGCGAGTGCGAGCAAGAGGTCTCGCGCTTCTACTCGAACCTCGCGCTCGATCGCGAGATGTACGACGCGCTCGCCGCCATCGACGTCACCGCTGCGGACGTCGACACGCAGCGGTTCCTCGCGCACACACTGCGCGATTACCGGCGCGCCGGCGTCGACAAGTCCGAGGAGGTGCGCGCGCGCCTCAAGCAGATCGACGAGGAGCTGACCAAGCTCGGTCAGCAGTTCAGCAAGACGATCGCCGAGGACGTGCGCACGCTCGAGATCAACGACGCCGCGCGCCTCGCGGGGCTGCCGGCGGACTTCATCGCGGCGCACCCGCCCGACGCCAAGGGCACGATCCGCATCACCACCGACTATCCCGACTACAACCCGTTCATGACGTACGCGGAGGATGACGAGCTCCGCAAGAAGCTGTACGTCGCGTTCCGCAGCCGCGGCGATCGCGGCAACGAAGCGGTGCTCGAGAAGATCCTCGCGCTGCGCGCCGAGAAGGCCTCGTTGCTCGGGTTCGCCGACTGGGCCGACTACGTCACCGCCGACAAGATGATCAAGAGCGGCGAGCGCGCGGCCGACTTCATCGAGAAGGTGTGGAAGCTCGCCGCCCCCCGGGCCGAGCAAGACTACGCGGAGCTGCTGCGCCAGCTGCAGACGATCCAGCCGAAGGCCACGGCGGTCGCGGACTGGCAGAAGGTGTGGCTCGAGCACCTGGTGAAGAAGCAGCGCTACGAGGTCGACGGGAGCATCGTGCGCCGGTACTTCCCGTACGAGCGCGTGCTCGGCGGACTGCTCGCGATCACGTCGGAGATCTTCGACCTCACCTACGCGCGCGTCTCCGACTCACCTCTCGCGTGGCACCCGACGGTGGTCGTCTACGACGTGATGCGCGGCGAGACCAAGCTCGGCCGCATCTACCTCGACATGCATCCGCGCGAGGGCAAGTACAAGCACGCGGCGCAGTTCCCGCTGAAGGACGGCGTGCGCGGCGTGCAGCTGCCCGAGGGCGTGCTCGTGTGCAACTTCCCCCAGCCGTCGGCCGATGATCCGGGGCTGCTCGAGCACGACGACGTCGTGACGATGTTCCACGAGTTCGGCCACCTCATGCACCACGTGCTCGGCGGCCATCAGCGCTGGATCACGCAGAGCGGTGTCGCGACGGAGTGGGACTTCGTCGAGGCGCCGTCGCAGATGTTCGAGGAGTGGGCGTGGAGCTACGACACGCTCGCGCGGTTCGCGCGCCATCACGAGACCGGTGAGGTCATCCCGCGCGATCTCGTCGACAAGATGCGGCGCGCCGACAAGTTCGGGCTCGGTACGCAGACGGTGCAGCAGATCTTCTACGCCGCGATCTCGCTCGGCTTCCACCGCACGGATCCCGCGAGCCTCGATCAGCTCGCCGAGGTGCAGCGCCTCCAGAAGCGCTACACGCCGTTCGCGTACGTCCCGGGCACGCGGTTCCACGCCTCGTTCGGGCACCTCGTCGGCTACTCGGCGATGTACTACACGTACCAATGGTCGCTCGTGATCGCGAAAGACCTCCTCACGCCGTTCACCGCAGCCGGCCTGATGGCGCGTGACGTGACGTTCGCGTATCGCGACAAGGTGCTCGCGCCCGGCGGCAGCCGCGATGCCGCCGATCTCGTGCGCGACTTCCTCGGCCGCGAGTACGACTTCACCGCCTACGAGCGCTACCTGGTCGAACCGTAGCGAGCTGCGATTCGCCGCTATCGCGGAGGCGCATCCGCACTAGCGAATGATTGTCGCGAGCCGAAAGTAATTGTCGCGGATTGTCACGAGCCGCGATCTCGAACGCTGCAATCGACGACGATGAAGCGCAGTGCTTTTGTTTCGAGTGCGAGGTGGATGCTCTACAACAGAGTCACTCACAGAGAGGATTCACCCAAGATGAAGAACCTGACGATCGCGTTCCTGGCCGCTGCTTCGCTGTTCACCGTTGGCGCCTGCAAGAAGAAGGGCGACGTTGTCGCGAAGATGACCGAGTTCAAGAACGCCATGTGCGCGTGCAAGGACGAGGCGTGCGTGAAGAAGGTCCAGGCGGACATGGAGGCCTTCGGCAAGACGGCCGGCGAGCCCGACAAGGCGACGCAGGAGAAGCTCGGCCCGCTCGTCATGGAGATGATGACGTGCGCGGAGAAGGCCGTGACCCCGGCGGCCGGCTCGGCGGCGGCTCCGACCGAGGGCTCGGCGGCGGCTCCGACCGAGGGCTCGGCGGCGGCTCCGGCGGCTGGCTCGGCGGACGGTTCGGCGGCCCCGGCGGCGGCCGCGGGTGACCTCCCGGCCGAGTGCAACGACTACAAGGCGGCGATCGAGGCGCTCGCGAAGTGCGACAAGCTCCCGCAGCCGACCAAGGACGCGCTGAAGCAGTCGTACGAGCAGACGTCGGCCGCGTGGGCGAGCGTCCCGGCCGAGGGCAAGGCTGCTCTCGCGACGTCGTGCAAGGCGGCGACCGACGCGGTCAAGCAGTCCGCGGCTGCCTGCAACTAGCATCTAGTTTCGAGCTTTCACCTAGCTTGAATTGAACGGCTCGCCTCACGGCGGGCCATTCGCATTTTCGGGCAGGCGTTTCCGACGCCAGGTCCCTATGCCGATCGGCGCGCGTCCGGTAGATCATGGGCCGATGAAGCCGTGGCCGATCCTCGTCGTCGCCGTGCTCGCGTGCGCGAGCTGCAAGGACAAGAAGTCCGCACCTGCCGCGACGACGACCGAGTCCGGCAGCGCCGCTGCCCCGAAGGCGCCGCCCGATGCCGCGGCCGAGCCGCTGCCCGCGGAGTGCCTCGCGTACAAGGCGGCGATCGAGAAGCTCGCCTCCTGCGACGCGCTGCCCGTGCAGACGCGCGACGCCCTCAAGCAGGCGTACGACGCCGCCGCGGTGAAGTGGGCCACGGTGCCCGCCACGGGCAGGAACGCGCTGGCGAACACGTGCAAGGCCGGCGCAGACGCGCTCGCGAAGACGCTGACGAGCTGCAAGTAGCGCTATCGTGCGCGGATGAAGACGATCCTGTTCGCGCTCGCCTGCACCCTCGCCGCGAGCGGTTGCAGCAAGAAGACCGACAGCAAGGCTGCGGGCGGCATGACCTGCGCCACCGCGATCAACAAGGCCGTCGACAGCATGATGGCCTCGCGCAAGGACGCACCGCCGGAGATGCTCGCGCGCATGCAGACGGTCGCCGAGGGGCTGCGTGGTGCGCTCACCAAGTCCTGCGAGGCGGACAAGTGGTCCGACGCGGTCATCGCCTGCTTCGCGAATGCGTCGGATCAACCGAGTATCAAGAAGTGCCGCGAGGGTCTGCCCCCCGAGCAAGCGCAGCACCTGCAGGCCGAGATCATCAAGGTGATGAGCGGCGGCATGGGTGGCGGTCACGGCGGCATGGGCATGCCCGGCCACCCGACGACGCTGCAGCCCTCGGGCTCGGCGGCGCCGGCAGGCTCGGCGGCGCCGGCAGGCTCGGGTTCGGCGGCGAACTGACGCTGCGAGGTCAGCGGCGGGTGAGGTCGCGCGTGATGTTCTTCTGGTGCGCCTCGAGCGTGCCGCCGCCGATCTCGATCAGCTTCGTGTCGCGCAGGAACTGCTCGACGCGGTACTCGGTGCAGTAGCCGTAGCCGCCGAGGACCTGGACCGCCGCGTCGGCGACCTCCTTCGCGGCCGTCGCCGAGAACAGCTTCGCCGCGTCGGTGCCGAGGCGGTTGCGCGAGCTCGGGCCGGTGTCCGCGGCGACGTTGTAGATGAGAGCGCGCATCGCCTCGACCTTGGCGAAGCTCTCGCCGATGTAGCGCTGGATCTGGCCGTGGTCGGCGAGCGGCTTGCCGAAGCTGCGGCGCTCGCCCGCGTAGCGCACCATGACGTCGAGGCAGCGGCGCCCCATGCCGAGGCTCATCGCCGAGAGGCCGAGCCGCTCGATCTCGAGGTTGCGCATCATGTTGGTGATGCCGCCGCCCTCCTTGCCGAGGAGGTTCGCGGCGGGCACGCGCACGTCCTCGAAGATCAGCTCGCACATCGTCGAGGCGCGCATGCCGAGCTTGGGGATCTTGGGACTCGTCGAGAACCCGGCGAAGCCGCGCTCGACGATGAACGTGGTGATGCGGTCCTCGAGCTTGGCGTAGACGAGGAACACGCCGGCCTCGGGGCCGTTGGTGATGAACGTCTTGCGGCCATTGAGGACGTAGTGGTCGCCGTCCTTGCGCGCGACGGTCTGCATGCCGAGCACGTCGGTGCCGACGGCGGGCTCGGTCATGCCCATCGCACCGACGAGCTCGCCGGTCAGGGTTTTCGGCAGGAAGCGGGCGCGCTGCTCGGCGTTGCCGGCCCAGTAGAAGTTGTTGACGAAGAGCAGGGCGTGCGCGAGGTAGCCGAGCGCGAACCCGGGATCCGAGTAGGAGAGCTCGTCGTGGATGATGCACGAGGCGGTCGCGTCGAGGCCGGCGCCGCCGTCGGCCTCGGGGATGGTCGCCCCGATGAGGCCGAGCTCGCCGAGCTCGCGCAGCAGCTTGGTGTTGAACGTCTGCGCCTCGTCGTGCTCGGCCGCCTGCGGCTCGACCCGCGACTGGACGAACTGACGCACGGTCTGGCGCAGGAGCTCGTGCTCTTCGGTCATGTCGCCCGTACCTTATTCGATGTCGCCTCGCGCCGCAGGCGCTCCCGGGGATCGCGTGCGATACATTCGGCGACGTGCCCGGAATCGATCGTTGGCTGCGCGGGCAGCCGGCCGTGCTGTTCGCGAATCCGACCGCCGCAAGCGGTAAGGCCGCAGACTGGATCCGCCATGCGCGCGCGCTACTCGACGAGGTCGACGTCCCGCACCGCTTCGTACCCACCGAGCCCGCCGGCCGCACCATCGACCGCGTCCGCGAGGCGATCGACAACGACGGCGTCCGCGTCGTCATCTACATGGGCGGCGACGGCACGTTCGCCGAGGTCGCGAAGGGATTGTTCGCATCGCACCACGCCGGCGAGGTCGTGATGGGCATGCTGCCGACCGGCACCGCGAACGATCAGGGAAAGTCGTTCGGGCTCGACGCCGGCCCTGGCTCGCTCGACCGGAACGTCCGCGTGATCGCCGCGGGGGAGGTCGTCGGCTGCGATGTCGGGCGCCTCGTGATCGAGCGCGACCTCAAGGAGATCCATCGCGATCTCTTCTTCGACTCGTTCAGCATCGGGCTCGGCGCCGCGAGCCTCGAGACCCGCAACCGCGATCGCGAGCGCGTCGGTCTGATCCCCGGCCTCGGCATGATCTATCGCGACCAGCTCGTCTACGCGGGCGCGCTGCTGCAGCGGCTCGCCGAGAGCTACGTCGTCGATATCAAGTTCGATCTCGAGGCCGTGATCGACGGCAAGGTGCACTCGTTCGATCACTTGCTCGACGTGATCGTCAAGAACACGAAGATCTTCGGCGGTGAGTGGGTGTTCGACCAGGCGATCGAGTCCGATGACGGTCTGTTCGAGCTGGTCCCGATCACGGGGCGCCGCGACTTCGGCAGCAAGCTGCTCGGCAGCCTGCGCCGCAGCCCCGTGGGCAGCGAGGATCTGTCGATGCTCGGCTTCTCGCACGCGCCGCCCGTGACCGGTGCGCGCTTCGACCTCGACGTGCGCGCGAACCCGCTGCCGTCGGCACAGTGTGACGGCGAGGAGCTCCCGGCCGGCGATCGCTACCGCATCGACGTCGTACCGCGCGCGCTCAAGCTGATCGTGCCCCGCGAGCACGTCGATCCCGCGAACGTCGACACGAGCGGCCCGACGCGCCAGCTGTGACATCGGCGCGCGCTGCAACGCACGTCGCCTGCGAGTGTCGCCCTGATACAGTGAACCCATGAGAGCGCTCGTCATCATCGCCATCGCCGGGTGCGGATCGGCGGCGCGCTCCACGCCGGCCCCCGCGCCTCCGGTCCCGGTCGCTCCCGTGCTCGCGAAGACCTGCGCCGACGCGGCGATCGGCATCGAGCGCGTGACCAAGGATCTGCGCGCGCCCGAGCACGACGTGCTCGGCCCGATGCGCCGCCGCTGCATCGACGACGCGTGGACGCCGGCGGCGATCGAGTGCTTCGCGACCATGCGCGGCGACGAGCTCGCGGCGTGTGCTCGCCACCTGCCCGAGCCGCAGCGATCGCCGCTCGTCGCCGACGTCATCGGGCGCCCGAGCGGCGATGGTGACGTCGCGGATCTGGTCGCGAAGCTGTCCGCGCTGCAGGTCGGGATCGGCAGCTGCGACCAGTTCGTGCAGGCGGTCACCAACCTCATGGGGTGCCCCGCGATGCCGATCGCGCAGCGCGTGTCGCTCGGCGCCGAGACCGCCGACTTCTGGTCGTTACCGACGGCGCGGCTGACCATCGACGCCCGGGCGAGGATCTCCCAGGCGTGCGGCGAGTCGTTGCACGCACTTCAGCAGCAGGCCGCGGACGTCGGTTGCATGCCGTAGCGAGAAATCCTGCGCACCTCGCCGCCGCCGCACGTCTGAGGTCCATGGGGCGAGTCGCGGTCTCGTTCGTCGCTGCGCTGGTCGCATGTGGCGGCACATCGTTCGTGAAGCCAGTCGCGGATCCGGACCTGCCGGACTGGGCGCCGCCGGCGTCGCGCGCAGGGCCCGCTGTCATTGATCTCGAAGATGCCGGACCTGCCGTGGCCCGAGCAGCAGCGCTGGCGCCTCATCCGCGACGAGCACTACGTCGGCGAGGACGGCATCGTCGAGGACGCGGCGGTGTTCCACGGGGCCCACGGCGGAATGGCGTCTGGCCGATGGTGTCTTCGATTACGTGCCCTTCGCGCTGCGCGAGGCGCGTGCGCGGCTCCGCGGCGGCTTCACGCGCTGCGATGCGCTCCCCGCCTACAACGATGTCCACGCGCTTCCGGCCGAGCTGCGAGGCAAGGTGGTGGTCCGAGCCTCGATGGGCCCGCATTGCACGCCGATCGCCAAGGTGTACACCGACGGCCGCGACGTCCCGTTCAGCGCCCTCGAGAGGTTCGTGGCCACGTGCCCGGGGACGGTCGACCTGGGCTTTCAAGGCGGCGCCCCCGGCGCGTGGGGGATCAACTCGAGTCTCCCGTTCTCCTTCTACGCGCGCCTCGCGCAGAGCGAGCTGGTACAGGCGGTCACGCTGGACTGCGACCGGCCCATGCGCGTCTTATGATGACCGGTTGCATGCCCTAGCCGTTTGGTCCAACCTCCTCGGCATCTACCGATCTAACGCGCTGACACCTCAGGGAGTTCCCAATGGCTGACGTCTTCGTTTTCGACGCACTTCGTACGCCGCGCGGCCGCGGCAAGGCCGGCAAGGGCGGGCTCGCGAACCACCACCCGCAGGAGCTGCTCGCGCAGACCCTGAATCACATGGCCGAGCGCCGCAAGCTCGACCGGAAGCTCGTCGATGACCTCGCCGTCGGCTGCGTCACGCAGGTCAAGGAGCAAGGCGCGTGCATCGCGCGCCTCGCCCTGATCGCCGCGCAGTGGCCCGAGGAGGTCACCGGCTACACGATCAACCGCTTCTGCGGCTCGGGCCTCGAGGCGGTCAACAGCATCGCGGCGAAGATCGGCGCCGGCTTCATCGACGGCGGCATCGGCGGCGGTGTCGAGTCGATGTCGCGCGTGGCGATGGGCAGCGACGGCTCGATGCTCGACGGCCTCAACGAGAAGCTGCGCAAGATCATGTACCTCGTGCCGCAGGGCATCTCGGCCGACCTGATCGCGACGCGCGAGGGCTTCTCGCGCACCGACGTCGACAAGTTCGCCGTCACCAGCCAGCAGAAGGCGGCGCGCGCGATCGAGGAGAAGCGGTTCGCCAATTCGCTGTTCGCCGTGAAGAACGACGACGGCTCGGTCGCGCTCGACCGCGACGAGCACCCGCGCGCCGACACGACCGTCGAGGGACTCGCCGGCCTGCAGCCGGCGTTCGCGCAGATGGGCGCGACCCCGATGGGCCCGAACGGCGAGACGCTCGACCAGCTGGCGCTCAAGCGCTACGCCGACACCAAGGCGATCGATCACGTGCACACCGGCGGCAACTCGTCGGGCATCGTCGACGGGGCCGCGGTCGTGCTCATGGGCTCGGCCGAGTGGGGCAAGAAGGCGGGCCTCAAGCCGCGCGCGCGCATCCGCTCGATGGCGACCATCGGCGCGGAGCCGGTGATCATGTTGACGGCGCCAGCGCCCGCGTCGAAGAAGGCGCTCGACCGCGCCGGCATGACGGTCAAGGACATCGATCTGTGGGAGATCAACGAGGCGTTCGCAACGGTGCCGCTGCAGACGGCGCGCGCGCTCGGCATCGACCACGACCGCATCAACGTCAACGGCGGCGCGATCGCCCTCGGTCACCCGCTCGGCGCGACCGGCGCGATCCTCCTCGGCACGGCGCTCGACGAGCTCGAGCGCGCGAACAAGTCCACCGCGCTGATCACGCTGTGCATCGGCGGCGGCATGGGCATCGCCACCATCATCGAGCGCGTCTAACGCTGCGGTCGGGCCGAGAGGTCCTCGGGCATGGCGAACTGCCAGCCCGTGAACCCGGCCTGCACGGCAGCGTCGATCGCCTGCACGAGCTGTCCGTAAGTGGCGTCGTCACTGCCGGCGATCTCGAGCTCGACGCGGTCGGCGAAGAACGCGCTGGCCTTGTGGACCTTGAGCTCGTCGACGAGCTTGGCCGCGACCTCCGCGGCCGGGATCTCCATGAACTGGTTGACGCGCGAGATGCCGATCCAGGTCCGGTCGTTCTCGACGAGCACCGAGAGCTGAACGCGATCCCCCGCGGGTAGGGTGCCGCCCGGCATCGGGCGTGTCTTGATCGCGAGCCATCGCCCACCAGTGCCGAACGGCACGGGGACCGTCGGCAGCGTCATCGGCGTGAACAGCTTCCAGTCACTGCCGCGGCGCGCGGCGAGGACGACGTCGTCGCCGGCGCGGATCACGCTCGCGATCGCCGCGTTGACGTAGCGCAGCTTCGCCGCGTCGATTGGATGCAGCACGCGAGGATCGCGGATGGAGACCACCGGCCCGTTGGTGGAGAGGATCGGCGCGACCTCGGCCGCGAGCGCGGAGGTCAGCGCCTCCGACGTGCGCTCGTCGGCGGTGAGCGCGTACGGCTTGCCGCGATACGAGATGGCATCGGCGGAGATGTCGATCGCCGGCAGCGCGCTGTCGGGCATCTCGCCGAACGCGAACGAGCAACGCTCCGCCGTCGCGTCGCCGCTCGTGCGCTTCACGCGCTTCGCCGCCGCGGCGACGCAGTCACGCACGCCGGTGTCATCGATACCGTGCACGGTCGCCGCAGTCACAGCACCCGCGGCGTCGTAGCCAAGCTCCACAACGGCAACCCCATGGCGTGCCGAGTGCGTGCGGAAGCACGTCTCGAGCGCAGCCTGCTCGGTGCGCAAGGGATTGCTGTCGTCCGGGCGAGACGAGGACGCATCGAGGGGCGGGGCCGCCGGCGGGCGGAACAGGGTGCGTGGCACCGCGGGGCTCGGCGGCACCGGTGGCGCGGTGGCCGTCGCGGAGCTCGGTGTCGGCGGTGTGGCCGGTGGCGGCATCTTCGTCGTGCTGGCGGCGTCGTCGGCCGGGCGGAACGTGAACGGATAATTGACCTGGACGCCACCTCCACCTTTGGGCGCAGGAAAGGTCAGGCCCTTGATCACGTCGGCGACGCAGTTGGCGACGTCGGGATCGAGTCCCTCGGCATGCGAGCTCGCGACCTTGCCGTCATGGGCGATGAAGAACTGCGCCTTGACGGTGCCGCGCAGCGTTGGCTTCACGAGGAGCTGCTTCTCGTAGCAGTACTGGATCTTCGGGATGCTGGTGCGGACGACCCGGCGGATGAGCGCCTTGTCGAGGTCGCCTTGTGCGTTTGGCGCGGCGAGGGAGAGCGACGGCCTCCCGTTCCCTCCGAAGCGATCGGTGCCTCCCAAGGTGCCGGTCCCGATCGGTGCGGGGCCGGCCTCGTTCGGAAGCATGCCGTCGTAGATGTCTTTGCCGGCGAAGAAGTCGTCGGGGGCGGTGAGGCTCGCGAACGCGCCACCCTGCCGGAGCGCGGCGCTGCCGAGGATGCCTGCGTTGCGCGCCTGCTCGATCGCTTGCTGGCGCGCGAGACGTGCCTTGCGCTCCTCCCCGGCGCTCGGCTCGGGCGCGGGCTCGTCGGGCGGCTCGGGCGGCGGGACATCGACATCGGACCACGTCGGCGGGTCGATGGCGGCGTAGACGCCCGCCGCTTCGTCGGGCGTGAAGGGCGAGGGCCTGGGCCCCGACACCCACGCGACCGTCGGGCCCGCACACGCACCGAACCGGATCGCGATCGGTGGGGTGGGCTCCGGCGCCGGTGAGGCCTTGTCACCGCCGCCTTTGCCACACGCCATGAGCTCGATCACGACCACCGCAAGCGCACACGCTCTCAGCATCCGGCGGAGCGTACCGCAGCGTTGATCGGAAACGCGACACGCGCTGGCGATCCAGGCGCCCGGGCACGGCTGCGCGCGACCGGCGCGCGCGAACGTGGGCGCGACAAGCCCTACTGGTCGGCCGGCAAGCCCGGGCTCGACTGAGTCGCAACTGTCGCTCGGGCATGGCTTTGTCCGGCCCTCGGACATTCCCCGTGTAGGCGCTCGTCGGAGTGAAGCGGCTGGCCCACGCGCCGCGTCACGGAAAATAGTTCGCCGTTCGCGCGCGCCCCGTCGAGAATGGAGCTGATGGTGCGCCGTTTGTTGTTCGCGACTGCGGTGCTCGTCGGGTGCAGCTCGCCGACGAACCGCGCGGCTCCGAGGCTGGAACCGACGGCGACGGTCGAGCCTGCACGCGCGGCACCGCCGTCGTGCGACGACGCCGTGCTCGTGATCGAAGGCGGCGTCGAGCGCGGGCTCGCCTGCGAGGACGCGCTCGACGCGAAGCTGACGATCGTCGACCTGCGCGACGCGTGGACGCCGCGGCTGTTCGCGCCGAGTGCGGATGGCACCGAGCCCGCGTTCCGCCCGAGCTACCTCGCGCTCGCGGCGGAGCGCGACCTCGCCGGCAAACCGCTGCCCGCGAAGACGGCCCTGACCGAGCTGTACGGTGTGGTGCCCTCGTTCGCGATCGTGCGCGAGCGGCTCGCGAGCACGAAGCGCGACGCGTGCCGCGCGGCGATCGACTCGACGCCGATGGCAAAGCTCACGCGCCCGTACGGAGAGGAGCACGCGGGGCTCGTGAAGAGCGCGGTGTTTCGGCGCAAGCAGCTCGGTACGACGCTCGAGCGTGCACGCGCACAGCGAGGGCTCCCCGACTACGCGGCGTTCGCGACCGATCGCGAGCTCGGCCCGACGTACGCGACGTGGAAGACCGCCGACGAGC
>Ga0247829_10000333_pt1 | contig 17068 bp, 14 predicted proteins | sample 12C_Control_Day4_FD_207765 | JGI IMG/M metagenome (GOLD analysis project Ga0247829, IMG submission 207765) | Soil microbial communities from agricultural site in Penn Yan, New York, United States - 12C_Control_Day4 | ecosystem: Environmental > Terrestrial > Soil > Agricultural land | place... | reverse complement strand
GAAACGGCGAATCAGTACGCTCGGTAGAGCTCAAGCGGCGGCGCTCACGCGTACCCTGGATTTTTCTAGTCTACCACGCGGTCCCCAAGGCCTCGGGCGAGAGCCGGGCTGACGCCGCCCCGTCCGAAACAGGTGACCGCTTGTACAAACAGGCGGGCGGGCCGGCAGAAGCCGGCCCGTACGACGCGGCGGTGGGGCCGCCGGGGCTCGTTGCCGAACGCGCTACTCGTTTTGCCGGCGCAGGAACGCCGGCACGTCCAGGGGTGAAGGCGGCTCGAGGTCGAAGGAACCCTCGCCCATTTCCCTGATCGAATCGTTGACGACCATCCGCACGTCGAGCGCCGGACGACGGCTCAGGTTGATGATCGGCCGGCCAGCGCCAACCGCGATCTTCTCCGTCGATTCCTGTTTCCGCGCCGAGTACGCGCTCAGGTCAACGGGTGTCGGCGAGGCGGAGGCGGCCACATCGCGCTGCGCAGGCATGCGATCGAAGCCGGTCGCGATCACCGTGATCTTGACCTGACCCTGCATGCGCGGATCGACAACGGCGCCGAAGATGATGTTCGCGTCTTCATGGGCTGCTTCCTGAATGACCGCGGACGCCTCGCTGACTTCGATCAATGACAGGTCGTTGCCGCCGGTGACGTTGATGATGACGCCGCGCGCGCCTTTCACCGAGGCATCCTCGAGCAGCGGACTCGAGATGGCAGCGTTCGCGGCAATCATCGCGCGCTGCTCTCCTTCGGCGAGACCCGTGCCCATGATCGCGAAGCCCATGCCCGACATGATGGTCTTCACGTCTGCAAAGTCGAGATTGATGAGGCCGGGCACGAGAATCAGGTCCGAGATGCCCTGGATCGCCTGCCGCAGCACATCGTCGGCCGTCGTGAAGGCGTCCGTCAGCGAGGTGCTGCGCGCGATCGTCGCGAGCAGACGCTCATTGGGAATCGTGATGACGGTGTCGACGCTGTTGCGCAGCTCGTCGAGCCCGCGCTCCGCCTGCAAAGCGCGTTTCTTCCCTTCGAACTTGAAGGGCTTCGTCACGACGGCGATCGTCAGGGCGCCGAGCTCGCTCGCGAGGCTCGCGATGACCGGCGCGGCACCGGTACCCGTTCCGCCGCCGAGGCCGGTGGTCACGAACACCATGTCAGCACCGTCGAGCGCTTCGATCAGCTTCTCGGTGTCTTCGAGCGCGGCCTGACGCCCCACTTCGGGATCGGCGCCCGCGCCCAGCCCCTTCGTGAGCTTCGCTCCGATCTGAATCTTGTTCGGGGCGGGATTCAGGTGAAGCGCCTGCAGGTCGGTGTTGGCGACGATGAACTCCACACCGTCGAGGCCGGCCGCGACCATGCGGTTCACCGCATTGCTCCCGCCGCCGCCGACGCCCACCACCTTGATTCGCGCACCTCTGCGCGACTCCTCATCCAGTCGCAACCGCAGCTTCATCGGGTCGAGTGCGTCTCTTGCGTCAGCCATTACCACCTCCGGGTTACTGTCCGAAACGAAAAAATTTCAAATCCGAAACTTCAAACTCCACACTTCAAAAGGCACGAAAAGGCGTCGAGCTCCCAGGCGGGTCGCATTTCGTAATTTTTGAAGTGTGGAGTTTGGAGTTTGAAAAGACACCTCACAGAAACTCCTTGAACAAGCCACGCAGGCGACCGGCGACGCGACCGAAAGCGCCGGCGCCGACCGGCTGCTGCGGCACGCCCAGTTGATTGCGATGCGCATACATGACGAGCCCGACGGCGGTTGCGAATGCCGGGCTGTTCACGTGGTCCGCCAGGCCCCCTACGCCTGCGGGGCTTCCGCGGCGAATGGGCAGGTCGAAGATCTGCTCCGCGATCTCCGACATCCCCTCGAGGAGCGCGCCGCCGCCAGTCAGCACGATGCCCGAGTTGAGCGACTTCTCGAACCCGGCGCGCCTGATCTCGTCCCAGAGGAGGTGGAAGATCTCCTCGGCCCGCGGCTGCAGGATCTCCGACAGAATTCGTCGCGCCATCACACGCGACTTCCGCCCGCCGACGCTGGCGACCTCCATCGTCTCGTCTTCGTCAACCATCGCCGAGAGCGCGCAGCCGCAGCGTCGCTTGATCTTCTCTGCGTCGGGGATGGGCGTGCGCAGGCCGACGGCGATGTCGTTGGTGAAGTGATCGCCACCGACCGCGACCACGCCGGTATGCCAGAGACTGCCGCGTTCGAAGATGGCGAAATCGGTGGTGCCGCCGCCGATATCGACAAGCGCGACGCCGAGCTCTTTCTCGTCCTGCGTCAGAACCGCCTCGCTGGCCGCGAGCTGCTCGAGCACGGTCTCGACGACCGCGACGCCGGCGCGGTTCACGCAGGCGACGGTGTTCTGCGTCGACGATGCGCTGCCGGTGACGACGTGGACATTGACCTCGAGGCGCGAGCCGGTCATCCCGACCGGCGCACCGATCCCGTCCTGTTCGTCGACGACGAAATCCTGCGGCAGCACGTGGAGGATCTCGCGGCCGCTCGGCAGCGCCACGGCCTTTGCGGCGTCAATGGCACGCCGTACGTCCTCGCGCGTGATCTCGCGGTTCTTGCCCGCGACGGCGACTACGCCGCGGCTGTTGAAGGCCTTCACATGGGCACCCGACAGCGCGAGGTGCACGGAATCGATGTCGACTCCGGCGGTCAGTTCGGCCTCGTCGATCGCCTTCTTGATCGAATCGACAGCGGCCTCGAGGTTCACGACCACGCCGCGCCGGATTCCCTTCGAATCGGCGAGGCCGATGCCGATGATGTCCAGCCCGCCCTCGTCTGTGGCCTCTCCGACGATCGCGGTGATCTTGGACGTTCCGACATCCAGGCCGACTACGTAACGTTCCTTGCGCGCCACTGGTTCCCCTTTCAGTTCGTTCCCGGCCGGCGGGCCGGGCGCTGCCCGGACGATCCCGCCGCCTTAACGTAGATGCGGCCGTCAAACTGCAGACTTGCGTAGTCGATTTCCGGGACCGTTTCACGCACGCGGTCGGCGAGATCGATGTAGCCCTGGAGACGTTCCGCGAACTTCTCGGTGCCCAGGTGCAGCATCGCCGGGTCGTCATCGAGCAGGACGACAGCATCGAAGGCATCGGAAACGTCGATCTGTGACACGTGGCTCGCAAGAGCGGGATTTGTCGCAACGTCGTCGATGACCCGAGCCGCGAGCGCCACTCGCGTGGGGTCGACTATCGGTTCGCCCGAAGACGGCACCAGCGTCGCGCCGTCCACGATGGGCAGGTCGAACTTCTCCAGCTTGTACTTGGGACCGTACTCGTCGATGACGATGCCACGGCGGTCGATCAAGTAGAGCTGTCCGTTGAGCCGGCACAACGCGATCGGTTCCCGCTCCGACACGAACACCTCGATCGTGGACGGCAGCACGCGCCGGAGCGCAACGTCGGCGACCCACGGCGACTGGAGCAGACGCGCGCGATACTCGGGCAGATCGACAGTGAGGATGCTCGATCCACGCAGGCCGTCCACCAGCGCCTGGACTTCGCCGCTCGAGAGCCGCACGTGCCCGCTCACCGCGATCTTGCGGATCTGGAGGACCGATGCGTGCACGACGGCGTCAATCGTGTATGCGGCGGCCGTGAGTGCGCAGAAGACGCCGACGCAATAGGCCAGCGCCCGAAGCGCGCGCGAGCGCGTTGCGCGCTTCTTCACCGGCTTCACCGACCGGGGCCGGCGAAAGTTCTTTTCGGTTGCCGCTTTGACCTTCATGCGCCCGCTCCCTTCGCTCGAAGCGCCTCGAGGATGCGGTCCCCGACGCTGCCGATCGAACCGGCACCGAGCGTGAGAACGAGGTCCCCCGGCCGGGCGATCGCTGCAACGGCGTTGGGCAGGTCTTCGAGCTGGCGCACGACGTCGACCGGTGCGGACACGCTTTGCCGCACCGACGCCGCGAGCGCATCGATCGTCGCTCCAGGGATTGGCGGCTCGCCGGCGGCGTAGATGTCGGTCAGCACGATCCGGTCGGCAGCGGCGAATGCGGGGCCGAAATCGTCGAGCAACTGCGCCGTCCGGGTGTAGCGGTGCGGCTGGAAAACGGCGATGATCCGGCGATCGATCCCCGCGCGTGCGGCGGCGAGAACCGCCGCGATCTCCGTCGGATGGTGTCCATAGTCGTCGATCACCATGACGCCCTCGATCTCGCCGCGCGTCTGGAAGCGGCGCTCGGCGCCGCGAAACTCCTCGAGACCCGCCGCGATCCTGGTGAACGGCACGCCGACTTCGAGACCGACCGCAGTCGCAGCCAGTGCGTTCAGCACGTTGTGACGACCTGGGACCTGCAGTCGCAGCGTGCCCAGCACCTCATGCGTTCCATCGGATCCGGCGTGCGTGACGGAGCACGTCGACGCGAATGCCTCCAGCCGCATGCCGCGTCCGCTGACGGTGGCATCAGCATCGAGCGCGTACGTGATCACGCGCCTGGTGAGCCGCGGCACCAGCTCGCGCACCGGACGGTCGTCGGCGCAGGCGACGACGGCGCCGTAGAACGGCACCTTGTTCGCGAATTGCGCGAATGCGTGCTGCAGGTTCTCCCAGGTGCCGTAGCTCTCCATGTGCTCGCGATCGATATTCGTGATGACTGCTATCACCGGCGAAAGCTTGAGAAACGACCGATCGCTCTCGTCGGCTTCCGCCACCATGTAGTTCCCTTTGCCCAGCCGCGCGTTGCTGCCAAACGCGCTCAGGCGCCCGCCGATCACCGCCGTCGGATCCAGCCCTGCGCGGTCCAGCACCAGCGCCACCATCGACGTCGTCGTCGTCTTGCCATGTGCACCCGCGACGGCGATGCCGTAGCGGAGTCGCATCAGCTCTGCGAGCATTTCCGCCCGCGGAATCACCGGCACGTGGCGGCGATGCGCCTCGACGATCTCGCCGTTGTCGGCGCCGATCGCCGACGAGATCACGACGACGTCCGCATCGCCGACGTTGGCGGCGTCGTGGCCCGCAAATACCCGCACGCCGAACGTTTCGAGCCGTGCCGTCACATCGGATCGTTTCGCGTCCGAGCCGCTCACCTCGTAGCCGAGATTGGCGAGCAGTTCCGCGATGCCGCTCATGCCGATCCCGCCGATGCCGACGAAGTGGATGCGACGCGTGCGTCCTAACACCGGATCACCCGGCCAGCTCCAGCACGCGATCAACGATCACCTTCGCGGCGTGCGGATGCGCCATCCGTTTTGCTGCCGCCGACATCGCCGACAGTCGCGACTGACTGGCGGTCAGTTCCAGCACGCGCGACGCGAGCAGCGATCCGGTGAGGTCCTGCTGCTCGATGACCTCGACGGCGCCGGCGTCACGCAGCAGCTCCGCATTCTTTCGCTGGTGATCGTCGGCCGCCGTCGGCAGCGGGACGAGCACGGCCGGCTTGCCTGCCGCGGTCAGCTCCGCGATCGTCGTCGCGCCGGCACGGCTGATCACCAGGTCGGCTGCTTTTATTTCCCGGTGCATGGCGAAGAGGAACGGTTCCACCCGGGCATCGAGCCCCGCGCCCCTGTAGGCGCCGCGGACCAGTTCCAGATCGCGCTCTCCTGTCTGATGCGTGATTGCCAGCCGGCGATCCCCGCGTGCCAGCAGCGGCGCCGCCTCCATACTGGCCACGTTGATCGCGTGCGCGCCCTGGGAGCCGCCAAAGATCAGTACCCTGGGCGGCCCGCCGGCCGCGTTGCTGTCGTCTTCGGAAAAAAACTCTGGACGGACTGGATTGCCTGCGACAAACGCCCTCCTCCCGAAGTACCCCACCGTTGATTCGAATGTCACCGCCGCCGCGCTCACCACCTTCGATAACCTGCGATTCGTGAATCCAGGCACCGCGTTCTGCTCCAGCAGCAGCGTGGCAATGCCACGCAACGCCGCGAGCGCCACCACGGGCCCGGAGCTGTATCCCCCGACGCCGATCACGACGTCCGGCCGGCGACGGGAGAGGATCTGCCACGCGTCCACCGCGCTCAACGGCAGCAGCGCGAGGCCGCGCGCGCGCGCGGCTGGCGAGATCCCCTTCAAGGCCGCACTGCGAAGCACGTCCAGCTCGAAGCCCTCCTTCGGAATGACGCGCGACTCGATCCCGCGCTCCGTGCCGGCGAAGGTCACCACCGCGTGCGGACGTCGGCGCAGGATCTCGCGCGCGACGGCGATCCCCGGAAAGAGATGCCCGCCAGTGCCCCCACCGGCAATCACGATGCGCAGTTCGTTCATGCATCCGCCGTCTGCATCACCGTCGTGACAACCCGCGAGCTCGATGTGTGCTGCGATACGTTCAACAGAATGCCCATGCCGATCAGGTTGATCAGCAGCGACGATCCACCGTAGCTGACGAACGGCAGCGGGATGCCCTTCGTCGGCGCGATGCCGAGCACGACGCTCATGTTGAAGAACGCCTGGAACGCGATCATGGTCGTAAGTCCGAGGGCGAGAAAGGCGCCGAAGCGATCGGGAGCGCGCATCGCCGTTCTGAGGCCGCGCCAGGCAATCACGCAGAAGCAGACCATTACGACGGAAGCGCCGACGAGGCCGAGCTCTTCGGAGATGACGGCAAAAATGAAATCGTTGTGCGGCTCGGGCAGGTAGAACAGCTTCTGAACGCCGTCCATCAGGCCGCGCCCGAACACACCGCCGACACCGACGGCGATCATCGACTGGATCATCTGGTAGCCGTCCCCGAGCGGATCGGACCACGGATCCAGGAAGGCGACGACACGACGCCAGCGGTAATCAGCCTGGAGCAGGAAGTACAGGGCAGGAATGGCCATGATGGCGGCGCCGGCGATGTAGCGATAGCTGATGCCCGCCGCAAATACCATCACCGACGCGATGACCACGATGGACGCCGCGGTACCGAGATCCGGTTCGATCACCACGAGCAGCACGATCGCGCCAACCACTCCGGCGATCGGCAGCAGCGCATACGCCGGCTCGTCGATGCGCTCCATTCGCCGTTCGAGGACCGCGGCGACGAATACGATGACGAGGATCTTTGCCAGCTCCGACGGCTGAACCCCCAGCGGCCCGACGTTCAACCACCGGCTGGCGCCGTTGATCTGCCGCTCGAACAGCACCACGATCAGCGCCAGTCCGACGACGACCAGTCCCGTCCAGATGACGGTGGGCTGCCGGTAGTTGCGATAGTCGATGCGCATGATCAACTGGACGAAGAACAGGCCGATCAGCGCCCATGTGCCCTGCTTGAACAGGAACAAGTACGGGTTCTCGTTCTTCTGCGCGAGCACTACGGCCGACGCGCTGTACACCATCACCACGCTGGTGCACACCAGGAGGAACATGGCCAGGAACAGGAACTTGTCAGATTTCAGTTTTCGCGCCATACGCTGACCGCTAAAGCTCGACCACCAGCGGACCGAGAATAGTCACGTGCGTGAACCGTCAGCAGTCATCAGCCGGTCGGGGATCAAGACACCGCCCTCACAGGCCGGGGCAGCCTGTGTTCCCAGCGGACAGTTCTTCATCGCGCCATCCGGACTGATGACTGCTCACTGCTCACGCACGCTGTTCCATTCCTCCTGCAACCGGGTCACTTCCTGCTTGAACACGCGCCCGCGCTCCGCGTAGTCGCGGAACATGTCGAAGCTCGCGCACGCTGGCGCGAGCACGACGGCTGTTCCGGGAGCGGCGGATGCGAATGCCGTCCTTACCGCCTTGCTCATGTCGTCGGCCTCGTGCACGGGCACCGCATCCGCAAACGCCTCACGGAGCAGCGCGCGTGACTCGCCAATCGCAATCACGGTCGCGCGCCGATCGAGCAGCGGCTGACGCAGATCGCGGAGGTCGCCGCCCTTGAAGCGGCCGCCCATGATCACGACGATCGACGGGAAGCTCTCGATGGCGCGTCGCGCCGCTTCAACGTTGGTCGCCTTCGAGTCGTTGACGAACAGCACTCCCGAGATTTCCCCCACCGGCTCCAGCGCGTGCTCGAGCCCCTTGAAGTTCTCGACCGCGCGCGTCATCGCCTCTGAATCCACGCCGACCAGCGATGCCACCGCGGAGGCCGCGAGCACGTCGGCGATCAGGTGCTGGCCGATCAGGCGGATCGACGACAGCGGCACGAGGCGTTGATCGCCGTCGGCGGTGCGCCTCACGATCTCGTCACCACGTACCAGGACGCCCGACGCAAGCGAGTCCGTCATGGAAAACCTCAGCCTTCTCGACAACGCCGCCGAGGCCAGTGCTGCCACGGCGGGGTCGTCACCGTTGAGGACGGCCCAGTCGGTGGCCGTCTGGTTGACGAAGATGCGAGACTTCGCGGCCGCGTATTCGTCCACGGTCGCGTGCCGATCGAGGTGATCGGGGGAGAAATTGAGCAGCACCGCGATCCACGGGCGGAAGGTCTCGATGGTTTCGAGCTGGAAGCTGCTGGCTTCGACGACATGAATGGTCTCCTCGGTCGACACGTCCACCTGCGCGCTCAACGCATGGCCGATGTTGCCGCCGACGAGCACGCGATGGCCGCCAGCCTCGAGCATCCGTCCCGTCAAAGTCGTCGTCGTGGACTTGCCCTTCGTACCGGTGATCGCGACAATGCGGCCGCGCAGCCAGCGTGAGGCGAGCTCGAGCTCGCCGATCACGTGCACTCCCGCGGACCGCGCCGCCGCGACCGCCGTTTGATCCGCGGGCACACCAGGACTCAGCACCACGAGATCTGAACGCAGCAGGGTTTCCGGGCGATGCGCCCCGAGCTCGAGGCCCACACCCGCCGCGGCAAGCTCAGAAGCTTCGGGGATCTCCGTGCGGGTGTCGGTCAACGTCACTGTCGCGCCCCGCCGCAGGAGAAGGTGAGCAGCCGCGACACCGCTGCGTGCCGCACCGACGACGGTGACCTGCTTGCCACGAACGGAGAAATCAGCAGGTGTCGTCATCGCAGCTTCAGCGTGCTCAGCGTGAACAACGCAAAGATGATGGAGAGAATGATGAAACGCGTAATGACCTTCGGCTCGCTCCATCCGATCAGTTCGAAGTGGTGATGGATGGGCGCCATCTTGAAGATGCGCTTTCCGCGCAGCTTGAACGACCCGACCTGCAGGATGACCGACAACGCCTCCATGACGAAGACGCCACCAGCGAACAGGAGGAGCGCCTCCTGTTTGATGAGGACTGCCACGGTGCCGATCGCGCCGCCGAGGGCGAGCGACCCGACGTCGCCCATGAAAATCTCGGCCGGATAGGCGTTCCACCACAGGAAGCCGAGGCTGGCGCCCACGAGCGCGCCGCAGAACACGGTGAGCTCACCGGTCAGCGGAGAGAACCGAATCAGCTGCAGGTACTCGGCAAACTCCCTGTGCCCCGTCACGTAGGCAAGCGCCGTGAAGGTTGCCGCGGCGACAGCGAAGACACTGATCGCCAGGCCGTCGAGACCATCGGTGAGGTTGACGGCATTGCTCGAGAAGACGAGCACGAGAGCTGCGAACGCCACGTACAGGTAACCGAGATCCGGAATGAACGTCTTGAAGAACGGGATGACGAGGCGTGTGCTGTAGAGCGGCGGTGTCAGGTTCGCCAGCCACATCAGAACGACGCCGACGATTATTCCGATGACGAACTGCCAGAGCATCTTGTAGCGCGGCAGCAGCCCGTGATGCGAACGGCGAACGATCTTGAGATAGTCGTCGGCAAAACCAACCGCGCCGAACGCCGCCGTCGACAGCACGGCGACCCAGATGAATGCATTCGACAGGTTGCTCCACAGCAGCGTCGGAACGATTGCCGACGTCAGGATGAGCAGTCCACCCATCGTCGGCGTTCCGGCTTTCGTCCGATGTGTGGCGGGCCCTTCCTGTCGAACGACCTGCCCGATCTGAAACTCGCGCAGCCGGCGGATCATCCAGGGCCCGAGAAACAACCCGATGGCGAGCGCCGTGAGGCTGGCGCCCGCCGTCCGGAACGTGATGTATCGCGCGACGTTGAAGATCTGCGAGTAATCGCTGAGGTACTGCAGGTAGTACAGCATCAGGCGAACTCCGCCTTCAGCCGTTCGACGAGGGCATCGAGGCCAATGCCTCGCGAACCCTTGACCAGCACGAGATCTCCCGGGCGCACGCGGGTGAGTACGTCTTCGATAGCGCGGGCTCGGTCCGGCACGTGGACGACGTTGCGCGCGTCCATGCCAGCGGCCACGGCACCGTCGCTCAGTTGCTTCGCAGCCGGTCCGCCGACTGCTACGAGGCAGTCGAGCCCCGCGGTATACGCCGCACGGCCGCTCTCGCGATGGAGCGCGTCGGCGTGCGGCCCGAGCTCGAGCATCTCGCCGAGGACGGCGATCTTTCGCGCGCTCCCCGTCGCAGCGCCGACGATCTCGAGCGCGCGGTTAAGCGCTGATGGACTGGAGTTGTAGGAATCGTCGATCAGCGTCACGCCACCCGGCAGCCGCACGAGTTCGCCGCGGTGATGTGCAGCGCGGAACCCCGCCGCTCGTGATGCGATCGCCTCAAGAGTGATATCGAAGGTCACCGCCACGGCAGTCGCCGCGAGCACATTCGCGAGATTGCCAAAGCCGAGGAGAGGCGTCGAGAGCTGGAAGGCGCCCGACGGCGTCTGCACCCGAGCGCGCAAGCCCTCGAGCCCGAGCATCTGCACGTCCGTGGCACGGACATCAGCCGCATTGTGCGTGCCGAACGTGACCGTACGGCCGCGGAAAGCGCTCACGCGCGCCATGACGCGCGGATCGTCGGCATTGGCGACGAGCACGTGCCCGGGTGCGGCGCCTTCCACGACCTCCGCCTTCGCGTCGGCGATCGCGTCCGCGGACTCGAAGAACCCGATGTGGGCGTCACCCACATTCGTCCACACGCGGACGTCCGGCTCCGCGATGCTGACGAGGGTTCTGATTTCGCCGGGATGGTTCATGCCGAGCTCAACGACCGCCGCTTCCGGCCCCGCTCGCAGCTCCAGCAGCGACAGCGGAAGGCCGATGTGATTGTTCAGGTTCCCCTTGTTCCGAAACACGCGATACCGTGATGACAGCAGCTCCGCAGTCAGTTCTTTCGTCGTTGTCTTGCCCGCACTTCCCGTGATCGCGACCACCTTCGCGCCCCACCGGCGGCGCACGTCGCGCGCAATGTCCTGCAACGCCTTCGTCGTGTCGGCCGCTTCGATGAGCAGTGCGTCGTTCGCAACCTTGGCGAACGGCCCGGCATCGGCGACGAGCGCCCCTCTGGCACCGCGGGCGAGGGCGCCGGACACGAACTCGTGACCGTCGAACCGCTCCCCGCGGATGGCGATGAAGAAATCGCCCGCGGCGATCGTCCTCGAATCGATCGACACCGGACCGATTGGTGTCGACGCGCTGCCGGACGCGATGCGGCCGCTTACGGCAGCAGCCACATCTCCGGCGGTGAGCGACACGACCGTCACGCGCTATGACACCTTCGACCCTGCCCGCCGGCTCGCCAGCGCGGCACGCGCGACCTCGACATCGTCAAACGGCAGCGTCTTCGGCCCTATCACCTGGTACTTTTCGTGTCCTTTCCCGGCAACGAGGACGAGGTCTCCCGGCCTCGCCTCGCGAACTCCGCGTTCGATCGCCTGCTTGCGGTCGGCGATCGCGAGGTACGGGGTGGCCTTCGGCCCTTGGCCGTTTGGCGCAATACGGTCGGCGGGCAGGACGATCCCGCGCTTGACGTCCTCGATGATTGCGTCCGGATTCTCGGAGCGCGGGTTGTCGGAGGTGACGATGACCATGTCGCTCAGCCGCGCAGCGACCGCGCCCATGAGCGGACGCTTTGTCTTGTCGCGATCGCCGCCGCAGCCAAAGACCGTGATCACGCGTCCAGTCGCCAGCGGCCGTGCAGTCTCCAACAGGTTCTTCAGCGCGTCATCGGTATGCGCGTAATCGACGACGACACGAACGTCGTCGGCGGTCGACGACACCACCTGGAAGCGGCCCGGCACGTTCTCCAGGTCGCTGACTCCTTTCTCGATGGCGGCGAACGGAAGGTCGAGGGCTATCGCCGCAGCGACCGCGGCAAGGATGTTGTACGCGTTCGGCCGCCCGACGAGTCTCGAACGGATGTGCAGTGTCCCGCGCGGCGTACGCACGTCGAATTCGAGACCGTCCAGCGAGAACGCCAGTTTTCCGGGCGTCACGTCCGCTGGACTATCGATCGCGTACGTGACGCGACGCCGGGTGGCGGCGGCGAAATCGGCGCCTCGACGGTCGTCGGCATTGGCGACGCCGGCGGCGTTCGCGGGCAGCAACTCGAACAGTCGGCGCTTCGCGACGAAGTACTGCTCCATGTCGCCGTGAAAGTCGAGGTGGTCGCGCGTGAGGTTCGTGAAAATGCCGGCGGCAAAGGACAGGCAGTCCGCACGGCGGAGCACGAGCGCGTGAGATGACACCTCCATCACGCACGCGCCGCAGCCCTGCGCCAGCATGTCTCGCAGCATGCGGTGGAGCTCGGGCGCCTCTGGCGTGGTTCGGGCCGCTTCGAACTCGCGTTGACCGATGCGGTAGCCCACCGTGCCGATGCGCCCACAGCGAATACCAGCGGCTTCGAAGATCGAAGCGAGTACGTATGACGTGGTCGTCTTCCCGTTCGTGCCGGTGATCCCCACGAGCGTCAGCTTCTCGCTGGGCCTGCCATAGAACTCGTGTGCGAGTGCGGCGAGCGCCAGCCGTGCGTCTGCTACCTGTAGCCAGGGGACGCCGAGGCCCGCCGGTGCGTTGCCCTCACCGACCACCGCGAGCGCGCCACGACTCACCACGTCGCGCGCGAACGACGCGCCGTCCGCCTGCAGGCCGCGCAAGGCGACGAACACGGAGCCGGACGTGGCCTGCCGCGAGTCGTAGACGATGCCCGTGACGGCGGCGTCGGGGGAGGCGTCCGCAACTGCAGAAAGCGCGCTGAATGGCGCGTCTGCGCTGACCGCGCGGAGGAGCTCGCGGAGGTTCACTGTTCCGCACCTCCGGCAGGGCGTCGCCCGAGCTTCAGCAGGACGCCGTCCCCTGGGACGAGCGCCTCACCCGCTTGCGGCGACTGCTCGATGACGAAACCATTACCCGCGAGCTTCGCGCGGAGTCCGATGGCGGTGAGCGACTGCACCGCCTGGCGCGCGCTGAGACCGCGAAGATCCGGCATCAGACCCGGCGGGAGCAGATCGTAGCGCGGGAGCACGCCGCCAACCGGTTGAATCTTCCGGTCGCCGTTGTCGCGCCGGGCGATGATCACTGGCGGTGGCGGATTCAGATTCGGTCCAACGCCGAGATGACGGAGCGATGCTTCGGCAATCCTCTTGAAGATGGGCGCCGCCACGGTCCCGCCGTAGGCCGTCACCTTCCCGTGCGGTGAGTCGATGACGACGATCACGGCCAGGGCGGGCTTCCTCGACGGAATGAATCCGACGAAAGAGGTGTTGTAGTCCGACTTGGAGTATGCGTTGTTGACCACCTTCGCCGCCGTCCCCGTCTTGCCGGCGATGGTGTAGCCCTCGATCTTCGCGGTGGTGGCGGTGCCGCGCTCGACGACCTGCTCCATGATCTCGGTGAGCGTGGCGGCCGTGTGGGCCGACACCGTGCGACGCAGCGCCTTCGGCTGGACCGGCTCGCGCTTGCCGTTGTGGACGAAAGCGCGGACGAGCCTCGGCTCATAGAGCGTTCCGCCGTTGGCGACCGAGCTCACCGCCGCAACCATCTGCAAGGGCGTGACACCGATCTGATAGCCCATCGCCATCGATGCGAGACCGCTCACGTCGAGCTTCACCGCATCGAACACCTGTCCGCGGCTCTGCCCGCTGAAGTCCGGCGACAGCGCCTGACCGAAGCCGTAGCGATTGACATACAGCCCCAGCCGCTCGGCGCCGATGCGCAACCCGGCCTTGATCGCGCCGACGTTGCTGGACTTCACGATGACGTCTTCGAAGCTGAGCGTGCCGTATGCGTGAACGTCGTATACGGGCTTGCTGCGACCCGGTATGCGGATGAACCCTGGCGCGCAGTCGATCAGATCGGTGGTCTGCAGCACCCCTTCCTCGATCGCTGCCGACGCGGTCACGAGCTTGAACGTCGAGCCCGGCTCGTACGTGTGCTGAACGGCACGGTTCGCGAGATCGTCGCCCTCGGCCTTTCCGATCGCGTTGGGGTTGAACGTCGGATAATTCGCCAGCGCGAGGATCTCGCCCGTGTACGGATCCATGACGACGGCCGTCCCTCCCTTGGCGTTGTGCTCTTCGACGCCGGCGCGAAGCTCGCGTTCGGCGATGTGCTGCAGGACCTGATCGATCGTCAGCTCGACACTGTCACCGGTTGTGGGCGGACGCTCTTCGCGCACCGCGAGCGCTTTCTGCTTGCCGTCGGTCTGCAGGATGAGCAGACCTTCACGTCCGCGGATGCGCGACTCGTACTTCCGCTCGATACCGCCAAGGCCGTCGTTATCGAGTCCGACGTACCCGAGGAGGTTCGCACCGAGCTCTTTGTTGGGATACCACCGCTTACTTTCGCGGTAGGTGGCGATTCCGGGGAGCTTCAGCGCCTTGATCCGCGCGGCAGCAGCCGGAGAGACCCGGCGTTCGAGGAAGACGAACCGCGAGTCCCTGCGGAGAAGCGCTTCCAGGTTCTTGCGGCGTGCGACGTCGCAGTAATCCAACGCTTCGCAGACGAGCCGCGCCGTCTTCTGGGGATCTTCCACCTGCACCGGGTCGGCGGTAATCGTGTCGGCTTCCACGCTGAACGCCAGCAGCAGGCCGTTGCGATCGAAGATGTTCCCGCGTACTCCGGGCGGCTTGACGGTTCGCGTTTGCTGACGTTCCGCACGCGCGACCATCTCCTGGTGATCCCAGACCTGCAGATAGAGCAGCCGCGCCTCGATGCCAATGGTCCACGCGGCAAACACTCCGGCAAACACGAACAGCCGCGACTGCAGCGTCGCGCGCCAGGCGAACGGCGCAGGAGGGGCCTCGCGCGGCGCCACACGCTGCGCGGGCAGCTTCCACGGAAGTCTGAATCTGCTGCTGCCGTGTTCGTCAGCCACGGAATGCTCCTGCCGCGCTGCGTTCAGCGTGCCGCCACGACGGACTTGTCGGGAGGCGCCGGGGGCGTCACGCGCTCGATCACGATCGCCTCCGCCTGCGTCGGCGGGACGAGCTTCATCTGCTTCGCGAGGTCCTCGATGCGTTGCGGCGACCGAAGCGCTGCGATTTCGAGCCGCAGCCGGCGATTGACCACCTTCTCTGCTTCGATCTCCTGCTGCAGCCGCTGCAACTTGTATCCGTGCTGCACCAGCGCGGCGTTCTGCCAGGCCGAGAACAGCATCACCGCGACGAGCAGTGCGCCGATCGCGAGCGTCCGCCGCATCTGGCGCTGGCGGGCCTCGTCGATCTCGCGGACGATCGGGTTGTTGCGTACGTCCTGCTTGATCGCGTATTCGAAATCCACGCTGCTCATGCCAGCCTCTCGATCACGCGAAGCTTCGCGCTCCTGGCCCTCGGGTTCCTGGCGATCTCGTCGTCGCCGGCGACGACGGGCTTGCGCGTGAGCACGTGCCACGCGTCGCTGGCGGCTGCAATGGCACGAAACGTGTGCTTCACGATCCGATCCTCCAGCGAGTGGAACGTGATGACCGCGAGACGCGCACCGGCGAGCAGTCGCCGTGAGGTGTCGGCGAGAAACGCGTCGAGCCCTTCGAGTTCACGGTTCACCCAGATGCGAAGCGCCTGGAACGTCCTCGTTGCCGGATCGATCCGCTGGTAGCCTCGCTTGGGCACGGCGCGGCGCACGAGGTCTGCGAGCTCGCCGGTGGTTTCGATGCGTCCAGACTCCCGACGTCGCACGATGGAGCGCGCGATGCGTCGCGAATGACGCTCCTCGCCGAACTGGAAGATCACGTTCGCGAGGTCTTCTTCTTCGACCGCGTCGAGCAGCTCGGCGAGCGTCGGACCGGTAGTGCGGTCCATTCGCATGTCGAGCGGCTCGCTGCGTCGGAAGGTGAAACCGCGCCCGTCTGCCTCGAGCTGCATGGACGACACGCCCAGGTCCGCCAGCACGCCGTTGACGCCCGCGATCGAACGGGCATCCAGCACGCCGGCGAGGTGCCGATAGTCCGAATGAACGAGTTCCACGCGGTCGCTGAAGGCGGCGAGTCTCTCGGCGGCGATCCGCAGTGCATCCGCGTCGCGATCGAGACCGATCACTCGTTCCGCACCGTGCTCGAGCAACAGCACGGTGTGACCCCCGAGGCCGGTCGTGCAGTCGACGAACAGGCCCCCGCGCGACGGCGAGAGGAATGCGATGACCTCGGCAGGCATCACCGGCTGGTGTTCAGGTAGGCCGGTCATGACCGTCAGATCCCGAAGTCGGCGAGCGCCTTCGCGTCGTCGTCGGTATAGGGATCGCGCTGGAGTTTGGCGAGGAAGCGTTCGTGGTTCCAGACGTCCAGGTAGTCGTACTGTCCGAAGACGTCGACCTCGCCCGCCATGCCTGCTGCGTCCCGAAGCCGTGGCTGGATGATCACGCGCCCCTGGTTGTCGAAAGCCGCCGTCTGACCGAAGTAGTTGACGCGGTCGAAGAACTTCACCCGGGCGGGGTGCGTGGACGGGACGCGAGACATCTTCTCTTCGAGCGCCATCCACACGGTCATCGGGTAGATGCGGACGTACTCCCCCGTGAGGCTCGTTACGAACACGTCCGCACCGTGCTGCCCCTCGATGAGGCTGCGGAAGGCGTTCGGAATTTTGAGCCGCCCTTTATCGTCGATTTTGGCGGCATAGTTGCCCCGGAGCACGCTTTTGACTCCACTTCGCTCCACAAATTTCCACCGCGAATACTAAGGAACGCAGGTCGGGATGTCAATCTAAAACGATGATCCTGAGTGGGTTACGCTGTATTTTCGCCATACTGGAGAGGGGCCCATGCTACGATGCGCAGATTTGGCTCATCCGGCGGGTCCTGCCGTAGCGCCGTCGCGCTCGGTTAACCGATAGTCGGCTATCAGATGGACGTCCGAACCATCCTCGTCTGCGAGGCTCAGGTCCCCTTCGTACATGGCGGAGCCGAGATCCATGTGCGCGAACTGGTTCGCGAGCTCCGGGGGCGCGGCTATCTGGCGGAGCT
>Ga0247829_10000332_pt1 | contig 17082 bp, 22 predicted proteins | sample 12C_Control_Day4_FD_207765 | JGI IMG/M metagenome (GOLD analysis project Ga0247829, IMG submission 207765) | Soil microbial communities from agricultural site in Penn Yan, New York, United States - 12C_Control_Day4 | ecosystem: Environmental > Terrestrial > Soil > Agricultural land | place... | reverse complement strand
CCATCGTGGCCACGTCGCAGCCGAGCGCCGCTTTCAGCTTCTTCTCGATGGCGGCTTCGACCTGCGCCCGCGGCTTCTTCGACTCGAAGAGAACATTGCCGCTCGCGATGAAGGTGGACACATTCTCGAGCGGGATGGCCTCGCAAAGCGTTCGCAAATGGTCCATCTTGACGATGTGACCGCCGACGTTGATGGCGCGTAGGAATGCAACGTAACGCGTGGATGACATGGCGTTCGAATGTTAGCGCAGCGCTACTACAATCAGCGGATGCCTGTGAGGACGTATCGTGCGGGAGACGCAGTCGAGGATTTCTGCCGCGCGTGCAAGACGGACCGCATGCACACGGTGATCGCGTCCGACACCGAGGGACAGCCGATCCGCGTCGTCTGCGGCTACTGTCACAGCGAGCACAATTACCGCGGCGGACCGCGAATCGAGACGAGCCCGGAGGCTCCGACGGGATCGAAAACGGCTGGTGCCAGCAGATCGTCCGTGAAGTCCACGCGCGAAGCGTTTCCACTCGTCAGCGAACGTGAAAGGACTGCTCCTCTGATGACCGACTTGTCCGGCACCGACATCGAGATGCTGCTGCGCCGCATCATCCGCGAAGAATCAGGAGTCACGCCGGGCGCGGCGGAACGCTGGCGATCCGTCCCGGCAATCCGGAGTTGCAGGAGCGCTCCTGGCCCATCGAGACGTTCTTCCACAAGGTCGTGATGCTGCGGAATCGGCTGCGAACGCTCGAGCAGCAGGTGAACGCGACCGAGCTGCCCGAAGACGTCAAGATCAAGCTGCAGGGCTACATCAGCGGATGCTACGGATCGCTCACGAGTTTCAACGTGCTCTTCGCGGACGAGGCAGACCAGTTCAAGGGAAGCGGATCCATCGACTGATCGGGCGATCGCTGATCGATTGATGGCATCGGCAGATCGACAGGTCGACCGATCAGATCGACCGATCAGCGATCGACCGATCAGCGATTATCGTGGTGGTTTCTCGAGTGTGGGCGCTCTGTTGTACTTCTCCGACTTCCCTGGCGGGATGCTGAGGTACTTCCAGTCTGCGCCCTGCGCAGCTTTCGCGGCGTAGACGATCTGCCCGACGTGATAGCTCGCGTGCGCGAGTGACCGCAGCAACGCGTCCTGAACACTGAGCCCCTGCCCGCGAATGGTCACGGTCCGCCCGAGGTCGTCGTCGGTGAGGGTGTCGAGCGCGCCAAGCAACACGTTCCACCCGGCGTCCCATTTCTGCCGGAGCTCAGCTCGCGTGACCGAGCGTGGCTCGAACTCCTCGTCGCGCTTGCGCCAGGGCTTTTCACCATCGCTCGTCAGGAACTCGGTGAAACGCGAGCGGAAGTTTCCGGACATGTGCCAGCAGATCGTCGCGATCGAATTCCCGCCACCGGGAGCGGCGGCCGTCAAGCCGGCATTGTCGAGCTGTGCGATCGCCTTATCTCCGAGGTCCCGGTAACGAAGGAACTCCGAACGGATCGATGTCACGATACCCATGACGGCAGCTTACTCCTGTTGCCTGAGCATCAGATGCGTTGGAAGTTTTTCTCGACCTCGCGGCGCGTGATTCGCAGCACGACAGGCCGTCCGTGCGGGCACACGGACGAGTACGCCGTACGGCGCAGCTCCTCGAGGATGTAGCGCATCTTCTCGAGCGTCAGCGGGTAGTTGGCCTTGACAGCCGCGTGACACGCCACCGTGGCGGCGATCTTCCTCAACGCGTCCTCGACACGGGATCCTCTGTCGAGCCCCTCGAGGTCCTCGGCGAGCGCGCGCACGGCGGCTTCGCACTCGGACGGAGCGAGGATCGCCGGCACGGCGGCGAGGTGAAGGCTGTCGCCACCGAATTCTTCGAGCTCCATCCCGAAGCGATCCAGCGTGGCGCGGTGCGCGGCAAGCGATTGGCGCTGCGCCGGAGACATCTCGATGACCAGCGGCGTGAGGAGACGCTGACTTTCAAGACGTGCGCCCGTGAGCTTCTCCATCACCTGCTCGAACAGCACGCGCTCATGGGCGACGTGCTGATCGATGATCGCGATCCCTTCATCGTCGACGGCGAGGATGTAGGTGTCGCGGAATTGTCCCAGGGGGATCATCGGACGGATGTCCGGACTCGTGCTGGGTGCTCGGTGCCCGGTGCTCGGTGCGAGGCGCTCAGTGCCGGGTGCGGTCCCGGAAAGCGACTCCGCTGCCCATCGATTTGCGATGGCCGCGTCCGCGAGCACGCCGGGGATCGACATCGGCTGCGGTTCCGATGGACGGGGCGAGAACGGCGTGAACTGCAGTTCCGGTGCCCTCCCCTGCCCTAAGGCGTCACCGAGCCCGCGCCGAAGCACTTCGTGTACGAGCGACTGCTCGAGAAAGCGGACCTCGGCCTTGGTCGGGTGAACGTTCACGTCGACCCGTTCGGGTGGAATCTCGATGAACAGGTGGACTTCGGGGCTGCGTTCCTTGATCGTCGCGACCGTGTAGGCCTCCGAAATCGCATGCGCGATCGTCCGGTCCTTGACGATGCGGCGGTTCACGAACACATTCTGCGCGCCGCGCACGGGCCCCTGGTCGCCGAGCGCCGCGATGTAGCCGTGAATCTTCAAGCCTCCCGCTTCTTTCCGGATCTCGATCAGATCGGGCCGCTCACCAAACAGCTGGAAGAATCGTTCGCCGAGCCCCGCGGCCGGTGGACACTCGAGGAGCTTGCGCCCAGGCCCGCCGCTGAATCCCGCACTGGTCAACGAAAAGCCAACGGTCGGATATCCCAGTGCCATCTGCGTCATCAGCCGCGAGATCTGTGTGGCTTCCGCGGTATCGGACTTGAGGAACTTCCGCCGGGCGGGAAGGTTGTAGAAAAGATCCGCGACTTCGATGCATGTCCCCTGCGGCGCGCCTACCTCGCGCTCCGACGCCAGCGTGCCTCCGTTCACCTTGATCTCGGTGCCGGCCGCCTCGCCCCGGGCGCGGGTTCTCAGCGTGAAGTGCGACACCGACGCGATGCTTGGCAGCGCTTCGCCCCTGAAGCCGAGCGTCCGTATGGCGCCAAGGTCCGCGGACGTGGCAATCTTACTCGTGGCGTGGCGTTCGATCGCGAGCCTCGCGTCGCCGGGGTCCATTCCCTCGCCGTCATCCTCGACGCGGAGATTCTTCTTTCCCCCGAGCTCGATCGTCACCGAGATGCGCGCGGCATCCGCGTCGAGCGCGTTCTCGATGAGCTCCTTGACGACCGACGCAGGACGTTCGACGACCTCGCCTGCGGCTATCTGATTGGCGAGATGGAGCGGCAGTCGCTGGATCTTTGGCATTCGTTCGCGGACCGGTTCTGACAATTCGCTGGTCGGACATTCAGGTGCTGGCGTTCCAGTTGCCCAGCAGCCGCCGAAGGATCACCAGCTCGCCGAGGTGGTACGCGGCGTGATCGGCGACCAGCAGCAACTCGCGCAAATACGTTTGCCCGCTGCCATGAGGGATCTTCGCCAACAAATCGACCGATGTGTCCAGCGCCAGTCGCTCCAGCGCGGCGCGATCCTCGCGATACTGGCGGATGCTCGCTTCCCATGCGGCGTCGTTCGGCGGTTCGGGAGATGCCGGCCAGTAGTCATCGGGCCACTTCATCTCCTCATAATCGGCATTGACGCAGAAATCAAAGATGTCGTGCTGAGCGATGCGCAAATGCTCCAGCAGCTGCCACGCGGAATACGGCAGCTTCTCCGGCCGCACACCCCGGTCCTTCGCAGGCATGCCGGCGATCGCCGTATCGAAGTCCACGTGCGCTTCCTTCGAGGCGAGGATCGCTGCCAGCTGTTTGCGAAGCGCGTTGTCGGTTGTCGATGCAGTCATGCGCGCCGCTCCACTTCATCCAGCCAGCCGCGACGAAGCCGTTCGGACGGTACGCTGGAAAGGTACGGCTTCAAGTCGACGACCCGCGTGCCGTCAAGCATATCCACACCGCGCACGCGCAGCGCCGAGCCGTGGCGTTCGAGGAGTTCCACGACTGTCAGCCCGACCGGATTCGGCCGCTGCGGAGACCTCGTCGCAAACACCCCGTGCGGACGGGTGTCGGATGGCGGATACGCCACGAGGTCCACGCCTCCTTCCACTCGATCGAAGATCCAGATCACATAGAGATGAGAGAAACCCTCGATGTCATCGAGACCTTTCTCCAGCTCTGGACGGATCTCGATCGTACCTTCCACGTCATGCTTCGCACCGAGACCCTTCGGAACCTCGCCCGTCGACGTATATGGGCTGCGAATGACACCGATCGGATTCAATGTGACCGCTTTCATGTTCGGACCTGCACTTCCTCGACGACTTCACGGAATGCGAGCGACTGCTGGTCGAGAATCACATACGACGGGCACCGCAGCCGCCTCCACAGCGCGAACGCGTCAATGGATGGATTGACTGAAGCAACAAAGAGCGAAATGACCGTCCCGTGAGCGATCACGACGACGTTGTGTTCGAACGGCGGACCGACCCGCTGCCGGACGGCCACGTCGAACCGCTGGAGTGCCGCGGCCGCAGATTCCCTCCCGATCACCGGCCGATCGAATTCCTGGAATACGCGTGCATTCAACGCCTCGTGCCCGCCCCGTGACAGGACCGGCAGCAGCGGACGATCCAGCTCGCGCAGGTCCTCCGCAGCCGTTGCTGTGATCCCCAACTTCGCGGCAACGATGTCGCTCGTCCGCCGCGCCTTCAGCTCTGGACTGCTGACCATCTGAAACGGCAGATACTGCCGCAGTGCGTCAGCCAGCCGCTCCGCCTGTTGTTCTCCTTCGCCAGCCAGATCCCACTCGCGCGGCGGGCGTGCGGCGTCGAGCACCGGCTGCGCGTGCTTGACGAGAACGAGAAGTGGCGCACTCGACGGCACACCGCTCAACGTGGATCCGTGCCGACTGTCGAGTAGTAACTCACGACGCGCTCGCGAAAACCCGCGCGAGTGTAGACGTCCGCCTCGCGCGAGTCCACGACGCAGGCGATCACTTGAGCCACATCGTCGGCGGTTTGACCGTCGGGAAACTGGCGCGAATCGGGACCGCCGTGCAACGCGTTCAGTCCGAAGTTCGTCCAGACGATGCCCGGAGAGACGAGTGAAAACTGGATACCCGGATGCGTCGCCTGCACTTCTTCGCGGAAGGTAGCGGTCAACGCGTTGAGAAAATGCTTGGCGCCGCAGTACGCCGATCGAGGCACCGCGTACGGGATCCGCCCGAGCATCGACGAGATGTTGATGAAGTGGCCTCCGCCGCGTTCCTTGAAATGCGGCAGCGGCTCCTGCATTCCGTAGAGCGCGGACTTGACGTTGACCTGCATGACGAGGTCGATGTCGTCGTCGGTCAGCTGCGAGGGTGGTCGCGTGATGCCCTGCCCCACGTTGTTGATCCACACATCGATCCGTCCACAGGTCTGGATCGACTCGCGGACGACTCGCCGGACCTCGGCGCGTTCGGACATGTCGGCGGCGATGGCGTGTGCCCGTCCGCCACACCGGCCGGCGACCGCCTGCAGTGGCTCGGCGCGCCGCGCGACGATGACCACTGAATCACCGCGGCCGGCGAGGAGGACGGCCGAGGCCTCGCCGATCCCTGAGCTCGCCCCGGTGATCACGATGACTCGTTGACTCATCTCACGATCTTACAGCGCGTTCGAAAATTATCGAGGCCGCCCCGCGACACCGGCGTTGTCGTACGCCGCGAGCGCATCAGCGTTGAAGCACGCGAAGACGACCTCGCGCAGCGTGCCCGGCGCCGCGCCTTCGCCGCGCACGGTTGCGACCGCAATGCTCGTAGCGTTGCCGAGCGGATAGCCGAAAATGCCGGTGCTGATCGCGGGGAATGCGATCGAGGCGAGCCCATGCTCACGCGCCAGTCTCAGCGAATTCCGATAGGCCGATGCGAGCAGCTCGGGTTCGCGCGAGTCGCCTCCGCGCCATACCGGTCCGACCGCATGGATGACAAATCGCGCAGGTAAGCGGAACCCGGGGGTGATCCGCGCCTCGCCCGTCGGGCATGGAGCGATCTCCGCGCACGCGACAGCAAGCTCCGATCCTGCGGCGCGGTGAATGGCCCCGCACACTCCGCCGCCCGGCGTGAGCGCCGGGTTGGCCGCATTGACGATCGCGTCCACCGAAAGCGTCGTGATGTCGACGAGTTGCGCGTAGAAAGTCAACGGGCCTCCCCTTACCGCGACTGCGAACAATCTACCTTGATCGCATGATGGCCAGCGCGACCAGGCGGAGGATCAGTCCCACCACGAGACCCAACACGAGGGCTGCTCCGCCGTAAGCAATGACGTAAGGCGGTGCCTCGGCAGGTCTCGTGAGGATTCCTGGCGCAAGCACGATGAGGGCGACCGCGAGACCACACGCGCCGGCCTCCGCGACACCGCGCCAGTCGCCACGCTCATGCTCTCGCCAACGCCGCGCCAGCACCAGCGTTCGCCACCCGGCGACAGCTGCCGCCGGAACCAAGCCCGACGCCATCGAAAGGAACACGGGCACGATTCCTCTGAGATCCGGCCCTGTGGACGCGCGCACGGTCACGTTGGTATCACTCGAACATTGCGGCATGAGGCCGCCCGCCAGCATCAGCGCCAGCGGCCCAATCAGGACGAGCAGCGCGTTCGACACCGCCGCCGCGTACTCCGGATGTTCGCGAGCATCGCTTTGCGCCATATCGGGCACTCCGGGGGGACCATATCAGACGTCCCAGATAGACTCATCTGGTCCGTGCAACTTTTCCTCGCCTCGCGGGTTTGTAAGGCAGTGACGCCCGGCGGACCCGAACATCCGCGATGAGCGACGCCGCCCGCTTCGAGGCGTTCGTCCGCGAGTACCAGGACATGGTGTTTGCGACCGCCGTCCGCCTGCTCGGGCGTGAGGCCGACGCGGAAGACGTGGCGCAGACCGTCTTCATGCGTGCGTTCGAGCGTTTCCGGGAACTCGCGTCGAGTCCGGCGGTCGCCGGATGGCTGAAAACCGTCACGACGAACTTGTGCCTGAACCATCTCTCTCGCTATCGCGCGCGGTGGCAGTTCTTCAGCGACCTGTCGTCTGTGGACAGCTCGCCACTCTCCGCACGCGTCGCGCTGATGGCGAGCGCGCCCGAGGAGCTCGAACGGCTGGAACGCCAGGAGCAGCTGGAACGTGCGCTGCGCCGCCTGCCGGACCATCAGCGAGTGCCGCTCGTGCTGTTCCATTTCGAGGAGATGAGCTATCAGGCCATCGGAGACGCACTCGGTATATCGATCACAAAAGTGAAGAGCGACATACACCGTGGACGTGAGGCGCTGAAACAGGAGCTGACCAGCCGTGGATCCCGTTGACCTCGACGCGCGGCTCGATCGCGACCTTCGCGACCTGCCGCAGCCGCGCGCGCCGCGTTCGCTGCTGCCGCGCGTGCTCGCGGCGACCGTCCAGGGTGAGCCGCGCGCGGCCGCCACTGGCTGGTCCACGTGGCCGGCGTCGTGGCGCGCCGTATCCGCGGTGCTGTTCGCCTGCGCGATCGTTGCCGCGGCGATGTTCCTCTCGGCGCCGCCGCAGCAGCTCACCGGTGCAGCCGAAACAGCGGGACAAGTCGCGACCGTGGCGCGTGTGTTCTGGGAAGTGCTGGCACGGCCGGTGGCCAGTTATCTATTCGTGCTTGGAATTTCACTCGCGCTCGCATGCGCGCTGGCCTGGGCCGCACTCGAGGCCGCCCTTGGAGGGGCATCACAACGATGACATCTACTCGATCGTGCGTCGCGCTCATCTGTCTGCTGCTGTTCTCCGCGGCCGCTCCGTCGCTCCCGGCGCAATCCGCACGCGCGCAGCCACCTGCTGCTCAGCCGCCCGTGGAAGTTGCGCCGGAGCCGGCGCCGGTGGAACAGGACACCGAGCCGCACTACCGGCGGCCCATTTTCCGCGCGCTGCAGAACTACACCCTCGCCGCCGGTGATGCCGTCCGCGACGTGACGACGATTGCGGGCGACGTGACCATCGAAGGACACGTCGATGGCGATGTCGTCATCGTCATGGGTTCCGCGCGGCTTGCGAGCACGGCCGTCATCGAAGGCTCACTCGTCGTGGTTGGAGGCGCAGGCAAAGTCGAGGGCGGCGCAAAAGTAGGCCGGGACCTCGTCATCGTCGGCGGCACGCTCGACGCCCCAGCCAGCTTCTCTCCCCAAGGCCAGCACGTCGTTGTCGGCACGCCGTGGTTCGGTGAGGCACTCAGCGACGTTCTTCCCTGGCTCACCCGTGGACTGCTGTGGGGCCGGCTCATCGTGCCCGACCTGGCGTGGATCTGGGCGGTCGTCGCCATTTTCTTCCTGATCTACGTCGCCCTCAATGCCGTCTTCGATGGCGCCGTAGGAGCGACCGCGGACGTGATCACCGAGCGGCCACTCAGCGCGTTTTTCGGTGGACTGCTCGTGCTCATCCTGGCCGTGCCGGTGTTCGCGATCCTGGCCGCTACGGTGATCGGACTCGTTGTCGTTCCGTTCCTGTTGTGCGGCATGGTCGTGGCGGCGCTCCTCGGCAAGACGGCGGTGGCGCGGGCGATCGGACGAGCACTGATGCGCCCGGAGTTACCCGAGGGCAGGATTGCGGCGCTCGGCGCATTCATCGTCGGGTTCGTGCTGCTGGTGCTCGCCTATATGGTTCCCGTACTCGGGTTCGTCACGTGGGCGCTCGCCACCGTTCTCGGTCTTGGTGCCGCGAGCACGACGCTGCGCTCGCACTTGAGGCGTGAACGCAGAGTGGCCGCGCCTCCTGAGGGGGTCGTCCCACCATCGGTGGCACCCCCGATGGGTGAGCCGTTCGTTCCGGCGGCGCCTCTCGCTGCGTCGGAGGCGCCAAACATGCCGATCGCTTCTCCACCGCTCGCGCCGCCGGCTCCTCCCGTTTTCAGTCAGGGGCTCGCGCAATACCCGCGTGCGACGTTCCTGGATCGACTCGCAGCGTTCGCCCTCGATTGCATTCTCGTCGCGATTGCCAATGGACTGCTCGACCTCAATCGCTACGACGACGACGGCTCGTTCTTCTTCCTGCTGCTTTGCTATCACGTCGCGTTCTGGGCCTGGAAAGGAACGACCCTCGGGGGGATCATCTGCAATCTGCGCGTGACGCGCACCGACGGTGGGGACCTGCGCTTCGTCGATGCGCTCGTGCGCGGGCTCTCGGGCATTTTCTCGATCGCTGCCCTCGGGATCGGATGTCTGTGGATGCTGCAGGATCCTGAAAAACAGATGTGGCACGACAAGATCGCAGGCACGCTGGTCGTGAAGGCGCCCCGCGAGGTGGTCCTCGCCTGAGGCTCAGGCGGCTTGTCGGGATGGACGCGGGGATCGATGTCGTTGTCGAGATCGTCAGGAGCGACGTTGGTGAGAGCTGCGCTGTCGCCTGGCTGGAGCATGCGGACGTCGGTCATGAGCCCTTCTCACCCAGCCTCCATCGTCAGGCGAGAGCTGCGACCGAAATCGACGCGCGCCTCCTCTTCACTGGCGACCGGTAGACCGGCGGCGTGCACGTCGATGAACTGACGAATGAGGCTTTCGGCACACCAGCCGCCTCGAGCTTCGGTGAGGAGCATCTTGTAGGCGGTCGCAACCGTTAGTGCCTTTCGGTACGGACGATCGGTCGTCAACGCATCGAAGACGTCCACCACGCTGACGATGCGCGCCAGCAGGGGGATCTGCTCTCCACTGAGAGCGTCCGGATATCCATGACCATCGAGCCGTTCGTGGTGATGGCGGACGATCGGGCGGACGGGTTCGAGCGATTTCAGCGTGGCACACAGCGAGTCGCCGATGACGGGGTGTGTCTTCATCAGGTCGTAGTCGCGACGACTCAACTTTCCCTTGCGCAGCAGCACTCGATCGGGAATCCCGATCTTGCCGATGTCGTGCAGAAACGCGCCGCGGTACAGCGCGTCGAGATCGGATGCGCTGAGACCCATCGCCGCGCCGAGCGCTGTCGCGTAGTGCGCGAGCCGCTCGCAATGACCCACGGTGTAGGGATCGCGCGCTTCAACGATGCGGCCGAGCGTGAGGAACAGCGACTCGGCGGAGTCGAGCTCGTCGGTCATCCGCTTCATGCGAATGGCGGATGCCACGCGTACCCTGAGCTCCTCGGCGTCGATCGGTTTGTTGAGGAAATCGTCGGCGCCGGCCTGGAGCCCGGCCAGCCGTGTGCCCCGGTCGCCCGACCCGCTGATCATGACGATCGGTGTGAGGCGGGTGTCGGCGGCTTCCTTCAACTCGCGGCAGACGGTGGTCCCCGACAAGCCAGGCATCATCACGTCGAGCAGGATGACATCGGGACATTCGGCTGCGGCAAGGCGTAGGGCCTCTGTGCCATTCTGCGCAGTGCGGACCACGTGTCCGGCGGCTTCGAGCAGATCGCGCATGCCGAGAAGCGTCGGCCCGTGGTCGTCCGCCACCAGCACCTTGCCGGATATCGCCATCAACGTCCTCCTGTGGGTTGGCGGGAGCGGCGGTGCAAGACATCAACCAGCACGAGCTCCGAGGTTGGGTCCGGCGTTAAACCACAGCAGCCTCAGCACTAATCAAACGGAGCACCGCGACACAAATGGCCGCGCTCAGCGCGCCGTGTTCCCATCCTGACCATGAGTTACACAATTGAATGAATGGCTAAATCCAGCGCTTCGCCCGGAAGTACGCCAGCATCGCGGCGGAGAGCGCGATCATGATCCCGAGCACCCACCAGAACTGCGCGCCTGTGCCACCGGGCAGATGCGGCAGGTCCACGTTCATGCCGTACATGCCAGTGAGGACCGTGAGGGGCATGAACAGCGTGGCGATGATCGTGAGGACCTTCATGACGCTGTTCAACTGGTTCGACACCTGTGAGAGGTGTGCATCGAGGAGGCTGGTCACGCGATCCTGAAAGAACAGGGACTCGTCCACCATCCTGACAAGGTGATCGTAGACGTCGCGGAACCGGTACGCGAGCTGCTCCGTGATGACCGGAAACTCGCGCCGCGCGAGACGGCCGACTACGTCACGCTGGGGCAGGACGACGCGCCGCAGCGAGGAAATGTCCGACTTGAAGTCGAGAATCGCCCTCGCCAGCTTGGCGTTCGGATGGTCGAAGACCTCGGTCTCGAGCGCGTCGAGCCGATCTCCCAGATCGTCGACCTCGGGCCGGTAGTGATCGACCATGGCGTCGACAATGCGATGCAGGAGCGCACCGGGGCCCTCACCAAGAGCGCGATCGTTGCGCGCGCAGACATTCAGCATCTCCGACAAGGTCCGCGAGATTCCGGGATGCACCGTGACGAGAAACTGCTCGCCGAGGAAGAAGTCCACATCCTGCGTACTGAAGCAGTGCTCGCTGGCGCTGAAGTTGATGCCGTGCAGGATGATGTAGAGATAGCTGCCGTACGATTCCACCTTGGGGTGATGGATCTCCATCAGCGCGTCTTCGATGGCGAGCTCGTGGAAGTGGAAGGGATCCGAGAGGATCCGCGCGTCTTCGGGTGTCGGCTCGCTGATGTCGACCCACACCCACACACCGCTTCCGGGCTTCAGCCAGGCGGGATCAACAGTATCGACGCGCTTGGTGGCGCCTCCTGCGTGGCGGTAGATCGTCAGCAATCAGACCGATTCTAGCGTATGGGCTCGAGGCTACACGAGCTTCGCGCCGTGGTCGACGAGCAGCTGCCGGAGAATCGATCGATGGCAGTGCTCTTCACGCTCGCAGTAGCAGCCGACTGAGAAGTCCGCGGTGTGTGAAAGCGAGGCGAGCAGAGCAAGATCGTGCTTCGCATCGGGTCTCGCCATTTCCTTCCGGTACTTGCGTGTGAACGTAATCCATTCTGCGGCCGACGACGCTCGCTGGCCGAGCGTCATCGTCTCGACGCTCGGCGCAAGGTTCGGGAACCAGACGTCATACCAGTTCTGCTTCGCGAACTGATCCTTCGGAACGCCGCGCGGCGGACGGCGCACGGTCCCGATTCTCGTGCCTTCACCCGGAACGCGCGGCGTACCGAGTCTGACAACACGGACACTCATACGATGCTCCCCGGCAGTGAGAGAACGTCGGATCAAGTTCCACGCACTTTCATGAGTTGTGAAGCCGCCGCTATACGGTCACGTGTGAAGCGGCTTTCACTCCTGACGAAGCGCCGCGACGGGATCGATACGCCGGGCGCGCAGCGCGGGAACACTGGCGGCGCCGAAGCCGACGGCGACGATGGTGACGGCGCTCGCAATGAAAGTCAGGAGGTCGAGCGGCGGCACGCCGAACAGCAGATTCTGCAACGACCGGCCCGCCGCGGCCGCGCCTGCCAGGCCCAGCATCACGCCCGCGAGGACCACCTTCATCGCACCGAAGACCACGAGCCGGAACGTGCGATCCGCGTCGGCGCCGAGCGCCATCCTGACACCGATCTCCGGTGTCCGCCGGGTCACGGAGTACGCGACGACGCCGTATACCCCGACCGCGGCCAGCAGGGCAGCGCAGAACGCCAGACCTGCCAGCAGCGTCATGTTGAACCGCCGCTGCGCGATGGATGCCGACACGAGATCTTCGATCGCCGACACCTTCGCGATGGGCAGAAGCGGATCGAGTGCAGTCATCTCTCCCTTGATCAGGCGTGCCGCTGTCGCCGCGTCACGGTCGGTTGCGACAACGATCTGCATTTCCGACAGCGGGAACTGAAAGTATGGGACGAATACTTCGGCTTCCGCCGATGCTTCCAGGCCATCGTGGCGGATGTCTGCGACCACGCCGACGATCTGCAGGTCTCCCGCCATCGGCATGCGCACCAGTTTTCCGATTGGATCCACGGTCCCGAAGTAACGCCGGACCACCGACTCGTTCACGATTGCCACCTTCGGACCGTTCTCCCGTCCATCGAAGTCGTCGAACACGCGTCCGCGCCGAAGCGGGATTTCCATGGTGCGGAAGTAATCCGGCATCACCGCGCGGTAGCGCGCGCGGGGGCGCTCGGATGGAGACGTTGCTTCCAAACCATCAATCGTGAACGAAAGATCGAAGGCAATGCCGACCGCGCTCATCGGGAGCACCGACACGGCTGACACCCGGGTGAGGCCGGGCAGTCGTCGCACCCGCTCGACAAGGTCCGCCATGAACTGGCGCTTTGCGGCCGGTGGCGCGTAGCGCGCCCTCGGCAGTACGACGTGCGTGGCGACGATACCGGTCGTCCGGTATCCAGGATCGACCGCGGTCAGTCGAACGAAGCTGCGGACGAGCAGCCCCGCACTCACGAGCAGCATCAGCGCGAGCGCGACCTCCACGATGACCATGACGTCCGACAACCGGCGCGTCGCGCGGCTGGGTGTCGTCCCCCGGCTCCCCTCCTGCAGGATCGCCATCACGTTCGGCCGCATGGCGCGCCACGCGGGCACGAGGCCGAAGAGCACTCCGGAGGCGACCGTGACGACAATGGCGAAACCGAGCACCGTCAGATCGAGGCTGATGGCTTCGGCTCGCGGTACGTTCGGCGGAATGAGGGGACGCAACGCACGGATGCCCCACCACGCCGTCACCAGTCCCACAGCGCCACCGGTCGCCGTGAGCACCGCACTCTCGACGATCGAGCGGCGCACGAGCGTCCAGCGGCTGGCGCCGAACGCCGCGCGTACGGCAAAGTCGCGCGAAGATCTGGCGGATCGCACGAGCAGCAGGTTGGCGATGTTCGCGCAGGCAATCAGGAGAACGAGGACGACCGCGCCGAAGAGCACCCACAACGTTTCACCGATCGCTCCAACGACCTGCACGTGCGCCGGTATCAGGGCCACGCCCCACCCCGTCTGCGTTTCAGGATTTTCGATTGCGATGCCGCTCGCTACGGCTGCCATGTCGTGCCCGGCCTGTTCGATCGTGACGCCTGGCGCGAGCCGTCCCAGCGCCTCGTACATGCGATGTGGACGCGAGGCGAGCGCGCGGAGATCGAGCGTCAGCGGAGACCACATCTCGACGGTCGGATCCGTCGCTGGCAGCCTGAAATCCCGTGGCATGACCCCGACGATCGTGTACGTTGCGTCGTCGAGCGTCAGCGTCCGCCCGATCGCGTCGCGGTCTCCGCCGAAGCGGCGCATCCACGAGGCGTAACTGAGCAGCACCTGGCGTTCGTTACCCGGACGTTCGTCGTCGTCCGTGAACGTGCGTCCCGCATGGGGAGCAACGCCGAGCAACTGGAAGAGTACGGGAGAAGCCTCCACGCTTGCGACCCGCTCGGCCTGGCCTTCCGCGGTCAAGGTGAATCCACGATGCCGGAAGATTCCGATCCGTTCGAACGCCCGCGTACGTGATCGCCAGTCGATGTAAGTGGCTGCCGATACCTCAGAACGGTCGAGGCCCTGTGCCGGGTTGCTTTCCCACAGTCCGATGACCCGCTCAGGCTGCGCATAGGCAAGCGGCCGGAGCAGCACGCCATACACCACGCTGAAGATCGTGGAGTTCACGCCAATCGCGAGTCCCAGCGTGAGAACGATCACGGCGGCGAAGCCCGGGTTCGCCAGCAGAAAGCGCAGCGCCTCGCGAACGTCCTGTTTCACTACTGCCTCAGGATCGAAAGGTATTTACGCCATGGACCGACGGCGTAAGAGTACTGCCGCGCCATGACGCGGACGATCTGCCCAATGTGATCGAGATCGTGCGCGACCCACGTCGCGAGATGCTCACGCAGCGTGACGACTCCGAACTCCGGGTGGCGACCGCGACGCTCGAGGTCTGCTTCGGTCAAGGCAAGAGAGACAACCCGCTCGATGCTTGCGTTGCGCACCGACCTGAACGTCTCGAGCAGGTCCGTGAGCGACGATCCCCTCGAAGTCTCGAACATCGCCTCGCGATCGAACGGCGGAAATGAAAGAGTGTCGCCGTGTCGAAGAATGTGCTCGATGCGCGGCACCCAATCGGTACGGTCGCCGTGAATGAGGTGGCCGACGACGTCGAACGGACTCCACGTACTGGGGCCCTCCGTCGCGGCGATCCAGCTCGCCGGAAGATCGCGCAGCAATGTGTCGAGAACCTCAGGCGTGCGTCGCAGAACGGGCAACGCGTCGTCGAACCGGTAATCCATGTGTCTCGTCGCTCGTCGGCCGTCGCCCGTGTCAGGCGGAGGATGATCGCCGCGCGACTCGCCACGCAACGACCGTCAGAGCAGCGGCCACGACGGTGAACAGGAGAAACCACGGATCTGTGGCGAGGTGAGGCTCGAGAAACATCCGCCAGACGTGGGCGAGCGTCAGCAGACAAAACATGATGCCGGTCACAACGACATAGCTCCGCATCTCAGTCCTCGCTCAGCATCCTTCTCCGGCGCCACAGGCGTCAGTGTAGACGTAGACCCAGGCTTCCGTGCCCGAAGCGAGACGTCCGAGAACGCGTCGATACGAATACACGGCTTCATACGCGTCGACGCGCTTCAGTTCCGAATCGCTGATCTCGAAGACCGTTCCGGGCACCCGAGCATCGGTCTCTGAAGCCAGCGTGACATTCGCGTGATGTGTTCTCCCCAGCGCCGCGACGATCTCCGGGTTCTCGATCTTCACCGTCGACGCCTGGGCGCCCAACAGCTCGTCGCGCTGCCCGCTCAGCAGTCTGCCAAAAGTTGGCAGTTGCACGTCGCTTTCCTGCAGCGAACCGTACGAGAAGAGCTGTGGCATGGCCGCTCATCATGGCACGTTTCGACACCAGCACTCTGCTGGTTTTCGCTCATCATGTGCCCTGCAGCGCCGGCGTGCAAGCGGCTTGTCGAATGCCCGATGCGGTGGAACAATGCGCGCAGGGTGACCTATCCTGCTCGCGTCGTCGCTGTGCTGGCCATGGTAAGCCTCGCGCATACCGATGCCGCTTCGCCTCAGCGCAAGACCGACAGCGCCGAACAGGTGGTTCGCTCGCTCGTGCTCGCGATGTACGGGAACGACGTCGCCAGCTACAACTCGTTGACGATTCCACATCCGATGCGTAAGCGGCTCACCGCAGGCGGGCGGGTGAATGAATCGAAGCTCGAACAGTTGAAGCAGGATCCCGGTTCACTGCAGGTCAAGGAGGAGCGGCCGCCGATGTTTCGCGGCGCGCCGGTCGAACCAGACGGCCGAGGCGACTACCCCGTCGGTACGACCGCGCTGTTCATCGTCGCGCACGGCGGCAGTCCGATGGTCGTGACGCTCGCGCGAGGCGAGGACGGGTGGAGGGTCGACCTGCGATGGTGGATCGCGATGATGGAGCTCGCTTCCGGGCGCGAGCCGGCTGCCGATGGACCGGACGTCGCCATCCGGTCGCTGCTGTCCTCGATGCTTCGGCTGGATCGCGCGGAAGCCGCACGGTTCGTCGTTCCCGACGCCGACATGAACGTCGTCTTCGACGGAGCTCCGCGGCAACGAGAGCCGTCCGGGGTGCTCGACGCCACTGTATTCGAGATGCCCCTCGTCGCGATCGAGCCTGGAGAGTTCGCACGGACGGCGAGCGGCAAGGTCGTGGAAGGGACGCGCGACGCCGATCGCAAAGTGTTCGTCGGGCTGTTCGGACCGGTGGAGATTGCTTTCGTTGTCCGGCGGGTTGACTCGCGCTGGCGAGTCGAGGCGGAGCCCTTCTTCGTGTTGATGATGCGCTGAGGCCAATCAGCGCTTTTGCGGTGTGGCGCCAGGAGAGATGTTGCCGCCGTGGGCCCGAACGAAGAGGCGCTCGTGCGGCTCATCGACGGCGACCGCCGAACTCCTGCCTCCAGGTCCTCGTCGCCGTGGCTCGCGTACGCCGATCGGCGGGTCCTCGAACGGCGGCAGCGGGGTGCCGCGGAAACGCGCTGCCAGTCGCGACGCGAACGCTCTCAGGTCGGCGAAGTAATCTTTCATGTCGCCCCCTCGCAATCAACAGGCACATGATCGCACCGGTCTGGTTAGGCTGCAAACACGTTGTTCGCTCAGGAGTTCGAGAATGAATGAAATGCAGATTGCGAAGGACTACGCCGTGGGATGGGGCACGCTGGCGCTGATCAACGCCGGTCTCGCCCAGTCGAAAGGCCGCAGCCGCGGAGTATGGTTCCTTGTGTCGCTTTTTCTGGGCCCCATCGCCACACTGGTGATCGTGATCACTGACGAACCGGCGCC
>Ga0247829_10000330_pt1 | contig 17102 bp, 16 predicted proteins | sample 12C_Control_Day4_FD_207765 | JGI IMG/M metagenome (GOLD analysis project Ga0247829, IMG submission 207765) | Soil microbial communities from agricultural site in Penn Yan, New York, United States - 12C_Control_Day4 | ecosystem: Environmental > Terrestrial > Soil > Agricultural land | place... | reverse complement strand
CTGCTGCGCGACGCGGGCGCCGTACGCCTTGGCCGCCGACGCCTCGGCGACGTTCTCGAGGTGGTGATCGGCCATCCACGCCGCGCGGTGGACGAGCAGGCGCGCCGCCATGATCTCCATGTGCATGTCGGCGAGCTCGAACATGATGTGCTGGTGGCTCGCCATCGGCGTGCCCGCGACGGTGCCGCCGCGGACGCGCTCGAGGAGGTACTCGTACGCCGCGCGCGCGATGCCGACCGCCTGCGCACCGACGGCGGGGCGCGTGGAGTCCAGCATCTTCTTCGTGTCGCCGAGGCCACCGTGGCGCTTCTCGGCGGAGATGCCGAGCATCATGTCCTGGTGGATGCGCACGTCCTCGAAGTGGACCTGCGCGGTCTCCGACGCGCGGATGCCGAGCTTGTGCTCCTTCTTGCCGGGGACGAGGCCGGGCGTGCCGCGCGGCACGATGAAGCTACGCACGCCCGCGCGGCCGGCCGCCGCGTCGGTCTGCGCCCACACGACGTAGACGTTCGCGGACTGACCGTTGGTGATCCACTGCTTGCTGCCGCGGATGATCCAGTGATCGCCGTCGGCGCGCGCGGTGGTCGTGAGGCCCGAAATATCCGAGCCGGTCGCGGGCTCGGAGAGCGCCATCGCGGCGACGTGAATGTGGCCGTGCTCGTCGGTGCCGGTGAGCAGCCGCTTGAACTCGGCCTTCTGCTCGTCGGTGCCCATGCGGGCGACCGGCGTCGCGGCGAGGTTGGAGCCGCCGAGCGCGAGCGCGATGCCGGCGCAGCCCCAGGCGAGCTCCTCGGACGCGGCGACCGCGAGCCGCGCCTGCGTCTTGGGCTTCGTAGGGTCGGGATCTTCGTCGACACCGGTCAGCTTCTTGCGACCGTCGAGCAGCGCACTCTGTGACATGCCGAGTGCCTGCGCCGACTTCATCAGCGCCCACGGCATCGACTCCTCGGCGTCGTGCTTCGCGGCGATCGGGCGGATCTGCGACTTCGCGAACGCGCCGAGCATCTGGCGAACGCCGGCCAGCAGCGGGTTGTCGTGGAAGATGTCCATGGCGCTACTCCTGGTGGGCCTTGGCGGCGAGCACGCGCCCGAGGCGCTCGTCGCCGTGGAGCGCTTCGAACGCGCGGGCATCGCGCATGAGCTTCTCGACCGGATAGTCGTTCACGAAGCCGTAGCCGCCGTAGATCTGGACCGCGTCGATCGTCGCCTTCGCGACGGTGTCACCTGCAAGCACGCGCGCGCGGCTCGCGAGATCTCCGGCGCCCGGCAGCCCCTTGTCGATCGCCCACGCGGCGTGCAGCGCGCACAACCGCGCCGCACCCGCGAGCGTGAGCGCATCGTCCCGCAGCCGGATCAGCGCCTCGAACTGGCCGATCGGCTGGCCGAACTGCACGCGCTCTCGCGCGTACGCCTCGGCGTGCTCCATCGCCGCCGTCGCCGCGCCCGCAGCCCGCGCGGCGAGCGACACGCGCGCCCACGCGAGGACCTGCGAGATCGCAGCGGCGCCGGCCGCACCGCGCGCGAGCACGAAGTCCGCGGGGACCTCGTGCGCGGCCAGCGTCGCGGTGCCCCACCTCGCGGCGCGCCATCCCGACGGTGTGATCGCGGTGACCGCGAGCCCAGCGGTGGGCACGAGCATCAGCGTGTCCACCGCCGCGACCAGCACGTGCGAGGCAGCGGCGAGCGCCGGCGTCGGGCCGAGCTTGCCGCTCACGCGCATCGCCTCGCCCTGCGCGACGAGCTCGAGCACACCGCGCGAGTCGTGGAACAGGGTCGCGAGCCCGCCCGCCGCGAGCGACGCGAACAGCGCCTGCTTCGCCGCCCGCGAGCCCCACGCGCTCACGGCGAGCGCCGGCTCGACGTTGGTCTCGAGCAGCGCGGCGAGGGCAGGGCAGCCGCGCGCGAGCTCGAAGCCGCGGAGCGCGCGCGTCAGGTGACTGTACGTGCCATCGAGGAGGCCGTCGGCCGCGGCGGGCACGGCATCGAGGAAGAAGCCGAGCTCGGTGGCCATCGCGGTGAGGCGATCCGGCGGTGCACCCGCGCGGTCGGCGTCGGCGGACCAGCCGCGCAGGTCGCGCTCGGCGAACTTGCGGACGGTCCGGACGATCAGATCCTGCTCGGCATCGAGCGCGAACTCCATGTCGGAGCTTGTACCGCAGAAACGGTCAGTCGGCGCCGAGCAGCTCGATCACGCCGCTCGCGATCGCGGTGGCCTTCGGCTCCTCGACGTGACCGTCGACCGCATTGGCCGTGAGCACCACGACGAACCACTTCTTGTCGGAGCGCTGGAGCAACCAGGTCAGGTTGAGGACGCCCGGCTCGGAGCCGCCCTTGTAACCGACGTACGGCCAGCGAGCCGTGTCGATCGGTACGCCCGGATTCTTCGCCAGCACGTCGAGCAGGTCCTTGCCCTTGGGCTTCTGCGCGCGCTGCCACAGCGTGCCCATCGCGCGGCACAGATCCTCGGACGTCGCGAACCACTCGAGCTCGTCGATCCGGCGCGGCTTCTGCCAGTTCGCGGCGTGCGTGATGTCGGGGACCTTGCCGGCGAGCTGCGTATCCAGGAAGGCGCGGCGCTTCTTCTCGTCGAGCTTGCGGTACCCGTCGAGCTCGTCGGCGGGCATGCCGAGCTTGAACAAGAACAGCTCGCGCGTGCTGATGAACGGCACGTTGAGCCGCGGGTTCGTGTGCTTCGTCGAGCGCATGGCGGCCTCGATCTTGTCGCGGCCGAGCGTGTAGAGCAGGTGGTCGGTGGCCGTGTTGTCGCTGATCGAGATCATGCGCGTCGCGTACTCGCGCAGCGTGAGCTTGGTGCCGGCGGCGTCCTTCTGCGTCATGCCCGAGGGCAGGCTCTTCCAGTCGTCGCGCACGGCGAGCTCGTCGTCCCACGTCGCCTTGCCGGCGAGGATGCGATCGACGAGTCCGAGCAGCACATAGAGCTTGACCGTCGAGGCGATCGCGAGCGGCTCCTTGCCGCCGGCCCGGTGCAGCGGCTTGCACGTGCCCTTGTCGAGCGACGCGACCAGCAGCTGCGCGCGTGGCGCGAGCGCGGTGGTCATCGTCATCGCTTCGTCGAACGTCTTCGGCTTCGGCCCTTCGTCGCCATCGGGACGCAACAGCAGCCCCGCGATCCGGCGCGACGCCGGATCGAGCTCGAGCGTCACGCGCAGCTTGTTCGGTCCGACCGTGACGTGCGCGATCGCGTGCAGCTCGTCGCCCTTCACCGACACGAGCTGGAGCATCGCGAGCTGCTCGCCGAGCTGCCCGAACAACGTGACCATCTGCTCCGCCGGCACCGCCGTGAGGAACGCCGGCGTGAACTTCGCCTCGAGCTCGGCCTTCGTCACCACGCCCTTGCCGTGCACGATCGTGCCGAGCACCCAGCCGAGCTCCTTGCCGGCGGGCGTCTCGGGCACGCCCGCGAACGTGACCGGCGCGGGGGCTGCGGGCTTCGCGGGCGGCACCGTGGCGGCGCGCTCGGGCGCGGGGCTCGGTGCCGGCGCCGGCGGCGGGTTGGGGTGCGAGCAAGCAGACACGGCCACGGCGATGACCAGGGCGAAGCGCATGGCGCGCATCCAACCACGAGTTGCTCGGACATGCCACGGCACGCCGGCTGCTCCACCTCGTTCCGTGATGGAGCTCCTCGTGCGATTCCTTCTCGGAGGGCTCATCGTGTCGGTGTTCGCCGCGATCGGCGAAGCGTTCAAGCCCAAGACGTTCTCCGGGCTGTTCGGAGCAGCGCCTTCGGTCGCGCTCGCTTCCCTCGCGCTCGCGTTTCACCAGCACGGCGCGACCCACGTCGCGACGCTCGCGCGCTGGATGATCGTCGGTGCACTCGCATTGTTCGTGTACTGCGCGGTGTGTGTCGTGATCGTGCGGCGCGCCCGACTCCCGGTGTGGCTCGAAGCCGCCGCCGCATGGTTCGCGTGGGCCGCGGTGGCGTTCACGTCGTTCGTCCTCGCCCGAGGAAGCGGGTGATGCGCCCGCAGTTCGCACCGGCGAGCCTGCGCGACACGAAGCCCTGGGAATACGCCATCCGCTTCGTGTTCGGCGGCCTCATCACCGTCGCGACCGGACTCATCGCCAACGCATTCGGCCCCGCCGTCGCCGGTTTGTTCCTCGCGTTTCCCTCGATCCTCCCGGCGAGCATCACGCTCGTGAAGCGCCACGACGGGCGCGCTCGAGCCGTCGATGACGCGCGCGGCGCCCGCCTCGGCAGCATCGGCCTCGTCGCGTTCGCTCTCGTCGTCACGTTCACCGCGACCGCGCTGCACCCCGTGCTCGTTCTCTCGCTCGCGACGCTGACCTGGGTCGCGGTGGACGTGACCCTGTGGCGGATCCGTTTTGGCGGGGGCCTCCCGCCAGGTTCATGAGTGGCGCGGGGCGGGATTGAACCGCCGACCAAGGGCTTATGAGACCCCTGCTCTACCGCTGAGCTACCGCGCCGGAGGGCCGTGAAACTAAAGGTTCGGTCGCCTACTGGCAAGCTCTCAGGCGCGCGTTTGTGCGCGGAGGACCGTACGGCGAAGCCCTCAACCTCCCAAGGAAATCAGGAACATGGGTAGCGTCATCGCGGAGCCTGGGGTATCGTGCCGAGGACTCGGGGATCGTCTAATGGCAGGACAGCAGCCTTTGGAGCTGCTCATCAAGGTTCGAATCCTTGTCCCCGAACCAAGCCCCGCGGAGGGCTCCTGGATTGGCAAAGGATCATGAAGCTCGACAAGACCTGCTCGCTGTTCTTCGCGACCAAGATCGATAGCAAGCTTCGCGAGGGGCTCGCGCTCTCGAAGCCCGGCGACAAGAAGTACTTCGACGGCAGCTCGGAAGAGTTTCTGCGCGTCATGGAGATCGGGGACGAGAAGGACAAGGAGCGCTGGATCGGCAAGATCATCAAGCCCGGCCCCGCGGTCACCGAGGTCGACGACATCCAGCGCAACATCCTGTCGATCCTTCGGCGCGTGGCGCCGAATGCACGGATCCCGGCGTCGGCGGTGAAGATCTTCGTGCTGCAGGGTCACGGCATGGCGGCGGTGATCGAGGACGAGCCCGAAGCCGAGGAGGGCGAGTCCGAGGACGCGCTCGACCGCGGCCCGTACATCACGTACTGAGCCGCGCGCCCAGTGAATCGTGGATGACGCCGGCAGCGTCGGTCCACGCGACGGGCATGGTCTCCGAGAGCTGGAGAAACCGCGGGCCGGTCGCGTCGATCGCGATGAGGCCCGCGGAGCCGCCCGTGATGGTGGCGAGATCGCCGAGTGACGCGGCGATCGCGTCGATCAGGGGCTCGCCGAAGCGCACGCGCATCGCGAGGTCGTGGGCGAGTGCGACGCGAATGATCGCTTCGCCGTCGCCGGTAGCGGAGATGGCGATGCGCGCATCGGCCCACGTTCCCGCGCCCGCGAGCGGCGAGTCGCCGACGCGGCCGGGGCGCTTGCCCACGATGCCTCCGGTCGAGGTCGCGGCGGCGAAGCGGCCGAGCTGATCGCGGGCGACCGCACCGACGGTGCCTCCATCGCGCTCGCGCGCGTGGGGCGCGAGGTGCTCGGCCAGGCGTGCGCGTGCGCGATCGGTGACGAGCGCGCCCGGCGGGGCAGGGGCGAGACCCGCGGTGCGCGCGAACGTCCATGCGGCAGGGCCCGCGAGCAGGACGTGCTCGCCGGCATCGAGCACGGCGCGCGCGAGTGCGATGGCGTTGCCGAGATCGGGCACGGCGGCGACGGCGCCGACGCGCTGGGTCGCGCCGTCCATGAGCGCGGCATCGGTCTCGACCGTGCCGTCGCGCGTGAGCGCGGAGCCGGTCCCGGCGTTGAGCGCGGGATCGTCCTCGAGGACGCGAGTGGCGGCGACGACGGCATCGACAGCGGAGGCGCCGCGAGCGAGGAGGTCGTGACCTGCGGCCGCGGCGGCGCGCACGCTCGCGCGCAACGTGGCCTGGCGCTCGGGGGCGATCTTTCCGGCGCCGCCATGGACGATGATCATCCGCGCAGCGTAGCGCGACCCGAACGCGCGTCGACGGCGCCGAGCGCGGGCTCGGGCGCGCGGCGCCACGCTAGGCTCGAGTTACTCGAGCGCGAGCAGGGGCTCGCCAACGGTCACGTCGGCGCCGTCGGAGACCAAGAGTGCCTTCACCCGCGCGCGCTCGGGGAGCCCGGCGCCGCCGTAGGTGACGCGGTTGAACGTCTTCATCACCTCGAGCAAGCACACGGTGGTGCCGGCGGCGAGCTCGGTGCCGACCTCGACGAACGCGGGCTTGCCGGGCGCGGGACGGACGTAGAAGCGACCGCTGGTGGGCGCGCGGAACACGAGCACGTCGGTGGTCGCGGTCGCGGCGGTTGCGGTCGCGCTCGCGGCGCCTGCGAGCTGCGCGCGCGTGTCGAGGGCAAGCAGCAGATCGCCATAGCCGACGGGGCGTGGCGCGAACGGGTCGAGCGCGACGCCCGGCGCGCCCGCACCGGCGGTGGCGGTGTTCGTGGCGATGCCCTGCACGTCGGGGGCGACGAGCGCGATCCGTCGGCCCAGCACGTCGAGCTCGCCGATCGCATGGCCGGCGAGCACCAGGTCGCCGTGTCCGACCGCCGGATAGAACTGTCCGGGCGCCGGACTCTTGAGCTCCCATGCCTCTCCGGCGCGGGTGGCGAGCGCCGCCAGCGACGGTGCGTGCAGGCGCGTCATCGGCGACCTCCCACGCCGGAGACCAGCGCCCGCAAGTCGTGCATCGACCAGATGCGCGAGTTCTTCACGCGGCGATAGCCGGTGTTCTGGTACGCCATCTCGACCAGCGCGCTCAGGTACGCGCGCAGCTCGCCGAGCTCGATGATCTCGTCGGTGTCCATCTGACGCGCGGCGACGAATGGATCCATGTCGCCCTCGATGCGCGCCTCGGTCTCCTTCATGCCCGCCTCGATCTTCGCGCGCTCGACGGGATCGGTGGTCATGATCTGGAAGTCGTCATCGAGCTTCGTGTTGAACGCGGCGATCGCGAGCGTGCGACCCTCCATCACCGAGAGGCGCGACAGGCTCGTCGAGAGCTGCACGACCGGATCGTAGGGCAGGCCGCTCATCGCGTAGTAGCCGGCGCCCGAGGCCTTGCGCAGCAGCACGGTGAACATCGGCGTCGTGTTCGTGGAGTTCGTGTAGATCAGCGAGCTGCCGTACGCGAGCAGGCCGTGGGCCTCCGCCTCGGTGCCGATGTCGAAGCCCGAGATGTCCTGCAGCCAGATCAGGGGGATGCCGTCGTCGTTGCATGCGCGCGAGAACGCCGAGATCTTGGCGATGCCGCCGCGGTAGAGGATGCCGCCCGGTCGTTGCCGGCCCGGATGTTCGGGATCTCCGACCAGGCCCTGGCGGTTGATCACGAACCCGGCGTACAGCCCGCCGAGGCGCGCGACGCCGCAGATCATCTCCTCGCCGACCTCGGGCATCACCTCCCAGAACAGCGATTGATCGACGAGGCGCGCGAGCACCTGATGCGCGTCGTAGGCCTCGCGGTGATCCGCGGGGAGCAGGCCCGCGAGCTCGGCCGCGGGGAACCGAGGATCGAGCGCCGCGAGGTCACCGCGATAGAAATCGGCGCCGCTCGACGGCAGGCGCGCGACGTCGCGGCGCAGACACGCGAGCAACGTCTCGTCGTCGGGAACGCGGACATCGGCGCAGCCGGACTGGTGGACGTGGACCTCGGGGCCGCCGATATCGAGGGACGTGAGCTTCTGGCTCTTGGCCCCTTTGATCAGGGCGGCGCCGGCGATCACCATGTACGCCTGCTCGGTCATGTACACGCGGTCGGAGATGATCGGCATGTAGCCGCCGCCCGCGATGCAGTCGCCGAACACGCCCGCGACCTGCGGCACGCCGTGCGCCGAGAGCAGGCTGTTCATCTTGAAGATGTGGCCGGCGCCTCGCGCCCCCGGGAAGCTCTTGCTCTGCTCGGGCAGGAACAGCCCGCTGCAGTCGACGAGGTAGATCGTCGGCAGCCGCAGCCGGAGCGCCATCATCTGCGCGCGCTGGATCTTCTCCGGCGTGCGCGGCCACCACGCACCAGAGGCGACCGTGTTGTCGTTGGCGATCACCATCACCCAGCGACCCTCGACGCGCGCGAACGCGGTCACCACACCGGCACCCGGCGAGCGCTGGTCGCCGGGGAACACCTCGCCGTAGTTGACGAACGTGCCGACCTCGAACGTGCGCGTGCCCGGATCGATGAGGCGCGCGATCCGCTCGCGCGCGGTGAGCTTGCCCTTCTTGTGGACGCGCTCGACGTAGCCCGCGCCCCAGCCGGCCTCGACCTCCTTGCGGCGCGCGCGCAGGCGATCTTCGAGCGCCGCGAGGGCCGTGCGCTGGTCGGCGACGGTGCGCTCGTCGACCAGCTTGGTCAGGGGATCGCCGATCGGGACGAGCGGGACGAACGCCATGCGAGGGCGACGCTACGACACGCGCACGTGGTGCGTCGAGCACGCACGCGACGTTCTTGTCGAGAAGCTGGTCAACGAGCGCGTGCCGTCGGGATCCGCGGGTGCTATCAGGGCGGTGCCGCCAACGGGATCGCCGACCAGCATCGTCGTCAGGTTGCCGCGGCGGCTTAGATCGCGCGGGTCTCGAGCGGGGTCGTGACGAGAAGCTTCGGCCCTGGCACCACGCGCAGCTCGATGTCGAAGCGCGCCGAGCGTAGGTTGCCTTCGCGATCGGCGACGACCGCGAAGTAGCTGTCGCCGCGCAAGACGTAGATCTCCGGCTGGCGCGTGATCGGATCGACGATCCACATCTCGGGGATGCCGCACATCGCGTAGAACGGCAGCTTCTCGCGGGTCTCGTCGTTCGGCGACAAGATCTCGATCACGAGCTCGGCACGCGCGTCTACGCCTCGCTTCGTCACGTACTCCGGCGCGACGAGCGTGATGTCGGGCGTGCGGTAGTTCCGTTCGCCGTCGACGCGCGCGAACACCGACAGGTTGTGGAACGTCTTGAGCCCGAGCGACCTGGCGAACGGCTTCAGCACATCCTCGAGGTCTCCCTCGAATTCTTGATGAAAACTGGAAGGTGCCGGCACGAGATGGAGCACTCCGTTCCAGACCTCGTCCCACCGATCGTTGCCGCGGCGTCGACGTTCTTCGAGCCAGCTGGCGTCGGGTTCGAGCAGCATCGCGCGCATCGACGCCATTGTAGCAGTCAAGGTCATGCGGCGCGCGACTGCAGCCGATGTGCCCACTCGCAAGCGAGCGAGATCATGGTGTCGCGGCAATCGAGCAGTCCGAGCTTCGGACATCTGGGGGCTGTAGTCATGATGGCCCAGCTCAGCCGGCAGGACCTCGAGCGGCGCTCGTCAGAGGATCGCCGTTCTCGCGGCCAAGTGCTTTCTCGCTCAACGAGCTCGCGCCGTTGGGATCGTCGGATCGTCGACTCGCCGCGTCCATCGTTCGAGAAGTAGGGCGGCGACCGCCGTCGGGATGCACGACACGAAGACGATCTTGCGCTCGTCACCCGTCGCTCGAACTGTGCAGCCGCCATCGCGATCGCTTCGCGTGGTTCGCCTCGACCGTGACCCACCGACGAACGCGGTCCGATCATCGACGTCGCCTCAAGGAGGCCAGCCGGGGATCGAGCGCGTGTCGTAGCGGCCGGTGCGGAAGGCGTCGCTGCGCAGAATCGCCGCGTGCATCGGGATCGTCGTCGGCACACCTTCGACGTGGAATGCAGCGAGCGCAGCGAGCATGCGCTCGATCGCGTCGGCGCGATCGCGGCCGCGCACGATCAGCTTGGCGAGCAGCGAGTCGTAGAACGGCGGCACGACGTAGCCCGCGGTGACGTGGGTGTCGACGCGGATGCCGTCTCCGCTCGGTGGGCGCCACGCGGTGATCGTGCCGGGCGCGGGCGCGAAGTGGTTCGCGGGATCCTCGGCATTGATCCGGCACTCGATGACGTGGCCGCCAGCGGCGAGCCCGCGATCGAGCTCGTCTTGCGTCCACGACAGCGAGCGCCCGGCGGCGATCTGAAGCTGCGCGATGACGAGGTCCTTGCCGGTCCGCTCCTCGGACACCGTGTGCTCGACCTGCAGGCGGCAGTTGAGCTCCATGAACCGGAGCGTGTCGCCGTCGAGGAGCATCTCCATCGTGCCGGCGCCGACGTAGCCGATCTTCGCGGCGGCGCGCGCCGCGGCGGCGCAGGTCGCGGCGCGCAGGTCGGCGCTGATCGCGGGCGACGGGCTCTCCTCGATCAGCTTCTGATGGTTGCGCTGGACCGTGCAGTCGCGCTCGCCGAGATGGACGGCGCGGCCGTAGCGATCCGCGAAGATCTGGATCTCGACGTGGCGGCCGGTCTCGATCAGGCGCTCGAGGAACACCCGGTCGCCACCGAACGCCGCACGCGCCTCGGCCTGCGCTTCGGTGTACGCCGTCTCGACCTGCGCGGCGGTGCGCGCGATCCGCATGCCGCGTCCGCCGCCGCCGTTCTCGGCCTTGAACAGCACGGGATAGCCGGTCGCGTCGGCGACGCGCCTGGCGTCGTCGACGTCCGCGAGCACGCCGGCGCTGCCGGGGATCACCTGCATGCCGGCGGCGCGCATCGCGGCCTTCGCGCGCGTCTTGCTGCCCATCAGCGCCGTCACCTGCGGCGGCGGTCCCACGAACGTGACGCCGTGCTGTGCGCACAGCGTCGCGAGCAGCGGGTTCTCCGAGAGGAAGCCCCAGCCGGGATGCAGCGCGGAGCAGCGCGCCTGTACCGCGGCCTGCACGACGCGCTCGACGTCGAGATACGACTGCGCGGCGCGCCCGGGGCCGAGCACGACGACCTCGCGGCCGTGCGTGTACGGGGCCTCGCGATCCGCCTCGCTGACCGCGAACACCGGCGTGACGCCGAGCGCATCGCACGCGCGCGCGACGCGCACGGCGACCTCGCCACGGTTCGCGATCAACAGCCGATGGAACAGCGGCGGGGCCATTACTTCTACTTCGCGAAGCGCGTGAGGCAGGCCTCGGCGCTCGACACCTCGAACTTGCCGCTCTCTTCCATCTCGATCGACTTCACGACGTTGTCCTCGAGGACGATCAGACCGCGGCGGGCGCGGAGGCCCATGTGCGGGCCCGAGAGATCGACCTCGATGCCGAGCGCCTTGGTGAGCACGGCCGCGCCGTCGGCGAGCATGACGATCTTGCCGAGCGCGTCGTGCTCCTTCGCCCACGCCTGCATCGTCCACGCGTCGTTGACCGAGAGGCACGCGACGAGGTCCACGCCCTGCGCCTTGAGCTCGGGGAGCTTGGCGACGTAGCCGGGCAGGTGCTTGGCGGAGCAGGTCGGCGTGAACGCGCCGGGCAGCGAGAACATGACGACCTTCTTGCCCGCGAACAGCGCCGACACATCGGCGTCGGCTGGGCCCTCGGGGGTGGCCTGCTTGATGGTGACGGACGGGAGCTTCTGGCCTTGGCTGATCATGGCGATCGCATACCACGATCTACGTCCGCGTCGCCTTCACCGCTGACGCACAGGCCGGCCGCGAGCGCACAGGCGCGGTCGAAGCGCTCGCGCTCTCCTCGCATCGCCGCCTCCGCGATCACCCACGCGATCTCGAAGCATCGCCCGTCACGCGCATGATCGAGCAGCTCGGCGCAGCGTGAGTCGAGCCTGGCGGCGAACCTGTGGAGGATCTCGTCGACGCCGACGATCGCGTGCACGCGACCGGCGCGGTCGACGTCGAACACCGCATCGAGCGGTGCCCCGGCGATCTCGGCGACCAGGCTCGGGTACTGGACCGGCACCGCCCACCGTGCCCGCGCTTGCCCGGGCGTGTTCTTGGCTTCGCCCGCGTAATGCCGTCGCGTGGCCACGGCGCCGCCGGCTCGCAGCTGCGCCGCGAGCGCTGGCCTCGCCGCCTCGAAGGCACGCACGTAGCCCTCGTACGGCGCCGCGCCACGATACGGATCGACGACGAGCGAATCCCACCCCACGCGATCGAGCTTCCAGCTCGCGACCTCGCGCTCGCACGCCGGCGGCGCACAGCCCGCCATCGCCGCGAGCCGCAGCTCGAGGGTCTCCAACGGTGACGACGGGGGCGGCGGCGCGGCGGCCTCGCGCCCACACGCCGCAACAACGAGGAGACCAACCGCGGACGGGACCCGATTCTCGCGACGGCGGGTCGGCGTGGCGAACGGTGAAGCCGGGGACGGGCCCGGGCTGTTCTCGAAGGCGGAAAAAGCGGACGGTCCCCTGTTCGTGCGCATCAGCTCGGGGCGTCCAGGCGGGTCGGGCGGCGCGGGCCCGGTGCATCGTCGGCGAGCGGGCGTCGCGCGGGCAGGGGGAGCCCGCACAGGAGCTTGATCGCGACGGAGGCGGCGGTGGCGCCGAACACCGAGGGCACGAACGCGACGGAGCCCTCGACGCGGTTCTTGTGCTCGCAGTCGTTGACGCCGTTGTGCCCGCCCGGGCACACGCAGCGGAACGCGCCGTCGTCGTACGCGAGAGCGTGCGGCGCCTGGGGCGGCTCCTCGGAGTACACCGCCCACACGCCGGTGGGCCTGGTGCAGTCGAGGTCGTGCTTCTTGCGGAGGTTCTTGCGCAGGTCACGCGCGAACGGATCGATGCGCGTGTCCGCGAGGTCGGAGACGCGCACGGCGGTGGGGTCGAGCCGCGCGGCCGCGCCCATCGACGACACGAGACGTAGCTTGTCGCGCACGCACGTCGCGATCAGGTGCATCTTGGCGGCGACGTTGTCGATCGCATCGATCACCACGTCGGGCTCGGGGACCAGCAGGCGCGCGGAGGTCTCGGCGCTGTAGAACTCGGTGCGCGCCTCGATCGTCGCGTCGGGGTTGATGAGCTTCAGGCGCTCCGCCATCACGACGACCTTCGGCTTGCCGAGCGTGGGCTTGAGCGCGTGCAGCTGGCGGTTGACGTTGGTGACGCAGATGCGGTCGTAGTCGACGAGGATCACGCGCCCGACGCCGCTGCGCACGAGCGCCTCCGCGGCGAACGAGCCGACACCGCCGACGCCGAACACGGTCACCGTGGCCGCGCCGAGCCGCGCGACGCCTTCATCTCCGAGGAGGCGAGCGGTGCGATCGAACCGGCGGTGCGTCATCGGCGGATGATAGCTGCCGACTACCAGCTAGCAAAGACGCGGCGTGCGTTCGCCGCCGTCAGCGCGGCGGCGTCCTCGACGGAGATGCCGCGCGCGGCGGCCAGGCCTGCCACCACCGCCGGCAGGAACGCGGGCTCCGAGCGCCCCCCGCGGTGGCCGTCGGGCGCCTGGTCGGGCGCGTCGGTCTCGACGAGCAGCAGCTCGGGCGGAATGGAGCGCGCGGCCTCGACCGGGCGCCGGGCGTTCGCGTAGCTGATCGGGCCCGCGAACGAGAACGCGAGGCCGAGCGCGCGATACACGGGCACCAGCTCGGCGCCGCCCGAGTAGCTGTGCAGCACGCCCTCGACCGGGCCTTCTTCGCGCAGGATCCGCGGCGCGGCATCATGCGCGCGCAGCACGTGGATCACGAGAGGCATGCGCAGCGCACGCGCGACGCGGAGGTGCGCGCGGAACAGCCGCTCCTGCAGGTCGAGCGAACCGGTGCCGCCGTCGAGACCACACTCGCCGACCGCGACCGCGTGCGCCTCCGTGATCGCGTCGGCGAGGCGTTGCTCGAGGTCGCCGGCGAGCTCGTCGGGCGCCAGCTCGGGGACGATCTGAGGGTGAATCCCCAGGGCGCACCGAACGCCTGCGCCGTGGGCGCGCGCCGCGAGCTCGGCGAGCGCGGGCCACGTGCGCGGCCGGATCGCGGGCACCAGCATTCCGCGGATGCCCGCGGCAACCGCGCGAGAGAGCACGGCGTCGAGGTCGGCGTCGAACGCGGCCGTGTCGAGGTGGCAATGCGTATCGATCACCACCGTCGATCGTAGCGTAGGATCCGATCAGTGGCGCTCGAGCTCGTCAGGCGATGGAAGGCGTGGGTCCACGCGAGCGACACGATGTTCGCGCACTGGTTGCGCGCCGCCCACGAGGCGCTGCTCGGCGAGATGCCGGTGCTCGCCGCCGGCACGGCGCTGTTCGCGTTGATCTCCACCGTACCGCTGCTCGCCGCGGCGGTCGCGCTGTACAGCCTGATCGCCGATCCCTCGCAGATCCAGGATCACCTGAGCGGCCTGTCCCGCGTGCTGCCGGCGAGCATGATGTCGTTTCTCCACGATCAGCTGCAGATCCAGGCGCATCGCTCGACGGGGACGGTCGGGCTCGCGCTCGGCTTCAGCGTCGTCGTCGCGGTGTGGTCGTCGCGCGGCGCGGCGCGCGCGCTCGTTGATTCGCTGAACCGCGCCTACCGCGTGCGCGAGCTCCGCCGACCCGCGCAGCGGTTCGCGCTCACGCTGTTGATGGCGACCTCGACGATGATCGGGCTCTTGCTGCTGTTCGCGCTGGTCGTCGCGCTGCCCGGCATCTTCGCGCTCACCGGGCTCGAGGGGTACGCGTTCGCCGAGTGGCTGCGCTGGCCGACGCTGATGGCGCTGCTGTTCCTCGCGCTGCTCGCGCTGTACCGCTACGCACCGTCGCCGCGGCCGCTCGGCACCAACCGGCACCTGTGGCCCGGTGCGCTGGTCGGGACGGCGATGGTGCTCGTCGTCTCGATCGGCCTCTCGCAGTGGGTCACGCGGGTCGCCGCGTACGACATCATCTACGGCACGTTCGGCAGCGTCGTGATCGTGCTCTTGTGGTTCTACTTCTCGACGATGGCGCTCGTCGTCGGCGGCTTCGTGAACGCGGAGCTCGAGCGCCACGCCGGGGCGCCCGCCCCGGATCGCTCGATGTACTGACGCCCCGAAAATGGCGAAGGCCACCGCGCGGGTGACCTTCGCAAGCAAAGCTAACGCGAGTGGAGAAGCTTCAGATCGCCTTCGAGCCGTGGAACTTCGCGGTCGAGAGCGGCGCCGGCGAGCCCGAGTACTTGACCTCACCCGTCCACACGCCGGTCTGGATCTCGTCCATCTTCGAATCGCCGTTGCGGTCGACGCCGCGCGCCGTGCCGGTCAGGTTGAACTCGAGCGCCGAGGTGTCGAGGCTGTCGAGGTAGCCGTAGAGCGCCTGCGGGGCGAGGTGGAGACCGGTGTTGCACGCGCTCTCGAACGTGCTCGCCGAGCCGATGTCGACGGCCTCGTAGACCCACTGGCCGACGGCCTGGCAGTTGACGACGTTCTTGAGCGCGTCCTCGAGGGTCGACGCCGACGGATCGACCATCGGGATGACCGCCTGCTCGAGCGCGAGCTTGACGAGCGCGCCGTACTTCATCGGCACCACGTGCGGCTGCACCGTGAGGCGGCCGGCCTGGTCGAGCGCGACCTGGACGTTGGCGACCGTGATCGGCTGGATGCCGTGGTCGGTGAACGCGATGTCGAGCGGGACGTTGTCGATGACGAGGTGGAGGCCGTTGATCGTCTTCGTGCCGCGGCCGCCCGCCGTGATCTCCAGGATCTCGTTGGTGCCGAAGTGGTGCGTGACCTGACCGAACGCGTCGCCGAGGTCGATGATCTTGTCGACGAACTCCGGGGTGAGCGCGCGGACCTTGTCATTGACGTAGCCGGCGACGAACGGGATCGAGCCGTTCAGGGTGTTCTTGATCGAGCCGTCGGGCAGCGCGTTGACGAGCTGCTCGATGATGAACTTGGACGGGTCCTCGGGGTCGTCGGTCGCGTTGATGAAGTAGTTCGCGACCGTGCCGGCCGTGCCGGGGAGGTTCGTGGCGAGGTCGAAGTCGCTCTGCACCGTGAAGCGACCTTCGGGCGTGAGGGGCACCGGCAGGTCGTCATCATCGGGCTGGTTCACGTCGTCATCGCCGGTGATGGGGCCGGGCGCCTGAGCAGCGCAACCGGTGGCAGCGGCGATCATGAGGGCGAGGAGCGAGGCGTTGGTGGACAGGTTGCGCTTCATGGTGGCGTTCTCTTTCTCGTCGAGGATTGGTTGGTGAGTCGTAGTGCAGCGCATGTGCCACTCGAGGGCCCTCTGCGATCAACGAGTTGCAGGCGCGATGGCAACTACAGTGGTCGGGCTTGTGGCGACCTCATGGTGTCGAGTGGCCACCAGGAATCGATCACTTGCGCGTCGCGGATCGGGCGCCGAAAAAAAGACCGGCCGAGGCACCATTGCCTCGGCCGGCCAGCCATCCTCGACGTCCCGGGCTCACCACCCGTTCCGCCGAACTGTTTGTCAGCTACATGCGCTCGCCGAAGAACGTCGCGGTCGAGAGCGGAGCGGGGGTGCCGCCGTAGCTGAGGTTACCGGTCCACTGGCCGGTGAGGATCTGGTCGATCTTGCGGTCGTTGTTGCTGTCGACCGCGCGCGCCGCACCGGCGATGCCGAACTCGAGCGCGCTGCCGTCGATGCCCTCGATCTGCTGGTAGATCTGGTTCGCGGCGATGACGAGGCCCGCGTTGCAGGCCGTCGTGAACACGCCGGAGCCGGGCGTGAACCCGATGTAGTCATAGACGGCGTCGGAGACGATCGGTCCGACCGCGGCGCAGTCGATCTTCGCCGCCAGGAGCTCCTGGAGGTTCGACGCCGAGGGCTCGAGCATCGGGATCAGCACCTCGTCGACGCCGAGGCGCAGGACCTTGCCGTACGGCAGGGGAACCGTGTGCGCGGCGATCCCGAAGCGGTTCGAGGCGTCCATCGTGATCTCGACGCCCGGAACCACGACGTTCTCCATCTGGTGATCCGCGAAGTTGATGTCGCTCTCGACGTTGTCGATCTTGAAGTGCGCGCCGAGGATCGTGTGCGTCGAGGACAGCGCACCGGTGGTGCCCGACACCTCGAGCGTCTCGTTGGTGCCGAAGTTCCGCGCCATCTGGCCGAAGTCATTGCCGAGCTGGATCGCGGTGTCGACGAAGTCGGGCGCGAACTCGAGCAGCTGGTCGTTGAGGTAGCCCGCGACGAACGGCTTGGCGCTGCTGAGCGCGTTCTTGATCGTGCTGTTCGAGATCTGGTCGATCATCAGCGTCAGCAGGTAGTTCGCCGGGTCGTCGGCGCCATCCGTCATGTCGATGATCGTGTTGACGACGTCGCCGACCTTGCCGGGGGCGTTGGTCGCGAGGTCATAGTTGCTGCGCATCGAGTACTTGCCCGTCGCATCGACTGGCCGCACATC
>Ga0247829_10000329_pt1 | contig 17113 bp, 10 predicted proteins | sample 12C_Control_Day4_FD_207765 | JGI IMG/M metagenome (GOLD analysis project Ga0247829, IMG submission 207765) | Soil microbial communities from agricultural site in Penn Yan, New York, United States - 12C_Control_Day4 | ecosystem: Environmental > Terrestrial > Soil > Agricultural land | place... | reverse complement strand
CGACGGCCAAGGTGATCAGGTCGGGATCAAAGCCGAAGTCGGCCAGCACGCGGCGGCACTCGCGCGCCACGATGGCCATGGGCAGGACGGCGATGGGGTGGGGCTTGAGGATGACCGGATTGCCGGTTGCTAGACTGGCGAACAGGGCCGGATAGGCGTTCCAGGTCGGGAAGCTGGCGCAGCAGACCACCAGGCCGATGCCGCGCGGGACCAGGACATAGGTCTTGTCCAGGCTGACCGCTTCGCCCGCGAAGTCGCGCTCGTAGCGGGCGCTGCGGGTCACGTCGCGCATGGCCTTGGCGGCATAGGCCAGGGCCTCGATCCCCCGGTCCAGGGCGTTGGGACCGGAACCGCTGAAGGCCTGGGTATAGCTTTGACCCGCGATGTGCATGACGGCCTGGGCCATCTCGAAATTCACGTCATAGAGGCGGGCCGCCATCTCGGCGCACAGGGCCAGACGCAGTTCGGGGTCGGCGGCGCGCCAGTCGGGCCAGGCGGTCTGGGCGGCGGCGATCAGGGCTTCGGGATCGCAGCGCGGATAGGTGATCCCCAGGGCTTGGCCGGTGAAGGGCGAGACCTCGGCGCCGACATGGTCGATGACGCCGGGCAGGTCCAGATCGAAGGGGCGGTTCAACTGGGCCTCGAAGGCGGCCTTGCCGGCGACAGGCTTGTCCGGGCCGTGGATCTTGGTCGAGGGCGAGTCCTTGAACGGCGACCAGGCGACGCGGGCGGACACGGCCTTGACGGCGGCGTCGATCAGGGCGGCGTGGCGGTCGATCAGGGCGCGGCGAGCGTCGGCGACGGGGAAGGGGGCGTTCATGGCGCTCAATCCATCCGTTCCACGATCATGGCCGAGCCGACGCCTTGCGCGCCTGCTGCCACCACCAGGCCATAGCGGCCTTCGCAGGCGTCCAGAGCGTCGAGCAGAGACGACAGCAGGATGGCGCCGGTCGCCCCCATGGGGTGCCCCTTGGCCAGATGGCCGCCGCCGACGTTGACCTTGTCGCTCAGGGTCGGGTGTTCCCGCGTGAACCTGGCGATGACGACGGCGAAGGCTTCCATGAACTCGATGCGGTCCATGTCGGCCAGGGTCAGTCCGGCCTTGTCCAGCACCCGCTCCATCGCCGTGAAACCGGCGGTCAGGGAGGCGGCGGGATCACCCCCCGCCTCGACCCAGGCGACAATACGCGCGCGGGCGCCCTTGGCTTCGCCAGAGATCAGGGCCAGTCCGGCGCCGTCGCTCATCGGCGGGGCGTGGGCGACCGTGTGGCGGTGGTCTAGGACACGTCCCTCCAGCGCGTCGGCATAGGGCGCGGCCAGGGCGGCGAAGGCGGCGGGCATGGCCGCCAGACTGTCGGCTGTGGTCTGGGCGCGTGCGGCTTCTTCCCGGTCGAGGCCGTTCAGCGGAATGCGCGAGGCCGTCAGAAGCGTGTCTTCTGCGGCGGCCGTGCGCTGCTGAGAGGTCAAGGCGGCGGCGTCCATCTCGGCCCGGGTCACGCCGATGTCCTCGGCCAGACGGTCGGCGGCGACGGCGACGGGGATGTAGCGGGTGCCCGGCGGGAAGCTGGCGTCTTCGTAATAGTCGGCCTTGTCGCCCATGAAGGGGACGCGCGACATCATCTCGACCCCGCCCGCCAGGGCCGAGCGCAGGGCGCCGGTCTGGATCATGGCCGCCGCCTGACCCACGGCGGTCAGGCCCGAGACGCAGTAGTTGTTTAGGCTGAAGGCGAAGGCGGCGTCGTCCAGACCCGCGTGCAGCTTGCTGACCAGGGCGACATTGGCGCCCTGGGCGCCGACCTGGCCGACGCAGCCCAGGATCAGGGCGTCAGCGGCGCGTGGCGCGCTGCTGCGTGTCTCCATGGCGTCGATCAGGCCCGTGATCAGTTCGTGCGGCTTCAGGGCGGCCAGGCCGCCGTCGGGCCGGGCCTTGCCGCGCGGGGTGCGGACGGCGTCGTGGATATAGGCGCTCATCGGATCACCCCCGCGCCATCTGGTCGCCGCGCGCCCAGGTGCCGTGGAAGCCGGCCGGCACCCGCGCGGGCAGAATGACGCGCGCCACAGGCCCGGCCTCGAAATTCTTGGCGTCGATGATCTGGACCTCGGAACGGCCGGTGTTCTCGTCAGTGACGAAGACGATGACGTAGCCGTCGTCCTCGTCCCTGGCGTTCAGGCGGGGGGCGAAGGCGGGTTCGGAACCGAACATCTGCGGCTCGAAATCATAGGTCCGGGCGGCGCCGCTGAGCAGGTCGTACTTGATCAGACCCTTGAAGCGCTGAAGCTCGGTCTTGGACATGGCGACGTGATAGGACCAGCGGGTCGGCTGGGCGGCGTAGTCCAGATTGACCGCCGGGAATTCGCCGATGCGGTCGTCCAGCTGGCGCTTCTTGACCTCGCCGGTGCGCATGTTCATCCGCCATTCGACGGGCACGGCGTTCAGCGCCAGCACGTTCACCATGGCCGCATAGGGGCCGTAGTCGGGGTTCAGCGGATAGCCGTTGGGCGTCATCATGCAGGCGGTCATGACGACCTCGTCGCCGTCCTCCCAGCTGTTGACGACGTGATATATGTAGCAGCTGTCCGTCTCGAACCAGCGGATCTGGTCGCCCCGACCCCGGCGCGGCACGACGCCGAAGCGGGCGGGCTGGTCGGCGAAGTGGATGTTCCACTGGCTCTTGCGCAGGCCGGCGTCGGTGAAGATCACCGGCAGGTCGTGCAGGATGACGTAGTTTTCCGTCAGCCCCATGTCGTGGGGCAGGCGCGGCCCCGGCAGCTCGACGCGCTCGAAATGGGTCAGCTCGTTCTGGGCGCTGACCGTGCCGAAGGTCATCCACGGCTCGTAGAGCGAATAGTCGAAGAAGACGAACTCGCCGGTGCGTGGATCGACCTTGGAGTGGGCCGAGACATGGCGTGGCAGCTTGCCGCCGAAGGTCTCGATTCCGATGGTCTCCAGGGTGCGCGCATCGACCCGGACCGGATGGCCCGAGATGTACCACAGCGCCATCAGCGAGCCGTTGTGCAGGATCACGTCGGTGTTGGCCGTGTCCTTGTAGACCTTGTCGCCGCGCGTCGATGCCGGGTTGGCCCGGCTTGAGGGATACATGACGCCGCCCGCGCCGCAGCCGCCGTTCAGGTCGGCGATGTGATCGACCGAGCGGACGAAGCGGTTGCGGTATTCCGCCTTGCCGTTTTCGAAATAGATGGCGTGCAGCATGCCGTCGCCGTCGAACCAGTGGTGCATGCCCTCGGGCGCCTGGGCCGGGTTCGGGCCGTTGCGATAGAAGCAGCCGTAGAGGTCTTTCGGGATCTCGCCGATGACCGGCAGGTCCAGCGCCGTCGTCTCCTTGGCCACGGGCTCATAGGCGCCCTGCAGATAGGGATTCAGCGTGTTCAGCGGGCTGAGCGGACCGGTTTCGATCCGGCGGGCGTCGTCGGCCATGGCGGCTGTTCCTTCCCTGTGCGGGGACGCGATCACGCCGCGTCCATCCTTGTTTAAGCAGACCATGAGCATTTTGGTCGTTTAACGCAAGTCACTTCGTCGTGGTCGCCTCCAGCATGGCCGCCATCAGGTGATCGAAGGCGGCGTTGCCGTCGCTGAAGGTCCGCCAGCCGTTCAGATCCATCAGGGCGGCGGCCTGTTCCGTCAGGTCGTCAGGCGTGACGTCGTCGGCGAAGATCAGGCCTGGGCCTTCGATCCGGGCGGCGGGCCGTACGGCGCCCGCGCCGGCCGCCAGGGTTTGGCCGTTCAGTGGACAGTCGGGCGACATCAGCCAGCTGACGACCGGGGCGACGCGCTCTGGCCCCATGCGGGCGGCGCTGGCGTCGTCCAGATATTCGGCGGTCATGCCGGTGGCGGCGTAGGGGGCGATGGCGTTGCAGCCGACGCCGTGGGACGCCCCTTCCACGGCGATGACCCGCATCAGCCCGATCAGCGCCGCCTTGGATGACGAATAGGCCGCCATGCCGTGAACGCCATGCAGGCCCGCGGCCGAAGTCGACATCAGGATACGGCCCGAACCCTGGGCGCGCAGGTGGCGATAGATGGGCAGGGTCGGCGTCAGGGCGCCGAAGAAGTTGACCTCGAACACCTGTCGAAAGACGTCGGTGGTCTGCTTGTGCAGGGTCCTGGCTTCGGGCGCGCCGGCGTTGTTCAGCAGGCCGTCGATGCGGCCGAAGGCGTCCAGGGCCGCAGCCAGAAGCCGCTCGCCGGAATCGGCCTCCTCGACCGCCAGGGGGGCGGCGACGGCCTGGCCGCCCAGGGCGGTGATCTTGGCCACGACCGCCTCGGCCGAACCGGGCGCATCGGCCGCTCGTGGGCGGGTGTTGACCACGATGCGCGCCCCGCGCTGCGCCAGGTCCAGAGCATAGGCCCGGCCGAGGCCGCGTCCGGCGCCGGTGACGACGATCACCTGATCCTGAAGCCTGCTCATGCGTCGGCGCCTTCGGTTCCGGTGGTGGGGCGGGGGCGCGGCCAGGGCAGGAAACGCGGCGTGCGGGCGCAATAGGCGGCCCAGGCCTCGGGCCGGCTGCGCGCCATGTGCTGCTCCTTGAACGGCGCGGCCGAGGCATAGCCCATGAACCAGCCGGTATAGAGGGGCGCGAAGGCCGTGACCCAACCCCAGGGATGCGCCAGGGCCAGCACGAACCAGCCCGCCCACATGAGGCTTTCGCCCAGATAGTTGGGATGGCGGACGATGGCCCAGGCGCCGGTGTCCAGCAGGCGGCCGCGGTTGGCGGGGGCGCGCTTGAAGGCGGCCAGCTGGCGATCCGCCGTGCTCTGCAACAGGAAGCCTGTCAGCCAGACGACGCCGCCCACCACCAGCGGCAGCGTTGGGCGCGGCGCGGGCGCCGTCAGGATGAAGGTGAAGGGCGCGCACCACAGCCAGACGGTTACGCCCTGCAGCAGATGAACCTGGAAGGCGCTCCACCAAAGCCAGCTGGGACCGAAGCTCTTGCGCCAGTGGGCGTAGGGCTGACGCTCGGCGTGGATGTTGTGACCCCAGGTCTGGACCGCCAGTCGGATCGACCAGACGCCCAGGCTGGCCAGGAACAGGCCGCTGAACAGGTCCAGCGGCAGGCCGGACAGGACGAAGACCGCGCTGGCCGCCGCCAGCGGCGCCAGCGGATAGGCCACGTCCATCAGTCCGTGATTGCGCTTCAACGTGCCCGCCAAACAGCCCAGGGCGACGACGGAAAGAACCGCGCCCCCGCTGGCGATCCAGATGAACAAGGTTTCACGAAGCAAGGAAGAGGGGGCGAGGAAGGCGGCGGCGAAGGTGACAAGAGGCGCGGCCATCATGACGTAATGCCATGCTTTGCCGCGTGTTTTCCCGGGCATGACCAGGAACCAGATCGCCGCCAGAGCCGCCCATGCGAGGGCGGCCAAAATCCATCCATCCGGTCTCATGCGGTCGGCTCCGTTCATGACTTGCATAAAAAGACTTGCAAACACGGTTCGCTAGCGCAAGCTTCATTTCGACCGAGGAGCATCCGATCAACGGAGCCGGTGAGGTCAGGGAGCGAAACATGAGAAAGACCGCATTCAGCGCGTCGGCCGCCACGCTGTTGCTCGCCGCCGGGCTGGCCGCACCGGCCATGGCGCAATCCACCCAAGCCGAAGGCGCCGTCACGGTCGGCGACGTCGTCGTCACGGCCCAGCGCCGCGAGCAGAGCCTGCAGGACGTGCCGATCGCCATCACCGCCTTCAACGCCGAGACCCTGGAGCGGACGGCGGCGACCGGCATTCAGGACGTGGCGGGCAAGGCGCCCGGCGTGACGCTGACCCAGTTCAACATCGGCGAGCCGCAGATCTTCATTCGCGGCGTCGGCACGACCAGCGATTCCGCCGCCAGCGATCCCTCGATCGGCGTATCGATCGACGAAGTCTCCATCGGTCGCGCGGGTGCCAGCTCCCTGGCCTTCCTGGATGTCGAGCGGGTCGAGATCCTGCGCGGACCGCAGGGCACCCTGTATGGGCGCAACGCCTCGGGCGGCGCGCTGAACGTCTATACGAAGAAGCCGCGCTTCGAGAATTCCGCCCAGTTGACCGGACGTCTCGGCAGCTTTGACGAGCGGGGCGTTGAGGCCGTGCTGAACCGCGAACTGGGCGAGGACACGGCCGGTCGTCTGGCCCTGCGCTGGAACCAGAACGACGGCTACGCCGAAAGCCTGCCCAGCGGCCGCAGCCTCGAGGGCGGCGAGCAGTTCGGCCTGCGCGCTCAGGTGCTGCACAACGCCGGGGAATGGAGCTTCCTGGGCGGCGTCGACTATTCGAAGGACGACATGCAGGGCCACGCCCGCATTCCAGTCCTGGCGTCATCGACCCCGGCGCCCTTCGTGACCCTGGTCAATTCGCTGCGCGCGGGCATGGACGTGCGTCAGAGCTTCTCTTCGGCGGACAATTATCAGCAGCGTGAGAACTGGGGCCTGACGGGGCGGGCGGAATGGTCGGGCGCCGAGCATTTCGACGTCGTGTCCCTGACCTCCTATCGCAGCAACGACTACAGCTGGCGCGACAATCTGGGCGGCTTGCCGTTCCCGGGCTTCCCCCTGTCCGTTGACGACCGGGCTGAGGAAAACGCCAAGCAGATCAGCCAGGAGTTCCGCCTGACCTCCAAGTCGGGTTCGAACATCGACTGGGTCGCCGGGCTCTACATGTTCCGCGAAGAGGTCGAGCGCTCGGAGCGGTTCCTGGTCCAGACGGCCCTGCCGATCGCCCCGCCGTCGCTCGGCGGCGACACCACCTTCAATCAGGACGCGACCAACACCAGCTATGCGGTCTTCGGCCAGGCTACGGTCCCGTTCGCGAACATCTGGGAGCTGACGGTCGGCGCGCGCTGGACCCACGACGAGCGCGAAGTGCATCAGGTCGCCATCGACAATGAAGGCGGCGCCAATCCGCCCGCGGGCATTCCCCTGGGTCCGACCGGGCAGCCCTATGACGTCAAGGCGGACGCTTCTTTCGAAGAGCCGACCTGGAAGCTGGCGCTGGCGGTCGAGCCGCTGGACAACATGCGATTCTACGTCAGCTATGACCGGGGTTATAAGGCCGGCGCCTATCCCAGCGCGTCTCAGACCGGCGTCCAGGCCACGACGCCGCTGCGATCGGAACTGCTCGACAACTATGAGATCGGGGCCAAGACGACCCTGGCGGGCGGACGGCTGCGTCTGAACGCGGCGGCCTTCATGCTCGATTACACGGACCTGCAGGTCTATGAATTGCTGGGCCTGACCCTGGTCACCTCCAACGCCGAGGCGGAAGTGCGGGGCTTCGAGGTCGAGACCGCGCTGGCGGTGAACCACAACATCACGATCGGCGGCTCCTATACCCAACTGGACGCCAAATTCACTTCCAACGCGACGTCGGGCAATCTGACCCTGCCCTACGACGGCAACATCCTGCCGCGGTCCCCGGACAGCCAGTTCACCCTCTATGCCGATGGTCAATGGGACGTGTTCGGCGGCGTCCTGTCGGCGCGGGCCGACTATCAATGGACGGACGACTTCTACTTCGATCCGTCGAACGCGCCCGAAGTCCTGGTGCCGTCCTATGGTCTGATCAGCGCCTTCGCCTCATGGGAAGCGCCGAACGGACTGAAGGTCTCGGTCTATGGCAAGAACCTCGGCGACGAGGAGTATCAGCAGCACATCATCAAGAACGCCAGCATCGGCTTCAGCGTCTTTGGCGCGCCGCGTTCCTTCGGTGTGGCGGTCAGCAAGACCTTCTGATCCCGGTTCTCCGGTCCTGACTCACCGCCCGCCGACCTCGTGTCGGCGGGCGTTTTTTTATTGAGCGACGACGTGGGGCGCGGCTTCGATTTCCCAGCGGATGCGACGCGGATCCATCGGCTCGCCGCTGTCCAGATCGCAGACGACCGGGGTGATGGCCTCGCCGCTGGCGCGATCAACCAGGGTCAGGGGCGCCTCGTCCGCCTCGACCAGCCAGCGCTGGCTCCAGCCGTGCATGGCCAGGACGATGGGGTAGAGGGCCAGACCGGCTTCGGTCAGTCGGTATTCGAAGCGCACCGGTGCGGTCTGATAGGGCCGCTTTTCCAGAACGCCGTGCAGCACCAGGCGGTTCAGGCGGTCCGCCAGGATGTTGGTCGCCACGCCCAGGGCGGCGTGGATCTCATCGAAGCGACGCAGGCGGAAGTAGGCGGCCGACAGCACCGCCCAGCTCCAGTAGTCGCCCATGATCTCGGTCGAGCGGTCGATGATGGGGCGGTCGGTTTCGATCGGCGCCGACCGACGACGACGCGAGGTCGGCGGCGGGATGACGATCAGGCCCGGTCCCGGTTTCCAGTCGACCTTGTCGGCCTTGACCTCGACCCCATGCGCGCGGGTCAGGACGACGGGCGTCAGTCTTCGTCCGGTTTCCCGGTCAAAGAAGGCGATGGCGTAGCGTTCCTGAAGCGGCGACTGGGCCCAGACCTTCTCCCACTGGCCCTGCATGACGGCGACGCCGAACATGTCCAGGCCCATCTCTGTCAGGCGGTATTCCGTCCGCGCGCCCGTTTCGATCTGCGTCTGGGCCAGCAGACCGGCGGCCACCAGCTTTTGCAGGCGGTCGGTCAGCACGCTGCGCGGCGTGCCCAGACGATCGCGCCAAACGCCGAACCGGCGCACGCCATAAAAGGCCTCGCGCATGATCAACTGCGTCCAGGCGTCGCCGGTGATAGCGAAGGCGCGCGCCACGGGGTTGCCCATGATCAGGGAGCGGATGTCGGGTTCAGTCAAATCCGTACCCTGAAGGAGGTTGAAGGCAGGACGTCGCCAACCTCATGAGCGCATCCATGCTTGCGTCGGCAGACCTATCGGCTGACCGCAAGGCAGTCAAACCCTCCGGTGGCGACGGCGCATGGGTCGATGCGATCGATCTGGATTTGTAAAGACTTGGTCAATGAGTCTCGTTCATCGAAGGCCCGATTAAGGTGAAGGTTGCGGGTCATGCGCCCGCATGGGGGCAAGATGGCGTTCAGCGACTTCGCGCGCGGGCTTCGTGACGTTCTGCGGACTGCTGTCCGAAACTCTTGTGCGGGGCTGGCCGGTCTGGCCCTGACCTTCGCCGTGTTGTGCGGTCTGGCGTCGCCGGCTTCGGCGCAGAGCCAGGTGACGATCCCCGGCGACATCAATGGCGTCGGCTGGAACGAGATGGGCCACTATTCGAACAACGGCGTCATGTTCGCAGAGCAGCCCGGCATGGGCACCGGCTATGAGCTCGCCTATTTCACCTTTGCGATCCCGGCCAATCGCAACTTCACCTCGGTCACGCTCCGCTACAACTATCAGCAGCACTCGGGCGTTTCCCATCCGATCTACTTCGTCTCATTGAACGGGCAGCCGCCGATCAGCGCCGCCGGCCAGGACGAGGTTCAGGCTGGAACCGTGCTCGCTTCCGAATTCTCGGGCATCAACACGCAGACGACCCTGCCGGCGAGCTTCCTGTCCGCGATGAATAGCCTGTCCGCAGCCGGCGGGGGCGTGATGACGATCGGCGCCTGGGGGCCTGAGGGGATCGACTATTTCGGCCAGTTCAATGCCGTGAGCCTGGAAGGCGTCGCGCCCCTGCCGCCGAGCATTACCTCCCTGTCGCCCAACGCAGGTCCGCTCAGCGGAGGCGCGGCGACCTTGCAGGGCGCGAATTTCGAATCAGCGACCGTGACGGTTAGCGGCTTCAACGTCACCCCGCCGTCCGTCACGGCGACGACCATAACCTTCAACCTGCCTCCTCATGGGGCGGGAACCGTGCCGGTCGTGGTCTCCACCGCAGGCGGCGTGGCTGCCATCAACTATACCTATGTCGCAGCGCCGACAGTGACCTCGATCTCGCCTTCAGCGGGGCCGACCGGCGGGGGGCAGACGGTCGTCATCACCGGGACGGGCTTTTCCGCCGCCGCCGCCACGGGCGCGGTGAAGTTCGGCTCGGCGAACGCGACCTATACGATCAACAGCAACACCCAGATCACGGCGACCGCCCCGGCCAACGCGGCCGGGACCTATGACATCACCGTCACCACGCCAGGTGGGACCAGCGCCCCCTCTGTGACGGGTCAGTACACCTATATCACGGCGCCGACGGTGACCTCGATCTCGCCTTCAACAGGCCCGTCCGGCGGCGGTCAGACGGTCGTCATCACCGGAACGGGCTTTTCCGCCGCCGCCGGCACGGGCGCGGTGAAGTTCGGCGCGGCGAACGCGATCTATACGGTCAACAGCAACACCCAGATCACGGCGACCGCCCCGGCCAACGCGGCCGGAACCTATGACATCACCGTCACCACGCCAGGCGGGACCAGCGCCACCTCGGCGGCGGACCAATACACCTATGCCGCGACGCCGACGGTGACCGCGATCTCGCCTTCAGCAGGGCCGACCAGCGGCGGTCAGACAGTGGCCATCACCGGAACCAACTTCTCCGGCGCTACATCGGTGACGTTCGGCGGAACGGCGGCGACCGGTTATACGGTTGTAAACGGGACGTCGATCATGGCGACGGCGCCGGCTGGAACAGGGGCGGTGGACATCCGTGTCACGACGTCAGGCGGGACCAGCGCGATCTCGGCGGCGGATATGTACACCTATGTCGCGGCGCCGACGGTGACCTCGATCTCGCCTTCAGCGGGCCCGATCAGCGGCGGTCAGGCGGTGACCATCACCGGAACCAACTTGTCCGGTGCGACCGCGGTGTGGTTCGGCGGAACGGCGGCGACCGGCTATACGGTCATGGGCGGGACGTCGATCATGGCGACGGCGCCGGCTGGAACAGGGGTGGTGGACATCCGCGTCACGACGTCAGGCGGGACCAGTGCCGTCGCCGTTGCGGATCAGTACGCCTACACCTACACCAGCGCCCCCATCGCGGGCGCGGTATCTGCGACGGTGGCTTTCGGATCCGTCGACAACCCCGTCACCCTGAACCTCTCTGGCGGACCTGCCTCCGGCGTGACGCTAACGGGAGGCCCAAGTCACGGAACGGCCGCGACGATCGGAACCAGCATGACTTACACGCCGGCCCCTGGCTACCACGGTACGGACAGCTTCACCTATACGGCCACGGGACCCGGCGGGACCTCGGCGCCGGCGACGGTGACGGTCACGGTGTCGTCGCCGTCGGCTCCGGTCGCGACATCGACTTCGGCCGCCGTAGGGTATGAGACGGCACAGACCATCGACCTGAGCGGTTCGATCACCGGGGTCCACACGAGCATCGCCGTGGTTTCGGGGCCGTCGCACGGCGTGGTCAGCGTGGCGGGCGACGTGGTCACCTATACGCCCGCCGACGACTACTTCGGTCCGGACAGCTTCACCTATACGGCGACGGGTCCCGGCGGGACCTCGGCGACGGCGACGGTGACGATCACGGTGGCGACGCCGGGCGCGCCGACGGCGGCTACGGCTTCGGTCGCGGCGGCCTACAACAGCCCGACGCCGATCGATCTGAGCGGTTCGATCACCGGGGTCCACACGAGCATCGCCGTGGTTTCGGGGCCGTCGCACGGCGCGGTCAGCGTGGCGGGCGACGTGGTCACCTATACGCCCGCGGACGACTATTTCGGTCCGGACAGCTTCACCTATGCGGCGACGGGTCCTGGCGGGACCTCGGCGGCGGCGACGGTGACCCTGACCGTAGCGATGCCGGCGCGGCCGGTCGTTGAACAACCGGCCGGTCCGGTCGTCGTGCCGCCTTCTGCGGGCGGAGGGACGATTGCGGTCAATCTTGAGGCCATCAGTCAAGGCGAAGTCGATGGATACCGCATCACGGTCTCCAGCCGGTTCGGCGTGGCGGAGGTCGTCGACGGCGCTGCGGCGGCTTCGCTTCAGGCCGCGCGCACGGCCGCGCCCCGGACAGCGGGCAAGGCTGCGGCCGGGCCCTATCAGCTGATCTATACGCCCGCCGCGAACTTCATGGGGACGGACACGGTGACCGTGGTGGCCTATGGGCCGGGCGGGGATTCCACGCCCGTGACCTTCACCTTCCAGGTGGCGGGCAAGGCGCCGGATCTGTCAGGCCAGGCGACAGCCGGCGCTTCGGTGACCTTCACTCCGACCGCCGCCCTGGTCGGCGGACCGTTCCAGGCGTTGCGCATTACGCGGGCGCCGGACTTCGGCACGGCGACCGTCAACGGCCTGAGCCTTGTTTTCGCCCCCGGCGCGAACGGCGGCGCGACCTCGCTCGACTATGTCATCGACCTGCCGTTCGGAGCCTCGGCGCCCGGACGGATCGACCTGACGGCCAATGCCCTGCCGGTCGCTGAAGCTTTGACGGCGCAAACCCTTCAGGGCGTGCCGGTGACGGTGCGGATCAGTGATGCTCAGGGCGAGCCTTTCACCGGCGCCGCCGTCGTCTCGATCAGCCCGGCGACTGCGGGCGAGGCGACCGTGACCAAGGTCGGCGCCGACTATGACCTGACCTTCGTCTCGAACGGCGACTTCTCGGGCGAGGCAGTGGTGACCTACAGCCTGAGCAACGCTTTCGGGACGACGAGCAGCACCCTGACCGTGACGGTCGAGGCGCGTCCGGATCCGTCGCTGGATCCCGAGGTGAGGGGCGTGGCGACCAGTCAGGTCACCTCCGCCCGTCGTTTCGCCGACGCCCAGATCAACAACTTCCAGCAGCGTCTGCGCGATCTGCACGACGGGACCAATGGCTCGTCCAACGGTCTGAGTCTGAATCTCGGGCTGGGCGGCGCCGATGAGGACCGCGATCCGCAACAGGCCCTGCGCCGTCAACTGGGCCAGGATCGCAACCTGGATCCCGGCGCGCTCGGCGGCGACCGCGACCGCGAGATGCTGGGCCTGGACCTGTGGGCGGGACGGACGCAGGCCGCGCCAACGGTCGTCGCAAGCGATGACCGTCTGAACGCGGCGGCGGCTCAGCCGGCCACGAGCGGCGGCGCTTCGGTCGGCCTGTGGACCTCCGGTTCGGTCGACTGGGGCCGTCAGGATGCGACGGGTCAGCGCGACAGCCGCTTCACCACCCAGGGCGCGACCCTGGGCGTGGACGTCAAGGTTTCGGACCAGTTGATCGTGGGCGGCGGCGTCGGTTACGGCGAGGACAAGACCCGGATCGGCGACAACGGCTCGGTCACGAACGGCAAGGCCTTCACCGGCGCCGTCTACGCCAGCTGGCGTCCGGCCGAGGCCTTCTATGTCGATGGCGTGATCGGTTACGCGGACCTCGACTTCACGTCTCGTCGCTGGGTCGAAGGACTGGCGGGACAGGCTGACGGCTATGCCGATGGCGAGCGTTCCGGCGACGTGCGCTTCGCTTCGGCCGCCTTTGGCCGGCTCCTGCGCGGCGAGCGCGTGGTCAGCGACTTCTATGCTCGACTGGATGCGCGCGACATCACGCTGAACGGTTTCACCGAGACCGGCGGCGGCCTGTCGGCCCTGAACTGGGACGAGATCGAGCAGAAGAGCCTGTCGGCCAATCTGGGCGTCTCCTGGCGCTGGACGTTGGACAGCCGCCGCTACGGCCAGTTCCGGCCCAATGCGCGTATCGAGTGGTCGCACGAACTGGAGGACATCAGCGCTCAGGGCGTCCGCTACGCCGACTGGACGACCAGCCCGACCTATCTGGTCCCGCTGAACGCCTGGTCGCGCAACGTGCTCAACCTGGACCTGGGAAGCGAGTGGTCGCTGAGTGATCGCCTGATGCTCAGCCTCGGCTATCGCGGCGTCTTTGGCGACGCCAGCACCAGCCATGGCGGCCAGATCGGGATGAAGTACGGCTGGTGAGGTCGACGGGGTCGCGGCCACGCCGCGACCCCGGTCCGCGATCAGGGGGGCGCTGATTAATTCAGGCCCGGCTCATGCGCTTCCAGAGAGGCGAACCGCAAGGCGGCGGGCAGGGCGGCGTAGGGCGTCGAGCCATGGTCCTCGCCTTCCAGAACCTCGATCCTCTCGCCTGGACCGTTCGACAGGCGTCGAGCGTTGCTGACCATGCGCCGTTCGAGATGGGCGCGGGGCAGGCTGTCATTCTCCTCGTGGTCCCCGACCACGACCAGAAGATCATGTCGTCCCGCCGGTCCGCTCGGCTGGGCCGCAATTACCGAGGGCGCTGCCCAGATCGAGGGGCTGATGGCGACATAGCGGGCGAAAGGAGCGGCGGCGGCGCGAGCTTCAAGAGCGAAGAGGCCTGACATGGAATGCCCGAACAGGGTCAGGTTCGCCAGGTCCGCCCCTTCCGCCGCCATGGCCGGAAGGACGTCGTTCGCCAGACGATGCAGCAGCTGCGCTCCCAGAGCGCCGGCATGAGGTTGATCCGAAGCGTCAGAAAACCTGTAGGCTGAATGACGGTCGTCGGGATCATCAAGGGTGACGCCCACGATCATCAGGGGATCGATGCGTGTTTTCGCGGACCGCCGCGCCAGGCGTTGCGCCATCTCCGCAGCGGCGACGAAGTAGGCTTCGCCATCCAGAAGAACCATGGCCGGCCACCCCCGGACGGGGCGCTCGGAGGCCGGACGGTTCATCCATAGATTGAGGCCCGGCAGTTCGCCGGCGGCGGGCAGATGCAGCCTGCGGCATCCTCCGGTCAGCGGAGGAGGGGCGGGCGTGAAAGCAGGGCGGGCCATCGTCATGGCGACACCCTAGCCGATTGTGGGGTGAACGTGTATTGCGACGCATTCGCTAGATGGAGGCCTTCGGATTGACGGACGCTGTAAACGCGGCGCCGGACGCGGTGATCGCCTATTCCCGGAGCGTCAGAACAAGGTTGCTGACCCTCGGCCTTCTGGCTCTGCTGGCGGCGGCGGCCCTTCTTCTGGATGTCGTCACCGGACCGTCCTCGATCACTGCAACGGCTGTGTTGAAGGGCGTCTTCGATCCGTCGTCGCTCAGCACGGCGCAGCAGGCCATCGTCTGGCAGGTGCGTCTGCCCTACGCCCTGATGGCGGCGCTGGTCGGCGCAGCCCTGGCCTTGGCTGGGGCCGAGATGCAGACCGTGCTGAACAATCCTCTGGCCAGTCCCTTTACGCTGGGCGTGTCGTCGGCGGCCTCCTTCGGGGCCTCGCTGGCCATCGTGCTGGGCGTGGGGGCCAGCTTCATCGGGTCGGACTGGCTGGTGCCGCTGAACGCCTTTGTCTTCGCCTTCGGTTCGGTGCTGGCTCTGCAGGCCCTGGCGCGAATGAAGGGATCGGGCGTCGAGAACATCGTCCTGTTCGGCATCGCCCTGGTCTTCGCCTTCAACGCCCTGACGGCTCTGGTGCAGTTCCTGTCGTCGGCCGAGGCGCTGCAGCAGCTGGTGTTCTGGACCATGGGTTCGTTGTCGCGCGCCACCTGGGGCAATGTCGGGGCCCTGGCTCTGGTGGTCGCTCTGGTCACCCCGTTTTCGCTGCTGTCGTCACGCGGCCTGACAGCGCTGCGCCTGGGCGAGGATCGGGCCATGAGCTTCGGCGTGGATGTGAAACGCCTGCGCTTCCTGTCCCTGCTGCGGGTCAGCCTCTTGTCGGCGACCGCCGTGGCCTTTGTGGGCGCCATCGGCTTCATCGGACTGGTGGGGCCGCACATCGCTCGCCTGCTGGTGGGCGAGGATCATCGCTTCTTCCTGCCGGCCAGCATCCTGTCGGGCGCCGTCATCATGTCGCTGGCTTCGGCGGCGTCCAAGGCCATCGTGCCGGGCGTGCTGATGCCGGTCGGCATCGTCACCGCCGTGATCGGCGTGCCGGTCTTCCTGTTGCTGATCTTCCGCAACGGAGGCCGGGCATGACAGGTCTGCGGGTTCAGGATCTGAGCGCCGGCTACGGCGGGAAGCCCATTGTCGAGGGGCTGACCTTGCCATCGCTCAACGCGGGCGAAGTCGTATCGGTCGTCGGTCCCAACGGGGCGGGCAAGAGCACCTTTCTGCGGGCCTTGGCCGGGCTGATTCCAGCCAAGGGGTCGATCCGGCTGGACGAGGCCGAGCTTACCGGCCTGTCGCTGGCGGACCGGGCCAGGCGCGTCACCTACATGCCGCAAACCGTGCCGCAGGGTGTGGCCCTGACGGTGCTGGAGACCGTGGTGGCGGCCATTCGCGCCACGCCCCTGGGCGGCGCCGCCTTCACTGACGCCCAGGCGGTCGAACGCGCCTTCGAGGTCCTGCAGCGCATCGGCGCCGAGGCTCTGGCCGGTCAGCGGCTGGACCGGTTGTCGGGGGGGCAGAAGCAACTGGCGGGTCTGGCCCAGGCCTTGGCGCGCGAGCCGCGTCTGCTGTTGCTGGACGAACCGACCAGCGCGCTGGACCTTTATTATCAGCTGCGCGTGCTGGACCTGGCGCGTGAGGCGGCGGCCGAGCGAGGCATGACGGTGATGATCGTCCTGCACGACCTGCAGGCCGCGGCGCGCGTGTCGGACCGGATCGCGGTCATGGCGAAGGGGCGGCTGGCGGCCTTCGGCGCGCCGGATCAGGCGGTGACGCCGGACATTCTGGCCCAGGTCTATCGCGTCTCGGCGCGCGTCCAGCGCTGTGAACGCGGTGTGCTGCAGGTCCTGATCGACGACGTCCTGACGGCGGGTTGATCCGGCGGACACCCAACAAAAAAGGCCCGATCGACGGATCGACCGGGCCAGTTTGGGGAGGAAACGTGAAAATCAGGGACGGATCAGCGTCACCACGTCGCCGGTCGCATCGACCGGGACGGGCGTGCCGGCCGGCGCGTTGCGCGGCAGGCCGCGCGCCTTGTTGGTGACGTAGACGGCGTTGGTCGCGCGATCGATGGCGATGGTCTGGGGCAGGGTGCCGGTCGGCAGGTTCGCCTTCACCGCATAGGTGTCGGAATCCAGCACCGTCACCGTGCCTGCCTGACGGTTGGCGACATAGATCTGCTTGACCGCGCCGTTGTAGGCCACGCTCAGCGCGCCTTCGCCGGTGGCGACCTTGTGGATCAGGGCGCCGGTGTCGGCGTTGAGAACCGTCAGCTCGCCCGACTTCTGGTTGGCGACGAACAGGCGGCGCCCCTCGGAATCGACCGCCACGTTGATGGCGGATTCGCCGTGCGAAGCCCATTGGCCGACCGTCTCTCCGGTCGTCAGGTCGATGGCGGCGACTTCATTGCTGCCCATGCCGGTGACGTAGAGACGATTGGTCGAGCCGTCGAAGGCGGCGCCGGTCAGGCCCCCGACCGGGGCGGCGATGGTC
>Ga0247829_10000326_pt1 | contig 17148 bp, 14 predicted proteins | sample 12C_Control_Day4_FD_207765 | JGI IMG/M metagenome (GOLD analysis project Ga0247829, IMG submission 207765) | Soil microbial communities from agricultural site in Penn Yan, New York, United States - 12C_Control_Day4 | ecosystem: Environmental > Terrestrial > Soil > Agricultural land | place... | reverse complement strand
CGGAAGCCGATCTAGGAGGGGATCAACAAGGACGAGAAAAGGGAATGCAACAATGCTCAGGACCATTGCCATAGCCACGGTGCTCGGGATCACGCTGATGGTCGGCACCCTCACCGTCACGGGCGGCGCCCACGCCGCGACGCAGCCGATCGGCCAGGACGCGTCGACCGGGCCTTACAATCCCGGCATCCCCAGCGACTAAAGCCGACGCACGGGCGAGCGGCTCATAAGAGCACCGCCCGGATCGCGAGCCCGACGATGGCCACGGCCGCGACGCCGGCGCACCACAAGAGAGCGAACCACAGCAGGCGCCTGGGCAGCGAGCCCGGCTCCGGCGCGCGCTCGTGCGGTCTCACTGGTGCGGTCTCACTGGCGCGCCCTCAATGATACCCCGCCTCGGGGTCGACCTTGCCGCGGAATACCCAGTACGACCAGGCGGTGTAGGCAAGGATCAGCGGCACCAGCACCACCGCGCCGACCAGCAGGAACTTGAGGCTGGTGTCGGGCGCGGCTGCCGACCAGATGGTGATCGAGGGCGGCACGATGTAGGGATAGAAGCTGATGCCGAGCCCGATGTAGGACAGCACGAACAGCGACAGCGCCGCGAAGAACGGCCGCGCATCATGGCGGCGGGCGAGGCCCGTGAACAGCACGAAGGCGGCCGCCGCCACCATCAGCGGCACCGGGGCCGTGTAGAGGATGGCGGGCCAGGCAAACCAACGGGCCATGAACTGTGCGTTCATCAGCGGGGTCAGCAGGCTGATCGCGGCGATCAAGCACAGCGTGCCTAGTCCCGTGAACCACGCGAGGCGTCGCGCCTGCTCCTGCATCTCACCCGTCGTCTTCAGGATGAGCCAGGTGGCGCCGAGCAGAGCGTAGCCCTCGACCAGCGCGATACCCGTGATCAGGCTGAAGGGCGACAGCCAGTCCCACCAGCCGCCGGCGTAGGCGCGGTCGGAGACCGGAATGCCCTGCACCAGCGCACCGAGCGCCACCCCCTGCGCGAACGCGGCCACGATGGAGCCGCCGGCGAACGCCCAATCCCAGGGCTCCTTGCGCGCCGCGCGCCAGCGGAACTCGAAGGCGACGCCGCGGAACACGAGCGCCAGCAGCATGGCGATGAGCGGCGCATAGAGCGCGGTCATCACGACCGAGTAGGCGACGGGAAAGGCCGCCATCAGCCCGCCGCCCCCGAGCACCAGCCACGTCTCGTTGCCGTCCCATACTGGCGCCACCGAGTTCATGGCCTGGTCGCGGTCGCGTTCGCTCTTGAGCACCGGGAACAGGATGCCGATGCCGAGGTCGAAGCCGTCGAACAGCACGTAGGCGAGCACCACGAAGGCGATGAGGCCGGCCCAGATGAAGGCGAGGTCGAAGGGCATGCAGCTAGCCTCCGTGCTTGCCGTGCGGCGTGTCGGCGAGCGCCGGAGCGGGCGTGATGCCGGCGGCGCGCGTCGGCATGCCTTTCTCGATGTCGGGCTCGTCGATGGCGGGCTCGTGCACCATCAGGCGCAGGATGTAGACGATGCCGGCGCCGAATACGGTGAAGTACACGATGATGAAGGCGATGAGGGAAGCGGCAACGCCCGGCAGGGCGATCGGCGAGACCGAGTCGGCGGTGCGCAGGAGACCGTAGATCGTGTAGGGCTGGCGGCCGACCTCGGTGGTGATCCAGCCCGCCAGCACGGCGACGAAGCCCGACGGGCCCATCAGCACGGCAAAGCGCAAGAGCAGCGGACTGTCATAGAGGCGCCCGGGCCAGCGCAGCGCGAGGCTCCACAGGCCGATCAGCAGCATCAGCACGCCGATGCCGACCATGATGCGGAAGCTCCAGAACACGATGAGCGAGTTGGGACGCTCGCTCGGCGGCCACGCCTTGAGACCCTTCACCTCGCCGTCCCAGCTATGCGTGAGGATCAGGCTGCCGAGCTTGGGCACCTCGACGGCAAAGCGCGTCCTTTCCTCCGCCATGTCGGGCCAGCCGAACAGGATCAGCGGCGCGCCGCGCCTCGTTTCCCAGTGCCCCTCCATGGCCGCGATCTTGGCCGGCTGATACTCGAGCGTGTTGAGGCCGTGCTGATCGCCGGCAAATATCTGGACCGGCGCGACCAGCGCGGCCATCCACATGGCCATGGAGAACATGATGCGCGCGCTCTCGTTGCGGGAGTTGCGCAGGAGGTGCCAGGCCCCCACGGCACCTACCACGAAGGCAGTCGTCAGGTACGCGGCGAGCACCATGTGCACGAGGCGATAGGGAAACGAGGGATTGAAGATCACCGCCCACCAGTCGAGCGGGATGTACTGGCCGGCTGCGTTGGTGCCGTGGCCGGCGGGCGTATGCATCCAGCTGTTGACCGACAGGATCCAGAATGCGGAGAACAACGTGCCGGCCGCCACCATCAGCGTGGCGAAGTAATGCAGCCCGCGGCCGACGCGGCCCATGCCGAACAGCATGACGCCGAGGAAGCCCGCCTCCAGGAAGAAGGCGGACAGCACCTCGTAGCCCATCAGCGGCCCGATCACGGGGCCGGCCTTGTCCGAGAAGACGCTCCAGTTGGTGCCGAACTGGTAGCTCATGACGATGCCGGAGACCACGCCCATGCCGAAACTCAGGGCGAAGATCTTCTTCCAGTAGTTGAAGACGGCGAGAAAGACGCCACGGCCGGTGTAGAGCCACAGCCCTTCGAGCACGGCGAGGTAGCTCGCGAGCCCGATGGTGAAGGCCGGGAAGACGATGTGGAAGGAGACGGTGAAGGCGAACTGCAGCCTTGCCAGCGTCAGCGCGTCGAAGAGCTCCATGGCCTCGGCTCGTCCTTCGTTGTCGCTCGTATCGGCATCAACGCGAGATCGACGCGGAAAAGGCTGAACATACTCCTAACGATGCTGGATACCGGAGATGGGCTGCTGGTCATCCCAGGATGACAGACAACTTACGCTTTGGCACCGGACGGGCGCAGGGGCCCGATCTCGAGGTCGCGCTCCTCCACAAGATCGGGGCCCGGATCGTCGGGAGCCCGAGGGGGAACATAGATCTTGGGCTCGGGCGCCTTGCGGGCAACCGGCTGCGGCATCTCGACCTTCCTTGCCGGCGCAGAGCGCATCGGCTCCGCCGGCTTGGCGGCGGGCTTCGGCGCGGCAGGCTTGGTCGGCGGCGTTGTCGCTGCGGTCTTGTCGCGGTCGCCGGCGGCGATTGCCCTCTGCGCCGCGAGCCTGATGCGCTCGCCGAGGTCCGCCTCCGCCGCAACGCCTGCGGGCGACGCGATGCGCGCGGCGATGGGCGTTGCCTCGACCGGCGGATCGGCTCGAGGCGCGGCGGAGGGCTTCGGCTCGGCCGCAGCCTGCGGCGGCACGGGGACAGCCTCGACGGTGATTGGCGCGGCCGGGGCCGCCGCAGGTGCAGGCGGCGGGGCGACAGGCTCGACCGTCTCGGTGGCGGGGAACGCGGCGGCGGGCTTGACCGCATCGGGGTGCGCGATCAGGGGCTCGGAGCCGGCGCCCAGCGCCGCCAGGGCCTCGGCTCTGGCGGTGAGCACGGCGCCGCCAGTCTCCTCGACAGGAACGCGCCAGCGGAAGGCATCGAGCGCGCCTGTGACCGGCGACACCGGTGCCCAGCGATCCGACACGGTGCCATCCGCGGTCCACGCGGGATCGCGGGGCGCGTTGACGGCACGCGCCAGCCACTCCCGCACGCGGCCCGCATGGCCGTGCTGCTCGCCCTCGATGCGGGCCATGAGGGCGGCGACGCGCTGCGTCAGGCGGCCTTCCAGCAGCGGCTCCAGCGTCTTGCGGGCCTCGTCCCACTCGCGGGCGTCGATGGCCGTGATGGCGAACGCGATCGGGCCCTCGGCATCGTGCGGCGTGAGGCGCGCGAGATGGCGCATGCGGTTCAGGCGATCGCGCGGACTGTCGCCTGGTCGCGCGTAGGCATAGGCTGCGGCGAGATCCGGGTGAGGCGCGAGGCGCCAGGTCCTGAGCAGCACGCGCGCGGCCCGCGGCGTGTTCCCTTGCGAGGCCAGGATGCGCCCGCCGATGGCGGCGGCCGGCACCAGGTCGGGCGCCAGTCGATGCGCCTCGAGCGCGAGCTCCAGCGCCTTCTCGGGCGAGGTATCCTCCGCCGCCTGGGCCTGCGCCGTGAGCAGCACGGCACGCCGGCGATTGGCGACGTTCTTGTCGACGAGGTTCTGCCGCTTGGCAATCGCCAGCGTATCGAGCGCGCCCTGCCAGTCGCCGGCGCGGCACTGCAGATCGAACAGCGCCTCCACGGGCCAGTCGAGCTTGGCGTTGAGCTTGAGCGCGCGCTCGGCGAACTGGCGCGCCGCCTCTTGCTCGCCCTCGCGCCGCGCTTCGAGGAACAGGCCGCGCAGGCCCAGCTGCTCGGTGTCGGGTGAGGCCAGCATGGCCTCGAAGATGCGCCGGCTGGTCGTGCGGTCGCCGGTCAACTCGGCGGCCTGTGCCCGCAAGAGGTGGGTGAGCGGCTCGTTTGGCAACGCCTTGCGAGCCTGGCCGGCGTAGCGCAGCGCCAGCGTGCGGTCGCCGGCGCCGATGGCAATCATGCCGCTCGACAGCGCATCGAGACCGCGCTGCTCGCGCCGGCGGTTGAGGAAGCGGCCGACGGTGGCCGGGCTCGACCACAGCGAGCGCAGCGCTGACCACGTGACGAGGCACGCGGCCAGCAGCATCAGCAGCAGGATGAAGGCGCGGAAGACGCTGGTCTCCGCAACGTAGCCCTGCCACTCGACGACGATGTTTCCTGGGCGGTCGGCGAGCCAGTCGAGGCCGGCGGCGATCGCCAGGATGACGATCAGGAAGATGACGAGGCGGGTCATTTTTTCGCGTCCGTGCCGCCTGGCGCCCTTGCCGGCTGCCCGGCGGTTGGACCTGAGCCGAACGAGGCCTTGAGCGCCGCCTCGAGGTCGGCCAGCGCCTGCTCGACGGCCTGCCGCGCCTGCACCTTCTTCACCCACTCCTCGCCCGCCAGTGCCGCCTTGGGTGGGAGCTTCTTGGCGTTCGCCAGCACCTCGTCGAGCCGGTTCTCCTTGAGGGCCCCCTCCATGCGGCCGACGGTGGCCTCGACGCTGGCATCCTCCGCATCGTGGCCCGCCTTGCGGATCCGCACGATGCCCCGCGCGCCCGACAGCAGCCGGTCGACGAGGCTGGCGTCGGACTTCTCGGCCTCGGAATCGAGCATGGCATTGGCGGCCGGTCGGAAGGACTTCACAAGATCGGGAGGCGTCGGCACACCTTCGAGCGAATAGCGCTCCAGCGGCTTCAGATTGAGTGTGCCGGCAACTTTCTTGACGCGCGCGAGGTCCTCGACATAGCGCTCACCGCGGTCGATGGCGCGCTTGAGGTTGGCGAGCTCCAGCGTCAGCAGCACGCGCGTGGCGTTGGCGCTGCGATCGGCTTCGCTCTTGATGAAGCCCTGCAGCTCCTGCTCGAGCGCGCCGAGCTTGCTGGCGAGCGGCGAGAGGTCGGCGGCCTTGGCGGCTCCGCGCATGCGCTCCTCGACCTCGCCCTTGATGCCGTCGAGGCGCTGGGCCAGCCGGCCGGCCTCGGTCCTGACGGAGGACAAATCCGAGTCGAGGCGGGCGTTGGCATCGCGGATGCCCTTCTGCAGCTCGGCGACGCGGCCGGCGAAGGCGGCAAGGTTCTGCGACTGGCCAGCCGGCTCGGCGGCCGACATGGTCGCCAGCATGTCCTCGAGCCTAGTCAGACGACCGATCAGCTCCTGGGGAATCTCCTGGCCGCTGCCAACTTTGCTCTCGAGCGCCTTGGTGTCGCGCGCGAGCTTGGCCTGCGTTTCCGCCAGCGTGCCGAGCGAGCGGCCGAGCTCATCCACGCGGTTGCGCATGCCGGCGTTGGGGCGCGTGCCGAGCACACCCTCCATGTCGGCGACGCGCCGCCGCAAATCGTTGACTTCCAGCGCCTGGCTGGGTTGCCGATCGGCAGCCAGGAAGTGCATGGCCCCGAGCACGATCAGCGCGCCGATTGCGCCGGCCGCCAGATGCGTGAGGAGGCGCACGGCACGCCTTCGCCCGGCGAGCGAGGCAAGCGGCGATCCGCTCTTGTCCTTGCTCCCCTTCGCATCGCTGCCGCCGGGGGCGACTGCCGCCTTCGGCTGAGACCCTGGCGGCGCCTTGACCTCTGGCTTGGCCGCCTTCGGATCGGCGGTCGCGGATGCCGGCGTCGCAGGCTTCGCCGCACCGGGGCTGCCCACCGCCGCCTCGCGACCCTCCACCTCCGTCGCCTTCACGTCGATGGTGGCGTAGGGCCGCTTCACCGCCGGCGACTCGCCGGGGCGGGGCATACCTTTGCCGGCTTCCTCTTTGTTGTTGGCCATGGGCTGCTTCTCGATTCTCCAGGGAACGGCAAGCCGGCAACATAATCGGCTTCGGGTGAACGAAGCTTTTGCCAGCAGACAACTTGCAGTGCCACAGCCCGATCTAGCCGCGCGAGTTTGCCGCGGCCGCATCGATCAGGGCAAGCATTTCTTCCAGGCTGGGCGCCTCGGCAACCTCGCTGCGGACCGCCCCCAAGGGCTCGAGCCGCCGCGAAATTGCCGCCGACAGACAGAAATGCACGAGCCCGCGGGCAACGGTGGCGAGCCCCTGCTTGCGCATGAGCGCGGCATAGATTGACGCCGTTCTGGGCGACATCAAGATGACGCCCTCGATCTCCCCCATCGCCAACTGCTCGACCGTTTCCGCCGAGAGCGCCCTGGCGGGCTGCATGCGATAGACCACCGGCTGCACCACGCGGAACCCCTGCAACTCGAGCTCGCCCATGAGGTCGCCCGTCAGCGTGTCGCCGGCGAGGTGAAGGATCAGGCCAGCTGCGGGATCGGCCACCGACACGATGTGGGCGACCAGCTGTGGGGCCGTGCCTGCCCCCGTGATGACCGTCTCGAAGCCGAGCGCGCGCGCCTCTTGCGCCGTCGCCCGGCCGACCGCGAACAGCGGCAGCTTTCGCGCCTCGGCGAGCTGGGGATGCGAGCGCAGCGCCTTGAGGCCGTTGCGGGAGGTGGCGATCACGGCCTGCACGCCTTCGAGTTCGATCGGGTCGGTGTCGTCGAAGGAGACGGTGAGCAGCGGCTCGACGGTCGCCTCATGCCCACGCTCCTCCAGCACAGCCCTGAGCTTGAGGGCGTCAGGCTCGGGGCGGGTGACGAGCAGGCGCATCAGGCGTGCGCGCGGAAGAAATCGGGGCCGGCCTTCGCGAGCAGCTCGGCAGCGGCATCCTCGGCAAGCTTGATGGCTTCCTCCGGCCGGCCCTCGCGCCGCGTCACGTGGCATTGGCTGCCGTCGGGGGTGAGGATCGCGCCGCGGAAGACGAGACGGCCGCCGACAAGCTCGGCCAGCCCGGCGATGGGCGTGCGGCAGGAGCCTTCGAGCTTTGCCAGGAAGGCGCGCTCGGCCGTCACGGCCAGCGCCGTCGGCTCATGGTTGATGGGAGCCAGCAGCTCGGCCATCGCCGCGTCGTCAGTGCGCGTCTCGACACCGATGGCGCCCTGCGCCACCGCAGGCAGCATCTCGTCGGTCGAGATCGGCGACGTGATGCGGTCGGCAAGGCCCAGCCGCTTGAGCCCAGCGCAAGCGAGCAGCGTCGCGTCGGCGGCGCCATCGGCGAGCTTGCGCAGACGCGTCTCGACGTTGCCGCGCATCCCCACGGTCTGGAGGTCGGGCCGCGCGTGCCGCACCTGCGCCTGGCGCCGCAGCGACGACGTGCCGATCACGGCGCCGGCCGGCAGCTCGGCAAGCAATTTGGCCTTGGCGCTGATGAAGGCGTCGCGCACGTCCTCCCGCGGCAGCAGGCAGCGGATCGCCAGGCCCGCGAGGAGCTGCGTGGCCATGTCCTTCATGGAGTGCACGGCGATGTCGATCTCGCCCGCCAGCAGCGCCTCCTCGATCTCCTTGGTAAAGAGACCCTTGCCGCCGACCTCCGCCAGCGGCCGGTCCTGGATGCGGTCGCCGGAGGTCCTGATCGCGCGCACCTCGAAGGCGAGCCGGCCCGGGCCGTGCGCAGCCTCGAGCCGCTGGCGCACCTCGTGCGCCTGCGCCAGCGCCAGCGGCGACCCGCGCGTACCCAATCGGATTGTCGAAGCTTGCAAGGGCGGTTCTTCCGATGCTAGGCGGAGCCCCACATCGAGGGCCCGCCGTTTATGCCTCTGTCCGGGCGCTGGTGCAAACGACGCTCAAATGACAACACCCAGGAACGCGCGCGAGATGCTCGTGCTCGGCATCGAGACGAGCTGCGACGAGACGGCCGCGGCCGTGGTTGCTCGCGCCGGGCCGGGGCATGGGCGCATCCTGTCTAATATCGTGCGGGCGCAGTGGGAGCAGCACCGCCGCTACGGCGGCGTTGTGCCCGAGATTGCCGCCCGCGCCCACGTGGAATGCCTCGACGAGATCATCGCCCAGGCCTTGCGCGAGGCTGGGATCGGCTTCGACAGTCTGGATGGCGTGGCCGCGACAGCGGGGCCGGGACTGGTCGGCGGACTGCTGGTGGGCGTCACGACGGCCAAGGCGCTGGCGCTGGTGCACCGGCTTCCCTTCGTCGCCGTCAACCACCTGGAGGCGCATGCGCTGACGGTCGGCCTCACCGAGGGACTCGAGCCGCCCTACCTGCTGCTGCTCGTATCGGGGGGCCATACGCAGCTGCTTGTCGTGCACGATGTCGGCCGCTACCAGCGGCTCGGCACCACCATCGACGATGCGCTGGGCGAGGCCTTCGACAAGACGGCGAAGCTACTGGGGCTGGGCTTCCCCGGCGGCCCCGCGGTTGAGAAGGCCGCCCGCACCGGCCGCGCCGAGCGTTTCCACCTTCCGCGCCCAATGCTGGGACGGCCGGAGCCGCATTTCTCCTTCGCGGGCCTCAAGACGGCCGTGCGCCACCAGGCACAGGCGCTGGTTCCCCTCAAGGACACCGACATCGCCGACCTGTGCGCGGCCTTCGAGGCGGCTGCCGCCGACAGCGTGGCCGACCGGGTGCGGCGAGCGATGGAGCTTGCCGAGGCGGGCCTAGATAGCGCGAAGATACGCCACCTCGTGATCGCCGGCGGTGTTGCCGCCAATATGCAGCTGCGCGCCGCCCTCACTGCGGTCGCGTCCTCGGCCGCCTACTCGCTGCACGTGCCGCCGCCCGCACTGTGCACGGACAACGCGGCAATGGTTGCCTGGGCCGGAGCCGAGCGCCTGAGCCGCGGCTGGACGGACGGCCTCGATGTCGCCGCCCGTGCGCGCTGGCCGCTCGACCCCGATGCGGTCCCAGCCCTTGGCGCCGGCAAGCACGGCGCCAAGGCCTGACAGGGCGTCCGCCGATCAGGCCGCCGCCTTCACCGGCTCGCCGTTGAGCACCAGCTGGCCGTTGCGGACCGTCAGCTTGATGGTCTGCCCGTCGCGGACCTTGCCGGCCAGAATCTGCTCGGCCAGCGGGTCCTGCACCTGCTTCTGGATCACGCGCTTCAAGGGCCGCGCGCCATACATGGGGTCATAGCCCTTGTTGGCGAGCCACGTGCGCGCCGTGTCATCCAGCTGCAGGGTGAGCTTGCGGTCGGCGAGCAGCTTCTGCAGCCGGCCGATCTGGATGTCGACGATCGCCGCCATCTGATCGCGCCGCAGGCGGTGGAACAGGATGATCTCGTCGATGCGGTTCAGGAACTCGGGCCGGAACTTGGTGCGCATCTCCGCCATGACGTAGGGCCGCACGGCTTCCACGTCCTCGCCCTCCTTCTGGTTGGCGAGGAACTCCGAGCCGATGTTGGACGTCATGATGATCAGCGTGTTCTTGAAGTCCACGGTGCGGCCCTGGCCGTCGGTCAGGCGGCCGTCGTCGAGCACCTGCAGGAGCACGTTGAACACGTCCGGGTGCGCCTTCTCGATCTCGTCGAACAGCACCACCTGGTAGGGGCGCCGGCGCACGGCCTCGGTGAGCGCGCCGCCCTCCTCGTAGCCGACGTAGCCCGGGGGCGCGCCGATCAGGCGGGCGACGGAGTGCTTCTCCATGTACTCGGACATGTCGATGCGCACCATGGCGGTCTCGTCGTCGAACAGGTATGCCGCGAGCGCCTTGGTGAGCTCCGTCTTGCCGACGCCGGTCGGGCCCAGGAAGATGAACGAGCCGATGGGGCGGTTGGGGTCTTGCAGGCCGGCGCGCGCACGCCTCACGGCGGTCGAGACGGCCTCGACGGCCTCCTCCTGGCCGATGACGCGCTTGGCGAGCTCCTCCTCCATGCGCAGGAGCTTGGCGCGTTCGCCCTCGAGCATCTTGTCGACGGGGATACCGGTCCAGCGCGAGACCACACTGGCGATCTGGTCGGGCGTCACCGCCTCCTCCACCATCGCCCCCTTGTCCTGCTCCTCGATCCCCTTGAGCTTTTTCTCGAGGCCCGGGATCACGCCATAGGCGAGCTCACCGGCCTTGGCGAGGTCGCCGCGGCGCTGCGCCTGCTCCAGCTCGGTGCGGCGCTGGTCGAGCTCCACCCTGAGCTTCTGCGCCGAGCCGAGCTTGCTCTTCTCCGCCTCCCAGCGCCTGGTGAGGCCCTTGGACTTCTCCTCGAGCTCCGCGATCGACTTCTCGAGGCGGGCCAGACGGTCCTTGGAGGCCGCATCGCTCTCCTTCTTGAGGGCCTCGCGCTCGATCTTCGCCTGCATCAGGTCGCGATCGATCGCGTCCAGCGCCTCGGGCTTGGAGTCGATCTGCATCTTGAGGCGGGAGGCCGCCTCGTCCATCAGATCGATGGCCTTGTCGGGGAGAAAGCGGTCGGTGATGTAGCGGTTGGAAAGGGTAGCCGCCGCCACCAGCGCGCTGTCGGTGATGCGCACGCCGTGGTGCTGCTCGTACTTCTCCTTGAGGCCGCGCAGGATGGAGATGGTGTCCTCCACCGTCGGCTCGGACACGAACACGGGCTGGAAGCGCCGTGCCAGCGCCGCGTCCTTCTCGATGTGCTTCCGGTACTCGTCGAGCGTGGTGGCGCCGACGCAGTGCAGCTCGCCGCGCGCCAGCGCCGGCTTGAGCAGGTTGCCGGCATCCATGGCGCCCTCGGCCTTGCCGGCGCCGACGATGGTGTGCAGCTCGTCGATGAACAGGATGATCTTGCCGCCCTCGGCCTGCACCTCGCCGAGCACGGCCTTGAGCCGCTCCTCGAACTCGCCGCGGTACTTGGCGCCGGCAATCAGCGCGCCCATGTCGAGCGCCAGCAGCTTCTTGTCCTTCAGGCTCTCGGGCACATCGCCCTTGACGATGCGCTGGGCCAGCCCTTCGGCGATCGCCGTCTTGCCGACGCCAGGCTCGCCGATCAGCACGGGATTGTTCTTGGTGCGCCGGGACAGCACCTGGATGGTGCGCCGGATCTCCTCGTCGCGGCCGATGACGGGGTCGATCTTGCCCTCTGCAGCAAGGGCGGTCAGGTCGCGGGCATAGCGCTTGAGCGCATCATAGCCCTGCTCGGCACCCGCGCTGTCGGCGGTGCGGCCCTTGCGGATGTCGTTGATGGCCTGGTTGAGGGCCGCCGGCGTGACGCCCGCATCCTTGAGGACGCGGCCGGCATCGCTCGAGGACTCCATGGCGAGCGCCAAGAGCAGGCGCTCGACGGTGACGAACTTGTCGCCGGCCTTGTCGGCGATCTTCTGGGCGGTATCGAATACACGCGCGAGCTCGGGCGCCAGGTAGAGCTGGCCGGCGCCGCCGCCCGACACTTTCGGGCGTTTGGCCAGGATCTGCTCGATGGCGTTGAGCGCATCGCCGGGGCGGCCGCCCGCACGCTGGATCAGCCCGGCGGCCATGCCTTCCGGGTCGTCGAGCAGGACCTTCAGGAGATGATCGGGGCCGAACTGCTGGTGGCCTTCGCGGAGCGCTAGGCTTTGCGCCGCCTGGACGAATCCCTTGGCGCGGTCGGTATATTTCTCGAAATCCATCTATCCCTCCTCGGCACGGGAGCCCGCCCCAACCGGGCACGAAGCTGCCGTCTCTGATAGGATTCAACCCAAGGCTGCCTTCGACCCGTTGGTGGCATCGACGGCGAAACCTGTTAACGGCAGATATAGTGTGGCCCTCGCATGCCCAAAAGGGGCATGATCCAGGTCAACCCGCGATTAAATTGGACCGCCAAATGCCGGATAAGCCAGAGGCCCACGTCGCGGCTCTCTACCGCTACCCCGTCAAGGGCCTCACCCCCGAGCCGATGCGGAGCGTGGTCCTGCGTCCCGGCGAGACCGTTCCCTTCGACCGCGCCTGGGCCATCGAGAACGGTCCCGGCCGCTTCGACCCCGCCGCACCCCGGCACCTGCCCAAGATCAACTTCCTGATGCTGATGCGGGACGAGCGGCTGGCGGCGCTCCGGAGCGCGCTCGACGAGTCCACGCAGACCCTGACCATCCTGCGCGACGGCAAGCAGGTCGCCCGCGGCCAGCTCACGACCCCGCTCGGCCGGCAGCTCATCGAGCAGTTCATCGCCGCCTACATGAAGTCGGAGCTGCGCGGGGCTCCCAAGATCGTGCACGCCGAATGCCACAGCTTCTCGGACGTGGCCGCCAAGTGCGTGCACATCGTCAACCTCGCAAGCGTGCGCGAACTCGAGCGCGCCCTGGGCCGGCCGGTGGACCCGTTGCGCTTTCGCGCCAATCTCTATCTCGAGGGACTGCAGCCCTGGGCCGAGTTCGGCTGGACGGACAAGGAGGTTGCGGTTGGTCCCGCTCGGCTGGCCGTCTTCGCCCGCACCCAGCGCTGCGAAGCGACCAACGTCGATCCCGCCTCCGGGGCCCGCGATATGGCAATTCCAGCCAACCTGCAACGCACCTGGGGCCACCAGGACTTCGGCATCTACGCCAGGGTCGTGACGGGCGGCGAGATCGCTACCGGCACATCGGTCACCGGGCCCGTGTAGGCCCATCGGCGGCAGTCATTCCCGCCAAGCGAAGCGTGAGCGGGAATCCTGCCGGGCGAGTTTGCGGGTGGATTCCCGCTGGCGCGCTGCGCGCTTGCGGGAATGACGAAAACCCGTTCTGGCGGGTGTCAATCCCGCGGCTCTTCCTTGGCGGGCGCGGCTGGCTCGCCGTTCTCGCTGCGGGCGCGGCGCACCGGACGGCGCAGAAATTCGGGCTGCTCGTGCTGCTGCTGCGCTGGCGGGAACCGGTCGCGGCGACGCTGCTCTCCCCCGCCCCCGGCTTCCGCCGGCTCCTGTGGGCGTTCCTGCTGGCGCTCCTGCTGGCGTTCTGGGGCCATAGGGCGGCCTTCGGCATGGCGCGGCTCTCCCCGGTCGCGATCACGATCGCGGTCGCGGTCGCTGCGGAAGCCCCGGACATGGTCCCGGCGATAGGGACGGTCGTGCCGGTTGCCGTCGTTGCGATTGCCGTCGTACCCGCCTTGCTGGCGCGTCTGGCCTTGGGGATGCATTTGCTGCGGCATCGGCGGCTGGAAGGGATCGTCGAGTCCCTCCTCAGTATCGTCGTCGCCGAACTCGTCGCCGATGTCGCCCTCCGCACGCATGCGCTGGCCGTTGCCGTTGCTCATGTCGCCCGGCTGCTGCAGCTGCTCACGGTAAGCCATGATGATGCGCGTGTAGTGCTCGGCGTGCTGGAGATAATTCTCCGCCAGCACTGGGTCTCCGGACGTCTGCGCATCACGAGCGAGAGTTAGATACTTCTCCGCTATATGCGCCGGCGTACCCCGGATTTTCACGTCCGGTCCGTTGGATTCGAAACTGCGCGCCAGCGGATTGTGACCGCCCTTGCGGTTGTTGTTACGGCCGCGACCGCGGCGATTCTGCTGTCCCTGCCTCACTGCCCAAATGGCTCCTGTCCAACGTGAACCTGTCTCATCAAATTCCGCCCTCGCTCACGCGAGCGCGAACCTGTTTGCGTCGGGGCTCGGTTTCGACCGAGATATCCGTGAGTTGCCCGTTCACGGCCCGAGCATCGCAACACGAGCGAACGTAATGACCCCGACCCACTTGGCCTGCAACCCGCACGCGGGGCCGGCCTGCAACCGTGGCACTTAGGCCATCAGTGTTTCTCTTGAGCGATCAGTGGTGCTGACGATAGGTCGCCTTGTTGCGAGCAATCCAACCTGCTTCGCATCTGTCCTGAGCACCCACGTCGGCGCCATCTCGGACAGCCGACCGCTGACTGCACGGACGATTCCACTGACCTCAGCCTAGCTCGGATGACAAAAGAATCCAAGGGCTTTCTCGGCATATACTCAATTTCCGTGCTCTGGCAGCCACACAGCGTCGCATACCCGTCACATCCCGGCTGATCTGGATGTTGGAGGGCTCCAGCACGGGGATGCCCGCGGTGAGCAGGTCTGCAACTGCGTCCGCCTGGTCGTAGCCAACCTCGAGCACGATCCAGCCGTCCGGCACGACCGCTGCAACTCTTCCAAGAAGGCGGCAAAAAAAGCGTAAACCGTCGTTGCCGCCGTCGAGCGCCAGATGCGGATCGAAGCGGCGGACCTCCGGGGCCAGGTGGGCAATGTCGCCGGAGCGGACGTAAGGCGGATTGCTGACCAGGATATCGAAGGGGCCTTCGACGCCCTCCAGCGCATCGCTCGCCAGCCACTCGGCGCGACCGGCGACGCCGAGGCGCTGCGCATTCTCGCGGGCGACATCGAGAGCGGCGTTGCTGATGTCGGTGCCGACGCCGGTGGCGTTCGGCAGCTCGGCAAGGAGCGTCAGCAGCAGGCAGCCGCTGCCCGTGCCGATGTCGAGGATGCGCAACGCCTTGGAGTGCCGCCCTTCGCGCTCGACTATCTCGAGTGCGGTTTCGATCAGGGTCTCGCTGTCGGGGCGCGGATCGAGCGTGGCGGGTGAGATTGCGAAGCTGCGACCGTAGAACTCGCGCACACCGATGATGCGGGCGACCGGCTCGCGGCCGCGGCGTCGGGCGATGCATCGATCGAACGCCACGCTCTGCTCGGGGCTGAGCGTCAGCTCGGATCGGCTCAGCAGCTGCGCACCCGACAACCCCAGCACCCACGCCAGCAGGCGCCGCGCATCGTTGCCGGCACCCTCGATGCCCGCGCTGCGCAGCTCGCCGCTCGCACGCCGCAAGGCGGCGGCGATCGTCGCGGAGGTTGCGCCGCGGGCCGTCTCAGGCACTGCCGCCCTCCTCCATCGCCGCCAGCTCGCTCGCCTGGTGCTCGGTGACAAGCGCGTCGATCAGCTCGTCGAGCGCCGTTCCTTCGAGCACCTCGTCGAGCTTATGCAGGGTGAGACCAATGCGGTGATCGGTCACGCGGCCCTGCGGGAAATTGTAGGTGCGGATGCGCTGGGAACGGTCGCCGGAGCCGATCTGACCCTTGCGTTGGGCGGCTCGGGAATCGGCGGCTTTCTGCCGCTGCTGCTCGTAGAGCCGGGAGCGCAGCACCTGCATGGCGAGGCGGCGGTTCTGGTGCTGCGATTTCTCCGCCGAGACGACAATGAGGCCCGTCGGCAGATGCGTGATGCGCACGGCCGAGTCGGTCTTGTTGACGTGCTGGCCGCCGGCGCCGCCGGCGCGCATGGTGTCGATGCGGATGTCCTCGGGCCTGATCTCGAGGTCGATCTCCTCCACCTCCGGCAGCACCGCTACCGTGGCGGCGGAGGTATGAATGCGCCCGCTCGCCTCCGTGGCCGGAACGCGCTGCACCCGGTGCACACCGGACTCGTACTTGAGGCGCGCGAACACGCCCTTGCCCGAGATCGAGACCACGATCTCCTTGTAGCCGCCGAGATCGTTCTCCGAGATGGAGATGATCTCGATCTTCCACCCGTGCTCCTCCGCGTAGCGGCTGTACATGCGGAAGAGGTCGGCGGCGAAAAGCGCCGCCTCGTCGCCGCCGGTCCCCGCCCGCACCTCCATGATGGCGCTCTTCTCGTCGGCCGCATCCTTGGGCAGGAGGTGCACCCGCAGGTCCTGCTCGAGATCGGTCAGGCGCGATTCCAGCCCGGCGAGCTCCTCGCGCGCCATCGATGCCAGCTCCTTGTCGGCGGCGGGATCGGCCAGCAGCGCCTCGAGCTCACTGCTCTCGGCCTCCGCCTTGCGCAGCGCCTGGATTGTGGACACGACCGGGTTGAGCTCGGCGAACTCCCTGGACAGCTGCACGCGGGTTGCCTGCGCAACGCCCTTGTTGAGCTCGGACTGGATGCTCTCCCAGCGCTGAATGAGCTTGTCGAGCTTCTCGGCGGGTATGGCAGTCATCGTCTCGGGCGCGGCGGTTGATCGAAAGGAGCGGACGACCCCAATGTGGGAGCCGCCGCAGGCGATTGCGACGCCTGGCTTAGCGCAGGAATCACGGTCCAGCGACGGCGCGAAGGGCTTCTACCAGAAACTGCGGTCTCTAGCGCGCACTTGTCTGCAATTTATCGGCTTTGCGCAACTGTGGATCGCCGACCTCGATCCACTTGAGACCTTCGCGCCGGGGCGCGGTAGCCACCACCACATAGTCGAGGCCGGCGCGGATCGGCCATTCGATCGCCCCCGGCAGTAGCCCGACCGCGCGGTAGACAGGTCCGGGGGCCACGTGCACCAGCATGGCCACGCTCGCGACCGCCGCAATGGGCGCGCTGAGCGCGAACAGCGTCCGCACGGTTCGGCGCCGCCCCGACGGTGCCTGCGCCCGCGCCCGCTCCGACGGCGTAGCAGGCGCGAATGCCCTCGGTGCCGGAGCCTGCTGGGAGGTGGAGGCCGTTCTCACCTCCGTCGGCGGCGCCTGCAGCAGCTCGCGCATGCGCCACAGGATCGGCTCGCAATCCATCCGCAGCAGCTCGCAGTAGGCGCGGATGATCCGCGACGTCTCCTTCCAATGCGGCAAGGCGGCGATGGCCCCCGCTTCGAGGTTGTCGATCGTGGCAGCGGACGTCGCGAGCCGCCTGGCGATGGTCTCGCGCGGCACCTTCATGGCAAGGCGCATATTGCGGAAGATGAGGCCGATCTGGTCGTCCCGCACGGCCGCCGGCTCGCCGACGTGCGCGGGCGGCGGCTGCGTCAGGCGGCCTTTACCCACGTTCGGCGCGGTCGCCGGGCTTTGCCTCATGCGCATGTCGGACGCGTTACCTGCAGTTCGGCGAGGCATGTTTCAGCAATCTCGCCCGGTTGTCAAAAGCGTACGCGCGCGAGGCGTCACATGTCCGCGAGACGTGATCATGGCGCCACGCTTTGCCGTCGCGGCGGGCGC
>Ga0247829_10000323_pt1 | contig 17277 bp, 16 predicted proteins | sample 12C_Control_Day4_FD_207765 | JGI IMG/M metagenome (GOLD analysis project Ga0247829, IMG submission 207765) | Soil microbial communities from agricultural site in Penn Yan, New York, United States - 12C_Control_Day4 | ecosystem: Environmental > Terrestrial > Soil > Agricultural land | place... | reverse complement strand
GCGCACTACTCCGCGGACCTTGGCTGCGATTGCGGCAGGCGGATTGTAATTTTTGCATGGCAATGCTACGGCATGCGTCGCCGGAACGAACTCCCTTCGTGGACTGATGCCGGCCCAGTGCCGAGAACCTCCATCGAACGCCGTTCCGGCGCGCCACCGAGAGCTGGTTGCTCGACATAGCCGCTGGAGCGAAACGGAGATCGCTGTCGTGCGTGTCACGCCGGTCGTCAAGGACCTAGTCCTCATCGGCGGCGGTCACGCCCATGTCCATGTCCTGAAGAGCTTCGGGATGAAGCCCATGCCGGGTCTGCGCATCACGCTCATCGCGCGCGATGTGGAGACGCCCTACTCCGGCATGCTGCCAGGCTTTATAGCTGGCCACTACACGCGCGAAGACTGTCACATCGACTTGCGGCCGCTGGCGCGCTTCGCGGGGGCGCGGCTGATCCACGACGAGGCCGTGGGCCTCGATCTTGCCCAGCGCCGCGTCGCGTGCCGCGGGCGCCCGCCGATTGCCTATGACGTCGTCTCCATAGACATCGGCTCGACGCCTCATCTGGGCTCGATCCCGGGCGCCGCCGAGCACGCCACGCCTGTCAAACCGATCGACCGGCTGGCGGAGCGGTGGGAGCGCATTATGGAGCGCGTGCGACACAGCAAGGCGCTCGTGCGGTTTCTCACGGTCGGGGGCGGTGCGGCAGGTGTCGAGCTGACGCTCTCCATGCGCCATCGGCTCAGGGGCCTGTTGCAGGAGCGCGGGCAGGACCCAGATCGCGTGAGCTTCACCCTCGTCACGCGCGAGGAGATCCTGACGAGCCACAATGCCTCGGTGCGCCGATGGTTCCGCGACCTGCTCGGGCTGCGCGGCGTCGGCGTCGTCGAGCAGAACGCCGTGGAACGGGTCGACGAGGCGAGCGTGCTCTGCAGCAATGGCGATCGCATCGGCTTCGACGAGCTGATCTGGGTGACGCAGGCCGGGGCCGCGTCCTGGCTTGTGGACACCGGGCTCGAACTCGACGAGGGCGGCTTCATCAAGATCGATGCGACCTTGCGGGCGCTCAGCGATCCCTATGTCTTCGCAGCCGGCGACGTGGCCTCCAATGTCGAGCATCCGCGGCCGAAGGCCGGCGTGTTCGCCGTCAGGCAAGGGCCGCCGTTGGCAGCCAATCTGCGCCGCGCGCTGGCTGGCGAAGCGGCCTTGCCGTTTGTGCCACAGCGCAAGTTCCTGTCACTGATCTCGACGGGGGACCGCTGCGCCGTCGCCTCGCGCGGGCGTTTGGCGGCTCAGGGCGCAACTCTCTGGCATTTGAAGGATTGGATCGACCGACGCTGGATGCGCAATTACAAGGAGTTGCCGCAGATGGCTCCGGCGGCGGCGTCGGGAGCTGATGATCCGCTCCGCGCTCTGCAGGCCGATCCGATGCGCTGCGGAGGCTGCGGCGCCAAGGTCGGGGCCGCGGGGCTGGCGCGCGTGATGGCACGCCTAGAGCCGCGCGGCGATCCGAGCGTGCAGATCGGCCTCGGCGCGCCCGACGATGCCGCGGTGGTATCGCCGCCGCAAGGCAAGCTGCTCGTGCAGACCGTCGATTTCTTTCGCGCATTGATAGATGACCCATACCTCTTCGGCCGCATTGCCGCCAATCATGCGCTGGGCGACATCTACGCGATGGGCGCCGAGCCTCTGACCGCATTGGCGACCGCAACCGTCCCCTACGGGCTGGAGGACAAGGTCGAGGAGGAGCTCTACCAGATGCTGCGCGGCGGCCTCGATGTGCTGGAGGAGGCGGGCGCAGTCTTGGTCGGCGGACACAGCGGCGAAGGCGCCGAGCTGGCGCTGGGATTCACCATCAACGGCGCGGTCGATCCAGATCGCGTGTTGCGGAAGTCCGGGATGCGCGTGGGCGATCGCCTGATCCTCACCAAGCCGCTGGGTACCGGAGCACTGTTTGCTGCCGAGATGCGCGGGAAGGCGAAGGGTGCCTGGATCGACCGGGCGCTTTCGGTGATGCAGCAGCCCAGCCGCGAGGCGGCGCGTTGCATCCGCGAAGCGAGTGCGAGCGCCAGCACCGATGTCACCGGGTTTGGCCTCCTCGGCCATCTCATCGAGATGCTGCGGGCGTCCAGGGTCGATGCGGCGTTGTTCCTCGACGCGGTTCCTGCGTTGGACGGAGCGCTGGAGACGTTGGCGGAGGGCATCAGCAGCAGCCTTGCTCCCGAGAACCTGAGGCAGCGCCGCGCGATCCTCAATCTCGATGCGGCCGCAGGGATGCCGACGTACCCTCTGCTGTTCGATCCCCAGACTGCGGGCGGATTGCTCGCCTCGGTTCCGCAATCGAACGTCGTCGAGTGCATCGCCGAGTTGCACCGGCTCGGCTACACGCAGGCGGCCGTCGTCGGCCAGGTGCTGGAGATGCGCGCGAGCGAGCCCTGCATCACCATCGTGGAGGCGGCCGAGATCCCGACGCGTGGACGGTCAGCTGCGGTCGCCGAAGTGGCCTGACGCCCTCCCGGACCATATCGCGCCGATCGAGCCTGCCGCGCATCGGCGATCGTCCGCCAGGCTGCACCGAGGCCATGCGCGGCCGCTCCAACGTCTGCCAGCGTCGTCGACCGCCGCCGCCATGCATTCGGTCGGGTCGCTGGGTGCTCGATGCTGGTCGTGACGACCGCGCGGCGCTTGCCGCCAATTCGGACAAGCCCCGCGCCGAATACCGCGCCCCAACCATGGGCCGCACTGTGCATGGGTCTCAGTCGAGCAACTCCCCGACGGGCGTACGATCGGCTATGCTGACGCGGGACGCGAGGCGTGTTGCAATTTGCACGGTGCTTAGCGAAGAAGTAAGGCGCAGTCGCCAACATGCCGGCGAGGGGACATCCAAACTGACCGACCCGGCTGCCGCTCGCCGACCGGAGGCGTGCGCGGTTTGGGCTGCAACCGTATCGGGGTCAAGGCATTCATGAGCAGGCTGGTGATGGGAGCCCGGGTACGTCTGGGGGTGCTTTGCTGTTGCGGCCTGCTGCTTGCCGCCTGCGAGGACCGCAACAAATACCAGCCGCCGCCGGCGGCGGAGGTGGGCGTCCAGAAGCCGGAGCAGAAGCGCGTCACACTCTACCTGGAGGTCACCGGCAACACGTCGGCCTTCAACAAGGTCGATCTCATGGCGCGCGTGCAGGGCTTCCTGGAGAAGGTCACCTACAAGGAAGGCGACGTTGTTCAGGCCGGCACCACGCTGTTCGTGATCGAGCAGGCGCCATACCAGACCAGCCTGCAGATCGCCGAGGCCACCGTGCGCCAGCAGGAGGCGCTGCTGGTGCAGGCCAACGCCGACCTCGGCCGCCAGGAGTCGCTGGCGCAGCGTCAGGTGGCGAGCGAGGCGAGGCTTGACGAAAGCCGCGCCAAGCGCGACTCCACGGTCGCCGCTCTCGATCAGGCCAAGGGTCAGGTGCAGCAGGCCAAGATCAATCTCGCCTACACCGACATCAAGGCGCCGTTCACGGGCGTCGTCACGGCGCGACTGGTCGACCCGGGTGCTCTCGTCGGCGCAGGCGCGCCAACGAAGCTCGCCACCATCGTCCAGATCGATCCGATCTATGTGAACTTCAACGTCAACGAGCAGCAGGTGCTCCAGATCCGCGAGCAGCTGCGCAAGGAGGGGCTGACGCTGAAGGACCTGGGGCCAATCCCGGTCGAGGTCGGAACCCAGACGGAGACCGGATTTCCGCACAAGGGCGTCATCAACTACGTGGCCCCGGATCTCGACCAGAGCACCGGTACGCTCCCGGTCAGGGCGCTGCTCGAGAACAAGCAGTCGGTGCTGCTGCCGGGGCTGTTCGTGCGCGTAAGGGTGCCGACGCAACGCGACGTCGAGGCGCTGCTGGTGCCCGACCGCGCGCTCGGCAACGGCCAGCAGGGGCGCTACGTGCTCATCGTCAACGACAAGAACATGGTCGAGCAGCGCCCGGTGGAGACCGGAGAGGTGGTCGACGGCGGGTTGCGGATCATCAGAAGCGGGCTCCAGCCCCAGGACCGCGTGGTCGTGAGCGGCATCCAGCGCGCGGTGCCGGGCAGCGTCGTGAAGCCAGTCGACGTACCCCCCGCCAAGGCCCCCGCGGCCGCGCCTGCAACACCGGCTCCGGCGGCTGCGCCTGCTGCGCGCAAGGACAAGCAATGATCGCCAAGTTCTTCATCGAGCGGCCGATCTTCGCGAACGTCATCGCCGTCCTCACCATCATCCTGGGGCTCGTGGCGCTGGCCAGGCTGCCGGTCGCGCAATACCCCAACATCGTGCCGCCGACCGTGCAGGTCACCGCGCGCTATCCCGGCGCCAGCGCTTCGACGGTCGTGCGCGACGTTGGGCTGCCCATCGAGCAGAAGGTCAACGGCGTCGAAGGCATGATCTACATGTCGTCGATGAGCACGAGTGACGGCACCTATACGCTCACGGTGACCTTCAAGATCGGCACCGACGCCGACAAGGCGCAGATCCTGGTGCAGAACCGGGTCAGCAGCGCGCTGCCGGCGCTACCCTCGGCCGTGCAGACCCAGGGCGTGCAGACCGCCAAGCGCTCGACCTCGATCCTCGAGATCGTGGCGCTGAGCTCGGACGGCCGCTACGACAGCCTGTTCCTGTCGAACTATGCCACCATCAATCTGGTCGACGAGCTCGCCCGCGTCGACGGTGTCGGCAACGTCTCGGTGTTCGGGGCGGGCCAATACGCCATGCGGCTCTGGCTCGACCCCCAGAAGATGCAGGTACGCAAGCTGGTGCCTGCCGACGTCATCAACGCCGTCAATCTGCAAAGCCGCAGCACCGGAGCCGGGCAGCTCGGCCTGCCGCCCGTACCCGCCGGCCAGACCTTCCAATACACGATCAATGTGCCGAGCAAGCTCGACGATGTCACCCAGTTCGAGGACATCATCATCAAGGCGGATACCGACGGGACCGGCCGCATAACGCGGTTGCGCGATGTGGCGACAGTCGAGCTCGGCGCGCAGCAGTACAGCCAGACCTTCAAGCTCAATGGCCAGCCGTCGGCCGGGGTCGCCGTCTTCCAGCTTCCAGAGGCCAACGCGCTCGATGTCGCCAAGCGCGTGGAACAGCGCATGGGCGAGCTGCAGAAGGCGTTCCCGCAAGGGATGACGTGGAACGTGCCCTTCGACACCACCAAGTTCGTGGGCGCCGCCATCCACGAGGTCTACAAGACGCTGATCGAGGCCGCGATTCTCGTCCTGATCGTGATCCTCGTATTCCTGCAGAACTGGCGCGCGACGCTGGTGCCCGCCACCACCGTTCCCGTCACCATCATCGGCGCATTCGCGGCGATGGCGGTGTTCGGCTTCACGGTCAACCTGACGACGCTGTTTGCCATCATCCTCGCCATCGGCATCGTCGTCGACGACGCGATCGTGGTCGTGGAGGGCGCGGCAAAGCACATCGAGCAAGGCCTCTCCCCGCACGACGCGACCGTCAAGGCCATGGACGAGCTGCTGGGCCCCATCATCGGCATCACGCTGGTGCTGATGGCGGTGTTCGTGCCGGCGGCCTTCCTGCCGGGCTTGAGCGGGCAGATGTACCGGCAGTTCGCGATGGTGATCGCGGCCACGGCCGCCATCAGCGCGATCAACGCGCTCACCCTGAAGCCCGCGCAATGCGCCCTGTGGATGCGCCCGTCCACGCCGCCGGAGCAGCGCAACATCTTCTACCGCGCCTTCAACCGCGTCTATGACGCAACCGAGGCGCGATACACGGGCCTGATCGCGCGCATGGTCGCCCGCAGCGGGCTGATGGCGCTGATCGTCGCCGGGCTCGTGGCACTGGCCGTCTGGACCCTCTCCCGCGTCCCCACTGCGTTCCTGCCGATCGAGGACCAGGGCTATTTCCTGATCGCAGTGCAGCTTCCCGAAGGCGCCTCGCTCGAGCGCACGACACGCGCCCTCGACGAAGTTACCAAGCGCGTGCGGGAGCAACCCGGGGTCGACAAGGTGGTCGCCATCGGCGGGCTCGACGCCATCAACGACAGCGCCAGCCTCGCCAACGCCGGCATCGCCTACGTCATCCTGAAGGACTGGTCGGAGCGCGGCAAGAAGGAGGACCTGCTCAATCTCTATCTCGGCCTCTCCGAGCGCGTGAAGACGCTCGACGACGGTATCGCGCTCGTGATCCCGCCCCCGCCGATCCAGGGCATCGGCAACGTCTCGGGCGCCACCATGAAGGTGGAGCTGCGCGACGGCAGCTTCGACTACGCCCAGCTCGAGCACCTCGCACAGGCGATCGTCGAGCGCGCCTCGTCGCAGTCGGCGTTCCAGGTCGTGCGCAACTCGTTCCGCGCCGACGCGCCCCAGCTCAACGTGACGATCGACAGGGTCAAGTCCGAGACGCTCGGCGTGCCGCTCGGCAACGCACTCGACGCGCTCAGCTCCTTCGTCGGCTCCACCTACGTCGGGCAGTTCAACAAGTTCGGCCGGGTGTTCCAGATCTACGTGCAGGCGGAGGCAGCGGCCCGCCTGCAGCCGGAGTCCCTCAAGACGCTGATGGTGCGCAACACCAGCGGCGGCATGGTTCCGCTCGGCACACTGGCCGATATCACCTCGGTCAGCGGTCCCTCGCTCGTGTCGCTGTACAATCTCTATCCCGCTGCAACGGTCGTTGCCAACACCGCCCGCGGCTTCAGCTCCGGTCAGGGCCTCGACCTGCTCGAGCAGATCGCCAAGGAGACGCTGCCGCGGACTGCCGGCTTCGACTGGACGGCCATGTCCTACCAGGAGAAGGAGATCGGCAATCAGATCTATCTCGTGTACGCGCTGAGCCTGCTGCTGGTGTACCTGGTGCTGGCAGCGCAGTACGAGAGCTGGTTCGCCCCGGTGACCGTCATCGTGTCGGTGCCGCTGGCGCTGCTGGGCACGGCCGCGGCGCTGACTGCGCTGGGTGTGCCCAACAACCTCTATACGCAGATCGGCCTGATCCTGCTGATCGCGCTCTCGGCCAAGAATGCGATCCTGATCGTCGAGTTCGCGCGCGAGCTGCGCCGGCACGGCGGGCATGCGATCGAGGAAGCGGCGGTGATGGCCGCCCGCAACCGCTTCCGGCCGATCCTGATGACGTCGTTCGCCTTCATCCTGGGCGTTGTGCCGCTGGTGCTCGGCACCGGCGCCGGCGCCAACGCCCAGAAGTCGATCGGCATCGCCGTGCTGACGGGCATGCTGGGCTCGACCCTGTTGACGGTGGCCTTCGTGCCGTCGGTGTTCGTGGTGCTGCAGCGCTTCGAGGAGTGGCGCGCAGAGCGCGGCAAGAAGCCTGTGGTTCAGCCGGCGGCGTGATCGGGGCCGTCAGGAGCGCGGCACCAACAGCGGGTAAGGCCCGTCCTCCAGCGCGTAGCGCGCCAGCACGAGCTCGCGGGCGCGGCGCCGCTCGACCTTGCCGATGGAATTGCGGGGGATCTCCTCGAGCGCGACCACCAGCCGCGGGCGCTTGTAGCTCGTGAGCCTGGAGATTGCGTCAGCCAATGCCAGCGGCTCGGCGCCGACGACGACTGCCGTGACGATCTCGCCCCAATAGTTGGACGGCAGGCTGATGATGGCGATCTCGGCCGGTGCGATGGCCTCGCGCAGGGGCGCCTCGATCTCCTCGGGCAGGAGGCGGTAGCCGCCGCTCTTGATGACATCGGCGAGGCGTCCGGAGAGATGCAGGCGGCCCACGTCGTCGATGAAGCCGAGGTCGCCGGTGTCGTGGAAAGCACCCGGCGGGTCGGCAACGAAGCGGCCATTGGCAACATGGCCGATCGCCATGTGCTGCGCCCTGATCTGCACCACGCCGACGCCACGAGCCTCCGGTGCACCCTGCTCGGCCTCGACCGGGACGATCGCCAGCTCGACGCCGGCGGCCGGCCAGCCCACGCAGGTCGACTGGGGCTCGCCCGACTCGCCATACCAGGCATCGGTCTCGGCGGGCGCCAGCACCGTGATCGGGTTCCACACCTCCGACTTGCCGTAGGTGACGCGTATGATCGGGCCAAACGCGCGCTTCGCGCGGCGGTAGAGCTCGGCGCTGAGGGGAGATGTGCCCGTGAAGATGGTCTCGAGCCCCGGGTAATGTCTGTCGCCGACAGACGCCAGCAGCTTGGCGAGTACGGTGGGCGGGGCGAAGACCTGGTTGACCTCGCGCCTCTCGATCAGCTCCAGCACGCGCTCCGCATCGACGCCCGGCAGCAGGGTGAGCGTCGCCCCGCCATCGAGGTAGGCATGTGTCATCAGGGCGGCGCCATGCGAGAACGGCGTCACCAGCAACAGGTTGTCGCCGGCACCCGGCGCATGCGGCAGGGCCGAGCGCAGCAGCACGTTCGCCGTCCAACGTCCGGCCTGTGAGTGCACGATGGCCTTGGGGCGCCCGGTCGTGCCGGAGGTGAAGATGAGGCAGGCCCAGCTGTCGCCGGCAACGTCGGGGAAATCGCAGCGGGCGAGGTCCGCCAGCGCGACGTACTCGATCTCGATGACGCGGGCGCCGAGCCGCGTTACGGCGGGTGCCAGCTCGGCATTGGTGACGACGGTGCGAACTCCGGCTGTCTCCATGCAGTGGGCGAGGTCGCCGGTGCTGAGCGCCACGTTGAGACGCGCGTCAGCCACGCCGGCGAGCGTCACGCCGAGGCAGGCCGCCACCGCGCCACGGCCGTTGGGCAGGAACGTGCCGACGGGCTCGCCTGCTGCGGCGCCGGAGGCTCGCACCGCCGCGCCGATGCCGGCCGCATGCGCGAACAGGTCGCCGTAGGTGATGCTCCCGTCGCGATCGACGACCGCGACGCGGCGGGCAAAGCGCCGCGACAGCGACAGGAACTCGCTCTTCCAGGAGATCGCGCCGGTCATGGGCTGCGGTCGGGTGCTTGGAGGCATCTGTGTTGCATGTCTATCGTCGCGCTGTCGTCGCGCCCATGAGATAGTCGTCCCAGATGCGGCGTCTCGATGCCGCAGGCAAGCCACGAGGGGGATTGAGAACATGATGCTGGGATTGTCGCTGTCGGCCTTCACGACGTTGCACGTGGTGTTGAGCCTGATCGGGATCGTCGCCGGCCTCGTGGTCGCGCTCGGCATGCTCGGCGGCAAGCGCTTGCCTGTGTTGACGGCAGTCTTCCTGATCACCACGGTTCTGACCAGCGTCACCGGCTTCCTGTTCCCCTTCCACCAGCTGCTGCCATCGCACGTGTTCGGCATCATTTCGCTCATCGTGCTGGTGCCGGCGCTGGCCGGCGTCTACGGCTTCAAGCTGGAGGGCGCATGGCGCTGGATCTACGTGGCGACGGCGCTGATCGCCCTCTATCTCAACGTGTTCGTCGGCGTCGTGCAGGCTTTCCAGAAGCTCAGCTTCCTGCAGCCGTTCGCGCCAACGCAGTCCGAGCCGCCGTTCCTCGTCGCGCAGCTCGTCGTGCTGGCGATCTTCCTCGTTCTCGGTTTCCTGGCGATGAGAAGATTCCATCCGCAAGCCGCGGCTTAGCACTTGCCAGACACGCGACAGAGCAGCGCCCTTGCCTCGTCCGCGCCAGATTGGAGGAGGCGCCTGCGTGTCGTCTTCGCCCTGTCGGTGCTGGCGGCCCCTGTCGAATACGTGACGCACGAGGGCGCGCACTTCGGCGTGGCCAGGCTGTATGGAGTTCAGGCTGCCCTGCATTTCGATCGCGTCACACTCCCGCCGGACACCCGCCTCGGCGATCTCGAGAACGCGGTGTTTGCTGCCGCCGGTCCCGCTATCGATTGGATTGTAGGCCTCGCGGCGCTGGCGCTACTCCTTGCACGCTACACGCCGATACGGCTGGTGCTCGCAATCTGGGTGGCGCGGCCACTGCAGTTCCTCCCCGCCCTGATCGGCATCGACTTGTCGCTGCTCGGCGCCGGCGGCAGCCTCGATGGCACCGATGAGGGTGTCGTGGCTGCCGCGCTGGGTCTGCCTGCGCAAGCCGTCATCGGCATGGAGCTGGCGGCTGCCATACCGCTGCTGGGCCTGATCGCCTGGTGCGTTCCAACACCCGGCCGTCTCACTACATTGGCAACACTGGCGCTCGGCGTGTTGCTGGGGTGGGCCGCGTGGCTGACGTTGGGCGCAGGCGTGCTCCCTTGACCGACCAACGCCCGCCGCCGCTCACTTCACCTTGGAGCGGAAGTCGGGCTTGCGCTTCTCGCGGAAGGCCGCGGCGCCCTCTCTGGACTCCTCGGTGTTGTAGTAGAGCGCGAGCGCCTGGAAGCCGAGCGCGCCGATGCCGCGTATGTTCTCGCTGTCGGCATTGAACGAGCGCTTGGCGATGGCGAGCGCGGTCGGGCTCTTGGCCATCAGCTCCTCGCACCACTTGGCGACCTCGGCGTCGAGCTGATCGTGCGGCACCACGACGTTGCACAAGCCCATCTCAAGCGCCTGCTGGGCCGTGTAGCGGCGGCACATGTACCAGATCTCGCGCGCCTTCTTCTCGCCGACGCAGCGGGCGAGGTAGGCAGTGCCGAAGCCCGGATCGACCGAGCCCATGCCCGGGCCGACCTGGCCGAAGATCGCCTTGTCGGAAGCGATCGTGAGATCGCACAGGGTGGCGAGCACATTGCCGCCGCCGATAGCGTAACCGGGCACGCGCGCGATCACCGGCTTGGGCACGTCGCGGATCAGCGATTGCAGCTCCTCGACGGGCATGCCGTTGGTGCCGCGGCCCTCGTATTGGCCGACGTGGGCCGACTGGTCGCCCCCGGTACTGAAAGCGCGGTCGCCGGTGCCGGTCAGCACGATGACGCCGATCTTCTTGTTCCAGCCGGCCTTGAGGAACGCCTGGATCAGCTCCTCGACGGTGTGGGCGCTGAAGGCATTCAGCACCTTGGGCCGGTTGATGGTGATGGTGGCGATGCCCTTCTCCTCCTTGTAGAGGAGGTCGGTGTAGTTGGTGCTCATAGCCGGTTTCCTGCCTAGCTGGCTGATGTCAGCCGCTACTCCAGCCCATCGCGCCCGCCGCCGCAATCGACAAATTGATGCGGCGTGGCCGGGGATGGCAGCTATGACGGGATGCGTGCCGTAGGCGAGAGCCGCGATGCCCAAGAGGCGGCGGGCGTGTCAGCGGCGCCGTGCGCCCACGTTCGGATTCTCAGCGAGGAAGCGCCCGCGCTCGTTGGCCACGCGCTGGCAGGTGACCCGCCACTCGGCCTTGGTCATATGCGTGCTCTTGTCCCAGTCGTCGAGGCAGGTTTTCAGCCATTCCGCCACGCGCTTCTGGATGTCCTGCAGCTCCTCCGGCGTCTTGGCCTCGGCGGCCTTGGGCGAAGCTGGACGATCCCGGGTCTGGGCGACCGCCGCTTCACCAGCGAGCATGAGAGGGAGGACGAATGCGAGACGCGCGAGGAACATGGAAGCCTCTTTGCGGGCGGCGGCGATGACTGGTTCAGATCATCGCACGATGGAGCACCGTAGCCGACTGCGAAATCGGGGAAACACCCTAGTCGCTGAATCGTAAAGATTAGGATACGGAGCGTACCCGTCGCCGCGCGGAATCCTGGACCATCGACTGGACGCCGTGGGAGCAGTGCACCATGCAATCGCCGAGGTCCGGCGTGACCCGAGCATCTTGCCCAGGCGGTCTGCCCGCTGCCGAGACGACGGCGCAAACGAGGGGTGATGGCGCGACCGGCGAGGGTGCTCAGTGTTGGGACTGAGCATAAGAGAGAGCGAGATAAGTGGCTCAACGCACACATTTTTGCCGCGAATCGAGTCGAACCTTGTCGGCGGTGCGCTTTCGGGGGAAAGAGCATGATCATTACGAGGCTGAGCAGGGGTTCTGCAAAGCAGGATCCGGGAGGGACGTTTGCAAGTCCGTTGCGCGTCGTGGACGAGATAATGTTCACGCGCGGCGAGAAGATCGCGACGCTGGACCAATGGCGTCGCGTCATCCTGCAAGAGCTGATCGCAGTCGGGGAGGTCGACAGGGCCCGCTTGCTCGGTGAGATCGAGGAAGCGCGCCATCGGCTGATCCGCTGAGCGGAACCTTGGCTGTATCTCGTTCGTTATGGTGTGCCGATCCTGCGGCGCGGACAAGCGCGGCGCGGAACAGGAGATGTTATGGCGAAAGGCAAAAAGATGAGCTCCCGCGAGACTTTCGTGCTTCGTACGCGATTGCGCGAGGTCAACATGGAGTACAGCGCCCTGGTCAGGGATCGCACCGGCGACCGGCGTTTCGTGCGCATGGCGGAGCTGAGGGCGGAACGCAGCGCCCTCATGCAGCTCCTGTTCGACCGTGCAGACAACGATCGCGGCCCGGCAACGTCCCGGCGCAATGTGGCGGTGCAACACGCGGCCGAATAATCCGGTGGCTGGGCGCGCGGCGTAGGCCGCGCCCTCGGCGGCTAGGCCTGGCGGGACCGCTCCGCCATCTCGGCATTGAGCTTCTTGATCGTGGACGAGGCGCTGCTCTCGAATAGCGCTGGAACGAAGGCGTGCACCAGCGCGGCCGCTCCGGCGCGAAAGAGCAGAAACGAGAACCGCAGCGCCACGCCCGCGTGAGCGAGATAACCCTCGTTCACCGAGCGGGGGTGAGCCGCGAACAGCCGGTCGAACGTCGTGCGCATGACACTCCTCATCTTCCGCGATCGAGACTCGCACGCATGCGCTCGAAGACATCGTCCCTGATGCCGAGCGCGTCGACGTGCATGGCGAGGTTGTCGAAATACTCGAGGTTGGTGCCCAGCAGGCCCGAGCCGCTGGCGATGATGCTGGCCGCCTCCCCGGGGCCGATGTCGGCATAGCGGGGGCTTCTCGGGTCCATCACGAAGGTCAGCGCCTCGACCTGCCCCTGCGGGGTCGCCACGCGCCGGAACATGGGAATATAGGCTTCGCCGATCATCTCCCGCATCCACAGGATCTCGGTCTCGCGATCGACGGCGTGCGCCGGAACGCGCAACGCAAGGCCCTGGCAGGCGCCGCCCGCATCCAACGCCGCCATCAGTGCCGGCTTCTCCTTCGACCCGCGCCCCATCTCGATCTTGAGGCAGAAGCGGCGATGCAGGCCCGTGAGCGTGGCGGTCCTGATCTCGACCACGTGTATGGCCGGGTCCCACATCAGCGATCCGTAGGCGAAGATCCACAGGTCCCGGCCCAGTCGGCCCGCCAGCGCCTCGCTACGGGTTGCCTCCCGCTCCTCGTGCGTACGTCGCCAGTTGGCGCCGTAACCCGCTGCCTCGGCACGCCGGTCCCATTCCACGAACGTCTCGCGCGAGATGCGGAGGACCGATTTCTCGGGCTCGAGCACCTTGCCGGCCAGGGCCGGCACATGGGCAAAGGCGTCTGCGGGTAGCAACATGATGAACGTCTGCCTGCCCTCACTGTGGGCAATCCGTGTGTGACCATGGGCGCGCGGTAGAGGTTTTTGCCCAGAATCCGAACTTAGCCGGGGCGCGCCCTGCGCTCTGTTCCCACAGGCACAATCCGTGCCACGGGGCAATTTTCTCCGGAGGCTTCACTACAGGCCAGGTGCGGTGACCTGGATCGGCGAGGGATAGGTGCGCGGGCCCGCGTCGAAGGCGAGGCCCCGGTCGGCGGCGAGGTGGAGCATGGCCCGCTCCGCCAGCGCGGTGATGGTCAGCAGCGGGTTGACGCCGAGCGAGCGGGGGATGAGGGCGCCGTCGATGACGTAAAGTCCGTTATGCACCTCGGCGCTGCCCCTGCCGGGGCTCGCGTCGAACACGCGGGCCTTGTGGTCCACCACGCCCTCGCTCCGGTCGCGGCCCATGCCACACCCGCCCAGGGGGTGCGCCGTGGCGGGCTGCTGGCCCATCATGGTGCCGGCGAGCGGGTTCTTGACGTAGCTGCCGCCGGCACGCTGCACGAGCGCCTCGAGCGCGGCGTCCACGCGGCGGTATACGGGCTCCTGCGCCGCGCCGGGCCAGGTGAGCGCGAGCCGGTCGTCCTCGAGCACGAGGCGGCCCGATGCGCTGTCGTGCGAGACGGCGAAGAAGGTCTGCAGGCTCGCGAACGGACCCTTGTAGACGCCGGCGATCAGGCTCTTGAGCGCGCCGAGCAACCGTCCGTTGGGAATGAAGAGCGCCGGCAGTAGCGGCGCCAGCGCCGACGGCAGCACGCCCTCCTGGATCGTGAGGCTGCGGCTCAAGTCCTGCTCGTCAACGATCTCGATCTGGCCCGAGACGCAGGCGCCGACCTCGAAGCCCTCGATCTTGGCGGGGTGGCCGACCCCGATGGCGTTGACCGGCAGCTTCGCGCCATAGCCGAAGGCGATGATGTCGCCGTTGGCGGAGAAGCGCTCCCCCAGCCGGTCCGACAGAGAGAGGCCCCTCGCACGCGAGCGCAGCAGGATCTCGGTGGACCCCAGCGTGCCGGCCGCCAGAATGACCGTGCTGGCCAGGACGCTGACGGCCGTTCCGTCGTCATCCTGGCGCTCGACGTAGACCCGCCAGCCGCCCTGCGGCGCCCTGGCGACGTGACCCACCTTGGCGTGGGTAAAGATGTGGGCGCCGTGGCGCACCGCGTCGGGCAGGTAGGTGAGCGCCACCGTGTTCTTGGCGCCGACGTTGCATCCCCCGCAGCAGTCGCCGCAGCGCGTGCAGGCGGGTTGCGCGACGCCCGCCGGGTTGAGGCAGGGCTCGAAGCCGACGACGACGGGTGCCGCGACCGGCGCCTTGTCGAGTGCGATGCCGGCCTCGTGCAGCGCCTTGTACTTGGTGCGGCTCGCCGCCGCCGCATCGCGCGCCGGCCGCACCCACCCCTCCGCCCGCGCGTAACCCTCACTCAGCAGGCCGTCGTCGCGGATCTCGTCGGGCCACACTTGATCGGTGAACACGCGCGGATCGGGGCGCAGGGCTACGCCGGCATTGATGAGCGATCCGCCGCCGAGCCCACAGCCGATCAGCACGTGCATGTCGTCCCCGAAACGGACGTCGTAGAGGCCGGTCGCCGGTCCGAGCCGGTAGCGCCTGCCGGAGATCTGCATCTGGGCGCGCAGGTCGGGGAAACGGGTCGGGAACTCGCCGGTGACGAACTCGCGCCCCCGCTCGAGCACGGCAACCCGCAGGCCGGCCCGCGCCAGCCGCGAGGCCGACACGCCGCCGCCGTAGCCCGAGCCCACCACCACCACGTCGTAGTGCGGCTCGAGGCGATCGAGGGAGCGTGCGAGACGGGTCATGGCGCTCCTTCTTAGTGAGGTTCGCGGCTGCGGGCCAGGGGCGGCGGATGTGCCCGACTCGCTTGCGCAATGCAGGGGCCCACCTGGCGGCGTTGACCGATCGTGTGCGTTTCTGCAGGATCGCCCAAAAGCAAAAGCCTGCATCAACGGAGGAAGCCATGGCGTCCTATCGTCGGATCAAGGTCAAGCCCGTAGCCGGGGCGCTCGGAGCCGAGATCGGCGGCGTCGACCTCGCCAAGATCGATGACGCGACATTCGCGGAGATCGAGGCGGCCTGGCTCGAGCACCTCGTCGTCTTCTTCCGCGACCAGAAGATAACGCCGCAGCAGCAGATCGCCTTCGCCAAGCGCTTCGGCGACATCCACTATCATCCCTTCATGAAGGGGATGCCCGAGCATCCCGAGATCCTCGAGATCATCAAGGAGGAGGGCGACACGCGCGCATTCGGCGAGGTCTGGCACACCGACCAGATGTTCAATCCCAAGCCCGCGAAGGCCACGATCCTCTACGCCAAGGAGACGCCCAACGCGGGCGGGGACACGCTGTTCTCCAACGGTTATCTCGCCTACGACACGCTGTCGGAGCCGATGAGGACGCTGCTCGCGGGCGTCAAGAGCTGGAACGTCGGCGACCGCAAGAAGCTTTCGCAGAGCGACAGGATGGGCTCGACGCGCGAGGGGCGCTACCTCGGCAACGAGAAGATGGCGGCCAAGGTGCAGGACCCCGGCGAGGTCGAGACCGAGGCCGCCCACCCCATCGTGCGCACGCACCCCGAGACCCGGCGCAAGGCCATCTACATCGGCAACCACACGCAGACGCTGCAGGGGTTCAAGGGTGCCGAGGCGCGCGGCATCATCGACTTCCTGCGCGAGCACACGGTGCACCCCGAGTTCACATGCCGGTTCCGATGGGAGCCTGGCTCGATGGCGATCTGGGACAATCGCTGCACCCAGCACCGCGCGCTCAACGACTATCCCGGCAAGCGCCGCCGCATGCATCGCATCACCATCGCGGGCGACGCGCCGTTCTGACCTCGGCGGCAGCGGCCCCGTGCGTGCCGGCGGCCGTCAGCGGAAATGGTACGGCACCTCGTAGGTGAGCTGTGCGAGCGTCATGCCCGCCGGCGGCACCGGCGGCACCGGGAACTTGGCCTGGCGCAGCGCCTCGAGCGCCAGGGCATCGAGCCGTCCATCGCCGCTCGACCTCGCGACCTCGGCCGAGGCGAGCATGCCGTCGGCGGCAATCACGAACCTGACCTTGACCGTGCCACGTCGGTCGGACCCTCGCGGCTTGCTGCGGCTGACGGCCAGCGACACGTAGCGGGCAAACTCTCGCACGGCACCGGCGCTGGCAGTGGCCGGGGCACTGACCGAGGTCGGCTCAGCCGCATCGGCGCGCGCGGCCGCGCCTCCGGCAGCCGCAGCCGCGGCGCTCTGCTGTTCGCGCCTGCGGGGCTCCTCCTTGGGGCACCTCGACGATGGCCTCGTCCGCAACTGAGGGGTCCTCCTGGGGCTTCTTGACCTCCGTTTCGGGGCGCTCCTTCTCCTCCGTCCTCGTCTCGTGGCGCTCCGCGGCCGGCGCGGGCGAGCTCTCCGGAGGCCCCTCGGTGGCTCCCACGGAAGCCGCGGCCGCCTGCGCGACGGGTTGTACCCGCTCGGCTGTCGACTCCAGCACGTTGGAGCTGACGATGGTGACGCTGATGGACTCGATCTGCTCGCCGCCTCCCCCCGCCATGACGTCGTCGGGGGCGCGTAGCAGGAACGCGAGGAGGACTGCGTGCGCCGCAACCGCCAAGCCCAGAGCGACTGCCCACCGCAGCCGGTCGGCGCGTGCAGATGCGCCGACGCCGGGCCGGCCGACCTCTATCGGCGCCTGGAGGGGGACGACTTGCGCCGGGAGAGGGGGAAGCTGAACGGCCTCATGGTTAACGTCGACTGCCAACTCTGCCACGCGATCTGCAACCACCCGGGTTGGTTGGACGCCCATCAGCTTGGGCGGATGTTATAATGTAACATAACAGACACGCCCACGGCCGAAAGCTGGCGCCACTCGAATCGTGCTCTTGTGGCCACCCGCAGCGCACTCCTATGAATGTTATAGTGTTGCGTTAGGGGGAACAAGCCATGACCGGCA
>Ga0247829_10000322_pt1 | contig 17282 bp, 33 predicted proteins | sample 12C_Control_Day4_FD_207765 | JGI IMG/M metagenome (GOLD analysis project Ga0247829, IMG submission 207765) | Soil microbial communities from agricultural site in Penn Yan, New York, United States - 12C_Control_Day4 | ecosystem: Environmental > Terrestrial > Soil > Agricultural land | place... | reverse complement strand
GCGGTGTGGTGCGGCTGGGTGCTGGGAACTTGACGAGGCGTGCGGTCATGCGGTGGGCTCCTGGGGCAGAGCTGCCCATTGTGCCCTTTCGACTTCGCGTTTCAATCGGGCTAGTATGTTCAGCATGGCGCTCGACGACCTGGACATCGACACCCTGAACGAACCCCTGCCGCTGGCCGGTGGAGCTGGGCTCTCTGGCCCCCGCAGCTTCTCGCTGAGCCCGGCCGAGGTGGCCAAGCGCCGAGGGAGCATGGAAGCGCTGCTCATCAACGGGGTGAGCGACGAGGACATCACCCGGGTGATGAACGCCGAGCACGGGATGACGGACCTGGAGACCGAGGACCTGAGGGTGGCGGTGGCCGAGGCCATGCTCCACGAGAGCGCCACGCGGGGACCGTACAAGAAGGCCATGGCCGAGAAGCGCTTGCACCAGCACATCGCCAAGGCAGCCAAGCGCAACGCCTGGGGTGCCGTAGCGGTGCTCGAGGGCCAGCTTGCTCGCGTGCAGGGTACCGAGGTGCCAACGGAGACCAAGGTCACGGTCGACGCGCGCTTGCAGACGGCCACGTTGCACGTGCTGGCCGCGCTGCCGCAGGAACAGGTGGACGCGCTCATCGCTGAGGAGCTCGCGCGCGGCGCTTTGCCCGCGAAGGTGGGTTAGCTGGCCGGCACGTTGCCGCGTTCATCACACACCCAGCACCGTGGGTACTGCAGACGGGGATTGAGACCGTAACCCGTGGGGGTTGCATCGCTGGGCGCTCGTCCCAGGCGTTCACCAGCTTGACCACGAGGTGCGCGTCGTGGTGCGAGTACACATACGCGAACGGCATGCCGCGAGCGTCGAGCACCATCGTGCCACCGTAGTCGTCCTCACCGAGGCGGAGCGGGATGTTGGGGCGACGCTTCATGGCAGCTTCTCCACCGCTTCGACCATTGCAGTGAGCTGGCGCACGGCCTCTGCCTGCGACATCTCCTGCACCTCGCAGCCACCGGCCACCAGGGTCAAGGTCGTGAGCCGGTTGTGCATGCGCTCGATGCGCAGCTGCGCGGTGACCAGCTTGTCGGCTGCCTTGGCAGCGCGGTCGAGTAGGCCGGCCATCACCACTCCACCACGCGCCCATCAGCGCTGATGCAGAGGCTGGTGTAACGTCCGGTGGACACCATGTGGTCACCGCCGTGCTCGCGGCACTCCTGCTCTGCCATGTGGCCGCACCACACGATGAAGGCAATGAAGACCACCGCGATGACGGCGATGGCTCCGTACTTGAACCAGTCGTACGAGCTGCTGATGTAGTTGGGGCGGAACGGCCTAGCCATTGGGGTTGTCCTTTGGGCACTTCCAGCGGTGCACTTCCGCCGGACAGGTGTCGCTCGTGGTGCAGAGCTTGCGCTTGTTGTCTCTCTCGACCCAGCGCAGGCGCTCTGCCTCCTGACGGACCTTCTCGCGTGCCTCTCGCTCACGGTCCTTGCTGGTAATGACGGTGGTGCAGTAGCTGATGTCGATGTGACGGGTTGCGTAGAACTTGCAGCCGCACTCGTCGCACTCCTGCTCGCCCAGGTCCTCATCGTTGCTGTTGCGCCCCACCTCCCAGCTGTCGCTCCACTCGTCACCGCACTGGGGGCACACAATCTCCGAGGTGTAGTCGTGGTCAACGTCCGGGTTGCCGTCCTCGGGCTCGCTGGTGCACTGGCTGCACGCGCAGCCCTCCACCGTGCACTTGAACGGTGGTGTCATGGGCTCGCCGTCGAGCTCGTGGCCGCACCCACACCGCCAGGGGTGTGCGGCCGGGTCGTAAGGCGGGTCAGGTGCGGTCATAGGCACCCTCACCAGCGTCGAGGTTGATGGTGATGTCCTTGGGCACTGGGCCACCGTTGACGGTCTCGGTGACGATGGCGCCGTTGAGCACCCGTTGGACCTCCAACGAACGCATCCGCTTGCCCTCAGCGAACACGTCCTTGAGCAGCTTCCAGAACAGCTCCAACTCGCTGTGGTCTATGTGCAGCTTGCCACCGGGCACCGACAGCTCTGCCATGTTCCTGGTCTGGCTGCTGGCGTGGTTGACTAACACCATGCCGAACTTCTCCTGCTTCCAGTCAGTCATCGTCGTTCTCCAAGTCGATGCTCCAACGCACCACTCGCGCGGGCTTGAGCAAGCGCCTGTGCCGGTTGGCTCTGGCTTGTGTCGCTGGCACCACCAGCGCGTCCACCGGGTCAGGGTCTGACGGAGCGCCAGGCTCCCAACCTGCGCCGCTGGTGATGCCCATGGGCCACCGCTTCAGCGACTCCGCGTGCATGGCCTCCAAGAACTGATTGGTGACGATTGCAGACGGGTGGCACTTGGTGCCTGGCCCAGGTATCCAGTCCTTGCCCGCCTGCTCCCGGAACTTGCGCTTCAGGTAGGCGATGGTGAACACCAGGTGGTCGTCGGCCATCTGGTCGATGGGCACGATGCGCCCGTCCTTGGTCTTCCACGTGGGCGTGCGTGCCACGGCGCACCTAGAACTGGCCGAACACGCCCAGGGTCTTCTTCACCACGTCCTGGCGCAAGCGCTTGGCGTCACCCTTGGTGCCCCACTCCAGGTTCGCGAGCTTGGCGTCCAGCTGGGTGGCGGGGAGCAGCACGTCACCACCGGCGCTGCGCACCTCGGCGAACAGCTGGTCCTCGTTGCCACCCATCTCGAACTGAGCGAGCGCGTCGATGCGCTTGTACGTCTCCACGTCGTTCTGCCGCGTGTACGTCTTGCGGTTGTCGCGGGTCATGGTGAAGCCCGTGCACGCCTTGTGCTGGTGGAGGAAGAACGCGCAGCGCACCACGTGCACCAGCTCGGTGGTGTCCTTGGGCATGGCGCCCATCCGGATGAGGGCGACCAGGTTGTTGGTGCGCGCGGTGACCTGCATCACCACGTGGTCCTCGTGAATCTCGAAGTTGAGGCGCTGCACCTCGGGGAGCGAGCGCTTCAGCTGTGCCGGGTCGTAGTTGGGGTTCGATGACATCACTCGTCCTCCAGGTCCAGACCGAATGTGAACTGCCCGTCCTCTTTGACCTTGCGCTCCACCACGCTCGCGCTGGGCATGACGTTGTGCTTGCGCTCCTCGGCCTGGCCCACCACCACGTCGTCCAGCGACAGGCTGAAGCCACCCGCGTCGCCGGTCTCGGGCACCAGCTCTTCGGGGACGCGCATACCGCTGGCCACCAGCTGGGTGCGCAGCAGCGTCGCGAGCTCGTGTTCCGTCTTGGTGCCACAGCCCTGGCAGTAGTGCTGCACACCGAGGTCCGGGTCGTTGAACACCTTCCAGCGTGCCATGGCCGCGTTCACCAGCAGGTCGTTCATCGAGGAGTTGCAGGCTTCGAGCGTGCAGTCGTCGCACGCCAGCACGAACAACCCGTTGTCGTCCTTGATGCTCACGACGCACCTCCCCTCGCGTTTATCTTCATGAGCTGGTCACCCAGGGCGACGCTCTCGGGGGTCTCGCTGCTGTCGCTACCCGACACCACCGCGGCCAGCTTCTGCGCGTGCTGCACCGGGTCGGGCATGCTGGCGGCTTCGGCGGCCTCCTGCGCATCCCCATCGGGAGGGGCTGCATTGACGCTGCGCTGCAGCTCGCTGGGCACCTTGAAGCCCTGACGCTTGAGCTCGGCCAGCACGAGCGCGTTGAGGTGGGTAGCGGCCTTCCAGTGCGCCGCTGCGAGCGCTGCCGCGTCCTCCGCGCTGCGCATGGTGATGTCCACCGGCGTGCCGATGGTCGCGTACGCGATGCTCGTGGCCAACCGCAGCAGCGCCTGCACCACGCCCATGGCGGTCTGCGGGTTGGCGACCTGTCCCAGCAGCTTGGCCACCTCGGGGAGCAGCGCGTCGAACGCGGCGTCGGTGGTGTCCTTGCTCTGGATGGCCAGCTGAACGAGCGGTTGATTCGGTGTGGTCATGGGTGGTCCTCGCTTGGGCCCGCGTCAGCGGCTGCCCAGTGACCACATTATGGCGCACTCGCCCGCGCCCCTGGTGTTACCCCACGATTAGCGGGGCATCCCCCTGGGCCATGGGCGCCCGGAGCCCGAGCCACAGCTTGGGGTCGCTGGCCAAGAGCTTGTCCGCCAGGTAGCCCACGGGGTGGATGCCGGTGGTGTTGGAAAAGCGCACCGCGGCCGGGTCGGGCCAGTAGATGTCGGCGTTGATGGCACCCAGGCGCGGCGTGGCAAGCGCGTCGGGGAGCAGGACGAGCCACGGGTTGCCGTTGCTACGGAACCACATCATGGGCACGCCACCTTCCTCGCTGGCGCCCTTGCAGCACTGCGCCCACCAGTCCCACACCTGGGAGCGACGGTGGCTGCCGTTGATGAACGAGGCCAGCGACCAACCTTCGCGACGCTTGACCTCCACCGTGAACGGCCAGCTCTCGCTCGTGCTGGAGAGGTCACCGGCAACGCGGTAGTGTGCGCGCGCACCCTGGCTTCCCCAGCCTCCGGACATCGGGGTGCGCACGAAGATGGCGGGCTTGCCGTCCTGGGTGTCCTGCTGCGCGAGTGGTAGCTGGCGCCACCAGAACTCGGTGCACTTGGCCACCTGGAGCTCGGCCTTGCTGCCCTTACGTCTTCCGTTCTTCACGCTGGCGTTCCTCTTCGAGTGCAACCTCTGCCTCGGTGGTGGGTATACCAGCCAGCTCCTCGGCAATGACCTCGGTGATGATGGCCTCGGAGAGCGCCACCGTCTCTTGCCCGATGTGGGCCAGCTTGAACACAGCCTGCAGGTCCGTCGCCTTCACCCCGCGCTTCTCGCACAGCTCTATGATGTCGCGGTTGACGAGTACCACCTGCTCTATCGCGTGCAGCGTTGCTGACGTCATGTCTGCTCCTTGAGCCCTGCGACCTCGGCCGCGTCCGCTATCAGCGGCTCGCCCTGAATCTTGCGCAGCACGCCGATGAGTGGTGCCGCCTGCACCTCCACGTCCCAGCTGACCACGTTACAGATGACGCGCGCGCTGGTGACGTGCCAGTTGTTGCGCTCCAGGAACTCCTTGAGCCCGTGGTCGGTGGGCTTGGCCTGAGCGCGGTAGCAGTTGCCCAGGTAGGTGCTGCACGCCATGTCCAGCACGGCCGCCGTCACGTCCTCGCCTGCTTCGTTGAAGATGCCCGATGGGTGCTTAACTGTGCCTTCACTCATGGTGCAAACGTGCTCCCGTTGTCGCTGCCCTGGATGGTAACGCGCTGAGGCAGCGCGTCCAGTATCTCGCGGTCATGGGCCACGATGAACGCGCTGCTGAACGACTGCTTGAGCAGGGTGGCCACGTGCACGGACAGGCTCTTCTTGTTGTGCTGGTCCAGGGCGCCGAAGGGCTCGTCAATGCACACGCTACCCCAGCTGCTGGAGCGCCTGCTGCGGAGCCACACGGACGCGGACAGACCCACGGCGATGCCAGCCAGGTCCTCAGCCGCGCCTGAACGGTTGGAGAGCTCGATGACCAGCTTGGCGGTGGTGTTGGCGCCGCGGTTGGCCCCGCACCTGGTGCACTGCTTCACCCGGGCGCTGGTGGTGGTGTACGCGGTGCCGCACTTGTCGCAGTGCTTGGCCAGACCCTGGTGCTGCACCGACCAGGCGACGGAGACTGTGAGTGGAATGCCGGCGCTGAGCAGCATGGCGTTCGCTCCCACCTCCACCTCGGCCAGCGCGAGCTCACCGAGCTTCTGTTGGAGCCCCGTGCGCCCGAGCAGCTGCACGGCCTCCGCGAGCATCACCCGTCGCGCGCGCACCGCGGTGTCCTCCGCGTCAATGAGCTGCACCTGCTGCCAGGCGTCGTCGTAGAGCTTCTGGTCCGCGAGCGCCTGGTGGTGCGCGAGCTGTGCGCTCTGCACGTCGTGCTCGGCCGCTGTGATGTTGGTGTCGAGCTCCTCCAGGTCCGGCGGGTCGATGGCCTGGGCCACCATGTTGGCGGTGTCCACCATGGTCTCGGCCTGCTCGCGTAGCTCACCGAGCTTAGCGTCCAAGATGACGCGCTGGCGCGCTTGCTGCTCGAACTCGAAGACCTCCTTGTTCTTGGCGTCCAGCTCGCTGAGCAGGGTCTTGGCGGTGAGCTCGCGCTCCTTGACCACCTTGGCCGAGATGGGGTTGGCCTTCACCCACGACTCGCTCGGACAGCGCGCGCAGTTGATGGGACACGTGCCGTCGAACTTGGCACCGGCCTGGAGCGCTTGCTTGTGCAGCGCGTCGGCCTCGATGGCCTTGGGGAGCAGGCGGTCACGGATGTCCTTGAAGCGCTCCCGCTTCGCGTCGATGTCCACGGGGATGGCGTCGTACTGCAAGCGCAGCTGTTGACCCTTGGCTGTAATCGCCTCGAACTCTTCGGCGACCTCTACCTGCGCGGCCCACTGCTCCGCTGCCAGACGGCGTTCGCGCGCTGTGGTGAGGGTGCCCTGGGCCAGCGCGAGCTCGGAGGCGGTGTCCGACACCAGCTGGGCCAGCGAGCTCACCACGTCAGTGCCAGCGCTGTAGCCGCGGCGCTGCACCATGGCCTGGACCGAGAGCTTGATAGCGTCGTGCTTGGACTTCAGGGTCTCCAGGCGCGTCATGCACCCACCCAGGTCGAGCACGGCGTTGGCGTGCATGTTCTGCAGGGGCTCGAGCTCCTTGGCAATCCAGCCCTCCACGATGTCGATGCGCCCGCTGCTGTTGCTGGCCACCAGACGCGCGAGTTGCTTCTGGGCGTAGAAGCAGACGGACATGAACTCGTCGCGCGTGAGCCCGATGTGCTTGGCGAGGGCGTCCTGCGCTGCACCCTGCAGGAGCTCAGCTGCGCCAGGTAGCTTGACGCTCAGCTGCGCTGTCTTGTCCCTGGGCTTGGTCCGCCGGATGACCGTGCCGTCCGAGAGCGTGAGCTTGACCTCGGCGTACGCTTCGCCGCGGGTGACCCAGTCGTTGTCCGTGGTCGCTGGGTGCTCACCGAACAGCGCGTACGGAATGCACCACAGCAGCGTGCTCTTGCCGAGCCAGTTGGAGCGCTCGGGGTTGTCCTGGTGCTGGGCGACGACGGCGTACACGTCGTCCACGAGGTCCAGGTGGTGGCTGCCAGCGTAGGGGCCGACATTGGTGACGTCGAGCTCGGTGGGGAAGACCATCATTGGCCGTCTCCTTCAAGCTCGCGCACCCTCTCCAGCAGCGCTTCGACCTCTTGCCTTCTGACGACGGCACGGCGCACGTCACCCACGCTCGCGTTGGACCCGAGCGCCTGGTGCTGTAGGCGGTCCATTTCGGCGATGGCTTCCGCAGCCGCTTTCAAATCAACCACTGTCATGGGTTCACCACGGGCAGCGGCGTCCAGTGCGTCACGTAGTCAGGGAAGTCGTCGTCCAGAGGCGTGCCTGCGTAGGGAGGTTCTGACACGGGGAACATCCACCAGAGCGCTGGGCCGTCGTCCTCATCCCAGGTCTCGCGGGGTCGCGGAGTGTAGAGGTTGGCCACGGTGTCCTCCAGCACCTTCACGTCGGCGGCCAGCTCGCGCACAGCCTTGCGCCTGTCGTCACCGAAGCTGAAGGCGAACACCATGCGCTCGACGCGCTCAGAGAGGCTCACTTGGCCACCTTGCGCGCGAGCGTCTTCTTGGCCTTCTTACGGATGCCGCTCTTGCGCGTCGGGAACGAGCCCGTGCGTGGCTTGGGCTTGCACGCCTCAGCGCGCTGGATGTCGATGGCTTCCGCGGCCGACATCACCAGCTTGCACTCGGCGGAGCCGAAGTCAGCTTGCACCACAGCGTAGAGCTGCTCCCACGCACCGAACGCGGTGTTCGCGCATGCGAAGCCAGCGCCGTGCTTCGACGTGATGTGCCAGTACGCCGCCTCCTGGAGGGCGCGCGCAATCTTCAGGTGCGAGCGACGGGCGTACGCGACCACGAGTGAGAGATGCGGGTGGTGCTCGAGCACCTTCGCTTCCTCCTTGGTGATGGTGTACTCGTCCGGCAGCTGGTTCTTGCGTTCAACGGTTACAGTCAGAGACATCACAAGCCTTCCTTGTCACAGAGCTCGCTGAGGTACTGCAGCAGCGCGGTCTTGCCGGGGTCCACGGTGCCCAGCACCAGCGCTCGGGTGTTGGTGGGTAGCTGGGTCACACCGGTGTTGCCGGCGCTGAGCACCAGGCGGTTCGCTGGTGGCCGCGGTAGCACCTTGAGCGCGAGCGCGTTGTCGCGCAGGTCGGTAGCCGCGTCCTTGACCTCATGGGCCTCGGCCACAGCGCTGGGCTTGAGGCGGACGATGCTCTGCTGGAACGACTCCGGCCTGCGGTTGTCCAGCTTCTCGTCCACCGTCACCACCTCAGCTGCCTCCACCGGGATGCGCTTGCCCTGGGTGGCCAGCACGGGGAGCGCCTCATCTGGGAGCGGGGTCTCTACCTGGAATCTCTTGCGCGGCATCAGACTTGCTCCCGCTTGGCACGACTGAGCGCTGCGACGTACAACAACACTGCGGCCAGTGGTGTGCGCCCAGGGTGCACGGCCATGGCTGACCAGCGCAGGTGTGTGTCCAGGGCACGCTTCATGAGGGTCTGGGTGAAGTGCACCATCCGACCCGTCTGCTTGAGCACGCGGCGCTGGTGCTTGGTGAACCGCTTCACGGTTCACCTGCTAGCTTCGCGGCTATCAGTCGCGCTTGGCGCTGCGCTTCACGCTTCGGGAACCATGGGCACTGCTCGCGGCCGTCAACGAACACAGCCCACCCGTCAATCAACCGGCGCCGGTCGGCACTCTCAATGTGCCCCATCAAGCGAATCTCTACTCTCTCGCCGTACCTCATCACAGCTCCAGCAGCAGCATGCTCGGGTCGTGGGCCTCTTCACCGTGTGTCAGCCGCGCCAAGCTGCCGACGATGGTGACGCCCTTGTACTCCTGAGCCTTGTGGTAGTGGCCACCCACGAGGGTGGCGTTGGGGAACCACTTGGCCAGCTCTTCGAGCGGCCAGTACACCTCGCGCCCGCGGGGCATGTCGTTGGTCTCGCTCCCTGGGGTGATACCATTGAGCCCCAGGTGGCCGAGCACCAACACGCTGCGCGACTGGCGCTGCTTCGCTGGCATCTGCGTGCCCAGCTTGCGGATGAACATGGCCGGCTCGTAGGCGTGGCTGCGCGGTGTGAACGGCAACACCACGAGCACCACGCCGTTGCCCAGCACGGTGAAGCCTGGAGCTTCGTACACCGTGCCGCGGTTGCTGGCGGCCAGCGGAGACAGCACGGTGGTGCCGTAGCCGTCCTCAACGACGTCGTGGTTGCCCGCTACCCACACAGAGATGATTCCGTGTGCGGCCAGCTTGGTTGCCACCTGCTGGGCCTTGGCCTGCGAGCGGTGGACCGCGTGGCTGTCAGGGTCGGACAGGTCGCCGACGAAGCCGTAGAACTCCACCTGCTCCTGCAGCGCCACGTCCACGCTGTGGTCCACGGCCTTGGCAACTTCGTCGAAGCGCGCGTGGCCGTCCGTGGTCCAGTCCAGGTGCCAGTCGCTGGTGAACAGCGCCTTCATGTCTTTACCTTCAGCTTCATCTCCGCCTCTACCGGGCGGATGACGTACTTGTGCTCTGGGGTGTAACGCCTGGCCTCGTTGCGGCGGAGCGAAGCCCCTGCCTTGGAGCGGCGCACGTCAACAAGCCACTCACGCCCACGAGACGACCCGACGATGGCCCATATGGTGAGCTTCATGCCCAGCCCTTTTCTTCTGCGAACCAGTCCGACACCACCAGCGCGCCGGTGTGGCCCACGTCGTAGACCTCGCTGTCGTCGTCAATGACGCTCTTGGGCACCCAGAAGGTACCGTGCTCCTCGCACGTCATCTGCAGCGCCTTGCCGCTGTCGCTCTCGCGGTTGCAGTGCACCGCGTCCACCTGGAAGGCCATCACTCACGGTCCTTGGCCAGCTTCTTGCCGACCTTGTAGAGCACCAGGTAGCCGATGAGGTCCAGCACCGTGTCCTCGTCCACGTCCTCGTTGCCGTTCTTGATGCGCTTGAGCTTGTCGTCGATGCGCACGCGGATGGTCGAGAGCGCGTCACCCTTGGCGAACACCCCGAGGGGTTCCAGCGCGCTGTTGCCGTACTTGCGGTTCTTCTCGAGCAGCATGGCCTTGATGTCGTCGCACACCTGGCGGATGCCCGCCTGCGATGCAGCGAGCGACGCCGAGTCTTGGTCACGCGCAGCGCGGTCGGCAGCGAATTGCTCGATGCCAGGGAGCTGGGCCTGCGCTGCGTTGCGCTGCACCACGGGTCTGGGGGCTGGGTAGCCACCGCGGAAGTCATCGGGGTCTGTCATCGCACTAGTCCTTCGAGTGTGTCGCACAGCCCGACGTCCGCCTGGAGCGCGAGCACTGCCTTGGTTGCACCTTGCCACTTGCCCACGGTGTCCCACGTGTACCAGCTGCCAGTCAGCTTGAGCACACCCGCGGCCACCGCCAGGTCGAACACGTCGCGAGCTCGGTCGAACCCTTCAGGGGTGACCAGGCCGTTGCTGGTGTTGAAGAAGCCCTCCTGCACCTTGTCGGTCTTGGCTGAGACCTTGGTCTTGGTGATGGTCACCTTGTGCTTCTCACCCACCACACGCGCGTCGTCGCCGCTGCCGTCCTTGACCCACGAGCGGGTGATGCGCGCCACGATGCTGGACTCGTAGATGAGCGACTTGCCGCCGCCGACCTTGTAGTCGAAGCCAGCGCCGGGCTCGTTCAGCTTGATGCTCCCGGGCTCCTGCTGGGCCTCGGTCTCGCGGCTGATGATTACCATCCCCATCCCCGAGTGATAGAGCAGCGGCACAAGTTCATCCATCCACTGGGCGTTCAGCGCCGCCTTCATCATCTGCGCGCGCCCCTTGGCGCCGTCTGCACCGTCGTCGCCCTTGAGAATCTTGGCGAGCAGCTTCTCGGGCACCAGCTTCTTGATGCTGTCCACCACGATGAGCCCACACACGTCCTCGGGTAGGTTCCCAGCTGCACGCTCGCGGCTGACCGTGTCGCAGAACCCGCGCACGGCCTCCGTGGTCTCCTCGTAGCTCTTGGGGCGCAGCGCCACGAAGCCCGGGTTGTTCTCTTCGCCCTGCATGAGCGTGGCCAGCCAGGGGCTGGGCGTCGTGTACTCAGCATCGACGAAGGCGTAGAAGTTGCCGGAGCGCAGGAACGACAACCCCAGGCCGTGGACGAACTGGGTCTTGCCGTGGTTGCTCGGGCCATGCACCAGGGTGATGCGCTGGATGGGCCAGCCACCGACGCCGGTGGCGATGTCGACTCCGGGAAAGATGGTGGGGTGAGCGCGCACGACGGTGAGCACCTGTCCCGCCGGCTTCCACTGGCTGAACTTGTTGGCCACGCTGGCCAGGGCTTTGAGACGGCCGCGGTCAGCGCGTTCTGATGGCGGGCTGGGCATGGTCGGGGGTGCAGCTGGTGCTGCTGCAGTCTTCTTAGTTCTAGGCATTCAGTCCTCTCAGTGGACCCGCCGGGAATCGAACCCGGGTCCGCCAAACTTGAGTTTCAGTCTCGTCCACATGCTTGGTCAGGATGAGCTCCTGACGGCTTTGGGTGCGACCGAAGTCGCGCCTCCACCACCTGGCTGATTGTCGTCCAGCGCCCCGCCAGGGTGACGCTGTTCCAAGCTCGTGTGATTGCGCCACGCACCTACTCGAACTCCTCGATGCGTGACGTCACTCAGGCGACCTGAGCGAGAGCGCCGTTGTCGTTGGCGTGTACGTTTTGCTCGCGTGGGTTGAGGCCGTGCGAGCCCAGCCTGCATGCGACCGATTCTCTCCTTCAACGTCGAAACCAATTCGGGCCCATTGTGACCGTCTCTCCGGTCTGTCACGCCGGATAGCATCGCGGGTTTCAAGTCCGCTTACCACCTTCGGGAGCTTGTCCCTGACGGCGCCGAACGTTGCGCCGTGCTGTCTCTCCAGCTGTCACGACTCCGGTATCCCGGCTCTGGACCAAACCCACGTGATGTCGTTGCACGGTCCTGGCGAGGCGCTGGGCTTTCAGCGATGGCCTATGGCGACACCTCCAGCCCAGCTGCTCTTCCTAGAAGCTGATGCCCTTCGGCTTGCCACCAGCCTTCGCGGTGGCCTTGGGCGGGGGAGCCGCTGCCGCAGGCGCTTCAGCAGCGGGCGCCTCCAGCTCGTACTCCGCGCCGCACTGCGGGCACGTGGTCGCGTCCGCTGCCATGGCAAACCCGCACTCGTCACACGGTACCGTCTCGGCCTTGGCCTCGGGTTCCGGCGGCGGGGGCGGGGGTGCCTCGGCCTTCTTACGACGGCCACCGGCCGCCTTCGGGGTCGTGGCAGCGCTGGGCGGGGGCGTAGGCGCTGTTTCGACCTTGGGGGGCGCCTTTGCCTGGGTCGCCGGGGGCGGCGCTGCCTGGGCCGAGCTGGCGCGGTCCTCGCCACCACCCTCTTCTTCGTCTTCCTGCTGGCCGAACCCAGCACGCTCGGCCGGGCCGAAGATGCTGTCCCAGTCCACCGGGACCGGCCCGATGTAGTGACCCTCCAGGCTGGCGCGCAGGGTGGTGATGTTGCCCGGCTTGATGACCCCGGCGATGTCGGGCGGCTCGCTGTTGATGAGCAGCTCGACCTCCTTGGTCATGGCCAGCTTGGGCATGGCGATGCACTTGTACTTCTTGCTGAACTCCGTGGCGTTGGCGTTGTGCTCCCAGCGCAGCGCGTACGGCTTGAGGATGGGGTTGCCGTCCTCCTCGCCCATGCTGGTCATCTGGTTACGGATGCACTCCTTGACGTGGTCACCCAGCGACGTGGTTTCGATGGCCAGCTGCACGCCGTCGTTGGGGTTGTCCGCGTCCACCACGACGAACAGGTAGTTGCACTTCGCGTAGACGTTCTCCTTCCACGCCTCCTTCATGCTGATGCTGGCCAGCGCCATGGCCTTCTTCTCTTCGTCCTCCAGCTTGTCCGACCCGTAGAGGTTGCACATGCCGCCGAACGTCAGCAGCTGGGTCTCCTTGGGGTCGTCGCCTTCCCACTTGAACAGCGACTCGGTGAACGAGATGTTGCCCTGCTGGTACTCGCCGCGGAAGAACTCCATCATGCGGCACACGGGGCAGATGACCGGAGGCACCGTGCGCTCGCCCGTGTCGCGCTCGCGGCGGTACTGCTTCTTGAGCACGTCCTCGCTCTCCAGGCAGTTCCAGGAGCCGCCGAAGACGCGGCGCTGGGTGACACCGCCGTCCAGCTTCTTCTCGTACACCCTGGGCACGTTGTGCTGCCACAGCGCGACGATGCTGCTCCCGCGGTGCAGGAAGACGTTGACGTGTGCCGGGCTGCGCTTGCGCCATCCGCGAAGGAACTGGCTCGAGCCGCCTGACTTGGTTTCGTGGCCCAGGAAGTCATCCAGGGCGAGTGTTTTGCTCATTGGGGTCTCCGGTTGTGGTTGTTGTGGCTTGGGTTACTTACGGCGCGGGCCTGAGCCCGCGTGAGGTGCTGGGCCGCCGTCGCTGGCCGTGGCGCTGGTGGCCTTCGTGGGCAGCTTCAACACGCCGCGCTTGACCACGTGCATGCGCCCTTCGTCGAACTGCTGCCACTCATCGGGCTTGTTGTCCTTGCTGAGCTTCTCGGGCGCGACGCCGTACTGCACGCACCCCGTGAGGTACTCGTAGCGAGCCATCACGATGCCGGTGAAGCCGGACACCTTGTCGCGCACGCGGTCACCCAGCTCGGGCTTCGCTGCGGTGGTCATCAGGACTTCACCGCGTGGTAGACGAGCGCGCGGCCTTCCTTGGTCATGGTGAGCTGGCCAGCGGCAGCGAGCTTCTTGCACACGGTGCGCACGCGCTCCGCTGACAGGCTGAGCGCGGTGGCCATGGTCTCGATGGTGGCACCACCGGTGATTGAGTTGAGGTGCGAGAGCACCACTGCGGTGGCCTGCTGTCCGTCCGACGCCGGGGCGGTGTCCGTCTTGGCCGCCTTGGTCGCGCCGTTGGTCGGCGCCTTGGGTGCGGGCTTGGTACCTTCGAGCGCTGCGAGCGACTTCTGCGTGCGCACCAACTCACCTTCGAGCTCCTTGATGCGGGCCTTCAGGTGCTGCTTCAACGTGGTCTCATCCATTGTCTGTCTCCTGTTCCTCTTCGAGCGGGGGCAGGTCAGGGAGACCCGTCTCCGCTGTGGTGTCTTCTTGTTCGACTGCGTCCCCCAAAGCCTTGAGCCCGGTCGGGCTCCACGCCTGCTCCGGTTTGAAGCGCTTGGCGCGTTGCTGCAACGTCATCCCGCGCAAGCGGCTGAGCTCGCTCGGTTGGATGGCCATCACCAGCACTGGTGCGGTACGCGCGAACAGCTCGTCACCCCGGAGGATGTGGCCAGTGCTGCTGAGGTAGCGCGTACGCGCACGACCAGCGCGCCTCTGGCGTCCGGTTGGTGCAGCGGGTGGGCGCGGCTTCAAGCCCTCGGTGGGCATCTTGACTTCCTTGTTGTCGGGGAGCTCGCCGGTGAAGACGGACTCCTTGTCGCGCTCTTGCATGTCAGTGCAGCTCCTCTTGGTAGGTCTCGACCGTGTCCGGCTTGTTGACGCGCACCTTGCCGGCCTGCTCTGAGTGGTTGGACTCGGTGCGCGCTCGGCCATTACCACAGTTGACGAAGTAGCGCGGGTGCCCGCCGTCCTGGAAGCGGTACACCTTGCAGCCCTCGTGCTCGAACAGGAACGCCACCTGGAAGTTCGGGTTGCCGGTCTCGGCAGTGATGAGGGGCTCGCCCTCACACGCTGCCATCACCAGCGCGACCACCAACAGGACCAGCGCCGCGAGAATGCTTCTAGTAGACATCGTTCGGTTCTCCTGCCTCGGGGGATGCCGGTGTGTCGGCAACCTCGGCGACGTGCACCATGTGACGCACGCTGATGCTGTGCTGGCAGCTGCGCGGGCGAGGGGTACCGCAGATGGCACACGCGGCTCCGTCGCACATCGCGCAGTCCGCTGCGCACGGTTTGAGGTGCTGGTGCATCACACACCGCGCAGCTTGAACAGGGCCTGAGCTGCAACGAACCAGTCAGCGCGCTGCGCACGGTCCCTCGGCATAGGCACCAGCGCGTCCAGCTGGTCCACGAACGCGGGGAACTCACCGGGGTCCACTGGCCTGGCGACGGCTCCCAGCGGGGGCTCCCACGTGGCTGGTGGTGCAGCAATGCCGAGCGGTGCTGGTGGCACCAGCTCGGTGATGGGTGGAGCTCGTTCGAGGTCGACCCAGCGCCCGCGGTGCTGCGGGGGAGCCGTCTCGACCGTGGTGGGAGCCGGTTGCTGCACGAACAGCGGTTCGGGCTCCTGCTCGGGTTCGGGTTCCTGCTCTGGCTCGTCCTCGTCAGACGGTGGCATCGCCAGCTTGGCGCGCGTCATCTCCTTGAGTGCATGGTCGCGCAAGCGCTTCAGGTCGTCGAAGCTCTGCTCGGACAGTGCCGCGAACTTCTCCAGCACCGCGTCAGTGGGGAGCGCGTCACCGAGCTCGATGCGTGAGAGCGCTGCCTGGTCGTTGAGACCCAGCAGGGTGATGAACTCCTTCTGGTACAGCTTCTCACGCAGCCGGAACTCCTTGATGCGGAGGCCGACCAACGTGGGAAAGTGTTGCTGGTGGAAGCGCGATGACGTCTGCTGCTGGCGTAGCGGTGGCCTGCGACGGCGCTCGGCTGGAGGCGGTGCTGGTGCTGGTGCTGGTGCTGGTGCTACGGTCACCCTGGCCCCAGGGTTCGGGACGTCCAGGAACGGCCTGTCCACCGGCGGTGGTACCGCGGCCAGCGCGGGCTTGAGCTTGTCACCCAGCGGAGACGTCAACGGGGGCGACGGCCGCTCGGGGCGCTCCACCTTGGGTTGCGGTGGCGGGAACTTGATGTCCGTCCACCGGTAGAAGTTGCGGTTGCCGCCCTTCTCCTCCACGAAGGCGCCCTTGCCCTGGACCTCCTTGATGGTGCCAGGGACCCAGATGTAACCGCGCCCCTGCACCTTGCGCTGAATCTGGCACGGTGACCCGGGCTTGAGTTGCTTCCTGATGTCGTCGCTGTAGGCCATCACAACGTCCTCGCCTTCAGCGGCGGCAGCGCGCGGCACTTGATGCACTGGGGTTGATTGCGAATGGTTCCGTCTCCCATGTCGCGCAACCCGACGTCGATGGCAGGCTTGCGCTTGCCGCAACGAGTGCACGTGAAGAAGGCACCGATGAGGACCACGTTCTTGTGCTCCACACGGTTCTTCACGGTCGCTTCCCCTTGGCCTTCTTGGGAGCAGGCTTCTTGGTGACGCGCAGCTTCGGGTCTTTCTGCTTCGAGTTGTAGCGCTTGGCTGCGCGCCCGATGGCTTCCTCCGCGAGACGAGCGAGGTCGCTCTGGAACTTGTAGCTGACCGCTCGATACACGCTACCATCCTCGGTGAAGACCTTCATAGCTGCGTCTTCCATGGCCTTCAGCGTCTCCGGTCTGGCCAGCGACGATGCGACGGCCGCTTCGATGACCTTGTTGAAGTCGCCGGAGTTGCGAATGTTGTACCGAATCTGCTCGGTCAGCAGTCGCGCGACTTCGGCTTCGGCGATGAGCGGGAGCTGCTTGATGACAGCCTCGTTCGTGTGCTTCTCGATGAGCGCCTTGAGCTCCGGGTCGTTCTCCACGCCCTTCTGGATGGTGCTCTGGACCTGCGCAATGCTGTGCTCGCCCGACAAGTAAAACGGGTTCATGGGTCAGCTCCTCTTCCCCGCGTTGTTGAGTCCGTTGAGCGAGTAGCACCGGTTCTCCCAGAGCTTGGCCAGGACCTTCAGGTGCTCCAGCATGCCGTTGGCCTTGATACGGCGCGCGTCGATGGCCGCCCACTCGTCGGTGAACAGCTGCGAGGCCCGCCCGCGCACGTCAGCGTCGGTGATGGCCTTGCTGCGCATCCCGTTGTCCTTCTCGTGCTGCAGCTCGCGCGTGGCCGCGTCGCGCATGCTCTCGATGATGGGCTCGCACTCGCGCTCGAAGCGCTCGTAGTCCGCGTTTGCCACGACGTAGAGCTTGTGTGCTCGGCGGGCGTTGTCCTCGGCCTCGTTGAGCGCTGCCTGGAGCACACCCGGGGTGAGCGCGGCGCGGATGCTGAGCGAGTCCTCCAGGTGCTGATACTCGCCGTCCGGGTCGGTCAGCGTGAAGACCTTCTCCCGGATGGTGGTGAAGGACATCGCGAGCTCGGGGAGCTCTTGCATCTTCCGCTCGGCTGCAGCTGCTTGGGCAGGGGCCTGAGCGAACAGGCTGGTGGCCGCCTCTTCGGCGCTGGCGGCTGCTTTGCGCCGCCGCTGGGTGGGGGCTGTGGTCATGTGGTCTCCGCGTGTGGTGGGT
>Ga0247829_10000321_pt1 | contig 17286 bp, 13 predicted proteins | sample 12C_Control_Day4_FD_207765 | JGI IMG/M metagenome (GOLD analysis project Ga0247829, IMG submission 207765) | Soil microbial communities from agricultural site in Penn Yan, New York, United States - 12C_Control_Day4 | ecosystem: Environmental > Terrestrial > Soil > Agricultural land | place... | reverse complement strand
TGCCGTAGGTCAGCTCCTTCGACTTGGCGAGCGTAATGAATTCCTTCGTGTTGTTGACCGGCAGGCTCGAGTTCACGAGCAGCACGAGCGGCAGCTCGGCGACCAGGCTGATCGGCACGAACGCCGTGTCCGGGTTGTACGGGAGCTTCTTGTACAGCGACGGGTTGATGGCGACCGCCTGCGCGTTGGCCATCATGATCGTGTAGCCGTCAGGCTTGGCGCGCGACACGAAGTCGGCGCCGATCATGCCGGCCGCGCCCGCCTTGTTGTCGACGACGACGGGCTGCCCCCACTTTTCCGAGAGCTTCTGCGCGACCCACCGTGCGCCGGTATCCGTGCCGCCGCCGGGCGGGAAGGGCACGACCATGGTTACCGACTTCGTCGGGTACGCGTCCTGCGCGGACGCGATACCGAATGCAGCCGCGGTCATCACGGCGAGCGCGATGCGTGCGAACTTCATGATTCCTCCGATTGACTAGCTTACTCGCGGTTCACGAGCAGGACGCGCTATTTCGCGGCCTCGCTCGCACGCTGCGCTTGCTCCCAACTACTCGGGCTGGATGTTCGCGTCCTTCGCCACCTTCGCCCACTTCTTCATTTCCGCTTGAAGGAAGTCGGCGAACTGCTGCGGCGTGCCGCCCGCGACATCGATGCCCGCATCGTTGATCTTCTTCTTGATGTCGGGTTGCGCGAGGCCTTTGTTGAATTCGGCGTTGAGCTTGGCCACGACGTCCTTGGGGGTACCGGCCGGCGCGAGCACGCCTCCCCACGTGGTCGTCTCGTAGCCTGGGAGGCCCGCTTCCGCGATCGTCGGCAGGTCCACGCCGGGGACGCGCTTGGCCGTTGTCACCGCCAGCCCCTTCAGCGCGCCGGTCTTGAGATGCGGCTGCACGGCCGCGAGAGTGTCGAACATGACCTGCGTCTGGCCGCTCATGAGGTCGGGATGCGCGGCTGCGCTGCCCTTGTACGGGATATGCGTCATGTCGATGCCGGCCATGCTCTTGAATAGCTCGCCCGACATGTGCGGCGCGCCGCCGTTGCCGCTCGACGCGAACGTGAGCTTGCCCGGGTTCGCCTTGCCGTACGCGATGAGCTCCTTCACGCTGCTCACCGGCAGCTTGGGATTGACCACCAGCACCAGCGGGACGACGTGCGTGAGGATCACGGGCTCGAAGCTCTTCACCGTGTCGTACGGCAGCTTCTTGAACATGACGGGATTGATGGCGTGGCTGCTCGCAACGAGCGCGAGCATGTGGCCGTCCGGCGCGGCGGTGGCCACAGCCTGCGTGCCGATGGTGCCGGTCGCGCCGGCCTTGTTGTCGATCACGACGGGCTTGCCCCAATCCTTGGACATTTGGTCGCCGGTCAGGCGAGCGACGAGATCGATGGCTCCGCCGGGAGTCGCCGGCACGATGATCGTGACGCTCTTCGTGGGAAAGCTCGCGGCAGCTTGCGCGAATGCGGGCGCGCCTTGGCTAAGCGAGACGGCGGCCACGGCCGCGAACAGAATCGACTTGGTCATGATTTCCTCCAGGTGGGATGATTCATCGCGATGCGCATGGCATCGTAATTCCGAATTGCTCGGCACTCTTGCTTAGCGCCCCGAGCGTGTCGTCGTCGTACACGATGCCGTGCGCACGCGCGGCTTCGATGGAATGCGCTGCCTGATCGCCAGGCAGGCGCACGGGACGATCCGCGCGGATGGGCCGGTTGGTGCGGCTTTTATCCGCGAGGTAGTCCATCTGCTCCGCGAACGCGTCGCGTCCCGCGAAGAACGCAGGATCGATCACCTGCAGGAACACGTTGCCGCCCCAGCGCTTCGGCGCATCGCGCCGGCCGTGGCCGGACAGACCCTGTGACAACGCCTCGATCATGAGCGCGAGGCCGAATCCCTTGTGACCGTACTCCTGCCCGCCCATGAGCTGGATGGAGCCGGGCGGCTGCGCGTTTTCCAGTACCGCAGGATCGCGCGTAGGAACACCGTTCGCGTCGAGCAGCCAGGGGTGCTCGAACAATTCGCCGGCCGCGAACTTCTGCCGCGTCATGGACGTTGTCGTGATCGACGCGCACATGTCGACGAGCACCGGGTGATCCGCGATCGGGTAGCCGACCGCGAACGGGTTGGGCGTGAAGAGCGCTTCCGTGCCGCCGTAGGGCGCAACGCGCCTACCCGAAGGGTCGGAGTTGGCGATGATCGCGACGAAACCCTTGTCAGCCGCTTGCTTCACGAGCGCCGCGAGGCAGCCGATGTGATGGCTCTTGCGGATGGCGACCGTCGCAACGCCAGACTCTTCCGCGCGCGGCATGGCGACGTCGATCGCTTCGTTCACGAGCCACAGGCCCGGCAGGTAGTCGCCGTCCCACACCATCGTGGCGCCCGTGTCCTTGACGACGGTGGGCGCACCCGTTACGCGCATCGTGCCCTTGCGGATCTCCGCGAGGTAGAGCGGCGCCATGGCGAGGCCGTGCGTGCGCCGGCCCATCATGTCCGTAAGGACCATGAGGCGCGCGACGGTCGCAGCCTTGTCCGCGTCCATGCCGGCGGCGACGAAGAGCGCGCGCGCGAAGCGCTCGAGTGCGTCGACTGAAAGATTGTGCGAAGCCATGATGTGTCCTCCTTTGAGAGTCGACGTCAGGGCGCGCCTTCGATGTTGCTGCCGGCTTCCTTGACGACCTTGGCCCAGCGCGCGCGCTCGGCGCCGACGAATTCGGTCGTTGCAGCCGGCGTCATGGTGACGACGTCGGCGCCCAGCTCCGCGAGCTTTTCCTTGACCGCGGGCGATTGGATGATCTTGACGAGCTCGGCGTTGAGCCTTGCCACGCTTTCCTTCGACATCTTCGCGGGCGCCATCACGCCCTGGTAGGTGCCGGACTCGAAGCCCGTGACACCTTGCTCGGCGATCGTCGGAACGTTGGGCAGGAGCGGCGAGCGCGCCTTGCTCGACACCGCGATGACCTTGAGCTTGTTGGACTTCACCATCGGCATCGTCGCCAGCTGGCCGTTGACGACCGCCTGGGTGTTGCCGGCGACGGTATCGGTCAGCGCCTGCGCGCCGCCCTTGTAGGGGACGTGCGTCCACACGATGCCGGTCGCTTGCGCGAGCTGCACCGTAACGAGGTGATTCGACGTTGCCGTACCGGGGAGGGCCACGTTCACCGGCGACTTCTTCGAGAGCGCGATGAATTCCTTGAGGTTGTTGGCCGGTACCGAAGGGTTGACCACGAACAGGTGCGGCGAGTACGCGAGCATCGCGACACCTTGCAGGTCCTTGCCGAGGTCGTAGGGCAACTGCTTGTACACCGACGGGCTGATCGCGAGCGACGGCAGGTCGCACAGCAGGACCGTGTGGTTGTCGGTGGCCTGCGCTGCGAAGGCGGCACCGATGTTGCCGTTGGCGCCGGGCTTGTTCTCGACGACCACCGGCTGCCCCAGCGCTTGCGAGAGCGGCTGGCTGATGACGCGGGCAATGATGTCGGACGACCCGCCCGGCACGTTGGGAACGATGATCCGCAGGGGGGCCGACGGCCAGGTCTGGGCCAAGGCCGGGCCGGTCGCAGCCGCAAGGACGATCGAGACGAGTGCGGCGAGAGTGGTACGACGGTCTTGCATGGCGCTTCCTCCTAACTGCCAGTACTAGTCGTCTGGTTTAGTGAATGATAGCGCTAGCATTTGGCCAGTGTCAATACCCCGGCTGATTATTTTTTGACCGGGGCTAGGTGGTTTGCCGGTCGACGATCGTGAATCCGACGTCGACCACTTTCTCGGACGGCGTCTGGCCGTTGATGCGGGCAAGGATGAGCTCGGCGGCGCGCCGGCCGATGGCGGCGCGATCGATGCGCACCGTGGACAGGGCGGGGTAGGTGTGTTGCGCGAACTCGAGGTCGCCGAACCCCATCAGCGCCACGTCGCCCGGCACGGAGAGGCCCCGCGAGCGCGCTTCCTCGAGTGCGCCGTGGGCGAGGAGATCCGAGCTGCAGAATACGGCCGTAGGCTTGGCGCCGCGGCTGTAGAGCTCTGCCAGCCCCTGGCGTCCCAGCGTAAGTGTCGAGGGGGCCGGTACGGTGACGAGCTCCGCCTCGTTGCATCCCTGCGCGGCCAGCTCGCCCAGGAAACCGCGCTGGCGCGCGAGCGCCCGCGTGTCGTCGGCCCAGATCATGCCGAACGCGCGATGGCCGCGCGCCAGCAGGTGGCGGGCGACCGCCGCGCCTACGTCCTCATGCGAGAAGCCGACCAGCATGTCGATCGGCGTGGGCGTCATGTCCCACGTCTCGACGACGGGGATGTTGGCGGAGATGAGGCGCTGGCGCACCTGCGGCGCATGGTTGATGCCGGCGAGGAAAATGGCATCCGGGCGGCGGCTCAGCACCGCCGACAGGAGCGCTTCCTCGCGCGTGGCCGGGTAGCCGGAGAGGCCGAGCAGTACCTGGTAGCCGGCCTCCCACAGGCGGTCGGTCAGCGCCTGGACAGTGTCGACGAAGATCGCGTTGGTGATGGAAGGCACCACCGCCGCGACGAGCCGCGTTCGCTTCGACGCAAGTCCGCCCGCGAGCAGGTTGGGAACGTACCCCGTGCGCTCGATCACCTGCTGAACGTGCGCAAGGGTGTCGGGCGTGACGAGCTCGGGCCGGTTCACGACCCGCGAGACGGTGATGGGCGACACGCCGGCAATCTTGGCGACGTCGGCGAGGGTGACCGACCCGGTGGCCCGGGATGAGACTCCGTTCCGGGGCGGGTTGATGAGGTTGGGTTTGCTTGCCATTCGCATATGATAGCGTTAGCATTTAAGGAAGTCCAGTCCCCCGTCGAACAGGGGCGGGTGTCGGGGGCGCGTGCTAGATTGGGTGCATGCCGGAGCCTGGCGACCCGCACCGCAAGTTTCCGGCGAGCTTCCGGCGCTTCCTGTGGACGCGGCTTCTCGGCGGCACCGCCAACCAGATGCTGATGGTGGCGCTCGCCTGGCAGATGTACGACCTCACGGGCAGCGCGTGGGACCTCGGTCTCGTCGGACTCGCGCAATTCATTCCTGCGCTGATCTTCACCTTGCCCGCCGGCCAGTGGGTCGATCGCGTCGACCGGCGCGGTGTCCTCGCCGCGGCCCTCGCATGCCAGCTGGTCGCGTCGGCGGTGCTCACGGTCGGGAGCTACACCGGCTGGGTCGACCGCGGCGTGATCTTCGCGATGTGCGCGATCCTGGGGGTCGCGCGTGCGCTGCAGATGCCGTCGTCGCAGGCGCTCGTGCCCGCGCTGGTCGGCGTCGATGCGCTGCCGCGGGCGTTTGCCGCGAGCTCGACGCTTCTGAAGATCGCTGTGATCGGCGGACCGGTGCTCGGCGGATTGCTCTACGCGTTCGGCGCCGCGGTCGTCTATCTCACGTGCCTCGCATTCCTGGTGGCGTCGCTAGCGTACACCGCGGCAATTCCCCGCGTCGCGCCGTCGGCTACCGCGCCCCCCGTGTCGGTGGAGACGCTGATGGCCGGTTTTGCGTTCATCTGGCGCAAGAAGCAGGTCCTGGGCGCAATCTCGCTCGATCTCTTTGCGGTGCTGCTCGGCGGCGCGACGGCCCTCCTGCCGATTTACGCCAAGGACATCCTGGGCACGGGCCCGTGGGGACTTGGCCTCCTGCGCGCCGCCCCTGCCGCGGGTGCGCTCGCGGTGGGATTGCTGCTCGCGCAGCGGCCGCTCTCGCGTCACGTAGGCCCGCGGATGTTCCTCTCGGTAGCCATCTACGGCGTGTCGACGGTCGTGTTCGGCCTGTCGCACGACTTCGTGCTTTCGTTCGTCGCCCTGGCGATCGGCGGCGGCGCCGACATGGTGAGCGTCGTCGTGCGGCAGACGCTCGTGCAGCTCGATACGCCCGACGACATGCGCGGCCGCGTGAGCGCGGTCAACGGCGTATTCATCGGGGCGAGCAACGAGCTCGGCGAGTTTCGTGCGGGCACGATGGCAGCCGTCATGGGGCCGATCGCTGCAACGGTCGTCGGCGGCATCGGCACGCTGGTCGTTGCCGCGCTGTGGATGAAGTGGTTCCCGGCGCTCGCGAAGCGCGACCGGTTGATGGAATAGCGACAGCTGCCCTGGGCCCGGTCAGCCCCGCAGCTGCCCTACAATGCGCAAGGTAGCGTGTTGCTGCGTTACGTCATTTGGGATGGCTCCGATGACCGACAAATCGCCCCAATCCTTGCCCGACCTGGCGGCCGGCATTCCTCTGCGCCAGCTTTCCGATGGCGCGATAGTGGCAGGACAAATCGCGGGTGAGGACGCGATCCTGGTTCGCGACGGCGATGCGCTCTACGCGATCGGCGCACATTGCACGCACTACCACGGACCGCTTGCAGACGGCGTGATCGTGGGCGATACCGTGCGCTGCCCTTGGCACCACGCCTGCTTCAGCCTGCGCAGCGGAGAAGCGGTCGGCGCCCCCGCTCTCGATCCCGTGCCGTGCTGGCGCGTCGAGCAAGTCGGCGATGTCGCGTTCGTGCGCGAACGTCTTCCGCAACCGACGCCGCGAGTCGCCCCTGGCTCGGCTCCGGCGTCCATCGTAATCGTCGGCGGCGGCGCTGCGGGACTCGCGGCCGCGGACATGATCCGCCGCGAGGGCTATGAGGGGAGCGTCACGCTCGTGAGCGCGGACGCGTCGGCCCCGTACGACCGGCCCAATCTTTCGAAGGATTTCCTCGCGGGCAACGCGCCCGACGACTGGATTCCTCTGCGCGCGCAGGAGTGGTACGGCGAGCGTCGCATCGACCTGATGCTGGACACAAGAGTCAACGCGCTCGACGTCGTACGCCGCAGCCTCGATCTGGGCAACGGCCGAACGCTCTCATACGGCTCGCTACTGCTCGCGACCGGTGCCGACCCGGTGCACCTGCCGATTCCCGGCGCGACCGATGCGCAAGTCCACTACCTGCGCACCTTCGCGGACAGCCGGGCACTGGTCGCAAAAGCCGCGACCGCAAAGCGCGTCGCGGTCGTCGGTGCGAGCTTCATCGGCCTCGAGGTCGCGGCGTCGCTGCGCGCGCGCGGCATCGACGTGCACGTCGTAGCGCCAGAGACTGTGCCGCTCGAGCGCATCATGGGCGCGGATGTCGGCCGCTTCGTACAGGGCCTGCACGTGGAACAAGGCGTTGCGTTCCATCTCGGATGCACGATCGCACGTGCCGACGGCGACAGCGTCACGCTGAGCGATGGCTCGACCTTTGCCGCCGACATCATCGTCCTTGGGGTCGGCGTGCGGCCTTCGATTGCGCTCGCGCAGGAGGCCGGCCTTGCGATCGACCGAGGCGTCGTCGTGAACGAATATCTCGAGACGAGCGCCCCCGGCGTGTTCGCCGCGGGCGACATCGCACGCTGGCCTGACCCGCACACGGGAGAGCGCATCCGCGTCGAGCACTGGGTGGTGGCCGAGCGGCAGGGCCAGGCCGCCGCGCGCAACATGCTCGGCCCGCGCGAGCCGTACGCGGTCGTGCCGTTCTTCTGGAGCCAGCACTACGATACGGTGATCAACTACGTGGGCCACGCGGAGCAGTGGGATGCGGTGCAGATCGACGGGTCCGTGGCCGCACGTGATTGCGAGATCGCGTACAAGCGGAACGGACGTACGCTGGCGGTAGCCACGGTCGGTCGCGATCGCGCGAGCCTGCGGGCCGAGCTCGCACTGGAGCGCAACCGCGCGTGAGCGTTCGTGCTTTTCTCGCTGCGGCGAGCCTTGCAGCGACCGTCGTGCCCGTATCCGCCGAGCCGGCGAGCGACTGCGGCGTCGACGTCGATCGGTATTCGCAACCCTCCACCGCCTATTTGTGCGACGCTCTGCGCACGATCGAGGAGCAGGCGCTCGCCGTCGGCATGGTCGACTGGCCCCAGATCAAGCGTCAGGTGTTGGCGGAGACGCGCGATGCGCGCAGCGAGAGCGATGTCCATTCCGCGATCGCGGCCGCCCTCCGCCGTCTCGATCCCCATAGCCGGTTCCTCGCCCCGGAGCGCGCCCGCGAGCTGCGATCGGCACAGACCCGCGTCGATCGCGTGCAGCCCAATTCGGAAACAGCGATCGCGTACGTCGACGTGCGTGGGTTCCGCGGCACCGATCCCGGAAGCATGCTGGCTTACGTGCGCGCGTTGCGCGAGGGCATCGCCGACGCGGAAGCGGGCCGCACGTGCGGCTACATCGTCGACCTGCGGCGCAATCCTGGAGGCAACATGTGGCCGGCGTTGCTCGGGGTGCAGCCGCTCCTCGGCACCGGCGTAGTCGGCGGCTTCCGCACGCGTGACGGCAGCGAAGCCTGGTGGCGGCTCGAACCCGATCGTGCGAGCGTTGCGGACTTCGTCGCAATTGCCGCGCGCAATCCGCTGCCGCGCAGCGACGCTGCCGCGTCCCGGCCGGTCGCCGTGCTTCTCGGCACGGACACCGCGAGCGCGGGTGAAGCGGTCGCGATCGCCTTCCGCGAGCGCCCCCGCACCCGCTTCTTCGGATGGCACACGGCCGGGCTTACGACGGCCAACGCGACCTTTACGATGAGCGACCAGGCCGCGCTTGTCCTCGCGGTGGCCGACATGATCGATCGCAGAGGCAATGCCTACTCGCGCTATGTATCTCCGGACGAGGAGACCGTGGCCGCAATTCGCGTCCATCGGCTGCATCGGTACGATGACGTGACCCGTCTCGCCGCGGCCGAGTGGCTTGGCTCGACCCCCGCCTGCGCGGCCCAGTTGCGTTAGCCGTGCCCGCCGCCTGTCGGAGGCGGCGTGAAACTCCCACCAGGCCGCGTCAACGACGTTTTCGGAACACTCTGTATGCCAGCGCCGCGATGCCCGCGATTGCAATCGCGCCCCACACGCGCGTCGCGATGTCCGACCCGTGCAGGCGCGGCTTCAGGAGATCGTCGTCGCGAAGCGCTTCGGGAAACGGCCGTGGCGGCACCGGCACAACTTGTAACTGCGACGGGTCCTCGGGCATGCGCGCGCGATACTCCTGCAAGGACGTGACCGGCGCGTCGCCGAACGAGCGGCTCGAAGGAAATTGCGGAACGCGCACGAACGCGACGGCATCGACGTCGGTCGCCAACATCCCCTCGAGGATCCCCCCGCAGCGCGCGCCGCTCACGAGCGCGTGCACGCTCGCGTAGGCGTCCTCCACCGCGGCAGCCGGCAACAGGCGCGTCTGGTCGGTACACATGTAGTCGAACGCAATCTTTGCCCGCTTGAGCGATCGTTCCTTCGCGATCATCAGCGGAAAGGCGAGCCACGCGAGCCACCGCGACGTCGGGCCGCGCCGCGGAATGTGCCAGCCTAGCGCACGCAACGTGTCGACGCTGATGCTCGTGCAGTTCGCGTCCGGGTGGTAGTACGTGAGCTGATGACGGTAGAACTGGTTGTAGACGCGGCCTAGCGCCGATTGCACGAGCGAGGCCGCGCGTGCGTCGCGCAGCACGAGAACGAGGATGTAGCTCGGCCGGTACCAGCTCTGGCCGCTGTTGAGGTCGCCCGAGTACGCGTCGAGCGGAACGGGCGCCGCGATGATGCCTTTCTCGCTTTCGGCGTCGAGCGTGTAGAAGTTGTTGACGAGCCAGTCGCCGATGCGGCCGTCCGCGCGCGTGCGTCCGGTCACGATGGCGAAATGGCCGGCGTGCGCCTCGTCGTCGTCGCCCTGCGCGCCGTTGACGATCAGGCCCAGCACGGACCTGCCGGTCCAGTCGGCCGCATCGTCGCGCTGCCAAAGCGTCCACGCCGCGAACGGCGCGCGGCTGCCGCCCTGCGGGGTCTCACGCATCAGCGTGCGCATTGCAGCCACCGGCGTCTCACGCATCTCGCGCAGCGGCGGCCGGCGTGCGAGCGTGAAATCGTCCGGCCATACCGTGCGAAGCTCGAAGGCGTTCCCTTCGCGCGTGCCGCGCACGGTCAAGGGCCGGCCCGCGAAAAAGGCGACGGAACGCTCGTCGAAATAGGAACGATTGAGCGGCAGCCTGGCGACGAGGCGCAGGGAAAGGCCATCGATGATGCTGCCGTCGTCGGACATTCGCGCGACGTGCATGAGGTGCGGCGCGCCGATCCACACCAGCGGTGGATAGTCGGTCGACTCTCCATCGCGTGACGCGGCCCACGACCGCACGTCGTCGAAGGCAGCCATCCTTTTGTCGAACGCGGCCATCGGCATGCCATCGAGTGGAACGGCAATGGTCTCCCCATTGAAATACCAGCGCGCCTGGCGGAGCGTTCGCGCACCCGCCGTTGCGCCCGTCACGACGCGAAACGACGATGCCGGGAACAGGCCGAGCGCGTCTTCGCTCATCTCTTGCGTGGCTCTGGCTGGCAACGCGCGCAATGGAAAACACCGCGCCCGCCTTCGTCGCGCCTGACGATGGGCGTACTGCAGACCCAGCACGGATCGCCTTCCCGCCCGTAGGCAAGGAATCGGTAGCGCTCGAATGGAACGCCCGCGCGCCTGGCCTTGCGCGCACGCGCGAGATCGTTCGTGATGCCCTGGGTTCGATAGCTTCGCCGTGACACGTCGAGAACCGCGCGTGCCAGCCGCTTGCGCGCGTCGTCGTCGAGATCCTGCGGACGCACGCTCGCGCGAAGTCCCGCGGCAAAGAGAATGTCGCTGCGCAGGTAGTTGCCGAGGCCCGCGGCGAAGCGCTGGTCGAGGAACAGGCTTCCGAGCGAGCGTCCGCGAAAGCGACGGTCGGCAAGCTGCCGGCGCACCACTGCGGGTGTCGTGGACGCGTCGAGCACGTCGGGCCCGAGCGCCGCGATGTAGGGATGGAGCTCGACTTCGCTCGTTGGAACGAGGTCGATCTGGGTGGCGCTGTACAGGATCGCGGTTTGCGCCGGTGTGCCGATGATCACGCGCACCGTGCGACGGCTGTCCGGGTCGGGCGGCCCGTCGTGCACTTCCCACTCGCCGTAGAGCTGGTTGTGGCTGTAGTGCGTGATGCCGTTGTCGAACTCGATGAGCAACGCCTTGCCGCGACTGTAGACGCGCACGACGCGTGCACCTTTCAACGCGCGGGCCTTGCGGGCGAGGCGCGGCACGCGGTACTCGATGCGCGTGATCGGTCGGCCGACGAGCGCTTGCGCGATCGCGTCGGCGCTGCGCCGGATTTCGGGGCCTTCAGGCAACGCGGATGCGCGGGGCGCCGGGGACGATCTCTCCGATCTCGCGTGCGGTGTCGAAGCCTTCGCGGCGAAAGACATCGAGCACCTCCTCGACATGCGAAGGATCGCACGCGACGAGCAGGCCCCCCGAAGTTTGAGGATCAGTGAGCAGCGCACGCTCGACGTCGCCGATACCCGGCGCGAGATCGACGTCGCTGCCGTAGCCGGCCCAGTTGCGCGCGGACGCGCCGGTGACGTGGCCGTCGCGGGCGAGCGCGCTCACGTTGGGATGCAACGGCACGCGCGCGAAGTCGACCGCTGCGCCGGCGTGCGACGCGCGACAGATCTCGACCAGGTGGCCGAGGAGCCCGAACCCGGTGACGTCGGTCATCGCGTGCACGAACGGGACTTGCGCGAGCGCGATACCCGGCGTGTTGAGCTGGGTCGTGCTCGCGATCATCGTTCGGTAATCGTCCTGCGATAGCTTTTCCTTCTTGAGCGCCGCGCTGTACACGCCGACACCTAGCGGCTTGCCGAGGACGAGCTTGTCGCCGGGCCGTGCGCCGGCGTTGCGCTTGACGTTGGCCGGGTGTACGAGACCGACCGCGACGAGGCCGTAGATCGGCTCGACCGAATCGATCGTGTGGCCGCCGGCGATGGGAATGCCGGCGCGTGCGCACACCGATTCGCCGCCCGCGAGGATGTCGCGTATCACGGCCAACGGAATCGCGTTGATCGGCATGCCGACGAGCGCGAGTGCGAAAAGCGGCGTACCGCCCATCGCGTACACGTCGGAGATGGCGTTCGTCGCGGCGATGGCGCCGAAATCGTGGGGGTCGTCCACGATCGGCATGAAGAAGTCGGTGGTGGCGACGATGGCCTGCTGGTCGTTGATCTGGTAGACGGCGGCGTCGTCTGCCGTCTCGATGCCGACCAGCAGCGCTCTCGGCAGCGCACCGGGCTGCGCTTTCGCGATGATCTGTTGCAGCACCCCGGGCGCGATCTTGCAGCCGCACCCACCCCCATGGGAGAACGAAGTGAGGCGCAGCGGCATCTGGTCGGGAGCGTTCATGGGTGGCTTCGGATTTCGTCGAGAGCGTCATTCTAGTGCGGGCGTGCGCCGCATCCCGATCCACCAGCCGCCAGTCGCGCGGCGATTAACGCGGAATCACTGACAAATATCAAATCCCGACGACGACGAGGCGGATGCCCTCCTGTAGCATCGTTCCAAGTCGAATCCGCCCTCATTGACGCGCCGCAAGAGCGCCGCAGCGAGCGCGCGAGACGACGTCGCCAGGAGGAGTTGTCGTGCTTTTGGCACACGGCCCGAACGTCGCGCACCGCGCCCTCCGCGGTCGCGCGGCGTTTCGTTCGTGTGCACTGCGCCCGCGGCGCGGCGCCTGCTTCCGTTCCTTCCCGGCCTCCCTGCGCTTCGTCATTCGCGGTCGCGCCGTGCGCGCCCTGCGTGTCTGAAGGATCGCCATGTCGTCATTCGAAATCGTCGCCCGCGAGGATTTCTCGCCCGTCACGTACCTGCTCGACGTTCGCCACCCCTTGCTCGCGAAGGCCGCCAAGCCCGGCCAGTTCGTCATCGTGATGCCGACCGAGCACGGCGAGCGCATACCGCTCACCATCGCCGACTTCGACCGGGAACGCGGCACCATCACGCTGGTGATCCAGGCGGTCGGCAAGTCCACGAAGGAAATGCAGCAGAGCTGCAAGGTCGGCACCTCGCTGTACGCGATGGTGGGGCCGATGGGCATCCCGAGCCCGCTCTCGCACGTGAAGAAGGCGTTGGTGGTGGGCGGAGGATTGGGCGTCGCGCCGACATTTCCGCAGGCGCGCGCGCTGCAGGAAGCGGGCGCGTACGTGATCGGCGTCATCGGCTTCCGCAGCAAGGACCTCGTGTTCTGGGACCACAAGTTCCGCTCCGTGTGCGACGAGGTGATCGTGTGCACCGACGACGGCTCGCTGGGCGTCAAGGGCACGGTGGCGCAAGGCATCCGCCTCGCGGTGGAGAAGCATCCGGACATCGACGAATGCATCGCGATCGGGCCGCCCATCATGATGAAGGGCTGCGCAGAAGCCACGCGTCCGTTCGGCATCAGGACGATGGTGAGCCTCAACCCGCTGATGGTCGACGGCACCGGCATGTGCGGCGGTTGCCGCGTCAAGGTCGGCGAGACGATCAAGTTCGCGTGCGTCGACGGCCCGGACTTCGACGGCCACCAGGTCGACTTCGACGATCTCATGGCGCGCCTGACGCGGTTCAAGGCCGAGGAGCGCGTGGCGGTCGAGCACTGGGCCGAGACCTGCCGGATGATGAAGCAGGCGGACGAGGTCGCGGCCAGCGCGCAAGGCAACGGCGAGGAGCTCTACTGACATGGCCGCCAAGAAGAAGACTATCCGTACCATCCCGCAGGAGCGCACGCCGATCCGCGAGCAGGACCCGAAGGAGCGCGCGCGCAACTTCAGCGAGGTGTCGCTCGGCTATCTCGTCGAGGACGCGCTGCGCGAAGCCGATCGCTGCCTGCAATGCGCCGACGAGCCCTGCGTGCGCGGCTGCCCGGTCGGCATCGACATCCCGGGCTTCATCCAGAAGATCGCCGAGAAGCACTACCACGGCGCGTACGACATCATCACCGACACCAACCTGCTGCCGTCGATCTGCGGCCGCGTGTGCCCGCAAGAGAACCAGTGCGAGGGTGTGTGCACGGTCGGCGACACGCTGGAGCCGGTGGCCATCGGTCGGCTCGAGCGCTTCGTGGGCGACACGGCGATCCGCGAGGGTTGGGCGAACGTTCCCTACATCGCGCCGTCGGGCTTCAAGGTCGGCATCGTCGGCGCGGGACCCGCGGGCATGGCCTGCGCGGCCGACATGGCCAAGGCTGGATGCGACGTCACCGTATACGAAGCGTTCCACCAGCCGGGCGGCGTGCTGAAGTACGGCATCCCGGACTTCCGCCTGCCCAACGAGGTGATCGACGCCGAGATCGACAAGCTCGTGAAGCTGGGCATCAAGTTCGAGTGCAACACGCTGGTCGGGCGCCTGTTCACGCTCGAGCAGATGGTCACCGAGATGGGCTGCCACGCAGTGTTCGTCGGCACGGGCGCGGGTTACCCGAGCTTCATGGGCATTCCGGGCGAGACGCTCAACGGCGTGCTGTCGGCCAACGAGCTCCTCACGCGCTGCAACCTCATGCGCGCCCGCGATTACCCGAATTTCGACACGCCGCTAAGGCCCGGCAAGCACGTTGCCGTGATCGGCGCGGGCAACACCGCGATGGACGCGCTGCGCGTCTCGCTGCGCCTCGGCGCCGAGTCGGTGCACTGCATCTACCGCCGCTCGCGCAAGGAAGCCCCAGCGCGCGCCGAGGAGATCCATCACGCGGAGGAAGAGCGCGTGGACTTCAACTGGCTGTCGAGCCCCGTCGAGATCCTCGGCGACGAGTCCAGGACGGTGCGGGCGCTGCGTTGCGTGAAGATGGAGCTGGGCGAGCCCGACGCGTCCGGCCGGCGGCGCCCGGTCGCGGTGCCCGGCAGCGAGTTCGAGGTTGCAGTGGACATGGTGGTCTACGCGATCGGCACCAACGCCAACCCAATCCTCGGCCAGACATCGAAGCTGAAGCTCGACAAGCGCGGCTACATCGACACCGACGAGAACCTCGCCACGTCGATCGCCGGCATCTACGCCGGGGGCGACATCGTCACCGGCGCCGCCACGGTCATCGAGGCGATGGGCGCTGGACGCAAGGCGGCGCGCGCCATGAAGGCCTATCTGGGGCTGCGCGACACCGACACCGTATACGAGCCGGCCGGCGCCACGCGCTTCGGCATCCCGAGTGGCGAGCACAACCTCGCGCGCGTGCGCCTCGCGTAACAACCTCCACGAGAACGCCATGACCGAAGCTGCACTTGCCGATCGTCCCGCCGTAACCAAGGCATCCACCAAACGCGCGCAGATCCTCTCCGAGCACATCGTCGAGGTGATCAGCGACTCGGGCGAGGGCGCGCAGCGCTGTGGCCAGTCGCTGGGCGGGATCGCGGCGCGCAGCGGCAACGGCATCTGGACCGTGGAGATCATCCCCGCGGAGATCCAGCCGCCCGCACGCAGCGTCGCCGGCGCCTCGGGAATCCGCATCCGCATCGGCGCCGAGCGCGTGACCAACGGCGGCGACGAGACCGACCTCGCGGTGGCGTTCAACGAGCAGGTTCTGCTTGGCCGCGTCCGCGCCGGCGAGCTCAAGAAGGGCGCCATCATCCTGCTCGAGAGCATGTGGCGCGAGCACAAGGATCCGCAGATCGCGCAGTCCTACGTGGAGACGGTCGCTTCGCTGAACGCAGGCGGCTTCAAGGTCCACGAGATCCCGCTCGAACGCGAGTGCCGCGCGATCATGTCCGACCCGCGCAAGGGCAAGAACATGTTCGTGCTGGGGATGCTGTGCAGCATCTACAGCTTCGACCTGCAGCTCGGGCGCGAGCAGGTGGAGCGCATCTTCGGCAAGAAGGACGCCAAGGTGATCGCCACCAACGTGCGATTGCTGGAAGCGGGCTTCGCATGGGGCGAAGCGAACCTCGACTTCAAGTACGCGATCCCGGCCGACAAGGTCGCGGTGCCCCAGATCGTGGTCAACGGCAACACGGCCATCGCGCTCGGCGTGCTGGCCTCGGGCATGGACATCTGCGCGATGTATCCGATCACACCCGCGACGTCCGCCTCGCACTACCTGTCCGAGTGCTTCGAGAAGGTCGGGGGTTTAGTGCACCAGGCCGAGGACGAGATCGCGGCGTGCGCGTTCGCGATCGGGGCCTCGTACGCCGGCCGCTGCGCGGTCACCATCACTTCGGGCCCGGGCTACTCGTTGAAGCAGGAGGGGTTGGGGCTCGCGGTCATGGCGGAGATTCCGCTCGTGGTCGTCAACGTGCAGCGCGGAGGACCTTCCACGGGCCAGCCGACCAAGGTCGAGCAGGGCGATCTCCTCGCGACCATCTTCGGCAGCCACGGCGATGCGCCGAAGGTCGTGATCGCCGTGAGCGACATCGAGGACTGCTTCTACGCGATGATCACCGCACGCAAGATCGCCGAGACCTTCAACATGGTCGTCGTGGTGCTCTCCGATGCGAGTCTCGCCACCGCGCAGCAGCCGTTCCCGCGCCCCGACTTTCGCGAGGACTGGCTCGCTCCGCCGCTCGACCAGACGCCGGTGCCGGAAGGCGCCAAGCCCTACGACTGGGACCCCATGACCGGCATCGCGCGCCGCTTCGTTCCCGGCCAGCCGGGTGGCATGCACACGCTGACCGGCCTCGCGCACGACACGCTGTCCAAGGTGGCGTACGACCCGACCATCAACGAGCAGGGATTGCGCATGCGCAGCCTCAAGCTCGCCACGCTGCAGAAGACGCTGAAGACGCCGCCGGTGCACGGCGACGCCAAGGGCGACCTGCTGGTGATTGGCTGGGGCAGCAACAAGGGCGTGATCGAGGAGGCGGTCGACCGCGCGCGCGCCGAAGGCCTGAAAGTGTCGTCGCTGCACCTTCGGTTCATCCAGCCCATGCCGTCGGGCATCGGCGAGATCATGAAGCGCTTCGGCAAGGTGATGACGGTCGAGAGCAACTGGTCCGACCGGCGCGACGACGAGGTCGTCGACGAGGAGAACCGCCGCTACTCGGCGCTCGCGATATTGCTGCGCGCGCGCTACCTCGTGGACATCGACTGCTGGAGCGAGGCGCGCGGCCAGCCCATCAAGCCCGGCGACGTCGTCAAGGCGATGAAAGCCAAGTTGAAAGAGGGACGTTGACCATGGCCATCCCCGTCACCCAGTGCATCATCAAGCTCCACGAGGAGCACCACAATCTCGAGGACTACCAGGGCGGCGTGCCGCGCTGGTGCAGCGGTTGCGGCGACAACGCGATCCTCGCCGCCGTGCAGCGGCTGTGCCGCGACGAGGACCTGGCACCCGAGCGCACGGTGTTCGTGTCTGGCATCGGCTGCTCCTCGCGGTTTCCGCACTACATGAAGACGTACGGCTTCCACGGCATCCACGGGCGCGCGTTCCCGATCGCGGAAGGGGTCAAGATGGCGCGGCCGGACCTTCACGTATTCGTGAACACCGGCGACGGCGACTGCTGCAGCATCGGCGCGGCGCACTGGATCCACGCCATCCGCTACAACATGAACCTGACGGTGATCCTGCACG
>Ga0247829_10000320_pt1 | contig 17349 bp, 10 predicted proteins | sample 12C_Control_Day4_FD_207765 | JGI IMG/M metagenome (GOLD analysis project Ga0247829, IMG submission 207765) | Soil microbial communities from agricultural site in Penn Yan, New York, United States - 12C_Control_Day4 | ecosystem: Environmental > Terrestrial > Soil > Agricultural land | place... | reverse complement strand
CCGGATGCCAGTTCGCGAGCTCGTCTGCCAGATCTGCAGTCGTGGGCCGCGCGGATGGTTTTTCCGGCTCCTTCGTACCGAGCGCCGCGTTCAGGCGATTGAAGTACTCGCTCGCGGGCATCGGCGGGGCGGGAGCTTTCGGCGGTTCCGGCGTGGCACCCGGGGGCTGGAAAGCTGCGGCCAGCGGGCGATTACCGGCGATCAGGTCCTTCACCCGATTGATGACCATCTGCGGCTCGAACGGCTTCACGAGCACGCCATCGCATCCCGCCGCCTTCGCGCGTCCCTCGTCGATCGGCTCGAAGGCCCCGGTCAACAGCAGCACCGGGATGTGCGACAGGCCCGGCGTGCGCTTGATAAAGGCGGCGACCTCGTAGCCGTCCCGCTCCGGCATGCCGACGTCCGCGAGCACGATGTCCGGGCGCTCCACCGGCGCGACCGAAATCGCCTGGCTCCCATTGCTGACCGCGATGACCTCGATGTCTTCATCCGCGAAGGTGAGCTCGATCACCTTCTGGATCGTGACGCTGTCGTCGGCCAGCAGCAGTTTTTTGGACACTCGCTACACCTGCTCCACGCGAGGACGAACGTTCTGAGCGATGAAATCGATGATGTTCTGCATTGGGCTGCCGGGCAGGAAGATGCCGCGAACGCCGATCGCCGTCAGCTTCGGGATGTCGACGTCAGGGATGATGCCGCCAACGACGACGAGCACGTCTTCGAGGCCCTTCTCCTGCAACAGCTCCATCACGCGCGGGCAGATGTGCATGTGCGCGCCGGACAGGATCGACAGTCCGATTGCGTCGGCATCCTCCTGCAGCGCGGCGGCGACGATCTGCTCCGGCGTCTGACGGAGACCGGTGTAGATGACCTCCATGCCGGCGTCACGCAACGCGCGCGCGATGACCTTGGCGCCGCGATCGTGACCGTCGAGGCCGGGTTTGGCGATGACGACTCTGATTTTTCGCATTTGTTTGTGTCGGGAGCCGGAAGCCGGAAGCCGGAAGCCGGAAGCCGTCTAGATCAACGGCACTTCTTCGTACTCGCCCCAGACCTCTCGAAGCGCATCGCACATCTCGCCGACGGTGGCATAAGCACGAACGCAGTCGAGGAGCGGATACATCGTGTTCTCACGACCGCCCGCCGCCTGCCGCAGCGCGTCGAGCGTGCGCTGGACCTTGCCGTTGTCGCGCGTCTTCTTCAGATCCGCGAGCCGCCCCAGCTGCTTCTCGGAGGCGGTGTCGTCGATGTAGAGGATCTTCATCGGCGGCTCGTCTTCCTGCACGTAATCGTTCACGCCGACGATGATCTTCTCGCGCCGTTCGACGGATTGCTGGAAGCGATACGAGGCTTCGGCGATCTCCTTCTGCGGATAGCCCTGCTCGACGGCTTCGACCATTCCACCCATCCGGTCGATCGTCTCGAAGTACTCCTTCGCACCGCGCTCCATGTCGAGCGTGAGCTTCTCGACGAAGTACGACCCGCCGAGCGGGTCCACCATGTTCGTGACGCCGCTCTCGGCCGCGATGATCTGCTGGGTGCGCAGGGCGAGCGTCGCGGCTTCGGCTGTCGGGAGCGCCAGCGCCTCGTCCAGCGAATTGGTGTGCAGGGAATTGGTGCCGCCGAGAACGGCGGCGAGTGCCTGGAGGGCGGTGCGCACCACGTTGTTATACGGCTGCTGCGCGGTGAGCGAGACACCGGCCGTCTGCGTGTGGAAGCGCAGCTTCCACGACCGTTCGTTCTGCGCCTTGAAGCGGTCGCGCATCACTTCGGCCCAGAGCTTCCGCGCCGCGCGGAACTTCGCAATCTCTTCGAAGAAGTCGCTGTGCGAGTTGAAGAAGAACGAGATCTGCGGCGCGAACGCGTCGACGTCGAGGCCGGCATCGATCCCGTACTGCACGTATTCGATGCCGTCGCGCAGCGTGAAGGCCAGTTCCTGCACCGACGTCGAACCGGCTTCGCGGATGTGATAGCCGCTCACCGAGATCGTGTTCCACTTGGGCACTTCCTTCGCGCAGAACGCGAAGATGTCGGTGATCAGCCGCATCGATTCGCGCGGCGGGAAGATGTACTCCTTCTGGGCGATGAACTCCTTGAGAATGTCGTTCTGGATGGTGCCCGACAGCTTCTTCCAGTCCGCCCCCTGCTTCTCGGCGACGGCCAGGTACATCGCGAAGATCATCGGCGCCGGCGAGTTGATTGTCATCGACGTCGTGATGCCGCCGAGATCGATGCCGTCGAACAGCCGCTCCATGTCGGCCAGCGACGTCACGTTGACGCCGCACTTGCCGACTTCGCCCAGCGACAGCTCGTGGTCGGGATCGCGCCCCATAAGGGTCGGCAGATCGAACGCCACGCTGAGCCCGGTGCCCCCTGCGGCGAGCAGCGTCTTGTAGCGCTCGTTGGTCTCTTCCGGCGTCCCGAACCCGGCAAATTGCCTCATCGTCCACAGCTTGCCGCGGTAACCGGTGGGATGAATCCCGCGCGTGTAGGGGAACTCGCCCGGGTTGTTGAGGTCTGCTGCGTAATCGAAGTCGGGAAGATCCTCGGCGGTATACAGACGCTCGATCGGGCGACCGGAGATCGTGGTGAAGGGGACAGGGCGTTCTGGAGCCTTCTTGAGCGTCGGCTCGAGCACTTCCCTCTCCCACCGCTGCTTTCCGGTGTCCGCGGTGGCTGTCTTCATAGATATCCTGATTATATCGGGGTGCGGGATGCGCCGCGGCGCCGGGGTCGCTGTTTGGCGGACACCGATCGAACGATCAGCTGTCGCCGTCCGGTGCTGCGGAACGGCGTTCGCGACTGCGCGATCGCAGCCGCGATGAGCGATTCCACGTCAGGTCGGGCGAGGACGTCCGCCGATTCGAGATGGATGGACCGCGTCTGGTTACCAGATCCCTTCAGAATCTTCGCCGGATCGCGAAGTGTTGCGCCATAGAGGAAACACAACCCGACTCCGGTCGCGCTGGCCGCTATTGAGAGGATCGCGTCCGACGGCCGCTCCGTGGGCGAGTAGCCGATGACGAAGAAGTTGTAGTTGTCGTACGCGAGTTCGTACGCGGTCGGCAAACGCTTTCGCAGCGCCCGCCGCACCGCACGAATCAACGTGCGATTGCGCGGCTCGAACTTGTCGATGAAGCCGGCGAGCTGCTGCTCGACATCGGCCGGCGCCCGCGCAGCTTTCTTGCGAAGAGCGATCATCGGTTTTCCCCGGTCGGGGAGGCTGCGTGATGTTATCAGCGGGATGTCACGGGGCCGGCTAAAGCGGGCCCTCTGCGAGTCCGACCGATGATGTCACAGGTCAGCGACGCTCGCGATGGGTCGGTGACGGTGAACGAGCCATGGACCTGTCGTGTGGAACGATGACCTGTGCCGTCGCCTCGGACCAGTTGCCCGATGCATCCGTCGCTCTGTACTTCGCCGTGTAGACACGCGCTGTACCGTCGCCTGCGCGCTCCGCCCGGAGCTTGAACTGCCGGTCATCGGTCCCCATCTCGGCCCCCAGAATATCCGGCTCGCCGCTTCCGTCACCCCGCCCCTCGCCCGGCTCGTTGCTGGTGATCGACACGAGTTCGACGAGCGGCTCCGAATCGCAGCCATCGGACGTCTGGATGTTCGCGACGATGTCGACCATGCGATGGTGCGGCGTCCAGAGGACTGACGGCGTGAGCGTGACGCTGAGCGACGGCGAGGACGTATCCCGAACCGTGATCGTGACTTCGTCCGTGTCCGTCCCGCCCCTGCCGTCCGACACTGTGAGGAGAACGGCGTGGGTTCCGCGCGCAAGCGTCGTGGTCACCACGCTGCCGGTCAACGTTCCGAAGCTTCCCGTCCACGTATAAGTCAACGCATCGCCGTCAGGATCCGACGATCCCGACCCGTTCAGCGTGATACTGGATCCGCACTCGATGACCTGATCGGCGCCGGCGTCCGCCACCGGCGGTGAATTGACGCCCGCAATACGTCCGATGACCCAGCGACCGTTCACCTGCCGCTGACTGTAGTTCAGCCAAAGATCCGCGTCGCTGGTATGGGCGCCCTTCAACTTGCGGTTCTGGTAGCCGTTGACGGGAACGCCGAACGTGTAGCCGGGGAACTCGCTCCGACAGATATTGGCCCCTTCAGTCCACGGGCCGGACGCGGACGTGATCTTCCAGTCTTCTCCGAGGGGATCCGCCCAGTCGAGCGGGTCGAGCGACGATTCAGATCTCGGCTGGCCGCACGCGAAGCGCCGCGCGAGCGAACAGTTGGCCGAGCTCCACCGTCCGTCGGCCCCGTCGAACATGGCACAGTCGCCGTTCTGACCGCGATCGTTCGTCTTCCAGCTCCAGACCGCGGCCGCCTGGCGGGAGAAGTCGGGATTGTCCGCAATCTTGGAGCCGTTTGGAAGCGACGAGAAGTAGTCCATCGTGATGAAGTTCACGTTACACTCCGCCGCATCCGCCACATCGGCGGCACTGAGTTCGCCGATATCAGCCTCCGGGAAGACCAGCGACAGACCCGAACGATCTTCCGCCACGATCGAGAACCTGTTCGAGCGTGTCAGAAGCGTCACGATCGCCTCGCCATCGGTCGTGATGTCGACCGGCGCTCCGCCGGGAGTCTCAGCGACGGCGAACGCGTTGCCAAACCTCAGAACGTAATAAGAAACGCTGTCGCTTACGCCGGCCGGCAATGTTTGCCCGGGTACCGATGCGAGCCGGATCCGGTCACCCGAGTCGAAGGTCGCGCCGGAGAAGCGGTCGGTGTCGGCGACGGCGCTGACGGTGGACGATGCTACGCACGATGGGTAACGGCGCATGTCCCTGGCTTTCCAATCGGCGACGCTTCCCGCCGTGATGGTCCCCTGGTGGAACCACAACGGGTTGGCGATGCCCGAGTCGTCCGCGACGATCACCCGTCGTCCGGCTGCCAGCATTTCGCGCCGCGTGGGCCATCGGGTCTGCGTGCGGCCAGTGGGAGGCTCCAGCGGCTGCCGCAGGACCAGCCCTCCAAAATACGTATTGATCGGACTGGTAAGGTCACCCGGGACGCCCCCCTCCTCATCGGTTCCGACGTAGTCCTCGATCGCCATGATCACGATTTCGCCCGGGTTGCCGGCGAGCCAGTTCTTGATCTCCTTGATGCCGTTGGCAAAGAACCGCATGCCCGGAGGAAACAACGACGCTCCGGGCAGAACGCACAACGCGCCTGGGCTATCGAGTCCGATGCCGGGAAACGCCTTGTCTCCTCCATGACACAGCCGCGCGGGCCCGTCGAAGACCGGAATGAAATGCGCGTCGATCGAAAGAAACCTTGCACCCGACCGCAGCTGATCGGTCATCGAGTAATAGTGATTGGGAAAGTTGATGATGTGCCCGTCGGCGCCGTTATTGAACGAATTGTGTGTCCCCAGCTGCATGACCCAGTTGATCGGCTCGTCCTGCGCGAGGTCGCGTTGGTTGCGCAGCGCCCAATCGTTCCAGCTGCCGGCGAACGCGCCGACATCCGACTGACGGCGCGTGAAGTTTTCGCACGTCGTGCAGAGACGCGGAATCAGGCAGTTGCCAAAGAAGCCGCGAAGCAGACACCCGCATGTCTGCACCGTGGCGGCGAGGCCGTTGTCGCACGGGCCGTTGAACGAGGTAGGTACGAAGGGGCACGGTGCCTCTCCCTCGTTGCCGCAGCTCTGGATTACTTGCGCGTTGACTGCACGCGGGGGCGAGCTGATGATGAGCAGAACCGCAAGGCCGGTTGCGAAGGCCGCACCCTTGATCTTCGACATGATCCACTCCGCGACTTGAACGACACCTGTTGTGAGACGCAGGGCTACTTTGCGAACGACAGGAGGACGCGACCGACGTATTGGGATACCGCGCCGGAGGGGAAAATTGCGGAGATGATCAGCTGCTCACACAGCGTGTGTCAAGGACGAGTTCTGTAATTCGGGACCTGAGATTTTTTTCCTGTTAACACCCTAGATGAAGTCGCCCTATCGAGGGAAATCCTGGCGACGTCATTTCACTTCAACTGCCGCGAAGACCTCGAGCATCTTCTCCTCGGACGGCGGCTGCAGCACGGACCCGTATGCGAACTCGGATGCCTGAGGATACGCCGTCGCGCGGATGCGTTCTGCAGCCAAGGCAAGGTCGTAATCGATTCGCATCAATCGCACGTTCGGAGCGAGCAGCAACCAGTACGCTCCCGGCTCGCCGAACGGCATCCCCACGCTGCCCGCATTCACCACGCGTATACCCCCGACGCGACGATCGAACTGCATGTGCGTGTGGCCGCAGACGACCAGGGCGGCCGCGGTGGGCGCGAACATCGGAACCAACCGCTCTTCATCCGTGAGACGCGTGAAGATATCGCGGTCGTTACGCGGTGTGGCGTGACAGAAGAGGACGTCGCCGATGCCCTCGATCTGCATGCGGATCGTGTCCGGCCAGCCGGCGATCACCCGCCGCTGCGCCAGCGTCAACTGCTCGGCAACCCACCGCGCCGTCGTACGGTAGCTGTCGGGGAGCGCGGTCGTTTCGCCTGATTCCGCGAGCTCCAGCACTGCGCGATCGCCATTGCCACGGAGAAATCGAGCTGGCACATCGAGGGAGAGAAGAAGCTCCAGCGCTTCCACCGCCATCGGGCCCGGAAACACGTCGCCTCCGACGACGATCTGATCTACCCGCTCGCGACGAACGTCGTCGAGCACCGCCTCCAGCGCTGGCAGGTTGCCGTGAATATCGTAGAGGGCCGCGACTCGCATAGGGCTCAGCGCTGATAGACGATTTTTCCGCCGGCAATCGTATACAGAACTTTGGCCTCGAGCAGCCGCGCCGGTGCGGCCTTCCCCACCTCCACGAGATTCGTGTCGAACACGGCGAGGTCCGCGTACTTCCCGGCGGCGATCGTACCTTTGACGTCTTCTTCGAACGCCGCCCATGCGGGACCTTTGGTATAGGCCTCGATCGCTTCTTCGATCGTGAGACGCTGATCGGGGAACCAGCCTTGCTTCGGCTCTCCCTTCAGCGTCTGCCGCGTGACCGCCGCATAGAGCCCGTAAACGGGATTCAGAAAGTACCTCGCCGCGTTCGTGCCCGGGCTGTCGCTGCCGAAGATCAGGACAGCGCCCGCGTCCTTGAGCTTTCTGAACGCGTACGCTCCTCGCGAGCGCTCGCGACCGATGCGCTCTTCCATCCAGCGCATATCGTCCGACACGTGGTAGGGATTGATCTCCGCGACGAGCTTCAGTCTGCCGAAGCGGGGAAAGTCGTCGGGATGCACGACCTGCGCATGGATCACGCGCCAGCGGTGGTCGGCGTTCACCAGGTTGTGCTTCGTCAGCAGCTTCTCGTATACGTCGAGGATGATCCGGTTGCCTTTGTCACCGATGGCATGCACGTGCGGCGGCATCCCGGTGGCGATCGCTTGCTCGATCAGGTTCTCGAGGTTACCCGGCGGAAACTCGGTGTAGTGCTGCCGCGCCGTCATGTTCATCGCCGCGCCGGCCTGCCCTTCGGGACTCATGATGTCGCGCAGCAGCCCCTTGTTCTTGGGATCGTGCGAGTAGGGTTCGAAGAACATCGCGCCACTGCTGCCCATGATCCCGTCGACCCACGCCTTGTAGCCGATGAAGCGCAGCCACTCGTCGCCGAAGCCGGTCGTGATGCCGAGCGGGCGCGCGTGAGTCACATTGTCGAGCGTCGGCCGCAGCATGATGCGCGACGTCAGCTCTCCTCTCTTCTTCAGTTCCTGGTACGCTCGCAACTGCTCCGCCGTCGTCAGGTCCTGCATCGTCGTCACGCCGCCCTCGCGTGCTTCCTTCAGGACGGCGCTCACCTGCACGAGTCGCTGCTCGAACGGGATCTGCGGGATGACCTTGCGCACGAGGTCGGCGGCAGATCCCTTCACGATCCCGGTCAGCCGTCCGTTGGCGTCCTTGACGATTTCGCCGTTCGCCGGATTCGGCGTGCTCTCGGTGATGCCGGCGAGCTTCAGCGCGAGCGAGTTCGCGAGGTACATGCTGCGATCGAAGCGCTGAACGAACACCGGATGATCCGGCGTGGCCGCGTCGATCAGGTCGCGAGTTGGCGTGAAGGGGCCCGCCGATGACGCAGCCGAAGGGGAGGCGCCGGCGCTCCCGACGTTCCACTGTTCGTAGGCGCCCCAGTCTCCACGGGTGATCCAGCTCCCGTTCGGTAAACGTGAGGCGGCCCCTTTGATGGCCTCCGCGAACGCCTTTGCTTCGTGGACCTCGAGCAGGTTCACGCCAACGAGCAGCGCACCCGTGCTGTCGATGTGCACGTGCGCGTCGTTGAAGCCTGGAGAAACAAAGGCTCCCTTCAGATCGATCGTCTTCGCCTGTGCACTGACCGCTGCTTTCAGGTCAGCGCTCGAACCGACAACGACGATGCGGCCGCCACGGATCGCGACGGCTTCGGCCCACGGGCGCGCGGCGTCGAGGGTGTAGATGCGGCCGTTGAGCAGGAGCAGGTCCGCCGCGTCACGCTGCTGGGCGATCGCCACGGCAGACAGCGTCACGACAAGAGCGATAAGGGCCGTCTTCATCGGCGTCATAATCCCCTGAGATCCGAGCGGTTCGTGGCTTGACTTGGCGCCGCATTCTGACACAGTGGGTCTGCCTCGTTGCGCTTCTCACGGAGTTTGATCGATGGCCACCAAGGGCTTCAATGCATTCGAGATGGCACAGCGTCAGTTCGACAAGGTTGCCGACCTGCTCGAATTGGACCAGGGAACACGCGACCTGCTCCGCGATGCGCAGCGGGAGTACCAATTCCTGATTCCCGTGCGCATGGACGACGGGCACGTTCAGGTCTTCAAGGGCTTCCGCGTCCAGCACAACGACGCACGGGGACCGTCGAAAGGGGGCATCCGCTTTCACCCCCAGGAAACAGTGGACACCGTCCGCGCGCTTGCCATGTGGATGACATGGAAATGCGCCGTCGTCGACATTCCGCTCGGCGGCGGCAAGGGCGGAGTGATCTGTGATCCGCACCATCTCAGCATGCGCGAGCAGGAACAGATCTGCCGCGGCTGGATCCGGCAGATCGCCCGCAATATCGGGGAGCTGAGCGACGTGCCCGCTCCCGACGTGATGACCACGCCGCAGCACATGATCTGGATGCTCGACGAGTACGAAGCCATGCACGGCCACAGCCATCACCCGGGGCTGATCACCGGCAAACCTGTCGGCATGGGGGGATCGCTCGGTCGTACCGAGGCGACCGGATACGGCGTCGTGTACACCTTGCGCGAGGCATTGAAGACGCTCGGGATGAGCCCTGACGGAACGAGCGCGAGCGTGCAGGGCTTCGGCAATGTCGCCCAGTATGCGATCCAGCTCTACACGAAGATTGGCGGAAAGGTGATCGCCGTGTCGTGCTGGGACCAGGCGGATCAAACCTCGTATACATTCCGCCGCGCATCGGGCATCGATTTCCAGGAGTTGATGGGAATCACGGACAAGTTCGGCTCCATCGACAAGACGAAGGCGAAGGGCATCGGCTTCGAGCTCTTGCCTGGCGACGCGTGGCTCGAACAGGAGGTAGACATCCTGATCCCGGCGGCGATCGAGAATCAGATCCGCGGCGACAACGCGGGGAAGATCGCCGCGCGTGTACGCGTCGTCGCCGAAGGCGCCAACGGGCCGACGACACCGGAAGCGGATGAGATTCTGAAGCAGAAGACGATCTTCGTCATCCCCGACTTCCTCGCCAACGCCGGCGGCGTCACCTGCAGCTACTTCGAGCAGGTGCAGAGCAACATGAATTACTACTGGGAACGCGACGAGGTGCTGAGCAAGCTGGATCAGAAAATGACGAGCGCGTTCCACGCCGTTCACGACGTGTCGCACCGCCAGAAGCTCATCATGCGCGACGCCGCCTACGTCGTCGCCATCAACCGCGTCGCCCGCGCTTGCCGCGATCGGGGGTGGGTCTGAGTCACGTGTGACGTGCTAGGTGCTCAGTGCTACGTGCTCGGTGCGGGTGCTGCGTGCTCGGTGCGGGTGCTGCGTGCTCGGTGCGGGTGCTGTGTGCTCGGTGCGGGTGCTCGGTGCGGGTGCTGTGTGCTCGGTGCGGGTGCTGCGTGCTCGGTGCGGGTGCTACGTGCTCGGTGCGGGTGCTGCGTGCTCGGTGCGGGTGCTGCGTGCTCGGTGCGGGTGCTGCGTGCTCGGTGCGGGTGCTGGGTACTCAATGCTGGGCCTCGTGCTCAGTGCCAATGACCGGACCCATGCCCGGCACCCAGCACGCGCACTGAGCATCAGCACGCGCACTGAGCACACAGCACCGAGCACCCAGCACGTAGAATGACCCAATGTCCCCGCCCGCCGACGAATGGAGGGTCGTCCTCGACTTTCTGAGACGTACGGATCCGCCGCTCGTGGCGCGGATCGGCCGGCGGATGCTCAACCATCTGAGCTGGGATGGTAACGCCGACGCGCGCGACCTGCTTCGACGCACCGCTGCCGCGCTCCCCGATTCCGGATCCGCCGAAGAGAACCGACCCATCGACCGTCGGTATCTGCCGCCGCCGATCGATGCGATGCGCGAGGCGTTCGAGATCGCCTCGCGGCACATGCCCGGGGCCGAGATCATCGGTTGGATCGAACGATGGGTCAAGGACGACAAGTCGTCCTTCCTGGTCGACACCGTGCAGCGGCCGCACACGTCGCTGGCCGAGATCCAGCAGGCACTGGACCGCTACGAGAGCGCGGCCGCCTCCGACGTCGAACTGTCGGACGCGGTCAAGACAGGCCTGCGCGTCTCACTCGCCCGCCGGCTCCTGACCGACGACGTGGAGTTCGTCGAGAAGGCGAAGCGGTTCGTCGGCGTCGAGGATTACCAGCGGATCCTGCAGCGGGCGATCGCTCCCGCGGCGAGCCACGGCAAGCTGGGCGGCAAGAGCTCCGGACTGGTCCTCGCCGATGCGATCATCCGCAGCGCGCCGGAGCTGAGCGAAGCCATCGGCCCCGTGCGCATCCCGAAGACCTGGCATATCACGTCCGATGGCGTGCTCAGCTTCCTCGACCACAACGAGCTGGACGACGTCCAGAACCACAAGTATCTCGACATCGAGCAGATCCGCCGGGAGTACCCGCACATCGTCCAGGTCTTCCGCAATTCGACGTTTCCGCCCGATCTCGCGCAAGGCCTGGCGGTGGCGCTCGACGATTTCGGCAACGTCCCGCTCGTCGTCCGCAGCTCGAGCCTGCTCGAGGACCGCATCGGCGCGGCATTCTCGGGCAAGTACAAGAGCCTGTTCGTCGGCAACCAGGGCACGAGAGCGGAGCGGCTGCGCGGGCTGATGGAGGCCATCTCCGAGGTGTATGCCTCGGTTTTCGGTCCCGATCCCATCGAGTACCGGGCGAATCGCGGGCTCCTCGACTTTCACGAGGAGATGGGCATGATGATCCAGGAGGTCGTCGGCACGAGAGTCGGCCCCTACTATCTCCCCGCCTTCGCCGGCGTCGGGTTTTCGCAGAACGAGTTCCGCTGGTCACCCCGGATCGCGCGTGAAGACGGATTGCTTCGTCTCGTGCCCGGCCTCGGCACCAGGGCGGTCGATCGCGTCAGCGACGACTATCCGGTGCTGATCGCGCCCGGAAAGCCGGGTCTGCGCGTCAACGTGACAGCAGAAGAAATCGAGCGATACGCCCCGAGAAAGGTCGACGTCATCAACATGGAGTCCGGCCGTTTCGAGACCGTCTCGCTGCCCGAGTTGCTTCGCAACTTCGGGCGCGAGTACCCGATCGTGCGGCAGATCGTCTCGGTGTTCGAGGGGGGCATTCAGCACCCCGCCGGATTCGACTGGGATCCGGCCCAGGGACACGCCGTCGTCACCTTCGAAGGACTGCTGCGGCAGACGTCGTTCATCACGCGTATCCGTGCGCTCATGGGTCTTCTGCAGGATCGCCTCGGCATGCCGATCGATATCGAGTTCGCGTCAGACGGGCGCGACTTCTACCTGCTGCAATGCCGTGCGCAGAGTTTCCTCGCCGACGCCGCCCCATCGCCGATACCGCGCGACGTACCGCCCGAGAGAATTCTGTTCTCGACGCGCCGCTACGTTTCCAACGGACGGCTGCCGGATCTGACGCACATCGTCTACGTCGACGCCGAGGGGTACTCGGAGCTGTCGACGCATCAGGACCTGATCGACGTCGGCCGTGCCGTGGGCCGGCTGAATCAGATCCTGCCGCGGCAGCAGTTCGTGCTGATCGGTCCGGGACGCTGGGGCAGCCGCGGAGATATCAAGCTTGGCGTGCGGGTCACCTACTCCGACATCAACAACACGGCGCTGCTCATGGAAGTGGCCGCCCGCCGAGGCAATTACGTACCCGAGGTGTCATTCGGAACGCACTTTTTCCAGGATCTCGTCGAGGCCGGCATCCGATACCTGCCGCTGTTCCCCGGCGAGCCGAACGTCACCTTCAACGAATCGTTCCTGCACCAGTCGTCGAACCTGCTCGGAGAGCTGCTCCCCGAGTACGCGCACCTCACGGCGGCCGTCCGCGTTGTCGACGTGCCGCAGGCGACCGGCGGGCTCGTGCTTCGTGTGCTGATGAACGCGGACATGGAGGAAGCGATGGGAATGTTCGCGGCGCGCCTGCCTTGACTTGCCCGATTGCCGCACAGTAGCTTGGTTTGTTTTACTCACGCGGGATCGGGCGAATCTGCGCCGGGCCCGCCGCACTCATCACGCAGGAGTCTCAATGGCAGCAGGCGGCAACATCTTCAATGCGATGCTCCAGGAGTTCGACGGCGCGGCGCGCCTGCTCGGGCTCGACCCGGGCATCTGGAAGATCCTCACGCATCCCAAACGGCAGATCACCGTCTCGTGCCCTGTCCAGATGGACAACGGGGAGATCGAGGTGTTCACCGGGTATCGCGTCCAGTACAACATCACGCTCGGTCCAGCCAAGGGTGGCATTCGCTATCACCCTGACGTAACCCTCGACGAAGTCACGGCGCTCGCCGCCTGGATGACCTGGAAGTGCGCGGTCGCGCACGTTCCGTTCGGCGGCGGCAAGGGGGGCGTCATCTGCGACCCCACACGCATGTCCCGCCGCGAGCTCGAGGCTCTCACCCGCCGCTACGTAGCAGAAATCATCGACGCGATCGGTCCCGACAAGGACGTCCCCGCACCCGACGTCAACACCAACGATCAGGTCATGGCGTGGGTCATGGATACCTACAGCATGCACGTCGGACACACCTCCACGGCCGTCGTGACGGGTAAACCGATCGAGATGGGGGGATCCCTCGGACGCCGTGAAGCGACCGGCCGCGGCGTCATGATCACCACGCGCGAGGCAGCAAAGCACCTCAAGCTCGATATCAAGAGTGCGTCAGTAGCCGTTCAAGGCTTCGGTAACGTCGGGTCTGTCTCCGCCGACCTGCTCCAGAGACTCGGCGCGAAGATCGTGGCGGTTACCGACTGGAAGGGCGGCGTCTACGACAAAGGCGGCCTCGACATCCGCCGGCTGCTCGACTACGCCAAGCAGCACAAGTCGGTCGACGGGTTCCCTTACGGTGAACCGATCGAGAACGACGATCTGTTCAAGCTCGACGTCGACATCCTCGTGCCAGCGGCGCTCGAGAACCAGATCACGATGCAGAACGCTCCCGACATCAAAGCGAAAATCATCGCCGAGGGCGCGAACGGTCCGACCACCCCAGACGCGCACAAACACCTGCACGACCGCGGCGTGTTCGTCATCCCGGACATCCTCGCCAACGCGGGCGGCGTGACCACCTCGTACTTCGAGTGGGTCCAGGATCGTCACGGCTATTTCTGGGAGGAAGACGAAGTCAACCGGCGCCTCGAAGCGAAGATGGTGGAGGCGTTCGACGACGTGCTGCAGACGTCCATCCGCTACAAGACCGACCTGCGCACCGCCGCCTACATCGTCGCCATCAACCGCGTCGCCACCGTGACGCGTATGCGCGGGATGTACGCGTAGGTCGGCTTGCGGCTCGCGGCTTGCGGCTTGCGGCTTGCGGCTTGCGGCTTGCGGCTTGCGGCTTGCGGCTTGCGGCTTGCGGCTTAAAAACACTAAAGCCCGGCGCATGATCTTGCGCCGGGCTTTATCGTGTACGCGAACTTCCGCCTTGCACCCTTACTTCAGCCTTCAGCATTCAGCCTTCAGCATTGCAAGTTACACCAGCCCCTGATCGAGCATCGCGTCGGCGACCTTGAGGAAACCCGCGATATTGGCACCGTGGACGTAGTTGCCGGAAACGCCGTACGCTTCCGACGTCTCGCGGCATGCCTGGTGGATCGCCTTCATGATTCGGTGCAGCTCGCGATCCACTTTCTCACGCTGCCACGTCATGCGCGCGCTGTTCTGCGCCATCTCCAGGCCTGAGGTCGCTACCCCGCCGGCATTCGCTGCTTTCCCGGGCGCGTAGAGAACGCCGGCGTCCAGCAGTACGTTGACCGCCTGCGGATCGCAGGGCATGTTCGCTCCCTCGGCAACGGCCATCACGCCGCCGTCCACGAGGTGCATCGCGTCGCGCTGGTTGATCTCGTTCTCCGTCGCGCTGGGAAAGGCGCACTGCGCCCGGTGCATCCAGAGCGGGTTGTGATCGGTCGATCGATCGACCGCCGTGAACACCGCGCTCTTGAAGCGATCGGCGAACTCGCGCACGCGCCCCCGTCTAAGGTTCTTCAGGTCGAGGAGGAAATCCAGCTTCTCCCGGTTGAATCCTTCCTCATCGTAGATATAGCCGTCGGAGTCGGAGATCGTTACCGCCTTGGCGCCGAGCTCGATCAACTTCTCGATCGTGTACTGCGCCACGTTCCCGCTCCCCGAGACGAGGCAGATCTTTCCTTCCAGTGTCTCGTTCCTCGTGGCGAGCATCTCGGCAGTGAAATACACCGCCCCATAGCCCGTGGCCTCCGGACGGATCAGCGATCCACCCCAGCTCAGTCCCTTGCCGGTCAGTACGCCGGTGAACTCGTTGCGAATCCGCTTGTACTGACCAAACAGATAGCCGATCTCGCGTCCGCCGACGCCGATGTCCCCTGCAGGAACGTCGGTGCTGGGGCCCACGTGCCGCATCAATTCCGTCATGAAGCTCTGGCAGAAGCGCATCACTTCGTTGTCGGATTTCCCGTGCGGATCGAAATCCGATCCACCTTTCCCTCCGCCCATCGCCAGCGTCGTCAGTGAATTCTTGAAGACCTGCTCGAACGCGAGGAATTTCAGAACGCTCAGCGTGACGGAGCGGTGGAATCGCAATCCGCCTTTGTACGGCCCAAGCGCGCTGTTCATCTGAATGCGAAAGCCGCGATTGACGTGAATCTCTCCTGCATCGTCCTGCCAGGGCACCCGGAACATCACCACGCGCTCGGGTTCGACGAGGCGCTCGATGATCTTCGCCTTGCGCAGATCGGGACGGCGCTCGACGACAAGGTCGAGGCTTTCGAGCACCTCCTCCACCGCCTGATGGAACTGCGGTTCGGCGGGGTTTCTCGCGTGGACCTGGGCAAGAACGTCTGTGATGTACGGAGAGACGGACGCGCGCGCGGATCGGCTGACCGGCATCATTCCTCCTCGCTGAAAGGCTGACGGCGACGGGACGACGAACGGGAGAGGGAGTGTATACCAATCGGCCGATCGCCTGATCGGTCGCTCGGCTGAGCGGATAATCTACGAATTCGATGCGCCCCCCTGTCTTGGTATTGACCCTCCTGTTCGCTGGCGTCCTTTCCTCCTCCGCGCGACAGCAGGACGGCCCATTCATCCCTATGGATCCTCAGCGCGTACAGGATCAGGACACCATGACCTGGGCCGATTACCGCCCGATCCCTGGGGCGAAATGGGCGAATAACTCGGTCCCTGGCGAGCGCGTGCTGCGCGTTGCGCTGATCGCCGTGGATTTTCCCGACCAGCCGTTTGTCATCACCATGCCGAGGCGGTCGGACCTGTTCGGGAACCCGCAAGTCGACGCGATCCGGCGCGAAGCGGTGCCGCAGTTCTACGCGGATTTCTGGGGCAAGCCGAACGCGCTCAACCACGGCCACACCATCCACGAGTTCTGGATGGAACAGTCGCGCGGCAAGGTCGGCATCCCGAAGATCGACGCATTCGGGCCGTACCGGATGCCAAAGAATCTCTTCGAGTACGGCCTGCACGAGTACAACCAGGAGAGCGCGTGTCCTGGCGGCTACACCTGCGACGCACGCATGGAACCGGACGTCGACGCGCTGTGGACGGCTGACAAGGGAGCCGAGATCAAGAAGCAGTACGACATCGTGCTCCGCATCTACGCCGGCTACGACGAGACGAGCGTGTGGCAGGAATTCGGCGAGATGAAGTTTGCCTCGAAGCTAGACATACCTGCTGCGTGGGGCAGTCCGGATACCACGAAGCCGCGCTGGGTCGTCACCCGGTACGTGCCGTGGACGTCGTGGAAAGCCGGCGCACAGCAGTGGGGGCTCTCGTCAGTGCGCCAGGGGGAGAACTCGGGGACCATCACTCACGAGATCGCACACTTCGCCTTCCGCACGGGCGACAACAACAACAATCCATACGTCACACCGTACCGCCGCGTGGGCTCCGGGCCATGGGACGTGATGGATCGTGGATCGTTCAACGGCCCGGGAGGGCCGCATCGACGGTGGGTCGTACCGGCGAACGAAGGGGCCTCGATGCCGGCGGGCTTCACGCTGCGCAATCGCCTCCGCTACAAGTGGCTGCAGCCCGCGCAGGTCCTCGACGTGACCCGCAGCGCGCTGGCGAAGTCCGGGCTCGTGATCGCGACCATGACCGCCCGTGCCGTAGATCCTCTCCCTGGCGAAGTGGCGGGAGTCGTCGTCCGCCTCGATGGCGAGGCGCCTCAGGATCGGACGCCGGGGTGCGACATGAACGCGGACCCGCTCTGCGCCGGAGAGCCCGTCTTCAACTTCTACACGATGGAAGTCGTGCAGCGCGTGGGCTACGATTCGTTCACGCCCGACAGCGGCGTGCTGATCGCGAAGAACAAGGACGCCGAAGGCCGTACCTGTGGTTACAACTGCTTCACCTGGGTGATCGACGCGCATCCGGAAGACATCAAGCAGGTCGACTTCGTCAAGCCGGACGGCACAAAGGTAATGAGAACGGTCGCCGATTACCGGCAGCTCAACGACGCGCTCTTTCACGCCGGCCTCGATTCGGGCAGCCAGTACGAATGGAAAGACGAAGCGAACCGGCTGCACTTCTACGTGATCGACGTGAGAGGAACAGTGACGGCATCCTTTCCTACATGGTGGGCGTCAGGTCGATGGATGGCTCAGGCGTCCAGCGGCGCGGCGCGATCGCAACCATCAAAGACGATCAGCTGGAACTTCGGCACACGGGCAGCG